>ERZ808051.150-NODE-150-length-91093-cov-7.232311_pt1 | contig 91093 bp, 80 predicted proteins | sample MGYA00380199_ERZ808051 | MGnify/ENA primary metagenome ERZ808051 (study PRJEB31490, sample SAMN06133391) | mouse gut metagenome | isolation source: J11 | host: mice | place: China: Chengdu | collected 2015-05 ... | reverse complement strand
AACGCTTTCAAGCCAAAATTATAGATACCGAATCCCGCCGCCGGAAGAAGGGCGATCACTACAGCCAGCATGATATTGCTCGTGGTTGTTTTTGATCTGACATGGGGATTGGATGATACTTTCATTAAATCACTCATATCTTTATATGTACTCCTTTCTTCCTACTTTTTCTTCTTTGCAAGCTGAATCTTGCGCATGGACTTAATTGATTGTGTCAGTGGGCGTTTCGCAGGACATACAAAGCTGCAGCAGCCGCACTCAACACATTCTAAGCCGTCAAGTGCAAGAAACTCTTCTTCTGCATAATTCTGTGCGTAAACCGCCAGTTTGTTCGGCACCAGACGGCTCGGACAAGCCTCAACACATCTTCCGCATTTGATACATGCGCTCGGTTCCATACGTGACACGTCATCCTCAGTCAGACATAGAAGCGCCGACGCTGTCTTGGTAGTCGGAACATCAAGATCAAAAATACCGAATCCCATCATCGGACCGCCTGAAACAATCTTCACCGGTTCCTTCTTAAAACCGCCTGCTTCTTCAATCAGTTCATGATAATTAGTTCCTATCCGAACAATAAAATTTCGCGGATCCGCCACCGCATCGCCTGTAACGGTCACAATACGATTCATAAGCGGCTTGCCCTCATATATTGCATGATAGATCGCTACGACAGTGTCCACATTATTGACCACGCAGCCCGCATCTGCCGGAAGCATCGACGAATTAATTGCTCTTCCTGTCGTCGCATAGATGATCTGTCGTTCCGCTCCCTGCGGGTATTTGGTCTTCAATGCCTTAACACTGATGCGAGGTTCATCTTTGGTGAGATTTTTCAACAACTCTACGCAGTCCGGTTTATTATCTTCCACCGCCAGTATACCCCTTGCATTTTCAAAAAGCTTCAAAGAAACTTTCAAGCCTTTAATAAGCTTCTCCGGCTCTTCCAGCATCCTTCTGTAATCAGATGTAAGATAGGGCTCACACTCCGCGCAGTTTGCGATTACATAATCAATCTTCTCCGGCTCCTTGGGCGACAACTTGATATAGGTCGGAAAACCTGCCCCTCCCATACCGACAATACCAGCCTCTTTAATCCGCTCGATAATCTCCTCTCTGGTCATCTCCTCCAACGGTTTTACCTTCGGATATTCGACTTCCTCATACAAACCGTCATTCTCAATGATAATGCTCATCACATTATCTCCGGTGACTACCCTTCTTGGTTCAATCGACTTCACCGTCCCCGATACAGTTGCATAAATAGGTGCGGAAACAAATCCTCCCGCCTCAGCAATTTTCTGTCCGGTCAGCACATGGTCACCCTTTGCCACAATCGGTTTCGCTGGCGCTCCGATATGCTGCGATAACGGGTATACCAAATCCCCTTTTGGCAGCACCGCTTTGATTGGCTTATCCTTGGACAATTCTTTACCGTCATAAGGATGTATGCCGCCATGAAATGTTCGTTTTGCCATTCTTTGCCCCTCTTTCCATATAGTATCATTCGATTCCCGAATATGTCGTACGACTGCTTAATAACGTACTGTCTGAGACAATATCCGAGAATAATTTTCATCTGTAAAAGCTTACTCTATAAATATACTATTATTCGACGAAAAAAACTACTGTTATTTCAAAAAATATGTTAGTATATACCTAAGTTATTTGTAGTAGGAGAACATTATGCGAACGATTAATCAAACCCTAGAAAATTTTACGATACAATACCCTTTAGAGAGGATTGCTCCCCTCGATAAACTGCTGTTTATTGACATTGAGACTACCGGTTTCACAGCGAAAAGTTCCTCTCTGTATTTAATCGGCGCCGCGTACTATTATTCCGGCTGCTGGCATATCAAACAATGGTTTGCCACAAATTATGACGATGAGAAGGCTATCCTTAAAGATTTCTTTCCTTTCGCGGCAGATTTCACACATTTAATCCATTTTAACGGCAATAATTTCGACCTGCCGTATTTACTGCAGAAATGCGAGATGCATAAGCTGCCCTATCGCTTTGACGACTTTGAGGGAATCGATATCTACAAACGGATATCCCCATATAAATTCTTCCTGCACACGCCTAACTGCAAGCAAAAAACTTTAGAGGAACTGCTGGGTATCGATCGGGAAGACATCTATAACGGCGGAGAATTAATTGGTATCTACCACGACTATGTAAAGAATCCTACTGAAGAAGCCTGCCGTTTTCTGCTTCTTCACAATAGCGACGATATGAAAGGGATGTTGCAGATTTTACCGCTTCTCGCCTTTTACGACCTTTTCAACTGCCCTCTCAAGGCTAAAAAGGTACAGTCCAACCGTTATGTCGATTACCACGGACATGACAAACAGGAACTTTTGATGAAATTAGAACTTCCGACGCAGCTTCCGCTCACGATTGCCAATCTCTCAAACGGATGCTATTTCAGCGGTGAAGCAGGCGAAGGCATCCTGAAAGTTCCCGTCTACGAAGAAGAAATGAAATATTTCTATTCCAATTATAAAGATTATTATTATCTTCCGAAAGAGGATGTTGCACTCCACAAATCAGTTTCTTCCTTCGTAGATAAAGAACATCGCACACAGGCATCCGCCGCTACATGCTACACTCGCAAATATTCCACCTACCTTCCGCAGTGGGATATCTTCAGGGAGCCTTTTTTCAAAAGAGATTATAAGAGCAAAGATTTGTTTTTTGAATTGACCGACGACATAAAGAAAGACAGAGAATTGTTCTCGCGATACGCTCAGTATCTTCTTGGCAAAATGGCAAAAACATATTAATTATGAACCGGTTACTCATATTGAGCATTTTTTCTATAATATAATAAAGGGACACTCCGTATGAAGTGTCCCTACAATTTTTATGTTCCTATATGGGTCTACATTGGTCTTTGATAGAAGAACGAATTCTTTCTTTCAAATCCAACTTCTTTATGATTGATGATCTGCTCCGTACTTCCGATGAATAAGTACCCGCCCGGTTTCAAGCTCTTCTGGAACTTACGGAATACTTCATCTTTCGCCTCCTCGGTAAAGTAAATCAGCACATTACGGCATACAATCAAATGATAATCCGTCGGATATGTATCCTTCAATAAATTGTGCTCCTTAAATTCTACCCTTGCCTTCACTTCATCAGAAATCTGATAAGACGGTCCGATTTTTGTGAAGAATTTCTTCTTCAAATCATCCGGAACACCGGCGACACTCTTCTCGGAGTACAATCCCGCCTTTGCTTTCGCAATAACCTGTTTATCCAAGTCTGTCGCATAAATCCTAATCTGATTCAGCGACAAATGTCTGGAAAGCGCCATGACGAGGGAATAAGGCTCGTCACCCGTAGAACATGCTGCGCTCCAAATCTTAAGGTTATTACCGTAACGCTTGATCAAATCAGGGAAAATTTCCTGATCTAACAGCTTCCACTGATCGGTATTACGATAAAATTCAGATACATTGATTGTTAGATAATTTACAAACTCCTCAAACATGTTACGATCTGATTTTAAAGCCGCCACATATTTGTCATACCCAACAACCTTGTTTTTTGCAATCAGCGTATCAATTCGACGTTTCATCTGCTTCTCTTTATAAGCATTCAAATCTATCTTCGTCAAATCATAAATCGCTTTTTTGAAATACTCATAATCATATGCCATAATCTTCACCGCCTGTTAATTATCTTATTCTATATTTTTATTTTTTATGACTCTTCTTCAGCTGCTTCATTTGCTATCATCGCTTCGATATCTACGGAAGCAACGTCTGCGTCGTCATCTTCTTTCTTCTCTTCCGGTTCCGGAGCAAACATAGCCTTTACGCTCAGGCTGATCTTCTTATCCGCTTCATTGAAATCTACAACCTTAGCTGTCACTTCCTCACCGGCTTTCAATACATCGGAAGGTTTCTCAATGTGTTCTTTAGAAATCTGTGATACGTGAAGCAATGCATCAATTCCGGCTTCCAATTCGATGAACGCACCAAAATCCGTCATACGTGCAACTTTGCCTGTTACCACATTGCCGATCGCATATTTGCTTGCAGCGTCTTTCCAAGGATTCTCATTCTCAAATTTAAGACTGAGTGCAATCTTTGTACCGGAAATCTCCTTGATCAAAACTTTCACTACATCGCCGACTTTGAATACTTTTTTCGGATTTTCCACTCTGCCCCAGGACATTTCAGAAATATGAAGCAGTCCGTCGCAGCCGCCCAAATCGATGAATGCACCGAAGTCCGTCACATTCTTAACAGTTCCTTCAACAGTGTCCCCTGCCTTAATCGTCTCGAACAATTTCTTCTGTAATTCAGCTTTCTCAGCCATAATTAACTGTTTTCTGTCGCCGATATACCGTCTTCTCTTCGGATTGTATTCGCTGATCACAAACTCAATCTCCTGCCCGGCATATTTATTCAGATCTTTCTCATAAGTATCGGATACAAGACTTGCTGGAATGAAAATTCTCACTTCATCCACAACAACGCTCAGACCTCCGTCCAGTACCTGCGCTACTTTCGCTTTCAGTACCTCTCTGTTATTGTATGCTTCCTCAATCCTCTTATTGCCTCTGTCTGCTGCAAGACGTTTGTAAGTAAGGAGAACTTGTCCCTCGCCGTCGTTTACTTTAAGTACCTTTACTTCCATGGAATCGCCGGGTTTGGCAATTGTCGTCAAATCTACATTCGGTTCGTTTGTATATTCATTTCTAGTAAGAACACCATCTGATTTATATCCGATGTTGAGAATGATTTCTTCCGGCTTCACATCAATAACGGTACCTTCAACAACCTCTCCTGTGTGTATTGTCTTAAATGACTCTTCTAACATTTGTTCAAAAGTTAATTCTGACATAATTTTGAACCTCCTCGATAATATTGTTTGGGGTAGACGCCCCTGCTGTAATACCCACCAGTCGGACAGATTTAGGTACATCCAAATGCAAGTCGTTAAGTGTCTGTATAAAATACGTATTTGCACACTCCTGCATGCAGATTTCATATAGCTTCCGTGTATTAGAACTATGATTGCCACCTATTACTATCATAACATCGACCTTCGCGGCTATCTTCCTAGCCTCAGCCTGTCGCACTTCCGTAGCGTTACATATAGTATTCACAACATAAACATTGTACCCTTTTTTCATGAAAATTTCAACCATATCTTGAAATTTATTGTAGTTAAATGTCGTCTGGGAAACAATGCATATTTCTTCGTCCTGCCCACATGCATAGTTACGCGCTTCCTCTAAAGACTCAATCACCGTCGTCGGCTCTGTTGACCACCCCATAATTCCCTCTACTTCCGGGTGTCCGGCATTACCGATAATCACAATCTTCTTACCGGCTCTGCTCTCCGTTTCCACGATATTGTGAATACGCTTTACGAAAGGACACGTAGCATCCACACACTCTAATCCTTGTTTTTCTATCATCTCGCAGACTCTTTTGGGAACTCCGTGAGAACGTATGACAACAGTTCCTTCCATAATCATTCCAAGCTGTTCTTCGTTCTCAATAACCTTTACACCTTTTTGTCCCAAGTCCTTCACTACTTCTTCGTTATGGATGATCGGACCGTATGTGTAAATCGGCTTTCCCGTATCCGCCTGCTCATACACCTGCTCTACCGCTCTCTTTACGCCAAAACAGAATCCGGCATGTTCGGCTAATATCACTTCCATATTGACAAACCCTTTCATTCAACTATATCTTTTTCGACTATTGTGCGGATTAACCTATCGTCAGCCTGATAAAACTGCCTGCCGCGCATTGTCAGTGCACCAACGCGATAATCGCATCCACCACTTCGTCAATCGTCATATGGGAAGAATCTATTACCTTTGCGTCTTCTGCCTGCTTAAGCGGCGATATCTCTCTTGTCATATCCTGACGATCACGTTCAATGATATCCTTCTCTATCGTATCAAAATCGCAGGAAATTCCTTTCTGCGTCAGCTCATCATACCGTCTTCCGGCGCGGACTCTGCTGTCCGCCGTCAGATATACTTTGACCTGCGCATTCGGCAGCACACATGTCCCGATATCTCTGCCATCCATCACCACATTCTCGGAAGCCGCCAGTTTTTGCTGCAGATCCACCATCTTCTTACGGACATTGGGATTTGGACTGCTGGCGGACGCCATATTCCCCACTTCCTCCGTCCGAATCAGTCCATTAACATTCTCGCCGTTTAGGTATACAATCTGTTCACCATTCTCATAACCGATTGAAATATCTGCCTCCATACATTTGACGTTGATTTTCTCCGTCTCAGACGGCTCAATCTGCTCCCTGAGCAGATACAATGCCATCGCACGATACATCGCTCCCGTATCGACATAGATATATCCCAATTTCTTCGCAATTTTCTTGGCAATGGTACTCTTGCCCGCACCGGCCGGTCCGTCAATAGCAATATTATAAGTCATATTTTTTCCCTCTTTCTCTTCTTTGTTCTGTACAAAAGCATTCTATTCTGATTTTACCGGACAGGCTGTATGCTGCTACCCGCAAGATGTCCTGTGGACCATGCGATCTGCAGATTAAACCCTCCTGTCACTGCGTCTAAGTCCAACAGTTCTCCCGCAAAATAAAGACCTTTTACCAGCTTGGACTCCATAGTTGACGGGTTTACTTCTTTCACCGTAACACCGCCCTGCGTAATAATCGCCTCGTTATAATTTCTTAAATCTGTAACCTGCATCGTAAGCCCTTTGGTGATCCCTGCCAGCCTGCCCCTCTCCTGTCTCGTAATCTCATGAATCTTTTTGTCACCGTCGATACCCGATAGTTCAATCATCACCGGTATCAATTTCGCCGGATAGAGTCCGCCTATCACATTTTTGAACTGTTTGTTCAGATTTTGTTCAAAATCTCTCAAAATACGCTTGTCAAGCTGTTCTGCGGTGAGCGCCGGTTTCAAGTCCACAGTAACCGTGACCTGCCGCTTATCCTTACATTTGGCATAATAACTGCTGGCTGACAACACCAGTGGTCCGCTGACTCCGAAATGGGTAAAAAGCATCTCCCCGAACCCCTGCCATATTTTCTTTGTTCCGCAATACATCGTCAGCATAACATTTTTAAGGGATAATCCCTGCAAAGCACTGCACCAAGGCTCCTGAATCTCCATCGGCACCAGCGCCGGCACACATTCTTTCACGGTATGCCCCAGCATCTTCGCCATACGGTATCCGTCGCCTGTCGCTCCCGTGGTCGGATAGGATAATCCCCCGGTTGCAAGCACCACCGCATCGCAGGGCAGCCGCTCTCCGTTATTAAGAATTACGCCCTTTGCAACACCATCTTCCACCGTTATTTCTCTGACTGCCGTCTTAAGATACACCGCAACGTCCTTTTGTCCGAGCAGTCTCTCAAACGCCGCTATAACATCCGAAGAGTGGTCTGATACCGGAAATACCCGTTCTCCACGTTCTATTTTTAACGGACATCCTGCCCTCTCCAGCAATTCCATCATCCGTTTATTGTCAAAATCATAAAATGCGCTGTATAAAAACTTGGGATTGCTCACAATATTCTCGAAAAGCTTGTCCTGACCGCAGGCATTCGTGACGTTACACCGTCCTTTGCCTGTAATGTACAGTTTTTTCCCCAGTTTTTCATTCTGTTCCAGTAAAACTACTTTATGTCCGCATTCCGCGGCGGCGTACGCCGCCATCATTCCGGCTGCGCCGCCGCCTATCACAATCACACTGCTCATTTCTTATCCGTTCTGAAAGTTCATATCACTTTCTGCTTTATCATAATTTATCATAAAGATATCGCAATATCTGTTATTCATCATTCGTCTTTCTTGCGCAGCGAATAGTTCAACATCGGTTCCTCATCGATAAAATTAATCTCGTCATTCAGGTAAACTTGATAGTTATTCCAAGCTTCTTCCAAATTTTTCAAATTTCTCTTTACATCTTCCGGGCGCTTTAAGCACATAGCTACAACAAGCGCATTGATAACACTCAAAGGCGCCACCAGTGAATCAACGATTGACACCATATCGCTTCTGGCAAGCAGATTACAGGATGAGTAGAGGTTCATAGGTGAATGCACGGAATCAGTAATCGTGATAACCTTGGCGTTTCTGTCATTGGCAAACTCCATCGCTTTTAATGTGCGCATGGAATATCTCGGAAAACTGATACCGATCATCGCGTCCTGCTCATCAATACGTATCATCTGCTCAAAAGTCTCTGACACACTCGTTGTCTTTAACAATATCACATTCCCGCGAATCATATTCAGATAAAAATGTAAAAAATCAGCCAACGGTTCACAGCTTCTGACCCCCATCACATAGACATTTTTAGCTTCCAGAATAATATCCACGGCCGTCTCAAACGCAACCGGATCGAGACTATGTATCGTATCCTGCAGTTTCTCTATATCCGCTTCCAGCACCGATGCCAATATCTCGGACTGCGTGCTTTTTCCGTATTTTGCTCCGATCTTCTGCACAGAATTAATCTTGTTCTGCACCCAGTCTTCCAAATCGCGCTGAAATTCCGGATATCCGTTATAGCCGATGAACATCGCATAACGAACAACGGTAGATTCGCTGACGCCCACTGTTTCCCCCAATTTGGCCGCAGTCATAAATACCGCCTGATCATAATGGTCATAGATAAATGCAGAAATAGCTTTCTGACCTTTGCTCATTTTGCTGTAATGCTCATTGATTCTTGTAATAATATCATACCGATTCTGTATAATCATGTTCTACCGCAATCATGCCTTTCCCGTTCTCTGCCGCACTGGCGCTTCTATACATTTAAAAAAGCTTTATACGACTCTTCCAACAGTTTCACTGTATCATCTTCCTGCAGATCATAATCGCCGGTAAGAGACATACATGCCGATCCGTGTATAAAAATCCACATTCTCATAAACATACCGCTCGGATCTTTACAACCATAGAATTTGGCATTATTGATTTCTTTGACCACCGATCCCTTATCACCGTTTAACAGGTCATATAAACTTTTGCCGTGACGATTTTCCGCCATAAACAAAAGTTTAAATAGCTGCTGTTCTTCCTGCGCAAAGCGAATGTATGCAAGCCCCATATTCACAAAAGGCGTATCGCTTGTCTTCGGGAAATTATCATAGTAATCATGGAAAAACGCTATCGCCTTACCGTATAAGTCATCTCCCAGTTCTTCCATATTCTTATATACACGGAAAATAGGCTGAGTGGAGCATCCGGCTTTTGCTGCCAGAGTTCTGGCGCTCACTTGTGAAAAGCCGTCCTCTCTGGTCATCTGAAATGCTGCATTTAAGATTTCATCCTTTGTTATTGTTTCTTTTCTAGCCATAAGATATAACCTCTCTTGTGTAGTAAACTATCATCTTTTGGTAACATATGTTATTATAATATATTATGTAACCCGCGTCAATCCCTTTCTTTTGTTTTCAACAACAGATGCTTTTTAATCTGAAAAAAGGGACGGATTTTGCAATCCATCCCTCAAATTCTTATCTGCTGTCAATTCCTATTAAACCGGATATGCCGCGTTCTTTGTATCGGCAACACTCATATCCACTTTCTCCTGCTGTGCCTGACGATACTTGAAGAAATCGGTAGCAACCTGCGGGAACAATGCGTAAGACAGTACGTCCTCGTCCTGCTGTTTCCACTCTTTCATCTCTGCTTCCAAACCTGCAAGCTCCGGTTCCACATGGCCGGTCGCCTCTGCAGAACGTGCGGTAGAACGTTTCTCACCGGGAATAACCTTGTCAATCACTTCCTGACTCATGGGTTTAACCGTCTGTCCGTAATTGCCGCGAAGCAGATCCTTGAACTCTCCTGTCGCCATCTTATATCTCTCGCCCATCAGCACATTAAATACCGCCTGCGTGCCGACAATCTGGGAGGAAGGTGTAACCAGAGGCGGCTCGCCGCAATCCTTACGTACTCTCGGAATCTCCTCCAGAACATCCTGATATTTATCCTCTGCCTTCTGTTCCTTTAACTGGCTCACCATATTAGACAGCATACCACCGGGAACCTGATAGCGCAGTGTATTGATGTTGACGCCAAGCACCTTGGTGCTCATCAGACCGGATTCGATACATTCCTCACGATAAGGACGGAAGTAATCCGCAATCTGTGCAAGAATCTCCTGATCATAGCCGGTATCATAAGGCGTGCCCTTGAAAGTCTCCACCATAACCTCCGTAGCAGGCTGGGAAGTGCCCAGAGCAAAAGGAGAAATCGCGCAGTCAATCACATCAACACCGGCCTCCACAGCTTTCAAATACGTCATGGACGCAACGCCGGATGTATAATGTGTATGCAGTTGGATTGGAAGCTTTGTGCTCTCCTTTAAGGTCCTCACGAGCTCCTCTGCACGGTAAGGAACGAGCAGGCCCGCCATATCCTTGATACAGATGGAATCAGCGCCCATCTCCTCGATCTTCTTCGCCATATCTGCCCAATACTCTAATGTATAAGCGTCTCCAAGGGTATAGGAAAGCGCGATCTGTGACTCTCCTCTGCCCTCCTGCTTCTTAATCTTGTTGGTTGCGTCTACCGCCGCCTGAAGGTTTCGGATATCGTTCAGACAGTCAAAAATTCTGATAACATCAATGCCGTTTGCGATGGATTTCTCAACAAACGCATACACCACGTCATCCGCGTAAGGTCTGTAGCCTAAAATATTCTGACCTCTGAATAACATCTGAAGCTTAGTATTCTTAAAGCCGTCTCTTAACTTTCTCAGTCTCTCCCACGGATCCTCCTTCAGGAAACGAAGGGAAGCATCGAAGGTTGCGCCGCCCCAGCACTCTACGGCATGATAGCCGACTTTATCCATTGTATCTACGATCGGAAGCATCTTTTCGGTAGGCATTCTTGTCGCAATCAGAGACTGATGTGCGTCACGAAGAACGGTTTCCATGATTCCAACCGGCTTTTTAATCTGTTCTGCCATTATATTTTCATTCCTTTCTTTTAATCTCGCAAACAAATCCTATTCTTTAAAATACGCCGAATACTGCCATAAATGTACCGGCTGCTACAGCAGTTCCGATAACGCCCGCTACGTTAGGTCCCATAGCATGCATTAACAGGAAATTAGTCGGATCAGCCTCCGCACCAACCTTCTGTGATACTCTCGCTGCCATAGGCACGGCAGACACACCTGCGGAACCGATCAACGGGTTTACCTTGCCCTTTGTCACAACGCACATCAGTTTGCCGAACAATACGCCTGCCGCCGTACCGAATGCAAATGCAATCAGACCTAAGATAACGATTTTAATCGTATCCCAGTTAAGGAATGCTTCCGCGCTCGTCGTCGCACCTACAGAAGTACCAAGGATGATAACTACGATATACATCAGCGCATTGGACGCCGTATCCGTCAACTGTCTTACCACGCCTGATTCTCTGAACAGATTACCTAACATCAACATACCTACGAGAGGCGCCGTTGTAGGAAGAATCAGTGAAACAACTACCGTTACTACAATAGGGAACAGAATCTTCTCCAATTTGCTGACAGGACGAAGTTGTCCCATCTTAATCTTTCTTTCTTTCTCAGTCGTAAAAAGCTTCATGATCGGCGGCTGGATAATCGGAACGAGCGCCATGTAAGAATATGCCGCCACCGCGATGGGTCCCATCAGAGTCGTCTGTCCGAGCTTACCTGCAAGGAAGATGGATGTAGGACCGTCAGCTCCGCCGATAATAGAAATCGCTGCCGCTGCTCTATCATTAAACCCTAAGAAAATTGCTCCGAAATACGCCGCAAAAATACCAAACTGTGCTGCCGCACCGAGAAGAAAACTCTTCGGGTTGGCAATAAGCGGACCAAAGTCTGTCATAGCGCCGACGCCCATGAAAATCAAGGACGGCAGAATCGCCCATTCGTCAAGTTTATAGAAATAGTATAACAGACCGCCGCCGGCGCCGCCTTCTCCGTACGGAGCCATAATATCCGGATAGATATTAACAAGCAGCATGCCAAATGCTATCGGAACCAGCAATAACGGTTCAAAGCCTTTGGCAATCGCCAGATATAGAAATACAAGTGCTACAACAATCATGATATAATTGCCGATTTCCAGATTAAAGAAAGCGGTCTGATGTATCAGATTGTTAAGCGTCTCAACTATATACATTTTATTAACCTCCTGTAGTTTTAATTTCAGATGCAGCTTACTAGTTCAACGTTGCGAGTAACGCGCCTGCCTCTACAGCATCGCCTACAGCTACATCAATGCTTGCTACCGTACCGTCTTCGGGAGCAACTACAGGAATTTCCATCTTCATGGCTTCAACGATTACGACAGCGTCGCCCTTCTTCACTGCCTGACCTACGTTTGCTTCAATCTTAAATACTTTACCTGCTGCGCCTGCTTCAATCTTAACGCTGCCTGCGCCGCCAGCCTTGGGTGCTGCTGCAGGTGCCGGAGCTGCTTTCGGTGCAGCCTTAGGCGCTGCCGGAGCCGCTGCAACAGGCGCGCCGCTTGTTGCCCCTTCTTCCACTACTACATCATATACGCTTCCGTTTACGGTAATTGTATAATTTTTCATTTTAATATCCTCCTATGACTATTAGGCATTCTGCCATTTACTCTTATTAGATTTTCTGATAGACCGAACAACAAATCCGTCTGTGGAACCGGAACCTTCATATGCCGCGATTGCCGCCGCAATCACCGCTACAAGTTCCGTATCGTCCGAAAGCTCCTCTTTCTTAACAATCTGTGTCACAACAGGGTCGGACTTCACGTCATTGCTCACCGCTTTAGCTGCCGCCTTCTTTTTCTTCTTCTCTTCAATCTTAGAAATCAAAGTGAAGCTGGAAATAATCAGGCTGATCAAAATCAACACAACAAATACGGTTCCCATACCAATCAGCGTATTCATAGCCGCTTTCAGCATGATCTCGCCCGTGGAATATTTCACATTCGTCGTAATGCTTTGATAGCTTCCCATACTACTGCTATAGTCAAAAACAATCTCCATAGTCGCATTATGATCTGTACCGAGAACATTTACATTAATGGTCGCAACCATCTCTTCTTCATTGAGTTCAACCGTACCGCCATCAGTTCCCTTCAGACTACCTATATCCTCCTCCAAGGCCTCCTGCCATCCAGTAAGTCCAGCGTAAACCGCAGGATTGCCCGCATACTGCTCCACTTCGCCTTGTGTTACGATCGTGTTCATATCGATTACGGTTCCCTCGCCCATTTGGAGCAGGCTCTGCTCCAGAGCCGACAATGTCTTAGTCTCCTCCTGACCACATGCACACAAGCCGAACATACAGGTAATCATACCTAATATTGCGAATAATTTTTTCATATTAAGCATCATCCTTTCTAAACTGTACCGTGTTTTCTATCCGGACGGCCTTCGCTCTTAGTAGCCAGCATCTCAAATGCTCCAATAACATACTTTCTCGTGTGGGCAGGCTCAACAATCTGGTCTACATATCCTCTCTTTGCCGCACTTGTCACATTATTCTGAAGTGCCGCATACTCTTTTGCACATGCATCAATCGCATCGGAACCCTGTCCGTCGCATATAATCTTAGCCGCAAGCTTTGCGTCCATCATACCAATCTCAGCGTCAGGCCAAGCAATTGTAATATCTGCACCGATTGCTTTAGAGTTCATTGCAACATAAGCGCTTCCGTATGCCTTACCAATGATTACATTCACCTTCGGAACCGTTGCATTCGCAAACGCATATGTAAGTTTCCCTACAGCCTTTGCAATTCTCTGCTCGGAGCACTTGGATGCCGCAAATCCTTTCACATTGGTCAAGGAAAGTACCGGAATATCAAAAGCATCGCAGAAGGTAATAAATTCTGCTGCTTTCTCTGCTCCTCTTACGGACAGTGCCGCATCAAATTTATCAGTCACTTCACCGTCAGCATTATACACTTCCGTACGGTTAGCAACCGCGCCGATGGTCGCACCGTTTAATCTGATAAAACCGGCAACCATATCCTTTGCATAGTTCTGTTTTACTTCCACAAACACACCGTCATCTGCAATCTGGGAAAGCGCGATGGAAGTGTCGCCTACGCAGTTTTCAATCTGCGCACATGCTCTGTTTAAGTCGTCCGTACAATCGTCAACTGCAATCTCGGCATTGTTGGCAGGCAGCATAGAAACAAGCTGTCTGATCTGTGCCATGATAGAAGCCTCGTCTCCCACCGCATCTACCATTCCGGTCTCTTCGCTCTGGAATGCCGCAGCAGAAGTATCACACTTGGAAATTTCGTTGCCGTCTAACGCATTGGGTGCATTTACAAACAATTTTGCTTTTTTCTCTTCCATAAAAGCAAAGTCCGTCATCGCAGGAATCAAGGCAAGTCCGCCTCCGCAGCTTCCGAATACAGCCGTAATCTGAGGAATTACGCCCGAAGCAAGCGTCTGCTTCATATAAATCTCACCAAAACCATTTAACGCATCCGTCGCCTCCTGAAGTCTAAGTCCGGCAGAATCAATCAGTCCGATTACAGGTGCCCCTGTTTTCAACGCCAGATCATAGAGGTTTGCAATTTTCTTAGCATGCATTTCGCCGACCGTTCCGTTCAAAACAGCTGCGTCTTGGCTATACACATACACAAGATTACCGTCAATCACCCCATAGCCGGTCACAACGCCGTCTGACGGAGTTTCTGCCTGTTTCAGATTGAAATCCGTCGCTCTCGCCGTTACGAGTGCACCGATCTCAACGAAACTGTTTTCATCGAGCAAAGCGTTAATTCTTTGACTCGCTTGAGAAGTAGTACTCATTTTTCAGCCCTCCATTTATCATAATTATAAATAATTAGAACATTATTATTGCGCATAACGCACGAAGGTAGTATAACATAGAATTATCAACTAGACTAGCTAATTTTCCAATTTTTTTAATTTATTCCGCCAAAAAAATGCTAAGACTATTTATTACTGTATAAACTTTCAAAAACCATGCTTTCATACCCTTATCATATCGTAAACCGCCGCATTGCATCGTCTAGTCTTACCGCCTGACTCTTAAGGGCTTCCGCATCATCATTCAATTCACTTAAGAATCCAACCTGTTCTGCAATACTTGCCGTCACTTCCACCGTTGCCGCACTGGCATTATCCGTGGTGGTAGAAACCGATTGTATTGTTATCAGGACTCTGTCCTTATCTTCTACAAGCTCGCCCATCTGCTGAACAATTTGTTCAAGTTTCTCCACGAGTCTTTGTACATAATCATGTATTTCATGAAAGACAACAACTGTTTCTTCCAATGCATTCATCTGAGATTTCACATTTTCCTCTGTCTTTACGGCAGATTCCGTTGCCGTCGTCGTCGTCGACTCGATAGACTCGATAATCTTCTTGATTTCATTCCCCGCCGTCATCGACTGTTCCGCCAGCTTGCCTATTGATTCGGCAACTACCGCGAATCCTCTTCCGCTTTCTCCGGCTCTCGCCGCCTCAATGCCTGCATTTAAGGAAAGCAGGTTTGTCCGCTCTGCGATACTGTTGATCGTGTCTATGATCGTCTTGATATTACTGCTTTGTGAATTGACGTCCGCAACATTATCCACCAGTATCTGCGTAATTTCCGTTGTGGCATGGGCAGTTGTCTTGAGCGTATCTACCATACCGGTTCCTTTCTTTACACTCGCTATGGTACTGTCCGCCATTGCACCCATTACTTCAGCCGTTTCGGATATATGGTTAATCTTCTCACCAAACTCCGCCATCATCCGATATCCGTTCTCAGCATCATGGGCCTGTTTCATTACTTCTGTTTCCACATCGCTCACTGCCGTATTGACCTCTTTCATGGATGACAGAATCCTTTCCGTCGTGTCGGAAACCTGTCCTGCCGACCTGCCCACCTCGCTGCTGAACTTCTGTACCCCGGCAATCAGCTCCCGCATAGAAGCGATCATCTTGGCAATATTGTTAGAAACATGTCCGAACTCATCTTGACGCCCAGTTGCCAGCGACACCGTAAAGTCGCCTTCCGAAGCCACTTTCATGGAGCCGGATATTTTGTCCAGTGTACGCCGGATGCTGTTTGAAAGAATCATTCCTGTTAAAATTGCTATAAAAGACGCGACGATCACAAACAAAATCGTTTCGTTTCTAAGATCTTTCATCTCCTCTATAATACTTGATTCCGGTATCAGCGCGCAAATCTTCATCCCTGTCTCTCCCACCGGCGCATAGAGATAAAGGTACTTTTTCTTATTAATTGTGACATAGTCGGACATGTAAACGTCTTCTTCCAAAGAAGCCTGATAAAATGACTGTCCTTTATAAATCGTGCTGTAGGAAGGCTCTCCGTATTTCATATGTATCTCTCTTCCGTCCGGCGTGATCAGCGAAACATAGCTGCCCCTGCCGAAATCGACCCTGCCGAGCGCTTCCTGTACAACACTCCTCTTAATGTCGATAATCAGGAACCCTTTTCCTGTGGATAATCTGCGCATAAAGCTGAGTCCGTAGTCATTCGTGCTTGTTCCCGTCTTCTCATCCACATAAAGGTGCTCTCCGATCCACATTCCTTTGAATTTGGGGTCTTCAAACGGTTGTCCTTCCCGTTGTTGGAATTCATCATATGCATTTTCATCAAAAGCAAGTCTTCTGACAGACTCTTTTGTCGTAGAAGAAACTGATCGTCCGGCTGCTGCAAAAACATGCACATTCGCAACATACTTTGTTGATGACGTCATCTTAAGTACCATTGTCTTCATTGCATTGTATGAAGTAGATTCCTTATTCTGATTGCTGCTCATCGCATTCAATCCGTAATAATCTTTCACTGCATCTGTGACGAGCATGTCTGTAGCATTCGTTTCCACGTTCGACGTCAGCAGATTAAAGTATTCCGCTACGGACGTTACCGTGCTTCCCGCCGATTCTTCATATTTACTCACTGCATTTTTGGATGCGGTATTATAACAGACAATACCGAGCATCACCATCATGACGATTGGTATCAGAAATGCAAACATCAATTTGTATATAATTTTGACATCTCCAATGCTTCTTATCTTGCGTCCCTTACTTTTACTCATTTGTATACCTCCCTGATTTGAAACTTACTTATACGTTTTAGTATACCAAATTATAAGAAAAACGTCTAGCGAGGTTTCCTCTTTTGTGGATATGTGGATATGTAAATTCTTTTCCAACGGCGTTTCAAATCACCACACTGCATTTTACAGCAGGAAGACTTTTAACAGATAGTTACAAATAAAACCGTAAGTGCGTTCGTCAACCGACTCTTTCGTAACGATCGGATAACGTTTAATCAATTCACCGTTCAGATAATAACACACTGTCCCGATCTCTTCGTTCTCCCTGACAGGAGCCTGCAGTACTTCCTTCATCCGGGTCTGCACTTCTATCTCGTCCTCTCCGCACAACAGATACGGAATACTTTTCTCTCCCCGGTCATCAACAAACGCTGTCACGCATGCCTCGCGATACGGCGCCTCTGATTCATTGTCTATCCCGTTCCTAACCTGAATAACATGCGTTTCCTGTTCTTCATAGATATCCCTGTACTGATAATTGTCCATCCCGTAAGCCGACAGCTTCTTCATATCACTCCATTTATAATTTCTATTATTAGGCCATCCGCAGGCAAGCAGTGCAACCGTAAAGGTTCTTCCTTCACTCTCGATCGCACCGACATAACAGTAACCGGCATTATTGGTAAATCCCGTCTTGCCGGAAATCGCCTCGTTCATCATCCCCAGAAACGCATTATGGTTATTGCAATGAAAACTTCTCTTGCCGTCCGCATCGGTGAAATCATATCCTATCGTCTGCGTAATCTCCAGAAATTTATCTCTGGCAGGAGAATCCGTCACACAATATGCCATAATCTTCGCCAGATCTGCCGCCGTGGTGGAATGAATCTTTCCGGTATCGTTTACCACTGCATCCAGACCGTTCGGCGTGATAAAATAAGAATCAAAGCATCCGATATCTCTTGCTTTCTGATTCATCATCGAAGCAAATCCTTCCACGCTGCCGCCCACCGCTTCCGCAATCACCACCGCTGAATCGTTATGGGATTCCAGCATGAGCGAATAGAGCAGGTCCTCCAGCCGATACCGCTCTCCTTGCTTGACATACAGTTTCACTTTGGGCATACTCGCTGCATAGGAAGAAACTTCAACTATTTCCTCCGGATTACCGTATTCCAATGCGAGGATACATGTCATAATCTTGGTCGTGCTTGCCATCGGCAGGATATCCTTCTCATTCTTGCCATATAGAACGCGTCCGGAATCAGCATCCATCAGTACTGCCGCCCCGGCATATAACTGCAATTCTTCTTTTTCGTTCTGTGTCCCAGCCTCTCCCTGCTGTAGATAAATTTCCTTTGTCTGCAGATAGTCTTGTGCCAAAACAGCCATCTCCGAACAGCAAAACAAGGCCGCTGCCAATAATATAGCAGCCGCCTTGCCGATAATCCGTTTTATCATAAATATATTATTTTCTAAAAAGATACGCATATATCAACCCTGCAGTTTCTTCGTTAATATATATGCACATCCGGTCTTCATATGCTTCTTTTTCGAACTTTATATGGTATAAATACAAAACGCAGATAGACCTCGGCGCTGTCATGTCCCTGCCTGCCGGGCTAATCCCAGATTCCTGCCTCTTCCTCTTTAAGCGCCTTCTTACCGCATACGGGACAGCACACATCATTTAAGTCCGTAATAAGCTGAACCTCACCCCCGCAAACCGGACATTGACCTATATGTTTCTTGTTCCCGTCTGCAAGTTCCAGTACCGGAACCCCCACCATGTTACTGCATTCTGCACAGACTGCATTCTGGTACGCAAAATCAAATAGCGGCAAATCTTCCCCGCCAGCCTGCATGACAATCTCTCTGCCCGTCTCCTCGGAAAATTCCCGAATCACATCTTCCAGACGTGCATGCAGCAGTCCGCATCCATTCAGACACTTCCACGTTTTTCTGCAGGAGCCGCAGGTTATTTTGCTAATGCTTCCCATCTTCATGCTCCTCTCCCGTTTTTCTCAGTTATCCGAGAAGACTGAGTATCATCTCCGAATGCTGGTTCGCCTGCGACAACACCGAAGTTCCGGCCTGCATCAGAATCTGATTGTTTGAATACCTGACCATCTCTTTTGCAATATCCGTGTCTCTGACTCTGGATTCTGCCGCAGTCGTATTCTCAACAATATTATCCAGATTGTTGATCGTATGCTCCAACCGGTTCTGCACTGCACCATAATCGCTTCTCACATTACTGACATACTCAATTGCCGCCTTGATTGCATCAATCGCCATATCCGCATCATCGGTTGTCTTCACATTGGTATCTGCTAATCCCAACGCATGCGTACTCATCTGGTAAAGACTAAGTTCAATATGCTGTCCGGCATCGGCACCCACCTGTAAAGCTATGCGCTTGCTGCCATCTGAAGAGCCTCCGATAGGTTTTGTCGATGGCGTTGATGGCGTTCCTCCGCCGGTTCCTCCGCCACCGCTGACCGTTCCGTCAATAACACCACTCACCTTAAGCGAATTTGTAATGACCGAACCAGCTCCACCTAAAGAATTATAGGTCAGCTTGCGCACAAACTCCAGCGCGCCACCGCTGCCGGAAGTAATACGGCTGGTAAGCGTCGATGCCGATATTCCCGTATGTTTCTGTATCGCCGAACTAAGCGAACTGCCGTTAATCAAATCGGCAAAAATCTTATCCATACCGGCTGCAATATTGTCGCCTGTCACGTCGCCGCCGCCATTTGCGAGCCATCCCGCATAGGCCGCTGCCAAATATCCGTGTCCGTAAGGTCTGTTAGCCGGCGTATATTTCTTAAGATACGCCTTCATATTGGCATCCTGACTGGAGTCATTCTCGTCTGTCAGATTCTTGGCGTAAGCAATCAGCGTATTATTCCAATTAGTAGGAAAACCGCCTCCCGCAAGCTGCGCCGTACCTTCCGTAAACCATGTAGGGTACTTCGTGTTACTGCCTCTGCCGCTCATACCGTCTGTCATCGAATATTGCATAAAAGTATGCATCAGTTCATGCGCAATCGTGGACTGCAGCACCTCAGCCCTGCTTCCGGTTCCCTGTGCATCCGCCAGTGTAAAATCCGCATTATCCACGCGAAGTTCCAAAACCTTCGGTCTTCCTCCTGCCGTATTGAACTTGAAGTAAGCCTCTGCAAGCGTTTTGTCCTTTCCGTCTATCCTCTGTACCTTTACCGCAAGATTTAATGTTACCCCTCCGATATCATTCTTAATGGACGGAAAGGCATCCATAATCTGCTGTGCTGCTTTCGGTATAAAATCGGTCGCCAGTAAGTTTGCAAGCGCACCGCCAGACGGCGTCGGATTAATTGCCGCACGTCCGGCAGCCCCGGCTGCACGCCCTGCCGCACCGTCTGCACTCAATAAACCAGCATCTGACGAAGCAACCGAAAATGTGCCGTCCGCGGGGTTATATGTTAAATCATAATAATAGATTTCCGACTGCATAGCCGACGGTGCAAGCCCGTCTTCCGGAAACAGTCTGATCTCATTAAAAACCGTATTCTCTGCCGTCTTATCAATTTCCTTCTTAATCTGCTGTACTTCCAAATCTATCATCGCCCTGTCTGCATCCGTCAAGGTGCCTGTCGCCGCCTTCACGGAAAGCTCATTTGCACGATGCAGCATATCATGTACTTCATTCAGTGCGCCTTCCGCCGTCTGTACCATCGAAATACCATCCTGCGCATTATTCGAGGCTTGTGTCAGCCCGCGGATCTGTCTGCGCATACGCTCAGAAATAGCCAGACCGGCTGCATCATCAGCCGCCCTGTTAATCCTATAACCGGACGATAATTTTTCCGTACTCTTTGCATTTTTCTTAGAAACCATTCCGAACTGTCTTTCGGCATTCCATGCCTGTATATTGGTCTTTGTAGAAAGCATATTTGCCCTCCCCTCAAAAAACCCATCCAGCATCCTTGCTGTAATCGGTCACAACTTTTCTAATGCAGATATATAACGGGAAATGTTAATATGTATAGTTACAATATATTTATCGGCACTTCTTTTATTTTTCTTAAGTCTGAATATTAAATATCCAATTGGAGCTGTACTTCCGACTCTGCCTGCTGCTTAAACTCTTCAATCTGCACCGCATTCAGTTCCGGCAAATCCTCCAGTGACTTCACTCCGAAGCTTCTTAAGAACTGCTCCGTCGTACCAAAAAGAAGCGGGCGCCCCGGCGCATCGAGTCTTCCGACCTCCGTGATCAAATCATATTCGAGTAGTTTATTGACTGCATGATCACAGCTTACGCCTCTGACCTTCTCAATCTCTAATCGTGTCACCGGCTGCTTATAGGCAATAATAGAAAGCGTCTCCAACAAAGTATCTGTTAGCACAAACTTCTTCGGTGCCTTGGCGATCTTAATCAGATATTCATACAGTTCTCCTTTCGTGCACATCTGTACCGCATCGTCCAGCGTTGTCAGCGCAATACCTCTGTTCTGCGCACCGTACTCCTGCGCCATCTCCTCCAGAATATCTTTGGTCGTGTTCTTGTCTTCCTCGATCACTGCTGCAAGGCTGTCAATACTGACCGAGTCTCCCATCGTGAACAAAATTGCTTCTAATACTGCCTTTGCCTGTTCTCTTTCCATACTTTTATCCCCTATTCCGCAATCGATGTAAGCAGCGTCGGCGTATTATCGCTCACATCCTTTGTCGTAATGATGATATCAGAAAAGGTATCTTCCTGCTCAATACCGATTCTGCCGGTCTTGATCATTTCGAGAATCACCAGAAAAGTTACGATCACTTCCATCTTACTGTTCTGCTTCTCCAGCAGTCTTCTGAAACTAAAACTCCTATGGCTGCGCACATACGCCTCCACAAAGGTAGTCTTTAAATCCATATCGATTTCATCCTTCTCGATATTGCCGAAGGTGCTTCTGACCGGATCGATTTTATCCTCCTGCCGCTTCATGATCTGTTTAAATATCTCATGCAGTTTCTGCAGCGTCATATCTCCAATCAATTCTTCATAGTCCACAGGCTGCCTATAATCCGCCACTTCCTTTGGCAGCGTAGGCCGCTTGTACAGATTTCGCTCCGCATCTACCATACGGTCGCGCAGTTCGTATGACATGTACTTGCACATTTTATATTCCAACAGCTTCTCCACGAGTTCGGCTCTCGGATCCTCTTCCTCCCCTTCCTCATTAACTTCCTTGGGAAGAAGCATTTTACATTTGATGTCAATCAGAGTCGCCGCCATGACCAAAAACTCGCTCATGACATTCATATCTTCCGTTTCCATTTGTTTGATATAATCCAGATACTGCTCCGTAATCTCCACAATCGGAATATCATAAATATCTACTTTATTCTTATCGATCAGGTGCAGGAGTAGATCAAGTGGTCCCTCAAACACCTCCAATTTAACAGGAATCGCCATCTTAAGCTTGTCCTTTCACAATATTGACTACTACAAGTTCGCCCGGATTAAAAACTCTTACAGGAATCGTATGGGTACTTAATCCTCTACTCAGAATCATCGTTGATTTCCCCTGCCGGAACAATCCCCCGTCATACTTCGGGAAAAGCGTCATATTGGGGGACAACACGCCTCCGAGAACCGGCAGTCTCATAATACCGCCGTGAACATGACCAGACACCACCACGTCCGCTCCCCATGCGGCATATTCTTCAAAATACTGCGGTGTGTGGGCAATAAGAATCTGACATGCGTCTTCTCTCGGTCTCCCCAGTATTTTGGAAAGATATGTTTCATCCATAGGATATTTCTTAAACTTCCTATAGAAACATTTATCTATCTGAGCCCCACAGATGGCTATGTTATATTCCGGCAGATAAGTGCTCTCGTTAATCAGCGGATGAATCCCCGCTTCCTCAAGTCCAGCCGTATAGTCATTATAAATTGTTCCATACTGCTCGGGATACAGTTTCAGCCAATATTCATGGTTTCCCATCCCATAATATACTTTGTACCTTGCCGCCAGTTGTCTCATCAGAGACAGTGCCGTCTTATAGGAAGAACCGCCTACCGCCGTCAGCATATCCCCCGCCGTCAGAACTGCATCGGGAGCAATACGCTCAATCTCTTGTAACAATTTCTCATGTTCTTTTCCGTAAGACTTATTGTGCAAATCGGACAGTAACACGAATCTGCATGGTTTTGTAACTTTATCCGATACAATTTCGTATTCCACCGTAACAAACCTGCTGCAGTCCCATGCCGATATTGCCAGACACACAATGATCACAATACCCATGCAAGTCAAAATAATTTCTACCATATATCTTTCTCCATGTGCCGTCATGTCAGGACAGCTTATAAAGTATATCATATAACGGTAGTCTCCCGCAATCTGCAAACATCCGTTCCTTCACAATCCTTCACAATAGCGGGCGGCAGATTAATCCGCCGCCCGTATGCTGCCTAACGATGAAACTTCTCTTCCCTTACACCTGTCTAAGTATTAACGCTTCATCAGATACAATATCCATACTTTCTTCCAGTAATCTTTATATTCTGCTTTGTCTACGCCTTTTGCCGCCAGAATAGACACACTTCCGATACGCTTGCCGTCAAGTTTATACACAGCCTCTCCAATGGCGTCTCCTTCCGCAACTGGCGCCTTGACGCTGCCCGGCAGACTGATTTCTTTCTGAACCTCGCTCAAGTTACTGCCGGCGGTATCCAGATATTCAAACGGTCCCTCATATGTCAGGTACAGGATATCTTCAATACCTCCTTCCACCTTTTGTTCCGGAAGCGGGTCTTTATTATCATCACGATACATCTGACTCACACTGTACCCGTAATTCAGCAACGATATAGCATCCTGAAAACGAGTTTTCGGATCCGGCGCCGCCATTACTACTGCAATCAGTTCCATGCCGTCCTTGTCTGCCGTTGCTGACAGACAATACAATGCTTTTGAAGTGGAACCTGTCTTAAGTCCGGTCGTCCACTCATACTGTTTGAGCAGCTTATTGGTGCTGGACAGCGTAAAGGTAGATGTGCTCGTCGGCGTTCTGTGTTCAATATCTTCCATCCATATTTTGGTGTAGTCAAAGATTTCCGGGTACTTTGTAATCAATTCTCTTGACATGATCGCCACGTCCTTTGCCGAAGAATAATGGTTATCTGAATCCGACAATCCGCAACAATCCTCGAAATGTGTATTCTGCATTCCAAGCGCTTCCGCCTTCTCGTTCATCAGCTTCACAAATTCGCCTTCACTGCCCGCTATGTACTCTGCCACCGCTACACTGGCATCGTTTCCCGACGCGACCGCAATGCATTTAATCATTGTATCTAATGTCTGTGTCTCGCCTTCCTCCAAGAAAACTTGCGAGCCACCCATAGATTTTGCATAGGCGCTGGTAGTTACCTGATCATCCAGATGAATCCTTCCGCTCTTTATGTGTTCAAAGATAATCAGTAATGTCATAATCTTGGTAATACTCGCAGGACTTCTTCTTGTATCTCCATCTTTTTCACAAATTACCTGTCCGGTGGATGCTTCCATTACAACATAAGATGGCGTAGCAACCTCCGGAGCCGCCCATACATGCAGCGACAGACACATGAATCCGGCGTTCATGATGAGGCATCCCAGCATCAGCCATATTACAATACGCTTCCCTATCCTTCTCAACACTGTCTCTCCCACTTTCGTATACTCTGTTATGTACTATACATATTGTCATAGGACAACAGATATTCCGACGCATGGACAGAATTTTGTCAGTCAAATGAAAAACAGACCCAAAATCACTTTTGAGTCTGCTCCATACTTTACTTAGTTGTATTTACGTTTTCTTGCTGCTTCGGACTTCTTCTTACGTCTTACGCTGGGCTTCTCGTAATGCTCTCTCTTACGAATTTCCTGCTGGATGCCGGCTTTCGCACAGCTTCTCTTAAAGCGACGTAATGCGCTATCCAAAGTTTCGTTTTCTTTTACGATTACGTTTGACATTCCGCACCTGACCTCCCTTCAGTCCCTAACAAGCATTTCGACTGATTGGGTTATTTTCTTTCTTGACACACAACACAAATTATACCACATTCTGGTTATGAGTCAACTACTATTTTGATAAATGTATTATATTCTGATAAAAATCTCTATATAATTTATTTTATCTGTCCTTCCAGCACCTTCACGCACTCTGTCAGTGCAGCGTCAATGCCCGCCGGATTCTTGCCGCCTGCCTGCGCCATATTCGGACGACCGCCGCCGCCACCGCCTACTAAAGCGGCAATTCCTTTGATCAGATTGCCCGCATGAGCGCCCTGTTCCATAGCGCCGTCCGTTGCCATGGCAACCATATTCACCCTGCCGTCCTTCTCGGAAATCAGGACTACTACACCTTCGCCCAGCTTCTCTTTTAATTGATCGCCAAGTTCGCGCAGTCCGTTCATATCGACGCCCTCAACTTTGGAAGCAAGTAACTTCACACCCTTTACTTCCTTCACCTGATCCGTCACGTCGCCAAGCGCATCCTTTGCAGCCTTACTCTTCAAGGACTCGTTCTCACTCTGCAGTGCCTTCATCTCCATCATGAGGTGTTCACACCTCTCTACCAGATTGGAAGGCGAAGTTTTGAGCGCTTTTGCCGCCTCATTAAGCTGCTCCTCTAATTTCTGGTAATACGCCGTCACATTGCTGCCCGTCACTGCTTCAATACGGCGGACACCGGCTGCCACGCCGGACTCAGACAGAATCTTAAACGAGCCTATCATGCCGGTAGATTTTACATGCGTACCGCCGCACAATTCTTTCGAGAAATCTCCCATCTGTACGACTCTGACAGTGTCACCATACTTCTCTCCGAAAAGCGCCATCGCACCGGATTTCTTCGCTTCTTCTATTGTCATCACTTTCGTCTCAACAGCCAGATTCTCTGCAATCTGTTCATTGACAATCTGTTCAACCTTATTCAACTCTTCTGACGTCATCGCCGATGAATGTGAGAAATCAAAACGCGTTCTCTCGCCGTCCTGATAAGAGCCTGCCTGCTCTACATGATTTCCCAGCACTTCACGAAGCGCCTTTTGTAACAAGTGCGTCGCACTGTGATTCTTACATGTGCTGCCTCTTCTTGTGGTATCTACCGACAAAGTTACGGTATCCCCTGCTTTGAACATACCCTTCGTCACTTTACCGATATGACCCACCTTGCCGCCAAGAAGCTTGATGGTATTCTCCACCTGAAATGCTCCGTCCGCAGTAGTAATCACGCCGATATCGCCTTCCTGACCGCCCATGGTAGCATAGAAAGGCGTCTGCTCAACAATAATCGTTCCGACCTCCCCGTCCGTCAACGCCTCCACAAGTTCTGTTTCTGTGGTAAGCACAGTGATCTTGGAGTCACAAGTCAGATGATCATAACCGACAAATTCAGTGGTGACAGAAGGATCAATGGATTCATATACCGTTACATCAGCACCCATATAGTTGGTCACTTTACGCGCTTTGCGGGCCTTCTCTTTCTGCTCCTGCATACACGCTTTGAAACCTTCTTCATCTACCGCAAATCCTTTTTCTTCCAGAATCTCCTTCGTCAAATCCAACGGAAAACCGTAAGTATCATATAGTTTAAACGCATCGGCGCCGCCTAATTCTTTGCCGCCCTTTGCCGCCACCGAATCCACCATCTCGCTTAAGATGGCAAGCCCCTGATCGATGGTCTTATTAAATTTATTCTCTTCCTGCGTGAGTACGTTGAAAATAAACTCTTTCTTCTCTTCCAGTTCCGGATAACCGTCCTTGGAACCTTCAATAACCGTACCCGCCAAATCGGACAAGAACGCATCCTTTATGCCTAATTTTCTTCCCTGACGAGCCGCCCGGCGGATAATACGGCGCAGCACATATCCTCGTCCTTCATTGGAAGGCATGATGCCGTCCGAGATCATAAACGTAGCTGAACGGATATGATCCGTAATAATACGGATAGACACATCAGTCTCATACTCTTTCTTATACTCTACGCCGGCAATCTCACACACTCTTGTCCGGAGCGCAAGCACTGTATCCACATCAAAAATAGAATCCACATCCTGCACTGCGGACGCCAGTCTCTCAAGCCCCATACCGGTATCAATATTCTTCTGTGTAAGTTCCGTATAATTGCCCTTACCGTCATTATCGAACTGCGTAAACACATTGTTCCATATTTCCATATAGCGGTCACAGTCACATCCTACCGTACAATCCGGTTTACCACAGCCGTATTTCTCGCCGCGGTCATAATAAATCTCTGAGCAGGGACCGCATGGACCCGAACCGTGTTCCCAGAAATTATCCTCCTTGCCGAAACGGAAAATTCGTTCCGGTGCGATACCAATTTCCTTATTCCAAATCTCAAATGCATCTTCATCATTCTCATAGATAGAAGGATAGAGTCTGTCCTCATCCAGACCAACCACTTTGGTAAGAAACTCCCAGCTCCACGCAATGGCTTCATGCTTGAAATAATCACCGAAGGAAAAATTGCCCAGCATTTCAAAGAACGTACCGTGTCTCGCCGTCTTACCTACATTTTCCAAATCTCCCGTACGGATACATTTCTGACAAGTCGTGACACGCCGTCTCGGCGGAATCTCCTGTCCTGTAAAATAAGGCTTTAACGGCGCCATACCGGAATTAATCAACAATAAGCTATTGTCATTGTGCGGCACCAGTGAAAAACTTTTCATTTTTAAATGTTCTTTACTTTCAAAAAATTCAAGGAACATTCTTCGTAAATCATTTACGCCATATGGTTTCATCGTAGTTTCTCTATCCTTTCTTTCTCTCAATCAAATCTTTCATTATAAAATCATTCCCTACTTAAAACGTAAATTTATCCGCAAAATAAGCATCCAGCTCGGCAATCGCAATTCTCTCCTGCTCCATGGAGTCACGGAATCTTACGGTCACACATCCGTCCGTCTCGGAATCAAAATCATATGTAACACAGAATGGCGTTCCGATTTCATCTTGTCTGCGATATCTCTTACCAATATTGCCTCTATCATCGAACTCGCAGTTATATTTCTTGGAAAGCTGCGCAAAAATCTTCTCCGCGCCTTCGTTTAACTTCTTAGACAACGGCAGCACACCAATCTTCACCGGTGCCAGCGCCGGATGAAAATGCAGTACAGTACGCACATCGCCCTCACCGATCTCTTCTTCGTCATAAGCGCCGCAGAGCACGGCAAGGAAAAGCCTCTCAACACCGAGTGACGGCTCGATCACATAAGGAATATATTTCTCATTCTTCGTATCGTCAAAATAAGACATATCCTCACCGGAAGTATTCTGATGCTGTGTCAGGTCATAATTGGTTCTGTCCGCAATGCCCCACAGTTCGCCCCATCCGAAGGGGAACAGAAACTCAATATCCGTAGTAGCCTTGGAGTAGAATGACAGTTCTTCCGGATCATGGTCACGCACGCGCATCTCTTCCTCTTTCATACCCAGACTCTTTAAGAAATCAATACAATACTGTTTCCAATATGCAAACCATTCCAAGTCAGTATCCGGCTCACAGAAGAACTCCATCTCCATCTGCTCAAACTCTCTTACACGGAAGATAAAGTTACCGGGCGTAATCTCATTCCTGAATGACTTGCCCACCTGACAAATACCGAAAGGAATCTTCTTGCGGGAAGTCCTCTGTACATTCTTGAAATTGACAAAAATACCCTGTGCTGTCTCCGGACGCAGATATACGGTGTTCTTGGCATCCTCCGTAACGCCTTGGAACGTCTTGAACATCAGATTAAACTGTCTGATATCCGTAAAGTTATGTTTGCCGCATGTCGGGCAAGGAATATTATGTTCCTCAATAAAATCTTTCATCTGCTGCTGGCTCCAGCCATCCACGGATCCCTCAAGCGTCATACCCTGCTCGGCTACATAGTCTTCTATAATCTTGTCCGCACGGAATCTCTCATGGCATTCTTTACAGTCCATAAGCGGATCGGAGAAACTTCCCAGATGTCCGCTTGCCACCCATGTCTGCGGATTCATCAGGATAGCGCAGTCCACGCCTACATTGTAGGGACTCTCCATCACAAATTTCTGCCACCATGCCTTTTTGATATTATTCTTAAGTTCCACACCCAGATTACCGAAATCCCATGTGTTCGCCAGTCCTCCGTAAATCTCGGATCCGGGATACACAAACCCTCTCGCTTTCGATAACGCTACTATTTTTTCCATTGTCTTTTCCATCATATATACCCTTTCTATCCTCTCCCGCACATACGGCAGGTTTTTATCACTAATAATCGAATTGATTAATTGTTAAGCACGCCCCGTCATATCCGTCACTGAAATACAATATATGATAAAATGCTTTCATTCTCTCCGCCTTCTATATGCGGATGTGTAATACGCACACCTTTCTTGCCGGCAAAAGAAACATCCTCATCACTTGTGGCGCTCTGATTAATATAGAGCACCTTTCCATAAACGTTCACCAAGAGTTCTTCCGTAGGTTTGGTTCCTACAATCACAATCTGCGTTTTATCCTGTTCTTCCATATATCCCAGTTCCATTGGCTTACCGTCCGGTGAAATAAACGCCACATTTTCTAACTGATATCCCTGTTCATTTGCTTCCGTCACAGAACCGATAAACATCTCCCTGTGGTTGAAATCATGATAGTCCGGACCTGACGCATAACGAAGCTGAATCACCACCTTGTCATCCGCCTTATCAACAGATTCAAGGGTTACGCTGTTATCACCGTTCTCCGCACAATACTCCGCAACTCTGTCCGACGCAAACTTCTGAATCTCATCCATGTCATAATTTTCTTCAAATCCTCTCACAATCTGATGCAGGATTCCCCCGTCTTTGTCAATGGAAACGGAACTGACTTCTGGCGCTTTATCTCGTCCGCATCCGACGAGACAGCCTGCCATTATCAGCATAAGCAGAACAATTATTCTTTTTTGCATAAGCTTTCCTCTCCGGTCAATTCTATACCGACAACATACTGCATTACATTATATTAAAGATTATCCACAATTTCAAGACTTTTAAACGTTCTGTCCAGATATCGTACCCGATAATCATCCGCAATCTCCTTAAGCTGGCATAACACTTCGTCAGTCACCGTAAACGTATACAGTTTTTCGATACTTGAATTCATAATATAAGAAACCGCATATTCAGTAGATATATCCCAACTTCCGCTTGAGGGCATACCCGGAAATTCTCCGTTTAAAACCATCGCTTTCATCTCAAATATGTAACGTATCAGACGATTGGACAGACCCTGATGCATTAATGCCCGTAATGACTGATAAAGAAGTTTCAGTATTTCCTTTTCATCATTATTTTCTCTTGTATAGTAATCCGTCAACTCCAAAAAATACATGCCGTAGTATGCCCCCTCAAAATCCTCCCGCAATCCTTCAAAATAATTGCTGATCGAGGCTTCCATAACATTGTAGGAATTCCTGCCGGCATACATCTTAAACTCTCCAAAAGAGAAGGGGTTGGTCGCCGCAAGCAGTCTGCTGCCCTGCTTGCGTGCTCCTCTCGCAAATGCTGAGATTTTACCCTTCTCTCTTGTCAACATCACAATTCTTCTATCATATTCGCCAATCGGCTCAGCCTTTAAAACCATTCCCGTAATCTGTGTATATTCCTGCATGAGAATGTTCCCCTGACTCTTCCTTTCTCTCACAGCCGTAGGGCCGTGCATCTTCTTCTGCGTTTTTATATGCCAGAAAATCGTCGATTTTCCCGGTGGTCATAAATCTTTCCCAGTAATTTATCTCATTCATCTTACGCCCCTAATCCTCTCTCATCAACTAGTGTTTAGGGTTCGCAGATTTGCCTTTTTCTATTCTGTTTCTTTCGGATTATAACCGAAATTTTTCAGCAGATAATCACTGTCCCGCCAGTCCTTCTTAACCTTCACCCAAAGCTTCAGATTCACCTGCCGTTCCACCAACTCTTCGATGTCCGGTCTTGCCAAGGAACCGATTTTCTTGAGCATACTGCCCTGCCTTCCGATAATGATTCCTTTATGTGAATCCCGTTCACAGACAATGGTTGCCTCGATATCGACAATGTGCTTCTTAAACTTCATCATCTCAATCGTGACTGCGATACCATGCGGTACTTCTTCCTCCAGACATTTGAGCGCTTTCTCTCTGATCAGTTCAGCCACAATCTGGCGCATGGGTTGATCCGTCACCGTATCCTCATCATAGAAAGGTTCTCCGTAAGGCAGATATTTCATGATGCATGTGATCAGTACGTCAAGCCCATCCTTCTTAAGCGCCGATACGGGCACTATCTCCGCAAAATCAAGCTGCTTCCTGTACGCATCGATAAAAGTAAGTATCAATTCTTTTCTGACCGTATCAATCTTATTGATGACAAGTATGACCGGGGTATTCGTCTTCTTTAACTGTTCAACAATATGCTGCTCTCCAGCGCCGATATAATCAGTCGGCTCCACCAGCCACAATATCACATCAACTTCAGATAGCGTGCGTTCCGCCACATTCACCATATAAGTCCCCAGTTTGTTTTTCGCCTTATGGATGCCCGGGGTATCGAGAAACACAATCTGCCCTTCCTCCGAAGTATATACGGTCTGAATCTTATTTCTGGTCGTCTGCGGTCTGTTGGACGTGATAGCAATCTTCTGTCCGATCAGCGCATTCATCAAGGTAGACTTTCCGACGTTTGGTCTGCCGATGAGCGTGGCGAAACCAGCCTTAAACTGTTTGTTCACTGTTTTATTTTCCATGGATATCCTTTCGTATCTCATTCATTGTCAGGTCCGGTCATCGAATCGTTCTCTGACTCCTGAACAGTATTCTGCTTCTGTTCAGCGTTCTCTGCCTGATTCATGTTCTGCGTCTGATTGTTATTTTGTATCTGATTCGTATTCTGCATCTGGTACGGATTCTGCATATAATACGGATTTGTTACCCTCTTAGCAGCATTCTTTGCATTGCTTTTCTCTAACTTCCTGATAACCAGTCGTACAACCAGTATGATGCCGATAATAATGACTGCCCACACTACCAGATAAGGAAGATTCACCACGAACCAAATCGCGAAATTACTGAAACCGCGCCCGACTCCTTTCAGACTGTCGACAAATCCGTCGCGGATGCGCTCGCCCGTTGTCACTTCCTCCGTAGGGGTATAACGCTCAACTTCGTCGATATTTAAATATACGGTACTGTAATCAATCTTATTATCATATGTACGAAGCTGGGATTCCATGCTCTCAAGCTGATACCTGACCTCAGAAAGCCTTCCCTCTATCGTAATGATATCTTCCACAGTCTCCGCCTGTTCCATCAGTTCAATCAGTCTGTCCTGCTCTGTTGTGAGTGCCTTCTTATGACTCTCCAAATCTACATATTGCAGAGTCACGTCCGTCACATTCTCCGAACGGCTCACAATATTGGCCTGCTCTCCCACCTCGTTCAGAAACGTATCCAGATTTTCTTTCGGAATGCGCACCGTCATATTCGCATAGCGCAGATATTTGGTGCCCACATAGTCGGAAGAATAATGGTCATTTCTATTGTAGCTGGACATGTCCTCTATGTAGCCGCCAAGCGCAGTAACCCTTTTCTCAAGATTCGGAACAAGCACGTCAAACTGCTCTGTCTCCACGCTTAAATTTACGTTCTTGATCAGCTTTCTGCCTGCCAGCGCATCTTGTACTTCTTGTGTCTGCCCGCCTCCGGCTTCCGCCGCGTCATCATACGCATATTCTTCCGCTGCCGCTTCCTGTGTTGCCGACGTTTCGGCATTATTAAAAGCATAACTTCCACCGTCATAGCCTGCGGAATCATAGGCAGATTCCGCTTCGTAAGCCATGGGAGCTGATTTCGCCGCATCGGATGCACCTCCGCATCCGGTAAGCGCCGACATCATCATACCTGTCACAAATAACGTTCCCACTAATTGTCTCTTTTTCATACTGTTCTCCTCCATTATGAAATCACTATTGTTTCTACTTAAAATACCTTTCACAATGGCAAAAAGTTGCATTATAACAAAACTTTCGTTTACTGCTTATATAATCTGCTGCCTTTTAATGGAAGAGGTAATCCGTTCTCCCGAACAACTCGCCGCTCCCTTTAATGCTGTCCTCATTTCCTACCACGCACAAACAATCCGCATCCATAAACGCCCGGATATACTTCGCAAGCCCGCGTATCGTATCCGCGTCCGCCGCAAGCAGTTCATCTCTGTTCTTCTGTACCTTCTCAAAAGGATAGTGCGTCATATATCCGGTAAGCGAATACGTTCCTTTCATCGCAGGCGTCATCGGCATATCCATCTCGCTGACCGCACCGATGATATACTGCGTCATGGTCCTCTCATCCGCCTCAAAATGCTCGATATAATCCGCCGCATTCTCATAAACGTCGATCGTGTTCTTAAGATTCGGATCCCTATATGAGACAAAGTAACTCTCACCCGACCTGCCAAAGCTGCACATACAACCGTAAGCGCCGCCCTTTACACGAACCTGCGTCCAAAGATAATCGTATCCCATCATGACACGCAATACTTTGAGCGCGCCGTTATACGGCAGTCCCTTTGTTTCAAAATTGCCTGCACGACACACGTACTGTATCTGTGCCGAAGTCATAAAACCTTCGTTTTTCCTAATCGGCTGAGGATCATATCCTGCACCTGCAACCGAATCCGTATACAGACTGCTTTTTAACTTCTTCACTAACGGTTCGATTCCCGCCAGCCCTTCCTGCTGTGCCGTGTAATCCACAAGCAGATTCTCCGGACGGAAAATGTAACGGACAACACTCTGCAAATTTTTAATCAGACTTTCTTTCCTATCATCGAAGTTCTTCTCCAAGTCTTCCAAGAACTGATAGAACGGAATACCATTTATATGCTCAAGCACCATAGCCGGCTTCGACAGATAAGACAACGCTCTGCCTGCCGCCAATGTATGACCTGCTGACATCATATCCGCCTGCTTGCAGGAGCGCGCTTCAGCCACCAGTTCATACAGTCGCTTCTCATCCGTATAGTCGGAACGCGTCAGTATTTCCTGTGCCAGTTCAAACGCCTGTGAAAGGTTCTCGTACAACACTTTAATTTTCAAGTCAATCGTCGCGGTATATTTCGACAAATCTCGCGCATCTGTATATGTGTTGACTGCCGGAGCGATACCGCCGGTCTGCATATTAATCTCGTTATACAGTTCACTGTAGCTGTAATTCTCAGTGCTCACCAATCCGAGAATCGTCTTCAATATCCCAACATAAGGAAATAGCTCCTCCGGAACCTGCCTCAAGTCAAACATAAAACGCAGATATCCTATGCCGTTCGTAAAAATATCATGATACAACAATACAGTATCGTCTACCTTTTTTTCCTCATTATAATAAGGCGCCGCTTCCTTTCTCATATCGGCTCTGGACAGCAGCGGTATCTTAGCCAAAGCTTCTTTACTGCTCGGTTCTTCCTGATAAAGCTTTAGTTCCTCCGTCTCCCTGACGATCCGTTCAATTTCTTCTTTACTCATGGCAGCTTTCTTCTGTGCCAATTCATCCGCCAACTGTTTTTCTTTTCTGCCGGTAAGTCCCTTGACCGGTTTCACCACCACTACGCTCTTGTGTGTATTGTGAACCAGATAGTCCCTAATAAGTTCCTCGTAGTAGTCGGTTTCCACCTCCTGTTTCAGCTCCTGATAAGTCTCCAACAGTTCCACGTTGGTAAAAGGCTTCGTATCATCATAAAGCCATGTCTCCAACATTTGCAGACCATACATAAGTCCCTTCGGGTAAGAACCGAAATCCGCCTCTCTATACTTAAATTCGCTGTTGTTCAGATTTGCTCTGATCGCTTTCTTATCCAATCCGCTCTTCGACAATTTCTCCAAAGTTTCTTCCACTACGCGGACAAAGTCTTCTTTCTGATCCGTATTGGCATTTTTTGCCACCATAGAAAAATAAGGCTGTTTCACTCCCGTGTCATATGCACAGTTTAAATCCGTACCGATTCCGGCATCCAGAAGCGCTTGTTTAACCGGTGCGCCCGGCACCATACACAGCACATCGACGAGCGTTGAAAATGCATAGCAGAACTTTCTATCAGGCTGCACTCCCAGTGAAATGTTATACGAAAGATAAGTATTATCTTTCTCCGATTCGCTCTCCATAATCGGATACTCACGTTCTACCGCCAGAGTCTCCTTAAAAGCCGGCTCTGTCGTAAGTTCCGAATCTACTGCGAGCGCATCATATTTAGAAAGATACTCCTCGTCAATATACTGTAATTTCTCCGCCATATCCATATCTCCGTACAGATAGATATAACTGTTGGACGGATGATAATATTTCTTATGGAACGCCAGAAACTCATCATAGGTGAGCTGCGGAATCACATCCGGGTCCCCGCCGGACTCTACGGAATAGGCGGTATGCGGATAGAGGGAATTCATGATCTCTCTCCAAAGTACGTCGTCAGGCGAAGAATAGGCCCCTTTCATCTCACTGTAAACAACGCCGTTGATGGTCAGTTCATCTTCGGCATTTTCCATTTCAAAGTGCCAGCCTTCCTGCTTAAAAATTTTCTCCTCGTGATAGATATCCGGATGAAAAACCGCATCCAGATAGACATCCATCAGATTCTGAAAATCCTTGTCATTGCAGCTTGCGACAGGATATACCGTTTTATCCGGATAAGTCATCGCATTTAAGAACGTATTAAGCGAACCCTTTGCCAGTTCGATAAACGGATCCTTGACAGGGAATTTATCTGAACCGCACAGTACGGTATGCTCCACAATATGCGCAACCCCTGTGCTATCCTTGGGAGGCGTCCGGAACCCGATATAAAACACCTTGTTATCGTCATCGTTAGACAAAAGCGCTACTCTGGCCCCCGTTTTATTATGTCTTAAAAGGTAACTGACTGAATTCAACTCCTTAATTTCTCTTTTTTCCAATAATGTGTACGCACGTAATTGTTCTATCTGCATTGGCGGTACAAACTCCTTTCCTGCTCATTTATCAATTTAGCATATAGTATACCACTGTTCCTGAAACTTAGCAAAATAAAAAAGAACAGGCAGAGAATCGTCGACTTGTTCTCTGCCCGCCCTATGTAAAAAGGGAATTTTACATTAAATATATTTTAATAAATAAAATATATTTCTAAAAAAAGTACTTTATTTGTTGTCAGTTTACCGCTGATGCTGTCTGACAATGTCAGTTTAGCAGATAATGATACGATAGGCAAGTCGATTTTCGCATTATCCGTTGTTATTTATCGCGTTTTTCAACACATATCTGCCTATTCATACGCTAAATGCCATGAGCGCTAATTTCGACAAGATTAGTTCCTGTATGATCATCCCGCATTGCTTCTTTTTCGCAAGATTCATCTCTGCAAGTTCTTCCAGTTTCATTACTTTATTCTCATATACCATTTTCCGTCTGCCAAACATACTTGTCTTCTGTACTAATATACTGACTTTTACTTTTGCCTTGAGCTTCGTATATGTCCTATACGAAAACTGATCCGGAGTCATGTAATACAACTGGCTTTCCAGCGTTGTCTCCGGGTCGGTATCTTTTAAAATATAATGTTCCACAATACATTTGTATTTAAAAGAAATCATCTCCTGTTCCATAATCTCTGCATAACTGTACCTCGCGCCCAGATATGCGTAACTCGTATCCTGCATAAAATATTTAAAATCATTATCCTGATAATCCACTGTTACACCTAAGCCCTTCTCTCCAAGTCTTCTATCCCTCCGCTTAAACGAATGGCATCCTCTATCGCTTTCCTGCTGATTCCCGACTCTTCCATAACTTCCTCAACCGTCACTTTTCTGTGAAGTTCCTCCGACAGTTCCCTTGCCGCATCCGCAACCTTATTGACTTTCTCGACAATCTTCTTATCCTTCTTAGACTCCTCGGCATTTTCCGTAATATAATCTTCCATCGCGTCCATCATCATCTTACCGAGCATCCCCTGCGCCTCGGACGCATGTTCCAATGCCCCCAGCATGGTAACGCCAACTGCCAGCGCCACATTGCCTTCGCCAATCAAATCTTCCAGATATACGCCCTGCCCGGCATACAGCTTGGCGATTTCAGCCACCTGCGGCAGATAAATCTCCGTAAGCCTCTTCTGCGCATCCGCATCCCCTGCCATGGCTGATAAAGTAATTGCCTCGCACTCTCCCGGCGATACTTCCGGCAGAGCACGAAGTTCTTCCAGATAAGCATCCAGATAATCTTTCTCCTCATCTGCCAGATACTCCCCCAAATCTACCGGCTCCCCGATACCAATCTTATGCTGGCGCAGATACCCGTAGACCATCTCAAGCTGTTCCGCGCTCAAAGAAAGTGCCGCGAAAGCTTCCTCAACCTGCTCTTTAGAGACGCAGTTTCCCTGCTCCTTCGCCGTTTTCTTTACTTGTTCCAGTGTCTTCCCGAATAAAATTTCCTGATTCATATAAGTATTCCCTATTATGTTATGCTTTGCGGAAGAATCTCCGCCCCGGCGGCATTCTTCCAGCCATGACTTAGCTGCACCCAGACTATGTCCTTACATTCTTTGTGTAACTTCACATCATTTTGACATGCGTATGGGTGTACAGATGCTCTTCGCAATATTCATAATTACCATCGCACTTAGAGCAGAATCTGAACTGCAGATTCGGACTGTCCACTTCCGTTCTGCCGCAAATCGCACATTTGTGCTTTGTTATGCCCGTATTTCTACGCACATCCCGCTTAAACTCCTGTCGCCTGTGAATCTGCTTCGGATTTAAGTGCATCATATTGCGCGACGTTAAGAAGAACACCACAAAATTAAGCAGCGACGCCGCAATGGCAAACTTGCCGTCCGCGTTATACTGCAAAAATTCAAACGCCAGCATAACACCGTATATGATTCCCAACCACTTGACCTTAATCGGAATGATAAACATGAGAAGCACCTGCACATCCGGAAATGTCGCCGCAAAAGCAAGGAATATGGACATGTTGATATAATATGTGCTAAATGCCAGCCACGTCCCGTTAAGCGAATAAAAATAATTGAATGCTCCTAACGCTTCAATGCTGTCTCCATGAAAAAGATAATGATATCCCAATAGCAGAAAACTGCCTAAAATAGTGAAAAGCATTCCCTGAAACAGATAGACATTGTATCTGTATGTTCCCCATGTTCTCTCTAACGTCGTACCGATGGAACAATAGAAATACAACATAATCAGCGTAAAGAAAATATTGCCGCTTGGCGGTGGAATCATAATCCATGTAACCAGTCTCCACACCTGTCCGTGCAGAATCTCATAAGGGTCAAGCATCAGATAAACAAGCATCATCGGATTAATCATCTGAAGCAGATAGCCAACCGCATAAAAGAGGATCAACACGAAAGACAGATTTTTAACCGCATATTTACCGAATTTACGTTCAAAAGAACTCATTTTACATTCTCCTCATTACTACCATGTATTTTCATGTACAAAACTGAATACATTTTAACATTCCTTTTTTTAAAAGTAAACGCCGACACTTTTAAAAATGCAAATGTCATAAAAATTTAATAAATACATTTTAAAATCTTAACACATTACCAACAATTAGCCGATTGCATTTTGCAAAAGCGTGTCGTATAATGACATGGTCTGTCAAAGAAGTAAATTCCTTCGGAATTAACTTTACGAAATTTGCTTCGCAAACTCAAAATTTTCTATGCATTTAATATAGTAAGGAGTGACGAAATGAGTCAGATGCAATATACCCTCGGTATTGACATAGGTTCTACTACCGTAAAGATCGCTATTCTCGATCAAAAACAGCAAATACTCTTTTCCGACTATCAAAGACACTTTGCAAACATAAGAGAAACTCTTTCCGCTTTGTTACAGAAGGCTTATGACAAACTCGGAAATATCACCGTACATCCTATGATCACCGGTTCCGGTGGTCTGACGCTTGCCAATCACCTGCAGATTCCCTTCGTACAAGAGGTTATCGCCGTATCCACATCCTTACAGACACTGGCGCCTCATACCGATGTGGCGATCGAGCTAGGCGGCGAGGATGCGAAAATCATATATTTTGAAGGCGGTAATGTCGAGCAGCGTATGAACGGTATTTGTGCCGGCGGTACAGGCTCTTTCATTGACCAGATGGCTTCCCTGCTGCAGACTGATGCAACCGGGCTTAATGAGTATGCCAAAAATTATCATTCACTATACACCATTGCCGCAAGATGCGGCGTTTTCGCCAAATCCGACATCCAGCCGTTAATCAACGAAGGCGCTACCAAAGAAGACTTATCCGCCTCCATCTTTCAGGCTGTAGTCAACCAGACAATCAGCGGACTCGCATGCGGCAAACCCATCAGAGGACACGTAGCGTTTCTTGGCGGACCGCTGCACTTTCTGTCCGAACTTAAGCAGTCGTTCATCCGCACGCTCAAATTGGACGACGACCATATCATAGACACAGATAATTCCCACCTGTTCGCGGCCATCGGCTCTGCGCTGAACGCCAAAGAAGAAACCTGTTATACAATGGAAGAAATGGTTGGAAAACTATCTTCGGACATCAAGATGGAATTTGAAGTGGAACGTATGGAACCCCTATTTGCCTCCAAAGAGGAGTATGACGGTTTCTGCGCAAGACACGGCGCCCATCATGTAACGACTAGCGATTTGGCATCCTATCAGGGCAATTGTTTCTTAGGAATTGATGCCGGTTCTACAACTACAAAAGTCGCTCTCGTGGGGGAGGACGGTTCCCTGCTCTATTCATTTTACAGCAGCAATGACGCCAGTCCTTTAAAGACTGCCATCCGCTCCCTGAAGGAAATACATTCTATTCTCCCAAAGACCGCTAAAATTGTCCGTTCCTGCTCTACCGGCTACGGCGAAGCATTGATGAAAGCCGCCTTTCTGCTGGACGACGGTGAAGTGGAAACCGTAGCGCACTACTATGCGGCTGCTTTCTTCGATCCGCAGGTTGACTGTATTCTGGATATCGGCGGTCAGGACATGAAATGTATCAAGATTAAGAACCAGACGGTAGACAGTGTCCAGCTCAACGAGGCATGTTCCTCCGGCTGCGGCTCCTTCATCGAGACTTTTGCCAAATCTCTGAACTATAGCGTGGAAGATTTCGCAAAAGCCGCCCTCTTTGCCGAGCATCCGATCGACCTTGGCACACGCTGTACCGTATTCATGAATTCCAAGGTAAAACAGGCGCAGAAAGAGGGAGCTTCCGTCTCCGATATTTCCGCCGGACTTGCCTATTCTGTTATCAAAAATGCATTGTTTAAGGTTATCAAAGTGTCAGATGCCTCGGAACTTGGTAAAAATATCGTCGTACAGGGCGGCACTTTCTATAATGACGCCGTACTGCGCAGTTTTGAAAAAATTGCAGACTGTCAGGCGATCAGACCGGACATCGCCGGCATCATGGGCGCCTTCGGGGCAGCGCTTATCGCCAGAGAACACTATGAAGACGGCTATCATTCTTCCATGCTGACGATCGAACAGATCACCAATCTGCAATTCGAGACGAGCATGGCAAAATGTAAAGGCTGCACCAACAACTGCCGTCTCACCATCAACAAATTCACGGGCGGTCGGCAGTACATCTCCGGGAACCGCTGTGAACGCGGGCTTGGCAAGACAAAAAACGAAAACAATATTCCTAATCTCTATGATTATAAATTAAAAAGGCTCTTTTCCTATGAGCCACTGTCTGCCGATCAGGCGCCACGCGGCACGGTAGGTATACCGAGAGTCTTAAACATGTACGAAAATTATCCTTTCTGGTTCACATTCTTCACCAGACTCGGTTACCGTGTTGTGCTCTCTCCCAGTTCCAATCGTAAGATTTACGAACTGGGTATCGAGTCCATTCCGAGTGAATCGGAATGTTATCCGGCCAAACTTGCCCACGGGCATGTAGCATGGCTCATCAACCAGAAAGTGGATTTTATCTTCTATCCTGCGCTGTTCTATGAACGCGACGAGTTCCATAAGGCTAACAACCACTACAACTGTCCTATTGTCACTTCCTATTCGGAGAATATTAAGAATAATGTGGAAGAAATCGGCAGAGGCGAAGTCGTATTTCGCAATCCATTCATGGCATTCAGCAGTTTACAGACCGTCACTTCCGCCCTCACAAAGGAATTTACGGAACTGCCCGTCACAGAAGTCATGGACGCTGTCAAAGCGGCATGGGACGAACAGGCTGCTGAGCGTCAGGACATGCGCGATAAGGGCGAAGAAGTACTTCGGTTCATGGAAGAAAATCATGTACGCGGAGTAGTTCTTGCCGGAAGACCATACCATGTCGATCCGGAAATCAACCATGGCATTCCGGAACTAATAAATTCCTACAACATTGCTGTGCTGACGGAAGACGCGGTTTCCCATCTTGCCGAACCGGAACGTCCGCTTATCGTATCTGACCAGTGGATGTATCATTCGAGACTGTATGCGGCAGCAAGCTATGTAAAGACGCGGGATGATCTGGATTTGATCCAGCTCAATTCCTTCGGCTGCGGTCTGGATGCCGTGACTACGGATCAGGTCAATGACATCCTCTCCGGATCCGACAAAATATATACCTGTTTAAAGATTGATGAAGTTAACAATTTGGGAGCTGCCAGAATACGAATCCGTTCTCTGCTCTCCGCTATCAAGGTTCGGGAACAGAAGAATAAACAGCGCGTGATTCGTTCCAGCGCCATCAGTAAAGTGGCGTTTACCGAAGAAATGCGTAAAGAATACACAATCCTTTGTCCACAGATGTCCCCGATTCATTTCGAGATTATGCAGGCAGGATTCGAAGCTTGCGGATATCATTTTGAAGTACTTGGTAACGACAATAAGCATGCCGTAGATGTAGGATTAAAATATGTGAATAATGACGCTTGTTATCCTTCCTTGATAGTGGTTGGTCAGATTATGGACGCCCTTCTCTCCGGCAGATATGATTTAAATAAAGTAGCCATCATCATGACTCAGACAGGCGGCGGATGCCGTGCAACCAACTATGTAGGATTTATCAGACGTGCGCTGGAAAAAGCTGATATGCCGCAAGTTCCCGTTATCTCGTTGAATCTTGCCGGCATTGAGAGTAACCCCGGATTTCATTTGAATGCAGAACTTCTCATGCGCGCCGCATACAGCGCCGCTTTCGGAGATATCTTCATGCGCTGTGTTTACCGCATGCGTCCCTATGAAATGACTCCCGGCTCCGTAGATGCACTCCATACGAAGTGGGCAGATAAATGTCGGGAATTTGTGTCTCGGAAGCATATGAACTATTTCACCTTCCGTAAAATTTGCAGACAAATCATACGGGAATTTGATGCCATTCCGATTCATGAAGACATGCGAAAACCGAAAGTCGGTATCGTGGGCGAAATCCTTGTAAAGTTTGCTCCTGCAGCCAACAATCATCTTGTGGCGTTGTTGGAATCGGAAGGCGCTGAGGCAGTTGTTCCGGATTTACTGGACTTCATGCTCTACTGCTTCTACAATCAGATATACAAGGCAGACTACCTCGGTACGTCACGCAGGGCCTCCCTATTCTCCAGAGCTGGCATATGGGCTCTTGAGGAAATGCGCGGCGCAGCCGCCAAAGAATTTGCCAAGAGCAGGCACTTCACTCCTCCCGTAAGCATTTATAAATTAGTGGAATACGCAAAACCCATCGTCAATATCGGCAATCAGACCGGGGAAGGATGGTTTCTGACCGGTGAAATGGTGGAGCTGATTCACGGCGGTGTGAACAATATTGTCTGCACTCAGCCATTCGGCTGTCTGCCCAATCATGTCGTCGGCAAGGGCGTAATCAAAGAACTGCGCAAGCGGTTCCCATCTTCCAATATCGTAGCTATCGACTATGACCCGGGCGCCAGCGAAGTCAACCAGCTCAACCGAATTAAGCTGATGCTGTCAACCGCACAGAAAAATCTAAATAAAAGGCAGATGTAGAAAATCCTACATCTGCTTTCTTACGATTAAGTATTCATTATCCAACTGATAAAAAGGACAGTCGAAATTGCCTCCGCTCAGGAAACGTCCCGTATCATCCTCGTCCATGTCCACCATGCATACATAACACTCGTAATCTTCATCATACTGATAATTACTACATGTATCACAATTCGTCATCGCCTATATCCGCCCTGTCTTGTGTTTAATAAAATGTCTTCTCCACCTTACGGTTGACAAATTTAATCTTCCCCTTTATCTCTTCATCCAAATCTCTGATCGCCTCATCGGCAATTTCTTTCTGCAACTGGTTTACGCAAAATATACACGTGCCAAACTTCTCATTAGAAAAGAGTTTCGGTTTCTCCCATTTCACAAAATAAGAAACCCTGTTCTTTAAAAGTATTTTCTCAATTTTCTCTTTAGTCGTAATGTCAGTTACCTGACACCACTCCAGCTCATTATGTACTTTTACTTTCTGATATGCTGTTTCCATACCATGAACCCCCTCTGTTATGCCCGTCAAATGCCCGGTAGTCTAATTATATCCTATTTTGCCCGAATGTGCAATTGTTGCAAGCCAGCTTTTTTTATGTTAATCTATATTGTAATCGGTCAGCGCGCCGGTCACTTATCAAATCACTGCGGCGCGGGAAAGTTGAGGAGAAATTATGCCTATTAAAGTAGCAGATTCATTACCGGCAACCACCATTCTGGAAAACGAAAATATATTTGTCATGACGGAGTATCGTGCGATTCATCAGGATATCCGCCCCCTGAATGTACTAATCCTTAACTTGATGCCTACGAAGGTTGTAACAGAGACGCAGCTGCTTCGCAAATTGTCCAACACACCGTTACAGGTTAATGTTGAGTTTCTGCAGACCGCAAGTTATACACCGCAGCATACGGATTCCAACCATCTGGAATCTTTCTATACTACCTTCGATCAGGTAAAGGATCGTAAATATGACGGTATGATCATCACCGGCGCGCCGTTGGACTATATCAAATTTGAAGATGTCACCTACTGGAAAGAACTGTGCACAATCATGGAATGGGGTAAAACCCATGTACACTGCACTCTGCATCTGTGCTGGGGCGCATATGCCGGACTCTACTATCTGTACGGACTGGACCGTTATGACATGGACACGAAACTGTCCGGCGTCTACTCGCACAAAATTATTAAGAAAAATTCACCGCTTTTCCGCGGATTTGACGATATTTTCTATGCACCGCAGTCACGCGCAATGGGCATCACCGCAGAGAAAATCGCTTCCGTACCGGAACTGGAACTGATGGCAGTCTCCGACGAAGCCGGCGTCACTATCGTTAAGACGACAGACAGCCGCCACTTCTTTATTACCTGCCATCCCGAATACGACTCAGACACATTGGCGTTAGAATATTTCCGCGATTTAAACAAAGGTATGAATCCCACGATACCGGTTAACTATTTCCCCAATGATGATCCGGAGAATCCGCCCATTGTCAACTGGCGTTCCACGGGACAGCTCCTTTATTCCAACTGGCTTAATTTCTATGTGTATCAGACAACGCCGTATGATTTACGAAACATTTAATCTTATAACAACATTTTTCATAGACATATCGCAAAAAATATCCGTCGGGTTTTGTCAGCGAAGCTTTACGGATACTTTTTGCCTATATCTTACAGATATTCTTCCATAAACTCTTCTTCCGAGATGATTCGGATTCCAAGTTCTTTCGCCTTCTTATTCTTAGACGACTGAGAGGTCGTATCATTGTTGATCAGACACGTCGTCTTACCGGTAACGCTGCCCGTCACTTTGCCTCCCTTCGCCTCTATCTCATCCTTCAGCGCGTTTCTGTTTTCATAATGCTCCAGACTTCCCGTGATTACAAAACTCATACCGGCAAGCGTCTGTGCGCCTTCCTCAATCGTCTCCTGAATGATATGCACCTCGCTAAGCAAGCGGTCTAATTGTTCCATTCTTCCTGCATCATGAAAATAATCATAAATTCCCGCTGCAATCACTCCACCGATCCCGTCAATATCTCCCAGTTCTTCCATCGTCGCCTCTCGCAGCGCCTCTAGGGAAAACCGAAAATGTCTGCACAGAAGCTTGGCGTTCGCCACCCCTACATTTTCGATGCCCAATCCGTAAATCACTCTCGCAAGCGTCGTATTTCTTGCTTTCTCTATGCTGTCAATAAGATTGCCGTAAGACTTCTCTCCGAAGCCCTCCATCTGCGTAATCTCCTGTTCATATCGATTAAGTCGGAAAATATCCGCAAACTCGTGCAAAAAGCCTCTGGCAAGAAATTTCTCTAAAGTAGACTCCGACAAACCATCCACATTCATGGCGTCCCTGCTCACAAACAGCGTAAACGCTTTAATCTTCTTCGCGTCACATTCCGGATTTGCACAATAAAGCGACTGTACGTCATTCACCTGCCTGATCTGTGTCGGCTGTCCGCATACCGGGCATGCTTCCGGAATCACAAGACTGTCGCTTTGCGTCAGATTCTCGGCAATCTGCGGAATAATCATATTCGCTTTATAAACTGTAATTCGATCGCCGATTCCCAGCTTAAGCCCTCTGACAATACTGACATTATGAACCGAGGCACGGCTGACGGTTGTTCCTTCCAACTCAACCGGCTCAAAAATTGCCACCGGATTAATCAGTCCCGTACGGCTGGCGCTCCATTCCATCTCGCACAGCGTCGTCTCACGCAGCTCATCCGCCCACTTAAAGGCAATGGCGTCTCTGGGAAACTTGGCTGTTCTGCCGAGAGACTGTCCATAAGAAATATCCTCGTAGATTAACACAAGTCCGTCTGACGGAACATCAAAGCTTGGTATTTTATTCTCAAAATATGTGATTTCATCCAAAATTGTATCCGGATTCACCAGCCTGCTTTCCACCACGTCAAACCCCTGCCGCGTAAGAAAATCAAACTGCGCCGACCGGGAATTATGAAAGTCCTCCCCATCGGCTCTTACAAGGCTGAAGGCGTAGAAATGAACATTGCGGGCTGCCGTGATCTCATTGTTCAACTGCCGCACGGAACCGCTGCAAAGATTTCTCGGATTCTTATATTTTGCCTCAGCTTCTTCAATCCGGCTGTTAATCTTCTCAAATTCTCTGTAAGTGATGACTGCCTCGCCCCGCAGAATCAGTTCGCCCTGAAAAGGAATCGCAAGAGGGACATTCCGGAACACTTTGGCATTGTTCGTGACAACCTCTCCCACCTCGCCATTTCCTCTGGTAACTGCTTTCACCAGTTTTCCTCCAGCATATGTCAGCACGATCGTAAGACCGTCCAGCTTCCACGACAACAGCGCTTCCTTACCATTCAACCAATCGCGCAGTTCCTCTCTGCTTTTTGTCTTGGCAAGCGAAAGCATAGGCTGATCGTGCCGCTCTTTCGGAAGTTCTTCAACCGCCTCATATCCGACATGCATTGTAGGACTGTTTGCAATAATAACCCCCGTTTCCTCCTCCAGCGCCGCCAGCTCGTCATATAAACGGTCATATTCATAATTGCTCATAATCTCCGTATCCTGCGCATAATATGCCTCGGACGCTCTATTCAGAAGAGAAACCAATTCTCTCATTCGATTCATTGTCTGTTCATTCACTTAGAATCTACCTGCCATTCTTTGTTCTTTATATATCTCTGCTGTCAAATCCGCATTGTTCATACAGTCTTTTCATCTCGTCGCTTGTAAGTTCCCTGTATTCTCCGGGTTTCAGGTTCTCAATGCCTATATTAATAACGCGTGTTCTCTTCAGTGAGAACACTTCGTACCCCTGCGTCGCACACATGCGGCGGATCTGCCTGTTTAACCCCTGCGTCAGCACCATCCGTATCGTTTTGGGTCCAATCCGTTCTATCTCACAGGGGCGTGTTGTAGTATCCAGCTCTTCCAGGTAGATTCCCTGACGCATACGTGTAAGCGCTTCTTCGTTCCACTCCTCTGTCACCTTGACAATATATTCTTTCTCATGTCGGTTGACGCCGCGCATCATCGCTTCAATAAGCGCACCGTCGTTCGTCATCAGAAGCAATCCCTCCGAATCTTTATCCAGTCGGCCTGCATAGGTAACTCGTATCGGATAATTTAATTCTTCCGTCACAATTTTCTGTGCATGAGCATCCCGCTGCGTACAGACAACCCCTCTTGGTTTATAATACGCAAGCACCACTTTTTTATCACGGCCTGCGGTCTTTTTCCCACGGACACGTATTTCTTCCTGCCCGGTCACCTTCATTCCCTGCACGGCTCTTATACCGTCTACCGTGACAACACCCTGCTCAATCAGTTTATCCGCATCCCGTCTGGAGCAGATTCCGCAGGAAGCCAGATATTTATTTAAACGAATTTCTTCCATGTCCTTTTCCAACCTATGCTCCTTAACATCCTATCACATCTCGTATATGCTGTCGCATATACCGTCATACATTCCAATCGATACACTTGTTATTTATCATCAACTCTGATTGTCTTGCTCCGTCGGTTCCACGGCATGTTCTAGCAGAAACTGACGCCACACATCATAGTGCTGTGCATAGAGATGCACACCGTCAAATGTCAGCTCCTCGTTCAGGAACCCCTGCTCATCGGTAAACAACGGGTTTGCATCCAGATAGAAAATATCCGTGCCGTTCGCCAGCCGCGCCGACGCCGCGTTCTTGTCATTAATATTTATATTATTAAATTCTGTTTCAACATTATTCTTCTCTTCACTGACATGAAGATTCGCCATGATATAAATAACTGCTTCCGGCTGCCACTCTCTGATCTGCCCTACTACCTCCCGATACTTTTCAAAATACATCTGTGTATTTCCGTAACCGAGTTCATTCATTCCAAGCATGATATAAATTTTACCATATTTCTTCTGTTGTAATACCTGTGATAAATCTTCCTTGTCTCCTGTCTTCTGGTAAGTAACCCCGTCCGGCTCCAAAAGCTTAAAAATCGTCATACCGCTGTCGCAATAGAAATCTGCCGCATCCAGCCCGGCATAATCTGATATTCCCAGTGTTCTGGAATCGCCCAGAAACGCCGCATCATTAAAATAACTATCGTTTTCTATGCTGTAAGGATACTCCGTAGTCAATGCAACTTTTCCTGCATCGGAATAATAACGTGAATCTGTATCCGTTGGTTCGTATGTCTCATATTTTGTAATACCCTTTACCTTTTCATCCGCTTTTTCTTGGTTTTCTTTCGTTTCACCATCTCTATTATATTCATCATTATTCTGTATATCGTCTTCCTCTGTCTTGCATTCTCCTGCATTATTCGTCCTGTCCAATTCGCTTTCATCCATAATTTCCAGTTCCTTACCTTCTTGTGCCGCTTGGTCCGACATCTGTTCCACAGGAACGTCCTGCGTGAAAATATTGATTCCGCTCACCTGCGCAAGGACTGTCTGTGCATTACCCACAACAGATTTGAATCCAATCTCATCAGAATAGAGCATCACTACAAAGGAAGTAACCCCCACCGCAAGCAGATAAGGGCAGTTATATACAAAAGCTTTCCAATCTTTCTTTGCCCGCTTTTTCTTTTTGCTTCTCTTTCTTTTTTTCTCTTCTGTCTTTATGTTCTTACTCATATGCATCAGTCCTATTTGCTAAAATCTGAAATAAAGGAACGGGTTGTTCGCCCCCACCATAATCTCATATACGGAAAACCAGAATATCACCAAAATTATAATAACTGCAAACCATCTGTCGCGGTATTTGCGATACATTTTACCGGGCAGCGGAGTTGCAAACAAAATACACGCAATTAATAACACACAATATTCTTGCAAATACCGTATTAGCTGCTGCGTTCCAACCATAACCGTTGAATTATGTATTCCGACCATATTGCCGAGATAGGACGCCAACTGCCTGATATCAGTAATTGCAAAGATAACCCAGGTAACCGGAATCAACAGCAGCGTATAGATATGTCCTATGACTTTGGTATTCTCCAGTCTCCTGCCATATGTATTCTTTTCCACTGTAAGAATAAAGAAGAAAATCAGTCCCCACAATAGGAAATTCCAGTCTGCTCCATGCCACAACCCGGTAAAAGCCCACACAATAAAGAGATTGCAGACCGTCCGAAGCCTTCCCTTGCGGCTGCCCCCTAACGGAAAATAGACATACTCACGAAACCATCTGCCAAGCGTCATATGCCACCTGCGCCAGAATTCCGAAACGGAACGTGATATATACGGATTATCAAAATTGCGCGGTATTCTGAATCCCAGCATCTTGCCAAGCCCCATAGCCATGACAGAATATCCCCAGAAGTCAAAATAAATCTGGAAAGAATACGCTATGGCTCCCAGCCAGGCAACTGTACAATGCAGATTACCCGCTCCCGCCGTCATAATCGTATTCCATAGCGTACCGATCTGATTCGCCAGAAGCACCTTAAGCCCAAGTCCCACCGTAAAGAGCTTTAGCCCGTTCTCCACATTACGAATTCTTATCTTCCTGCTCTTCATCCGGTCAGCCACTTCATCATACCGTACGATCGGTCCGGCAATCAACTGCGGAAACATACTCACATAAGCGGCAAATGAAATAAAATCCGGGGGTTCCGACAGCGTACCTCTGTAACAGTCCGCCTGATAGGACACCATCTGAAACGTATAGAAACTGATTCCGAGAGGAAGCGTCAGCATCAGAACCGGCACCAGCTCATATTCCGCAAGACCATTTATATTGACTGCCGCGAAATCCCAATATTTAAATACAAACAAGAGACCGAAGTCTATCATGAGCGAGGCAAAGAGCGCCACTTTCTTACGCCTTTCCCGTTTCTTGGCACGGTTCTGCTGCGGAGAACGGGGTTCCCAAAACATGTATCTGCTAAAACCATAATTGACAAGCACGGAAAAAATGAGCAGCAGAACAAAATACGGTTCTCCCACTCCATAGAAAATAAGACTTCCCGCCAAGAGCACAATATTGCGATACTTGGCAGGAATAAGCAAATATATCAACATAAAAACCGGCAAAAACCGGAATAAAAATCCCACACTGGAAAATAACATAGACAGCGCTCCCAAGCACAAATTAAAGTATTATGTCGAAAAAGCAAACCCTATATCTAGTATATTCCAGTCAGGATTATTTTACAAGAGGCTAATTCAGGCAAATCTCTTCGCAAGACATCTCTCATACTGCCTTACAAATCACAAACGACTGAGCCCCTAATGTACAGCTTCCCTCTCCTTCTTCCAAAGACCCAAGCATATAAATCACATGACTCTTTCTTACATCAATTTCCAGTGTTTCCGTACGGCCTGACGGATTGCACAGTAGGATCAAATCATCCCGCCTGTATGCAAAGCTTCTTTTACCTTCTTCGACAGACACAATCTCAAGGTTATCATGTCTTGTAAAGGCATCCTGCTTACTTCTGATATCCAGAATCTGTCTGACCGTATGATAGAGCGAATCGGCACGTTTCTGCTGTTTGTCCACGGTAGGCGCGTCTTTGTCATCATCCGTAGGAAGGTACAGACTTGACTGATCCGCCTCCGAGAATCCAAGATTCAAACCGTTATTCCACTGCATAGGCGTTCTCGAACCCGTTCTCGTATATCCGCCTTCCTTGCTGGGAAGCACTCTGTATCGCATACCGATTTCATCGCCGTAATAAATAAAAGGCGCACCGGGCATTGTCATCAGAAACGCAAACGCAAGCTTTAACTCACTTTCTTCCAGACGGTACGCCGCACGAACCATATCATGATTGCCCGTGATCAAACAATACATCCCTTTTTCTTTGACAGCCTCATACTTGGGAAGATATTCCTTCAAAAAATCCTGTATGCTTCGCGTACTTTCTTTCTTAAAGAAACTGTTATCACTCCCTGTATCGTCATAATCACGCATCAAGAGGTTATAGCCGTTGCCGTACCAATCAAGAAAAAAGTCCATCTGAAAACCGGCCCTGCCGATTGCCGACTCCGGATTGTTCCACTCAGATACAAACACGGCGTCCGGATATCTCTCCGAAACCTGCTCAAACATATCACTCCATACCTTGCAAGTGCCGCTCTTAATCTCGTCGTCGTTTTTCACAAGAGAATCAGCCATATCTACCCTGAAACCGTCACACCCCTCTTTCAGCCAATAACACATGATATCTATCAGTGCCTCTCTGGTAGCAAGACATGCCGGATGGTCGATCGGTTTCTGCCACTTCTCCTGCGGATTAAGAAATCCGTAATTCAGCGCCGGCTGACATTTAAAAAAATTAATGATATACGCTCCGTTGCGTTCACGCTCTCCCGCTATATATGCAAGCCCCTCCGCCCGCTTAAACCAACTGTCCGTCCAAATATAGCGGTCCGAATATTCATTCGGCTCATTCTTTCCGCTCTCGATAAACCATGGGTGTTCCTCGGATGTGTGTCCCGGCACAAGATCCAGAAGAATATGCATCCCTCTTGTATGCACCTCTTCAAATAGCTGTTTCATATCTTCCATCGTTCCGTACCGCGCGGCAACCTTCTTGTAATCCCGCACATCGTACCCAGCGTCCATAAAAGGGGAATCGTAACAGGGATTCATCCAGATTGCATTGCACCCTAACTCCTTTATATAATCCAGTTTCTCTATGATTCCTTGGATGTCGCCTATCCCGTCCCCATCGGAATCCTTAAAAGATTGCGGATAAATCTCATAGAATACCGCTGTTTTCAACCATTCTGTCATTTTTCTACCTCCTTATTATTCTAAGCCCTTTCGGATAGTGATTCTTAATCTGCCCGTTCGCCGCCTTGCCGAAGCCAAGCGGATAACCTTCATAGACAAGCAATACCCAGCCTTTCACCGCCTCGTGCAAAAGGCTCTCCCCGCCAAGATACCGTTCTGCCTCTTCCTCCGTCAAAACTGTCACTCTGTCTGTTTCTTCTATACTAAGTGTAAGCGCCAGCGCGTGAGACGGCTCGATCCGTTTCTTCTTCCCCGTACCCAAGTGGAGTCCGGGACGCACTATCTTCATTCCTCTCATGGAAATCATATCCTCCGGAACCAAATAGATCTGTTCGCCAAACATTTCAATCCTGCCATGCTGTCTGTCAAGCCAATCACCGGATAATCCGATTTCTTCTGTCAGGAAGCTTCGGACGTCATTTAGTCCGTTCTGCGTTTTATCGCTCCCAGCCTTTCCATTCTTGACGCTTGCAACGCTCTTCTTCCTGCTTTCTGCGACGTTCTTCCTGCTTTCTGCGACGTTCTTCCCGCATACGACTGCTATACTCTCCTGCTCAAGCATTCTCGAATCCATATTCTGTATTCCGCGCTTTCGCAGTCTCGCAATATAATGTCCTTCGCCCTTCAACTTATGCGGCATAAGCCGCATCGTATGCGAAATTCCGTCCGCCGGTTCCGCAGTCCATTCAGACCTTCCCTGAACAAACGCAGCGTCATGAGGAATCTCTTCCACCGCAAACTCTTCATGCTCTTTTAAGAATCTGCTGATTACCCCCTCATTCTCCTCCGGAGCAAAAGTGCAGGTAGAATAGACAAGCACTCCGCCGGGTCTAAGCATCTTCGCCGCCTCAGACAATATCCCATACTGTCTGTCCGCGCACATCATAACATGTTCTTTACTCCACTCTGCCACTGCTGTCTCGTCTTTGCGAAACATTCCTTCTCCCGAGCAAGGCGCATCCACTACAATTCTATCAAAAAATGTCGGGAAGAACTCTGCCATCCGCTGCGGCGTCTCACTGCTTACCACACAGTTTCGAACACCCATACGCTCTATATTCTGCGACAGGATTTTCGCACGACCCGGAATTATTTCATTAGATATGAGTAAGCCCTCCCCCAGCATCCTGCCTGCAATCTGTGTACTCTTACCGCCCGGCGCCGCGCACAAATCCAAAATACGCTCGCCCGGCTTCGGGTCCAGAATCTCCACCACAGCCATCGCAGACGGCTCCTGAATATAATAAGCCCCCGCTTCATGCAAAATATGTCTTCCCGGCTGTTCAGACGCCCGATAATAATATCCTTCCCTTGCCCAGCTGACCGGTTCCAGAGAAAACGGCATTCTCCTTATAAATTCCTCCCCGGAAGCTTTGAGCGGATTACAGCGCAGACCGTAATATCTCTCTATATCATAGCTTGCCAGAAAATCGTTGTATTCCGTTCCTAAAAGCCCCGCCATTCTGTCAAGAAAAGCTTCCGGCAGATCAACCTTCGTATTCATCTTTACTCCCGCTTCGCATTCGTTCTTGTACTTATTTCTTATACTTATATATCATACTAGCGGCTCACTGACATTCTGTCAATTTACTTATTACAGATGATACTCCCGGGTCAAATATACCTCTGAAATCCCCTTCAGCCAAGCCGTCTGCAACTCTCAGAGCATAAGCCTACAATCCCAGACCGAAAAACTTTTCTTGCATACAACCCATATACCATATATAATACTAATGTTATACAGAACGAAAAAAGAAATGAGGAGAAAAATATGACATCGCAAATCTGCATTATTATTTCAATTGTCATCTATCTGTGTGGAATGATTTATATTGGTGTTCGTTTTTCCAAAAAGAACACACAGTCTGACGAATTTTATCTCGGAGGACGCAAACTCGGTCCTCTGGTTACTGCCATGAGTGCGGAAGCTTCCGACATGAGCAGTTATCTGCTTATGGGATTGCCCGGGCTCGCCTATATTTCCGGTATCGCAGACGTAGGCTGGACGGCGATCGGTCTTGCGCTCGGTACATATTTCAACTGGCTGCTCGTCTCTAAACGCATCAGACGCTATTCCAGCAAATTGAAAGCAATCACGATTCCGGAATTTTTTGCCAAGAGATATGGCGATGACAAACATGTGCTGACATGCATTGCCGCCGTAGTAATCGTTATCTTCTTCGTGCCCTATACCGCCTCCGGCTTTGCTGCGTGCGGTAAACTGTTCAGTACGCTGTTTGGCATGAATTATATGGTTGCCATGCTCCTGAGCGCTGCTGTTATCGTATTGTACTGTACTATGGGTGGTTTCCTTGCCGTAAGCACAACCGATTTGATACAAAGTATCACAATGACAATAGCACTTGTTATTGTTGTTATTTTCGGAGCTGTCGCAACCGGCGGGTTCGATACCGTCATCGCAAACGCACAGGGTCTTCCCGGCTATCTGAGCATGGTGCAGACTTACGTGGCAGACTCTGCATCTTCCAAACCCTACACGCCTCTCATGATGATTTCCATGCTGGCATGGGGGCTCGGGTATTTCGGTATGCCTCACATTCTGCTTCGATTCATGGCAATAGAGGATGAGAACAAATTAAAATTATCCCGGAGAATCGCTACCGTATGGGTTGTCATCTCTATGGCAATTGCAGTTTTCATTGGTATCATCGGCTTAAGTATGTCCAAAGCCGGTGTCATCCCGGCATTAGAAGGAAACAATTCTGAGACAGTTATTATCCAGATTGCATCCGCACTCAGTACACACGGCGTCATTCCAGCATTGATTGCAGGTGTTATTCTTGCTGGTATCTTAGCCGCCACCATGTCAACCGCGGATTCCCAGCTTCTCGCTGCCGCTTCCAGCATCTCCCAGAATCTGGTGCAGGATTTCGGTAAGAAGAAACTGGACACCAAGACATCTCTGCGCATTGCAAGAATCACGGTCATCGTCATTTCCCTGATCGCCGTCTTTATTGCACAGAACCCTGACAGCTCTATCTTCACAATCGTGTCCTTTGCATGGGCCGGTTTCGGCGCTGCGTTTGGTCCGGTAGTACTGCTGGCGTTATTCTGGAAACGTTCCAACAAGCAAGGAGCTCTTGCCAGTATGATAGCCGGTGGCGTCATGGTCTTTGTATGGAAATACGGTATTGCCAGATTGGGCGGCGTATTCGCAATTTATGAACTGCTTCCCGCGTTCATCGTCGCTCTGGTTGTCAATGTCGTCGTTTCACTTGTAACTGCTGCTCCTGCAGATGAACTTGTCAAAACTTTTGACGAAGTAAATGCCAAAAACTAAAAATACACTGTCGTCACATCATAAAAACTTACGATAGTTTACTGTGATATCCATATCACCGGCATAAATGCATATTATATAAAAGACTCTTTGAAAGGACATTTTCAGGAGTCTTTTTTAGTTTTTTATTATAGTTTGTTTCTTCCTAAAATATTTTAAAAAGCAATAAATTTTAAGTATTTTATTTCTTTATCGATTATTATTTATCGTTTTTAAAAAAATACTTTTAATTTATATAAAATCATTTAGATTTAATTGACGAAATGATTTTTTTTCACTATAATTTAAGTGGGTTTGTAGAATGATTAGTTATTTTTTATTTTACAAGAATATAAAATACTGTATTGGAGGATTCTATCTTGTTACATATTACTTCATTAAGCGAAGGTCTGGATATATTTAAGGCTTTAGGCTCAGATGTCAGAATTGAAATTCTTAATATATTATTGGACAACAACAACATGAGTATGAATGAGCTCGCCTCGCATCTGAATATTACCAACGGCGCGCTGACGAGTCATATCAAAAAACTGGAAAGCTGCGGTCTTATTACCACCTCAAGTGAATCTGCCGGTCACGGAAATCAGAAAATCTGCTCCGTGCATCTGGATAAAATATTGATTGATTTAGAAAAACAAGAAGCCTTTCAAAATGTGTACAGCACGGACATCAAAGTCGGACATTATTCCAATTACCGCATCTATCCTACTTGTGGTCTTGCCTCCGATAAGACTCTGATCGGCGAGGCTGACGATCCGCGCTACTTCGACCATCCAGATCGTTATAACGCTGATATTCTCTGGTTTACGAAGGGATTCGTGGAATACAACATTCCTAATTTTATTCCGAGATTCCAAAAGATTACCCAGATTACCATCTCCGCCGAATTGTCTTCAGAAGCACCGGGCGTCAATAACGTCTGGCCTTCGGATATCACCTTTTATCTGAATGATATCTGCGTGGGCCGCTGGCTCTCTCCCGGTGATTTCGGCGATTCGAGAGGTCTTTTCACGCCCGACTGGTGGTTTCCTAACTGGAATCAATACGGTCTATTGAAGCTGCTTGTTATTAACAAAAAAGGAACTTACGTGGACGGTCTGAAGATCTCCGACGTGACGATTGACAGTTTTCTGCTCGACTACCGCAGCAGCATTCGCTTCCGCATGGCTGTGGACGATGACGCCGAACACATCGGCGGTCTCACTATTTTTGGTAAAACTTTCGGAAATTACGGTCAGGACATCAAAGTAAGCCTGCACTATGCGCCTATGGATGACCTGCCGCAACAAGGTTAATAGAATAGTCAGATAAAGGCTTTGCAGGAATTCCCGCAAAGCCTTTTTATTTTATCCTTCTATGTTTCTTGTTACTCTGATTCTCTTAATATTTTACGCCCCATACGCTTTCGTTAGCGCCTACCGCGCTGAATGTCATAACCTGTGTGCCCGCCTCATCATTCATCTGACAGAATACACCGCTATAGCTGACGTCATCGTATGTAATATGCATATAACATGTGCCGTCTTTGGCTTCCCAGCTTCCTTCTATACCATCGCCATAAACTATGCCGCTCTCGTCCAAATATAGGATAAAAGGCTGTGCAATGTCCGCGCTGATCGCCGTCCCCTGATTGATCACATAGTATCTGCCGGCGATATCCGCCATCTCATAGCCACTCTCGCTCACCGCCTCGCCGTCTGTTGCATAAGGAAGCATACACGGCCAGCCTTCTTCATTTACGATGAACTGATGCACACGAGGCTCATGGTCTTCCGTTTTATTATCAAAACGAGTATGGTTTACAATATATTTCTTCCCATCGTCATCTACAAACGCCGAATTATGTCCCGTCGCCATATACGCCATCTCAAGACTGGGCAGGAAATAATTGCCGGACAACTTCAAACCGTAAGGATAATGCTCCGGATTGGTTGTGTCTAACGGGAACTCTCCGTTCATATCTACATAGTCGCCGTCTATTGTCTCGGAACGGAATACTCTGATCTGATAGCCGCCCTCGCGTACTAATCCGCCGTAAGAAACAAAGAGATAATAATAACCGCTCTGTTCATCATATAAGATATAAGGAGCTTCGATAGAACTGTGATTGCCTCCGAGCAATCTCTTACCAAAATACGGATCAACACGTTTCTCCTCATCCGCCTCCGGATGAATCACTTCTCCCGTCTGCTTGTCGAGTTCTAACAGATACATACCGCCCGACCATGAACCGTATACCATCCACAGTCTGCCTTCCTCATCATAAAGTACGGTAGGATCGATGGCATTAGGAAACTTATTGAAGTTATATTCATTGCTCTTCTTGATATATCTGTCCTTTGCTTCTTCTTCGTCCACATACTCCGCCACATCCGTTTCACCAAACGTCTCCAATGTGAAACCTGAATAAATCAAAGCGCCCTTCCATTCATACGGTCCGTCAATCTTGTCGCTGGTCGCATAGCACAAATTAGACGCGTTCCAAGTCGATGTCGTACAGAAATACAGATAATATAGCCCGTCTTCTTCATTATAAATAACGTCGGGAGCCCATACATGCCAAGCTCTGTCATCGGTAGGGATCACACTGTTCTTGCTTCCAGCGTAGGCAAATGCTTCCTTATTTGCCATTAACTCATAATAAATCTGGTCCTTCACTTTATAGCCATCCCCGATAGACGTCCAATGCCGTAAGTCGTCCGATACCGCCGTGGACATATGAGAACCGAATATGTAATATTTACCGTCAACCTTAACAATAGACGGATCGTGAACGCTTGCCCCTGCCTCAATCTTAGCCGTCGCTATTCCGTCATAATTTACCGTAAAATCCAAATCTGCAGGCACCTCCTCTGCACCGTCCGCCGCGGTTTCTGTCTCTGTCTGTGTCTCTGTCTGCACCTCTGCACTGCTATCCGGATTGCTGCCATCTTGTGTCGTGTTTCCGCAAGCTGCCGCACCGGCTGTCACTGCCGCACAAAGCGCACATGCAAACAACATTTTCCTCTTTCTCATGCCACCTTCTCCTTCTAAATATTCACAATTCTTTTATACGCCGGCATCCGGAGACTATCCCCTCCGGTTACCTAACTATATTTTTACTATATCAGAAGCGGCACATTTGTTCAATCATTTTCTTTATATTTTAATAAAATATTTTAAGTATTTGTATATATAACGCATGTTCTTCTAACATGTCGCAAACACTATATGTATTCTATCTTTACCGCAATTCTATCTTTACCGCAATCCTATCTTCATTCGTTAATTGCAATATCAATACGGCTCAGCTTTTCCATCAGAATCTCTTCTTCCGTTGGCATATCTTCGGATAATTCAATCTTCGCGCGCACCTGTCTCATCTGCTCGTCAACGGCGGCTATCCTCTCCGCGCAGTCTGTCAGCTGTTCCACGATTTCCCTCTGATTCGGCACATCCTGCTTGTATTTCAACTGATGTTCCAAGCTAGCCCAGAAGTCCATGGCAATCGTGCGAATCTGCACCTCTACCGCCATATCCTTTGTCTGATCCGAGAAAAAGACCGGTACGCTCACAATCATATGATAGCTGCGATATCCATTCGGTTTGGGATTCTTAATATAGTCTTTCTCCTTGATCACCGTGATATCATCCTGCTTGGCAAGCGCCTTCGCCAAGACATAAATATCATCCACATATGAGCAGACCACCCTGATGCCTGCCACATCATACAAATTGTTTTCTACATTTTCCAACGTGAAATCAAGTCCTTTGCGCGCTAACTTGTTCATGATACTGCTGCTGCTCTTAAGCCGTGAACTGATCGAAGTAATCGGATTGCGCCGATAACGGACATTAAACTCCGAGTTAAGCACATCAAACTTCGTCCGAACCTCTTTGATGGCACAACTGTATCTCATTCGCATTTCTTTGTAATCTATCACCGTGCCCGCAACTCTTTTTCGCTGGTCATAAATCGCTCTGTCCACCTGCGGAAATATCATCATCTCCGTATTGTTTGACTCTACGCTCATCTCGTCTAACGGGAAAAAAGGATTTCCACTCATTTGTTTTCCTCCAATTAATAACATATGTTCTATTTCCATTTAATATCAGTTTTCATCCACTGTTACTATACCCCAAATATAAAACAGAAACAATAAACGTTGTCTTAATTTTGTCTAAAAAAAGAGCTGGCTGTTACACCAACTCTTCGTCACATCTATTTGCCCAGCGTACTGTACTGTCCCTTTCTGTCATAGGAATCCAACAGATAGTGATTCTGCGCCTGCATAGACAGTACGGTCTCTCTGTCTGCCCTTCTTGTACCCTTCGTATCCCTTTCCGGCTGCTTGCGATAATCATTCTGCCTTAAGGATGTACCTGCGGTCTTCTGCCTGCGCTGCTGCTTCAGAAAGATATCCCGCATTTTATTCATACTCTGCCTGATCCGGTTATGTACCTTATGTAGTGATGATCTGGCACTGTTCACTACACTGTACATTTCTTCTGGCACTACCGACTGCATTACCGCTGTTACATGCTCCGGCGCATTTATGTGCTTCCCCTGCGTTCTATGAGCAGTTGACATTACTTCATTACCCGCCGCGTCCTTTACCCCATACTGTGCCATACCGTCTGATCCAAGTCCGCCTTGATGCCACCTTGTACTGCCGGCATCACCAAAACCGGGAGCGATCCCTTCCGGCTGTTGTTTCATCGAAGCTGCCGCCCCTGCACCACCTTCCAGTTTGCTGCCGAATGAACCTATACGGTCAGTCTTGTTCCTCGGTTGATGGAAATGCGAAGTAGGCCACGTCAATACATGATAGTCCGCTACTTTCTGTTCCTGCTGGATCCAGTTGAGTCGATTCATAGACTGTTATCTCATCCTTTACTGTTTAGTAGGTATCTGCAGTCGGTCCGTAGTTAACGCTTAACGGAAGAAATTGAAATAATTTCCACTGCTTCCGTAATTGTTAAACAGATTACTGTAAGTATTGCTTACTTCCGCCCTCATGTTACGTTCTGCAGAAGACTCCACGGAATCTGCCCATGTCGCCGCACGTGCCGGAAAACTTGTGCTGCCGCCCCAAACGTTCTCAAGTGTATCAAGGTCCGCTGCCGCCAGCTTCTTGTCGTCAATCGTAAGGGTTCCGTCATAGTTTCTGCGTACACCGCAAGACGCCAAATCAGAACTTTTCATCCCGGATACGCTGTTAAGCTGTGTGATATACGAATTATCCGCCCTGCCTCCGGACTCTTGAAGATTCTTCATCATACTGTTGTACTGGCTGACAAATCCTTTAATCGTCGAGACGATTTCCGCTGTGTCGCCGCTCTCTTTTGCCTTAGCAAAGAGTGAATTCTTAGCAGTGTCTGCTAATTTATCCGCATAATCAGCCACTTGTCCGGCATGATACTTCATATTATAATACAGTTTCTGTGTATTTGCAGTATCTTTTATGGCACCTGTACCAAAAATATCATTCCTGCCGTTGTTCACCTGATTTAAAAGCGAACTCCTGCTCGACCGCCTGCTTTTACTGCTTCTGCTCAAAGCGCGCTGTAACAGAGAATTGCTCCCGTTCACACTGTTGTTACCGTTTAACAGGGCGCTCATATAGTTTCTTGTAACTCTCATCCTTATTCTCCCTTCTGTCCAAACATGATGTAAGCGCTTTGTCTTACATTAAGTATATCGTTATCTGACTAAGAGAATAAAGTGATTTGTAACCAACTGTTTGGTTTTGGTTATGAATCATTCGAATGCTGAATTGTTCGTCTTTCCTGTCCCTGCATCATCAACGTCAATACGAACCATCCCTCTCTCATCTCATACTGCATTGTTCCATAATATTTCTCCACACAGCTTCGCATGTTATTCATACCAAGCCCATGCGCATCAGCATCCGGTTTGACCGTCCGCAGTCTGCCGCGTTCTACACGCACCGTCTTCTCGTCACAACTGTTCTCCACTACAAGAAAGAACATTCTTCCTTTCACATAACCTCGAAACCGAATGAACCGTTTGCGTTCTTCCGTGATTCTACAGCATGCTTCGATCGCATTGTCCAGCGCATTATTTAATAAGATTCCGATATCAAACGCCTCAATGTCAAGAGATGCCGGATATATCAAGTCGCCCTCCAATACAATCCGTTCCTGTGCGCATATCATTCCTTTTCTATTTAAAATAACATCCGTTACCGGGTTGCCTGTACTAAATTGCAGAAACAGCTCCGATGCTGCCTGCTGCATACCCTTAAGATATTGCCCCGCTTCGCGCCTCACATCTTCCGATAGCTGTCCGCTTTCTGTACTGACCTGCAGAAGCTGCTCCATATCCGCCACATAGTTATTCATGTCATGGCGCATACCGCGCACACCGTCATATAGCTGCTCCATCTCCTTGACATGTTCCGTCATATCCGCCAGCTGTTGTTTATAGAACAAAAGATTGTTTTTCTGTTCCTCCGCCTGCATCAATTCGCTGTATATCTTACGGCTGAATATCGTACACACAAGACAAAGAACCGCCGTCACCGGCACAACGAGATACATGCTCCCGTGTCTTTCATACAGAAAATCGATTTCTGTCCCTTGCTGTCTGTAAAAAATAATCCTCCATGCCACATCAAACGACATGCCTAAAATCGGTGTCAGCATTAAAAACCAAATTCCCTGCCTGCTTGTCTCCTCCACGGTTCCGTTCATATACCTTCTGTAACATCGCAAAACTACATAAATCAACGTTAGATACCCTGCCGCAAAGAGTACAAAACTGCCAATCTGCAAATTTTCTGTCAATTTCATAAACTGCTCCGGCTCAATCTTTTCCAACATAATCTGTTGCGTCAGATATTCCATATACCACGTAATTGCTAAAGACCATACGCTGTAAAACGCCAATCGCGCCATTTCCAGCACCATATAAAATACAAGAAGCAAATACAGCTTTGCCAGTCTTCTGCCGACATACAGGATATCCATTACAACAAAACTGCTGCTAACAATCACTACCAATTTGGCAATGCTATAACTGCTGTTATTTATAATTCCTTGTGAATCGCGGTAAATCACTCTGTCAACCAGTTCAGAATGTGACAGCCAATAACTGATTAACACCGCCTGCAAGAAAAAAAGTATCTTTCCGGTGGAACGATACTTTTCTTTTAACATAATATTATCTTTACACAAAAACAATAAGAGCCCTGCTTTCACCAAACACTCCAGCAAATCAAGCACATATGTTGTCATGTTCCTACTCCTTCAAGAAATCGCAATACAGTTTCACAAACTCACCGTATTTCTGCTTAGCCAAATAAATTTTATCTCCCTGCGCGACCGTAATGCTGTCATGGTCATATCCGCTGATGGCAGACAGTGCCACCAGATACCCTCTGTGGCAACGGTAAAATCCATCTCCGAGCACTTCCTGCAAGTGATTCATCCGCTCATAGTATTCCAAGCATTCCGACTTTGTATGCAGAATTACTTTGCGCCCGTTATTCTCCACATACAAAATATCTTCCACCGGGATCCTGCGATGACTCCCCTCCGTCTTGACCAGCAGGTATTTCGGTGACGCTTTTCTTTTCTCAGCCTCTTGCATCGCACGTTTCAGAACATTTGTCATCTTATCCTGATCCACAGGTTTCATCAGATAATGGAACGCTCCTACGTCAAATGCTTCAAAAACCTGCTCTTTGACTCCGGTCACAAAAATCAGGATTGCATCCGACAGCTTCTTAAGTTCTCTTGCCGTCTGCATTCCGTCCATCCCCTCCATTGCTATATCAAGAAGAACAATGTCCGGCGAATAACCTTCTTTTACCTTTTCTAACAGTTTCATCCCTGAATCAAATTCACATGTCTGTGCCTGAGAAAACTCTTTCTCAAGTAAGGTAAGAATCCTTTCTCTCCCTCTCACTTCATCATCGCAGATTGCAATATTCATATCCCCTCATATCCTCAGTCAGTTATTTAAAGCAGGTCATCTACCATACTTCCCTTAATGTCTTCCTCCAGAAGTTTCATCTTATGGAGCATATCTTTAATGTCAGACTGTACATCGGACGTAACGCTCACACCGCCCACACCGGCATCAATCATTGCCTCCAGTAAGTCGCTGCCTTCCCTTGCGCGTTCCTCCGCCTCTCTACGCTGTGCTTCTCTCTCCTCACTGTTCTCATGTGCTTCGTCGATTCTTTCCTCCAGCACTTCCTGTTCTTCTTTTCTCTCCTCGATTTTCTCTTCTTCTTCGGCTTTCTCTTCCGCCTTGTCCTTGGCTTCCTCGATTTTCTCCTCGAGTTCCTCCTCCACATGATCTTTGCCTTCATCCACAAGAAGACCGAGAACGTCTTTGCCTGCAGCTTCCATCACTGCGTCAGCCTTCTTCTGTGCCTTTACCATTTCATGGTGCTTCAAACGCTCTATCTTAATACTACGAATTGATGCGTTGTAACCTCTGACTTGTCTATCAATCTGGTCGTTTCTGATCTCATATGTGCGCTGATAGCGGTCAATCCGAAGACATCTCTCCTGATATTCCGTAAGCGGCTGCTCATCTAACTGCGCAAGGCGCTCCTCTTCTTCCTTTGTCAGATGTACTTCAAGCGGATTGCATTGTGCGTCAGACCGCTTCTCCAGAAGTTCCAAATCCTTCTGTTCCTGCGAATCCATAGACACCCCATACTCCTGCCTTACCTTCTCTTTCTGCGCGTCGCCCTCGGCAATGATATCAAGGTTTTCTTTCTTCTCGCCATGTAACATTGCCACCTTATCTTTCATATCAACGATGCTCTGATCGATGCATTGATCGCCTTTCCATGCATCGCCTATCATCTTAAGCGCTTTCTTGCGGGCACGCTGCATACGCTGTGTGACTACATCGTTCTGCATTCCCAAATCTCCCGCATAAATGCTGGTCTTACGCTGATTATTCTGCGCTCTTCTGCCTTCTCTTTGTGCCGCACGTTCTCTCGCTGCATTACTGACACAAATAACCTGATTGTCGTTTGCATTTGCTCTGATCTGCATAATAACCTCCTTGTTTTCTATAGGCAAAATCCGTTTTACCCGTCCACAGTCACCTATCATATCCTATATACGGCAATTCATATTCCTATAAAATTTATCGGTTCATTACGCTATTTTCTTAATAAAAAAACATCTTTCCAGAAAAACATTTCATGACATAAAATCCCACGTTCATTACCACAAAGATTCTTCGTTACACAAAAAAGACCCTGACATACGTCAGAGTCTTTGTATTGCTCGTGCCCTTTCTACAATTGGAAATTATCGTCCTGATGATTACCGTTATTCCAATTACCATCCTGATATCCCTGATTATCCTGACCTTGCTGATAATTCTGGTCTGACTGATTAGTTTGGTAATTCTGGTTCTGCTGATAGTTTTGATAATTCTGATCCGGCTGATAATTCTGGTAGTTCTGGTTTGCCTGATAGTTTTGGTAATTCTGATCCGGCTGGTAATTCTGGTAGTTCTGATTCGCCTGATAGTTTTGGTAATTCTGATCCGGCTGATAATTCTGGTAGTTCTGATTCGCCTGATAGCTTTGATAATTCTGGGGCTGCTGATAATTCTGATAGTTCTGGTTTGCCTGATAGTTTTGATAATTCTGATCCGGCTGATAATTCTGGTAGTTCTGATTTGACTGATAATTCTGATAATTCTGATAATTCTGATAATTCTGATAATTCTGATAACTCTGATTTCCCTGATAATTCTGATATCCTAAATTCTGATTACCGAAAGTAATTTCTTTCAACGCCACATAAAGTTCTGCCAATGTCATCTGCATATACGGATTCACATAGAAAATTGCCAGAATCCCGCACGTAAACAAACTCAGTATCATCCACCCATAGAACGATAATCCGAGCACAAACGTTTTCCACTTATTACCGTCCATCATCTGCTTACTCAAGGCAAACGCTTCCTTGGAATCAATACCGGGATTTTCGGCTAATATGTACGAAACCATATGGTATTCATATGCCTTGATAATACCCGGAATGACAAATAACAACGACCAAAGGAAGATATATAACTGTCTTAAGAACATTGTTTTAACGACATTCATATAGGAATTGGAGAAGGCATAACCCAATTCACCAAGCTCCGCCTGCTGATAATGACTAACTACAAAGAAACGCTGCGCGCCGACCTGCAGTGGATATAATAAGAAAATTGCCAGCAACGATATGATCACCCACGCTACCAGCATAATCGCCCAAATGCTAAGTAGCACTGTCAGTGCATTGGCACTAGACATATACCTGTAATCGTCCGAATTAACCTGCCGTGTCACACTGGTATTCACACTGTACCCGCCACCGCCTACCAAAGTCATGATGAAGGCAACCAACACCATCTTCCAATAGTTAAACTTAAAGTACTTCTTCGCGTTCTCCTTGAGTTCCGCCCTTGTCCACATAAACCCATTCTCCTCTCACATCACATACACTGTTCAATAATAAATTACTGTCTTATACTTTAATATATTACACGTTAAAATGCAAGGCGAAAGTTGATTTTGACGTATATTTCAAGGCATTTACGTTAATGAAGTGCGAGGGAAAATAACTTTGACGTCCGTCCCTTCTCCGGGAATGCTCTCAAGGGTCAGTTCCGCGTGGTGCACCGTAACGATATGTTTGACGATTGCCAGCCCCAGCCCCGTACCGCCGGTGGACTTAGAACGGCTCTTATCCACTCTGTAAAATCTTTCAAAGACTCTTTCCTGACACTCTTTCGGAATACCGATACCCGTATCTTTGACCTCCAGCACGACATTCTTCTCTGTATATCCGGTACTGACGCAAACTGTTCCATTCACATTATTATAACAGATTGCGTTATCACACAGATTATAGACCAGTTCTTCAATCATCTGTCTGTCGCCCCGTATGGTACAGTCACTTCCCTCAACTGTCAAAATTACTTTTCTTTCTTCCGCGCGCATCTGCATCATCGCTGCGCTGTCGCTGACAATATCGTACAGATTCAACTCTTCCATCGGAATCTGCAAATCCGGAACATCAAGTTCCGACAGTCTGATCGTATCGTCAATCAGCGTCAGCAATCTTTTGGAATTCTTGTGAATCTCTGCAGCAAACCGGACAGCATCCTGTCCCGACGCCATCCCGGTTTCAATCAGTTCTGAGTAACCGGATATCGCCGTCAGCGGCGTCTTTAATTCATGAGACACGTTGGCACTGAATTCCTGACGCATATTCGCGCTATTTAAAATGGCGTCATGCTGTTTTCTGATTGTCTCTGCAAAAGGTATCAGTTCTTCGTAGACGGTATGTTTTTCCATACAGTCCATATCCGCTGCCATCCGCTCAACCGGCTGCAGCAGACTTCTTGTAAAATAGCGGGACAGCATCATACACAGCACAAGAAGCGCGCAGATTGCCGCCACGATTGCCGGAACCGAACGATACAGAAGATTCCATACACTGTGGGATTCTCTCGATACACGCAGCACATTACCGTCTTTTAGCAGCAATGTATAATAGTATGTATTCATTTTCATGGTGGAAGATTGTCTGATTGAACTCCCCTCTCCGTATCGCAATGCATCCTTCACTTCAGGTCTTCCTGCATGATTATCCATCTCTCCCGTATCGGCATTGCTTTCATAGAGAACCTCTCCCTCCGGACTGATAATGGTAGCCCTCACATTCTTGTCAGAGTCTTCCTGCCGCCCTCTATAGGAATAACCGTGCCCCAGCTTTGCTTCCGCTTCGATGCTTTGCGCCACCGCATATGCATACAGCCTCAAATCATCCATCACCTGTCCGCGAAATATATGGTGGAACACAGCCGTCATCAGAAGCAGCATGATCGCTACTGCCATCGATGATATGAGCATCAATTGTCGGTTAATTCTTTTCTTCATGTATCGTCATCCCGCTGTTCTTTTCTGTCCTATTCTCTTTTATGTTCTATCACTGCTCCATCACATTGTCCAAAAAGTAGCCTACATTGCGCACCGTCTTAATCATACCGCCCGAGCTGCCGAGTTTCTGGCGCAGAGTCTTAATATGCATATCAAGCGTTCTGGATTCTCCTTGAAAATCGGTTCCCCATACGTGATTCAGAATCTCCTCACGGCTGGTCACGATGCCGGCCCGCTGCATCAGCATTTTAAGCAACTCATATTCCTTGTGCGTCAACTCACACAAGCATTCGCCCGCATACACGGCATGCCTCTCCGTATCAAGTACGATGCCTCCGATACGAATATTCTTTTCCTCCCTGCTCTCCCCGCTGCGGCGAAGCAGCGCTTTCACTCTGGAAATCAGTTCCATCACACCGAAAGGTTTTGTAATATAATCGTCCGCACCGACGTCAAGCCCTCTGACTTTATCTATCTCCGTCGTCTTCGCGGTCACCAGAATAACCGGCACATTCTTGGTCACAGGATTCTCCCTGAGTTCGGCAACAACATCCAGACCACTTGCATCAGGAAGCATAATGTCAAGCAGTACCAGACTGGGCAGACATTCCCTAAGCGCATGTCTGAACTCGTCCGCTGTCTCGTACACCAGCACATCGTATCCGCTGTTCTTTAATGAAAAGCTCTCAATTTCACTGATATTCTTATCGTCTTCCACAATATAAATCAAGCTCATACTCTCACCTGTTAAATAGATATCCGTAATACGTTTTAGTATAACATATCCTGTTTACGGAAGTGCATATTCCCGTAAAAATTCTTCATATAAACTTTGAAAACTTTCCCTGTTCCCCGAGCGGATTTCTTCATTGTAATTGTGCATTTCCAAAGAATCATCTTCTACCTGCACGCTTCCGATTGCAATATTGGAGCAATGCGCTGCGATCCGCTCATAGGCAGTGACAATATCCGACAACAGAAATCCCATCTCTATCGTACATTTGCCTTTTCTGAGCCGCTTGATATGTCTCTTTCTAACCGCCTTGCCAAGTTCGTCCGTCACCGTACGGAGCGCCTCTATCTCATAAATGAAATCAATGTCTTCCTCTCTGAATATGGCGCATGAAGCTTCTGTGATTCTGGCTATCACGCGAGATAAAATCGCCAGTTCTTCCTTGGCTTTCCCCGAAAATTCCTGCTCTTTACGTTCCATTTTCTCATATGCCATGGCGATACCCGCCGCATGGTCGGAAATTCTTTCAAAATCGCCGATCGTATGCAGATACAGCGTTAGCGCCCGACTGTCCTTCTCCGACAAATTTTTACCGGACAATTTTAGCAGATAAGTACCCAGCACATCCTCATACCGGTCTACGTCTTTTTCCATCTGACAGATTTCTTCCGCCTTGTCCCGCGTATAATCATACAATAATCCCGCCGCTCCCTCACAGGCTGCCTGCGCGGTCTGCGCCATATGACAGATTACTTTACGGCACTGTTCCATGGCAAGCGCAGGATTGTTCATGAATCTGCTGTCCAGCGCTCTGACATCCTCATCTATATACCTCACATGGACATTCTCCGCCTCGTCTTCCCGTATCGTAGCGTATGCAAGCCTCTCCAACATAGCAGAGAAAGGCAGAAGCAGCGCAGTCGCAAACACATTAAACACCGTATGAACCACCGCGATACCGTATGGCTGCGCCGCCTGACTCATAAACGGAAAACTGACCGCTGCATTCAGCAGATAGAAAACAGCCATGAACACGATCGTTCCGATCAGATTAAAATACAGGTGAACAATCGCCGCTCTTCTCGCATTCTTCGAAGTGCCCACAGAAGATAAAAGCGCCGTAACACAAGTACCGATATTCTGTCCCATAATAATAGGCACCGCCGTGGCATATGATACCGCTCCCGTGGCGCACAACGCCTGCAAAATACCGACAGATGCTGAGGAACTTTGTATCACCGCCGTCAGTATGATTCCTGCAATCATTCCCGGAATGGGACTGGAAAACAGCAGTAGGATATTCGTAAACTCCGGCACGTCAGCCAGCGGCTTGACCGCCCCAGACATCGTATCCATTCCGAACATCAATACTGCAAACCCCACTAGAATCGTTGCGATGTTTTTGTGTTTATCCTTCTTGGAAAAGAGTAACAGCATCACACCGACAATTGCAAATATCTGTGAAAACGACGTCGGTTTGAGCATCTGCACAACAAAACTGCTGCCCTCGATTCCCGTTAGACTCAAAATCCATGAGGTAATGGTTGTCCCCACATTGGCTCCCATGATTACGCCAATCGCCTGTGTCAGCTTCATGATGCCAGAATTAACAAAGCCCACCACCATGACGGTCGTCGCCGACGACGATTGAATAACCGCCGTGACGACAGCGCCGAGCAGTACCGCCCGCAGTCTGCTGTCAGTCAGTTTCTCCAGTATCCGTTCCATCCTGCCGCCGCTTGCCTTGGACAAACCTTCTCCCAGAAGGTGCATTCCATACAAAAATAATGCAAGTCCGCCTATCATCGTCAGTACATCAAAAAAATCCATGCTAACCTCCAAACCATACATCATTCAGGGAACTCATTGTTTCCTGCAAATGGTGTTTACTGTTACACATCTCTTATATGGTTTGAAATTATCATGAATTTATCCGCCGCACTATCATAATTGTGTAAAGGAAATGTAAAATTCAGGTAAAATCGCCTTTTCTGTCACCCTGATACACATTGACTATCGTTGTGCGCCGACGCATGATTTCATCCGAATTTACCGGTAATATAGTCCCTCGTTCTCCTGTCCCGCGGATAAGTAAAAAGTTCTTTGGTCCGCCCCGATTCCACTAATTCCCCATTCAGGAAAAAAGCCGTATCATCCGACACCCGCGCCGCCTGCTGCATATTGTGCGTCACCACAACCACCGTATAATTTGTTCTGAGTGTTTTCATCAACTCCTCTGTCCTAAATGTCGAAACCGGATCAAGCGCCGAAGTAGGCTCATCCATCAATATGACCTCCGGCTGCACCGCCAGCGCCCGCGCAATGCACAGCCTCTGCTGCTGCCCGCCCGACAAACCAAATGCCGACTGGTCCAGCCGATCCTCTACCTCCTCCCAGATTGCCGCTCTGCGAAGGCTGTCAGTAACAATCTCATCCAATTTAGATTTGTTCTTTGTCCCGTGGATTCTCGGTCCGTAAGCGACATTGTCATAGATGCTCATCGGAAAAGGATTGGGCTGTTGAAATACCATGCCCACTCTCCTCCGCAGCTTCGTCACATCGACCTGCGGCGCATAGATATCCCGTTCATCCAGATAGACACTGCCATTCATTCTCACACCGCTTACCAGATCGTTCATCCTGTTAAGGGTCTTCAAAAAAGTGGATTTTCCGCATCCGGACGGCCCGATCAGAGCGGTTATTCTGTTGGCATATATCTCCATTCCGACGTCCTTAAGCGCATGCTTATCACCATAATATAGGTTTAAGCGTTCTGTTCTTATTTTGATGTGATCGTTCTTTGCCTTCATAATGTCCGCCCATGTCAGCACTCTTTTTTTGATTTATCATCTAAGCGTCCTATTCATCTTCCTCATACACAGTCCGGTCAACAAATTAATTGCAAGCACAATACATAGCAGTACTGCCGCAATACCAAACGCCACATCGTAGCGCGCTTTAGACATACTCAGATAGAGCTGTACCGTAAGCGTACCGCCGGATTCCATCATTCTATGCAGTATCCCGCCGCCCGGATCAGGAAGTAAATAACCGCTGCCTGCGGTGAGGAACAGCGCAGCAGACTCCCCAACAATCCGTCCCACCGCAAGCAATACCCCCGTCACGATGCCCGGCATGGCACAGGGAAGCAGAATCGTATGTATCATGTACCATTTCGTTGCGCCCATACCGACCGCGCCGAGACGGTAACTTTCAGGCACCGCTCTAAGCGCTTCCTGCGTATTACGTGTAATTAACGGCAGAACCATCAGCGCAAGCGTAAGCGAACCGGTAAGAATTGAGTAGCCGAGTCCGAGTGTACGCCCGAAAAACACCATACCGAACAGTCCGAAAATCACAGACGGAATCCCTGCAAGCGTCTGTGTCGTAAACTCAACCAGCCTGACAAAACGATTCCTGCCGGCATATTCGTTCATCCATATCGCCGCGCCGACTCCAATAGGTGTCACGATCAGAAGCGTTAAAATCACCACGTATAATGTATTGACAATATTGCCCGCTATCCCGTCAGTCCCTTTCGCCACACTCGTTACAGACGTCAGAAAAGCCCAGCGTAGGAATCCGCTTCCTTTTATAAAAACATACGCAGTGATTCCCACAAGAAGCATGGCGGTGATCAATGACGCCAGATAAATAAGTACAAACAAAAGACCGTCCCTTATCTTACCGGTCATTCGATTGATTTCCTCCCCATAAGATATGATTAAGCGCCAGATTAACCAACATAATAAAAGCAAATAACACCAGTCCTATCGTAAATAAAGCCTGCCGGTGCAGACCGCTTGCATATCCCATCTCACTGACGATTGCCGTCGTCAGGAATCTGACGGAAGCAAACGGCAGCGGAATATTTACGCAGCCGCCCGAAACCAGATTAATTGCCATCGCCTCTCCTATCGCACGCCCTACCCCCAATACGACCGCCGTGGCAATACCCGGTTTGGCCGCCGGTATGACCACATGGAAAATCGTCTGCATATGAGATGCTCCAAGTGCAAAAGAAGATGCTTTCAATTCCTGCGGCACCTCTCTGAGCGCCGACTCACTGACGCTTATCACCGTCGGAAGGATCATGACCGTGAGCACCAGCACTGCCGACAACAGATTCGCGCCGCCGGTAAACTGATGCGTCATTGAGCCTTTGTATAATTTCTGCTCCCACCTATAAACAAGCGGATTCAAAATCATTACTCCAAGCATCCCGTATACGACGGACGGAATTCCTGCCAAGAGCATCACTACGGATTTCATCACCGCAGCAAGCCTCTCCGGTGCAATTTCCACCAGAAAAACCGCCGTCATAAGCGCAATCGGAACTCCGAGCATAACAGCCATCGCCGTTCCTACAATCGAAGTCAGCACAATATAGAAAATACCAAACTGCGCATCCTGTGCCGTAGGTTTCCATACCGTTGAAAACAGGATATCCCTGATTCCTATCTTATAAATCGCCGGTACGCCGTTTGCAAGCATATACAATATGATAACAATCACAGCCACAATCATGGAGAAAGCACATATCGTAAAAACCGTCTGCGCAAGCTTCTCCGATAAGCGGGTATGGGTTCTTATTCGCATAGATTCCTTTTCTGTTTTCACTGTACAACCTCCGGTCCCGGCACAATCAACCCAACCGATTCTATCAGCCGTTTTCCTTCCGCCGAATGCAAATATGCAAACAATAACTGTACTTCCTTCCCCTGCGCTGTGATTTCTCCCTTCGTTGCCATGATAAGCGGTCTGCTGAGCGGATACCTGCCTTCTAAAATATTATGATCCGTCGGCATATACCCGTCTATCGACAGTACCTGCACAGTGTCGTTTAGCACATCCCTCGAAATATATCCGATTGCCCCCGGTGTAGACGCTGCCCTTGCCATCACGGCTCCGGTAGAGTCTAATTCATTGGCGTAACAGCATTGGTCTTTCATTCCCAGCAATTCTTCAAAAGTCTCCCTCGTTCCGCTTCCGGTCTCTCTGCCGACCACTACAATCGGCACATCCGCACCGCCAAGTTCACTCCAATTCCGGATCCTGCCTGCATAGATGTCTGTCAACTGCCCCATCGTCAGCGCCGTGACCGCGTTAGCCGTATCGGTGATTACCACGATGCCTTCCACCGCCACAATATTACCGACCGCGCCCGCCGACTGCTCCTGCTTGGTCAATGCTCTGGAAGAATTGCCAATCTGAACGCTGCCTGCTAACATGGCCTCTATTCCCGCCGAAGAACCGGTAAACTCTGTTTCCACCGTCACATACGGATATTTATCCATGAATGATTCTGCCAACGCAGTGGTTAACTTTTCCATGGAAGTGGATCCTGCCATGATAATCGTACAATCCTTCTTATCGTAAGCCCCCTTCGCTATATCACATACGACAGGAAGGCACATTACACATATTGTAATAACAAACAAAGTAATCAGTTTAACGGCTTTTCGTCTTTGCATAGAATAGACTGTTTCTTTTTTTACACTTTATGCATTTCTATAGTTGTCTCATATCTAAAATATCTGAGAAGTTTGAAGACTCCGCTTATAGTAATTGAATCCAATATTAGTATTATAATAAAATGATATCTGCACAATGCAGATAACGTTTAAGCATTACTTGATAAGCTTATCCTTTTAGGTAAAAAAGTTTGTTGTATTGGTTATTTTATCTATTCATTAGTTTATTTTTTGTATATTTTGTCAAAAAAGGATTTTTTTCTAAAAAAATATTGCGTTTATGCTCATTCATGTGGTATGATAACTAAAACGATTAAGTAATTACTTTTTTGTTTATGACTTACGTTTCCTCTTATTAGTTACCACCATAACTATATAATGTATTATAAAAAGACAGTCATCTTCTTTTCCTCGATGACTGTCTTTTTATAATCAAACATCTGTGTATCACTCGGGATCATACTCGCAAATGCAGCCAATCTTACCTGTATACGACGGATACGCCGATAAAATGTCCCCGGCATATCCCTGATATAGCACCTACCACCCTGCTGCCGATAAATGAGCATTACATAGTCTTCATCACCTTATCTTCCATCCTCCGTCAGACCGTCGTAACTAGGCTCACTCCCAATCCAAAATCCCCATAAGGCATTAAATAAATCCCTTCCCATGTCATGTCTCCCTCAAGCAACTCATATCTGTGCCCTGCTGAAGTGACATTGCCGGTTGACAGAATCGAACGTATCTCACTTGCAATATAATAACGTTCATCCTCTTCTCCTTCCACTTTCTCCCCATTCCATCAATATACAAAAACCCATTCCCCATCCTCGTAGAACCACACCTCTTCCGGATCGTCACCTTACTCGCCTCCGGCAACGTATTCCCATTGGCCGTCACGAATCGTATAGTAAAATCCCATCTTCCCGTCTAAATTGCATAGCAGATTGCCTCCTTCTATGTACGAAAAATTCCGCCGCATCGTCTGCAGTTCATCCACAACGCCGTCACGAACAGTCAAAATCGTACATCCACCACCAGAAAAGCATAACTTGCATTGCCGTAAAATCCCCGCTCCTGCCAGTCAGCCTCGTTCCAGAAAGCCGTCACCTGATAAATTCTGTCCCTCTCAAACTCAAACATAAAAGGCGGCGCATCGTAAGTCGTCCGCTCCGCCTCCGCTTCAGCCTGCGTTCCTAAACAATCAATGCTCCATTCTTCCACTACCATAGAATCCGGCATCACTGAAAAAACTGCCTCGTATTTTATTCCCATCTGCTTCTGCTGATCTGTATAACGCAATATGTTCCGCGTCTGATTTTTATAGAAAGCCTCGTCTAACGGGCTGGGTCCGCACGCTTCCCCGCTGGTCATCATTCCTTCGCCTATCCCATAATTCCAGCTGTAATTACCGGAAAGCAATTCTTGTGTAAGCAGCGCATCCGCATCCAACGCAACTAGTTCGAGCGCCGGCGGAGAGTCCTGCCATTCTTCCGGTAATTCTTCCTGTCCGGTCTCTTGCTCTTCATCCGGTTCCAGATTTAACTCCGGATTTTCCATGGAGTCTGATTCAGATGATAACACAGACAGCGGTTTAGACTGCATCTCTACACTCTGCTGTGTGTCAGCCACAGGCTCCTGTTTTGCGGCACACCCGCCGCAAACACATAACAAAATCATCATAGACGCGCTACATATTATGTTCCGAATCTTTGCGCATTCTGTTTTCATTTATTTCTCCTGCTGCGATTCTGTCAAGAAATTCAAGAATGCCTCACACCCCTCCAAGACATCGTCGTAAGTCACGTCAAATTCCCCCGTATACCACGGATCTGCGATTGCCCTGCTGCTTCCGGCATACTCCAACAACTTGTGTATCTTATGCTCCGGATCACCGCCCGCAATTCTTGTCATATTGCGAATATTGGCGTCATCCATGCCGATGAGATAATCATATTTGTCATAATCTTGTTTCGTCATCTGCACAGCGCGATGCGGAATGACGGGAATGCCTACCACTCTCAATTGACCTACCGTTCCATAGTGTGGACCGTTACCGATTTCCTCACGGCTGGTAGCCGCGGATGCAATTTGGAATCGGTCTTCTATGTGCCGTTGACGCACGAGATAGGTCATGACGCTCTCGGCCATTGTGGAACGGCAGATGTTGCCGTGGCACACAAATAATATTTTTATCATAACGCTAAAACTCCTTTATTTCCTGTATTTTCAAGGCTTGTAGCCGTTTTCATTGTTCTTGATTTCAAACATTTTTTCTTAGATTGTCACATATTTTCTTAGGTTTTCTTCTGCAAAAGTGGTAAAATGAGTGGTAAATTATTTCATTTTACCACTTGCCTTTTTACTCGCCCACTACACGCTGTAACTCGCTCTGCGCGTCCTCAAAATCCACATGGGTATAGGTGTTTAAGGTAACGCTTATATCAGAATGCCCCATGATGTACTGTAAGGTCTTCGGGTTCATTCCGCTTTTTGCCATGTTGGAACAGAATGTGTGCCGGCAGACGTGAGGAGTAATTTTCGGCATTTGCACCCTGTATATACCGTTATACTTTTCAAGGATATGTTGCATGTATTTTTCCCAATGCAGGGCAACCATAGGCATATCATTTTTATCCAAAAATAAAAATCCTGTATATCCCTCAATGATTGGCTCTGCTTTTGGGGCAGTCCGGTTCTTGATGATTCTTCGGAAACACTCTGCCACTTCTTCTGTCATGGGTACATAACGAATCCCTTTTTCCGTCTTAGGCGCTTCTATCACATATTCCATTTGGCTTGTGCGCTGTAACTGATGATTGACCCGAATACGCTTTTTCTTGAAATCAATATCCGCAATCGTCAGACCGCAAAACTCCGATATACGCAAGCCTGTATGGAACAGGATAAAGATACCGTCATAGTATCTGCAAAAATGTTTGTCCTCTTGCACAAATCTCAAATATTCCCTTTGCTGTTTCCTTGTAACGGCTTCTCTCGTCACGCTGTCGTTTACAATGACGGTGGCTAACTCAAACTGGAACGGATTTTTGCGAATCAAATCGTCATTTTCTGCCATTTGAAACGCCGGTCTTAGTACACCCCTAATCGTATGAATGGAACTGTACCCCCGTCCGTCCACTTGCTGTAATTTAATCAGCCACGCCTTTGCGTCGGACAGCTTTACTTTGTCAATCCGCTTATCCCCGAACGGGTCTTTCTTCAAGATGTTTATAACGGTTTTATATCCTGCTTTGGTATTATGCCTTACGCCTATTTTAAGGGAAACATATTTTTCTACCAATGACAGCACCGTATAGTTGCCGCCGTTTGATGCAATCTGATTGAACATATCCTGTTCAATCTGTTTCTCCTTTTCCCGAAGCGACAGGTCTTTGCGCTTGCCTTTCGGGTATGGGTCGTTATGGTCTAACCGCCAACTGTAAACACTCTTTTCCTTGCCGTCCGAGTCGGTATATTTAAAGCGGTATCTGCCGTCTGGTCTCTGGGTCTCTCCATTGTGCAAAATCCTGTTTCTTTTATCTCTCCTTTTTTCACTCATGGTTATTCTGTCTCCTTTCTGAAAAAGAGACCCAAACTCGTGATAATATACTAACACAAATTGAGGTCTCTTTCCATACCCAACCGCTATTTATACCACCGTTGCACGGTCTAAATATTGATATTTTCAATATTGGTTGACACTTTTTTTGCAAGGATATCAATGCCTAAGCTACAGCATCCAGAGATTCATAATATCTCTGCCGCTTGACCATAGGAGGAAGCCCATCATTGGCAGAGCAAATCCTCCTGTTGTTCCAATAACTGATGAAATATCTCCAGATGAGGGTTTTCAGTTCTTCCACTGTCATCCTTTCTGTGTCATGCCTCCCATAGATGAGTTCTTCCTTCATCCGTGCCCACATGCTCTCGCACCGAGCATTGTCATGGCAGCGTCCTCCGGCGCTGTTCATGCTCTGGATGACGCCATACTTTGCGACTGCACTGCGGTAGGTCTCACTGGTGTACTGGGTTCCCCGGTCAGAGTGGATGATGGCTCCCCTGAGCGCCGGATAAGACCGGACTGCATTAGCATGCGTACGCTCGCGCAGTATGGCTTTCATGTTTGTATCCATTGCCATGCCCAGAACTGCGGCATCGAAACAGTCAAATATGATGACCTGCTGAAAAGGGATTTCAAATCCATGGAACCACTCAAAAAATGTGTCACGGATATAACCGAGATCAAGGCAAAAGATGGGAGACTCTATGTATCCATCAGATTTACACGCCTCACGGTCTGCTTTGGTGAGCCCATTTGGTCTGCGTTTCGGGCGATGACTCAGCCCGATCTCTTCCATGATGCGGTAGACAGTGCGTTCGCTAGGAATGTGGACACCTTCCGGTTGTTTTAAAAGAAGCGCCTGATACATACGGATCCGTCCGTAAGTATCATTGTATTCATCCTCAGACACGACTGTCCTCATGGCATCGGCTAACTGCTGGTATTTCCACGGACGGTCTTTGCCTGCCAGATATTAATAAAATCTCTGCCGGGTTACTTTCAGCATCCGGCAGTAGAAGGAAACCTTTCCCTTGATAGCGCCGTCCTCGGTTTTTATGGCAAGGAACATCATTCTCTGCCTTTTGCAGACTTCTGACGGCTGGCGGCGAAAAAAGCTCTTGCCTCTTCGAGGAATTCGTTTTCCTCTTTCAGGCGGCATATTTCCTTTTCCTGCTCCTTGATCTGTCTGCACAGGAGAGCCAGTTCTTCTGCAAGGTTCATGGCAGTTTCCGGAGTATGTGAGCCGGGGCCGACATCCAGCCGTCCCTCTCTGGTTGCCTTTGTCCACGCATACATAGTGTTTTCAGGGATACCTAACTCGGCTGCTGCTTTTGCACCGCCAAGTTCTTTTGCTAATTTTACGGCTTGGATTTTATATTCCATGTCGTACGTTCGTTGTTTTTTTGCCATTGTAGTTGCCTCCTTGATTCTCTTTGATTATACATCAAATCCTTGAGTATAAGGTGTCAACTAAAAGTGTACAATATCAACTTGAGAACCCTAATTCTGTGGTACAGATGAAGGACTGGCTCTCATCAAAGGGTATCGAAACAGACTCCCTTGATAAGAAAGCCATTGTAGATTTACTAAAAACTGTACCGTCTGATGTTGCAGACGTACTTAAACTCCATCAGCAGCTTGCCAAGTTGTCTGTTAAAAAATACCAGGCAATGGAAGGTTCTGTTTGTGCCGATGGGCGTGCAAGAGATATGTTTCAGTTCTACGGTGCAAACAGATCGGGCAGATGGGCCGGACGCATAATTCAGTTGCAAAACCTACCACAAAACCATATGCCTGATTTGGAAGAAGCCCGAGATATTGTGAAATCCGGGGATTATGAATTTATGAATATCCTTTATGACAATGTTCCCGACGCACTCTCCCAGCTTATCCGTACTGCTTTTATCCCAAAGCCGGGATACAAATTCTGTGTTGCCGACTTCTCTGCCATTGAAGCGAGGGGCATTGCATTTTTAGCAAAGGAAAACTGGCGAATGGAAGTCTTCAAAAATAATGGTGATATCTACTGTGCATCAGCCAGTGCAATGTTCCATGTACCTGTTGAAAAGCATGGGCAGAATGCTCACCTTCGTCAAAAAGGCTAGATTGCGGAATTAGCACTAGGCTATGGTGGATCCGTTGGAGCCCTTACAAGTATGGGGGCTTTGGATATGGGACTTACTGAAGAAGAGTTACATCCTCTTGTAAATTCATGGAGGGCAGCTAATCCTAATATTGTCCAGTTATGGTGGGATGTTGACGATGCTGTAAAGATGGCAATAAAGCAGAGAACTGCCACTGAAACTCACGGTATCAGATTTGTGTATCAGAGTGGAATGTTGTTCATTGCTCTTCCATCCGGCAGAAGGCTCTGCTATGTAAAACCTAAAATTGGCGAGAACAAGTTTGGTGGCGAATCGGTCACCTACGAAGGTGTCGGAACAAATAAAAAATGGGAACGCATCGAAAGTTACGGTCCCAAGTTTGTGGAAAATATAGTGCAGGCAATCAGCCGTGACATCCTCTGCTACGCCATGCGTACTCTCTCCCATTGCTTTATTGTAGGTCATGTCCATGACGAACTCATCATCGAAACTCCAATGAACGCAGACCTTAATGCTATCTGTGAACAGATGGGAAGAACCCCGGATTGGATTGAAGGGCTGCTCTTAAGGGTAGATGGATACGAAACACAATTTTATAAAAAGGACTAAAAAAGTAACCGTAAGCGTAACCATCAGAAATTTGACAGTACACTTACGGTTCATTTTATCGTTGTTGCAATTCTTTAAAAAGAACTTCTGCCATAGCAGTCATAATGTTCATATACTTTTGAGTATCTGTAAACATTGATTTGTACGTTTCATTACTTTCCTTAAATGCTCTTCGTGCTGTATCCCCAAAAATTTTAGGGAAGATAGATTGCATAAACATTTGCTCTGTATCCTGCTTTGCAGATTTTGCAAGCTGTTTATCATCTTCCAGCATCTTCTGTAAATTACCAATAATAATACGGTCAGATTCCGTGATTTCTCCCGCATAGGCCTCATTAAACTTTTCGATAATCTCATCAAACGGAGTCTTCACTTCCTTCATACTACCCGTTTTCTTTTCCTTTGCAGGTTCATATTGTCCAGACATATTTTTATCAAGTTCAATAGAACCAGAGAAAGTATGCTGTAATTTATAATACTCAAGACGCACCTTATTCCCTAAATCCCACTTGTCCTTCTTATCCGGAGGAAGCAGTGCCAACAAGTATCGACATAGTGTAAATTCTTCATGCATCTTTCTATCAAAAGTACGGATAATTTGGCTGAGATAATTATACCACCGTACAAATGAACGGACATTCCTTCGAAATTCATATCTTTGTTGTTCGTCCAATTTATTATATTCTTCTGCAACTGGAAGTAGCGCATTAGATATTTTAGCTTGGACAGCTTCACTCTTTTTATTTTTCGGGTCAATGTAAATAGCAGCTACTCTCTTAATATCTTCATCCCCATAAACTTTGAATTCACGAAGGGTTCTCTGCGTTTTGTATATTAAATCGACATTAACTTCTCCCTCCAGACTCGTTTCCGTATAGAATGGTTGGAATGCTTCTAGGATTTCTTCCTTTGTATTAACAAAATCCAAAATATAGGTATCATTTTTATCTGGGTGAGTACGATTTAATCTACTTAATGTCTGAACAGCTTTAATACTTTTTAATTTCTTATCGACAATCATTGTATGAAGAAGTGGCTCATCAAAGCCTGTCTGATATTTTTCCGCAACTATAAGAACATCTCCCTGTTCATGGAATACCGCCTTTGTTTGAGCCTCTGATACATGATTACCCACCCTATCAATATTCATACCGCTTTCAGAGTATTCCGGGCTATTAGGGTCATCCGGATCTTTTACAATTCCAGAAAAAGCAATCATCACTTCAAGGTCTTGATATCCTTTTTCTTTTATATATTTCTGCACTTCATGAAAATATCTAACAGCTGCAAGTCTCGATGATGTGACCACCATCATCTTTCCCTTTCCATTTATAGCTTTACTTGTTACTTCTCGGAATGTCTCAACAATAATCGCAGACTTCTGTTGAATATTATACGGATGCAGTTCTGCATATCTTCTAATTAATTTTGCAGCCTGCGACTGCGGAACATCAGGGTTTTCTTCCGTATTATTAACAATTTTATAACAGGTCTTATAAGTAGTATAGTTGGCAAGTACATCCATAATAAAGCCTTCTTCTATTGCCTGCCTCATGCTATACACATGAAATGGATGATATGTTCCGTCAGCCCATTCTTCTCCAAACATTTCAAAGGTTGTCTCTTTCGGAGTAGCTGTAAATGCAAAAAAGCTTAAATTCTTATGTCTTCCTGCTGTAACCATCTCTCGAACAAATCTGTCAGCCTTATCATCATAATCATCTACTTCATCACCTTCAAATTCCGAAGTGCCAACAATATCTTTAAATTCCCATTCATCTTCTTCAGTCATTTCAGGATGAAGTTCTTTATACTCAGCAAGTGCTTCAGAAACATCTGCAAGTCCTGCCTTAAGTTTTAATGCACTTTGACCTGTCTGACTAGAGTGTGCCTCATCTACAATAATAGCATAGTTCTTTCCCGTAGTATTACCAATCAACTCATAGATTACAGGGAACTTCTGCAAGGTTGAAATAATAATTCTTTTTCCGTCTTCGATTGCATTCAAAAGATCTTTTGACCTTTTTCTATCATCAATACAAACAACACTTCCCAGCGTATGGTCAAATCCAGCAATTGTAGCCTGTAACTGTGAATCAAGCACTTTTCTATCCGTTACAATTATAACTGAATTGAAAACAGGCTGATTATCCCTATGAAGACTTGCTAATCTGTACGACAACCATGCAATACTATTGGATTTACCAGACCCGGCACTATGTTGTATAAGATAACTTTCTCCCGGTCCCTTCTCCTCAACATCCTTAATTATTTTTCTTACAACATCTAACTGATGGTAACGAGGGAAGATAACTGCCTCTTTAGATGTTAATGTCTGTGTTCCATCAAGATTAATCTTTACATCTTTGGTTTTTTGATAACTGATAAATTTCTGCAGAATATCGAGAAGTTTATCTTTCCGCCATATTTCTTCCCACAAATACGAAACTACATATTTCCCTTCTTCTGCAGGAGGATTACCCGCTCCACCATCATTTCCGGCACCATTTGAGCCTTGATTAAATGGAAGAAATCTAGTATCGAATCCATCAAGTTTTGTAGTCATCATTGCTTTATATAAATCTACGGCAAAGAAAACAAGTACACGATGATTGAATGAAAAAGCAGGCTCTCTCTTATCTCTTGCTGTCATCCACTGTTCCATTGCATTGTCAATGCTCTGCCCAGTAAACTGATTTTTAAGTTCAATAGCAACAAGCGGGATACCATTGATTGCAAGCATCATATCGACGCTATTATTATTCGTCATACTATAATGCCACTGACGTACACACCGACAGATGTTTTGCGAATATCGTGTATTTGCCAACTGATTAAGTTCCGATTCCGGCTTAAAATAGCAGACCTTAAATTCCAAACCGCGGTGCTTAAAACCATGACGGAGAACATTAACCATACCATCCATTTGGACAGCATTTTCAAATGCCTGTAAGAACTTCATCTTTGGATCCACACCATCCTTGCATCTTTTTACAAATTGAGTCCAAGCTAGCTGCTGCGTGTTTTCAACAAATGTGCAAAGTGTATCAATGTCTACGGCATCCGCATTTCTAAATCCTTGGTCTGTAGCTTTAGTCCAACCGCCTGTAGTCGAAATAAGATACTCTTCTATTTTACTCTCGAATAACTTTTCGCTTTCTTCCAAGGTCTACACCACCTTTCGTTTTCCTGTTACTACTTCATAAATTATAGTTTTTCTATATATCTCCAAATCTGATACTAGTTTTTCTTTTTCCTCTATTAATTCGTTAATATTATCAATTTTATTATCAAGATATTCTACTATACGAATTTGTTCTTTTTTTGGTGGAAGAATTATTCTTAGTCTTTCTATAGTTTTTATTCCTAATGTTTCTTGTGTTCCATAAGTCCAAGACAGTTCCATCTGTTTTATCATATAATCTGATTGAAATACATAATATACATATTGGGGAAGTGCCTCATCATTGCATCTTAATGCAGCAAGCGGAACCCAAATATTAAATCTTCTATCTGTATCCACAATTGCAACTTGTCCCGTACTACCACCAAGCTTTATTATCAAAATATCATCTCTCTGTGGCTTATATCTCTTATCACATAAATCACAATACTCTTCAGAAATATATCCTCGCATTTTATCGAAATTAATTTTCCCATTCTCAATTGCTGTTGCAGAAATATAAGGTACACCACTCTCAACCAATTCTGGGCTTTCATGCGCGCCATCAACTACTCTCATAGAAAGAATGGATAACATTTTTCTCTCATCCCAATGTTCCGGAATATGATTTATAAATTGCAAGCCACAGGATTTCCACTTACTATTGTTATCTAAACTGTTTGTTGTGCATTCAAATATCATTGACTTTTTAAGTTCTATTAAATCCAAAATGCTTTCCTTGGCATCCCTTATTAAATCATCAATTTTGTCCACTTCATGCGTTAAATAATCAACAATTTTACTTCTTTCTTTATCTGGAACTAATAAAAAAGGTAAATTTAACAGACCTGAAGCGTTTATACTGCTCCTAACACCATTATCTCCCAAACTGTTAAATATTTCCCACAGCCACATCGTTAAAAAATAGTACTCAGCATAACTAGTATCCTTATTCTCTTTACTATGTAATACAATATATGCTGGAGATATTAGTCCATCATATGGGGATCTTCCAACCCTACTTGTCTGAACATTCTGCAAATCAATTAACTTAAAAATAAGTTCATTTTCTTTAACAATTTGATAAGTTTCAAATTTTTCTGGTTGCAATCCATTACTATCCTCTTTCGACCTTTTAATTACTCCATTTAAAGTTAAGGCTAATCTCTGATATTCTTCAACAGCGTCTCCAACTATTGTTTTTGTTGAATAAAACTCATTTTTTACTTTTCCAACTCTCCAATGAGAAGGTATTTCACCAATCCAGCCTATACCACTATCAATATATTTCTCATAAACATGATTTAGCACATTACTCACCGCCCTTTTCCAAAAGCATACGAAGCTTACTCATCAGTTTTTCTTCTCTTTGTTCAATTCTCTTCAACACATCGCTGGATGGTGCAATGCTCTTAAATTCATAAAATAATCTCGTAAATGGAATTTCATAACCAACTTTTATTTTATTTACTTCGTACCACGCATCAGGATTATATGGTTTAACTTCTTTATTAAAGTAATCATCACTATTTTCAGTTAATGGAACAATCTCAAAATCTCTTTTTGAAGAATCTGCTATTTTCTTTCCTTTTTTTAGGATCACTTCTCCATTTTCGTCATATAATGGAGTTTCAACTATAATTTTACTATACCCAAGTTCAATGCTTTTTACCTTCTTACAACTACATATTATTGTAGCTCCATTTTCTAAACAATCTTCATAATCAGCGGTCTCATATAAACCATATGCCTTAACAATCAATTCTCGACATTTTTCATCCAAATCTACTCTCTTGTTTCCAATTGCTTTTCTTCTTGGAACATAGGATTTACTTGCATTAATCAATAATACTTCGCCTGGATTTCTTGTTGGCTTTTCCTTGTCCAAAATCCATATATAAGTTGATATAGGTGTATTATAAAAGCTATCATTAGGTAATTGAATAATTGCATCAAGCCAATCATTCTCTATAATATATTTTCGAATTTCACTTTGACCAGAGCCAGCGTCACCAGCAAATAATGATGAACCATTCTGTATAATAGCCATCTTTCCACTTCCTGATTTTAGTTTTTTCAAACCGTTAAGCATAAATAGCATTTGGCCATCACTCTTAGCCGGAAGTCCTGGGGCAAATCTTCCCGCCTCACCCTTTTTATATTCCATTTCTACAACGGGGGCTTCTCTTTTCCAATCAATACCAAAAGGCGGATTAGAAATTACGAAATCAAATTCAAATCCCGTAAACTGGTCTTCTGATAATGTATCTCCAAACTTCATGTTATCTGGGTCTCCGCCATGAATTATAGTATCGGCCATCGCAATACCCATCGTAAACGGATTAATTTCCTGACCAAATGTTGTAACATTTGCTTTTCCATCAAGTTGCTTCAGTCTTTCATCCATACAAGTAAGCATCTGGCTTGTTCCCATTGTCATATCATAAACGGTGCAATGCATACCGTCATCATCCATATCAAGATCATAATTAGTTACTAGCAGATCACACATTAAATAAATAATATCTCTACTTGTGAAATGGGCTCCGGCTTCCTGATCAAATGACTCCGAAAATCTCTGAACCAAATTTTCAAAAATGTATCCCATATCTACTGACGAGTATTTACTCATATCCATATCCTTGGCACTAAAATCCATGATAATCTGATATAAACACTTCGCTTCCTTCATACGTTCAATCTGTCCGTAGAATCCCATTCTTGAAAGTATTTCTTTTACATTATCAGAGAATCCATTCAAATAAACCACAAAGTTATCTGCAATATTGTCTGGTTCTGCTTTTAATAAGTCAAAATTGTATTTACTAACATTATAGAACTGATATCCCGATGCCTCCTTTAAAAACTCAGATGCCATGGGTCCAAAATCTTTATATTGCTCATAAGCCTCCAACACCTCTTCTCGACGTGTTTTGTCATGTCCTTCTTTCTTTGTTTCAAGACAATCGTGGAATCTCTTAATTACACACATTGGCAAGATAACCAATCCATACTCGTGGGGACCATATGCTCCAAACAACGAATTGGCTGCATTCCATATAAGATTTGCATTCTCCTGTGCCCTTCTAGTTACTTCATTAATTCTGTCTTCGCTTACGCTCATGTTTCTTTAAACCTCCTTCGGTTATCATATCATCTAAAATATCTAATAAATCGTCCACCGGAATACCGTGCCACGGTGTTTTGTTATCAAACTCTTTAAAATCTGAATACAGCATTCTTGCTCTAAACACATCGTCTGTGCATTGCGAAAAATACTGTTCAATTTTTTGATTCAACTCATATAGCTTTTCGTATCGACTACCCGACACGTCATTTCTTCGCTTGTAATAGTTTACAATTTCCGGCCAATACGAATCCAAATAAAAAAGAGTCATTGAAAATGTAGTTCTATCTTCTTCTGACAAATCTTCCATCCACGGCTTGACTTCAAAAATATCTCTATGTTCTTGTAGTAAAACATATAGCTCTGCATACTTTTTATAAGCAGACTGTAGTACTTTGTCCTTCCTTCTTATGTTATAGACTTTAGCCGCATCTTCTACATCAAGATTTGCTCCTGTACTACGAAGGTTTTTTCTAACTTCCTTTGAATAATTCTTTGCCCTCTCAAATACACAAGCATCGTATTCATCAAGAAGAATCTGCTTTATAGCATCAGTATCTACCCAAATTCTATCAGGCTTTATAATTTCTTTTAGCGTTTCATATACAACTGGGTTGCCATCAATAATCACGGCAGCCAAATATTCTGGCTCAATTTTACTAAAGAACTCCCTAATTGCAGATGCACTGATAAACGGAAAGACTTCCAATATTGCAAGTGGTCTGTCATCTAGTTCACAAATAACGGTGTAAGACTTATGATACGCTTCGTAGGTATATATCAAAACACCTTGAGGCGTTACAAATTTTCTTGCCTCATCCTTATCCCTAACCCATCGTTTTACCAACTTAGACATTGCAGGTTTACTAATCAAATCATCTTCACAACCATGAACGATGTAATCGGCCATATCTTCTCTTGCCTTATCCAGTGATTCATACATAACATGGCGGAGTACTTCGTCCTCATATCTTTTTGTTGTTTTTGAATTTTCCTTAACAAACTCAATAGGCTTTTGAAATACAGCACCGCACTCTGGATTTAAGCATCTATATTTATAAAAGTAATAATGCAGCCTAGCAAATTGCTTTTCTCCATCCACAGAAACTATATCTATCAATGTCCTAGCAAAACGTCCATGATTTTCAACGGATCCACCACACTCTGCACATACAGGCATGGCAGTATCTGGACTCATAGCCTCAATATCATGTTCATTTCCACCGATAGCAGTCAAACCCGGCATATTCAAAAGCTCTGTCAAAGCCTTATCTTTCTTTTTTAGTTTTCGAGGTTTCGCCATATTCACCTCCAAATGAACCTACTATCGTTACATCATATACTATATCATATTTTCTCGTTTTTTCACACCATCAAGTTAACAATTTCTACAATAAATATGTCTCAATTCATATATTACCCATCAGCAAGTTTACAAAATGCAAATCTGGTGGTATCACTTTCTCATCGCCCACCACTAAGTTAACATTCAGAAATATTAGTTTAATTGCAAATGTCAATTTGTATGGTAAAATAAGGGTACCGAAAAGGTAAACAAAAGAAGTTATCAACTTCTATCCCATTATTACATTAGCATTTTAGACGTACCATAAACAGACCTCACAACAAAAGAAAGGAGAAATTGCCTATGGATTACACCCCAATGAAGGACTTAAACAACCATCGAACCTGCGACCGCAGTTCCGATGAAAAGGTAGTTACCATCGTCAGAGGTGACTGCAAAACAATTATCACTGCAAATCCAGACGGAACTCTTAATGTAGAGTTTGAAATGATTGCAGCCTAAAACTTAATCTCAAGCTGGTATATCCGCCTGAACGCTTTGACGGCCGTGCGGAACCCTATTACATCCTAGCCTCACTAGGATTATGGGTTCTTCATAGCCGTCTTTTTTAATTAAACGGCAATTCATTCTCTGGGAACATTGTGAAATTATTTTCTTCCATAATTTTCACGCTCCCCTCACGAATGTCTTTTGCCAGTTTACTAATGGTTTCATTGGAATTTTGCTCCGGCATATTCTGCTTGTAAATTGTGTTAACCTTTTCACTCCATTGAAGGAGAGGTGTGTTTGAAAAGGCTTTATATGTTTTATCCTTCCACAGACCAGCAATATCAGCATTATCTCCGGACAATTTATCCATACCTTCCAAAAGAAACAGAAGGATTTTATCTTGTACCAATAGCATACCAGGATCAGATTCATTTCCATAGCTGTTATAGTCATACCCCATCTGTATTGTTCCATTCTCATACAGTTTGTCAATAACAGCCATCACATCAGAATATGTAAGGTTGCTCACATCAAGATTAGATGTATGTTCTTTCTGTTCAGACAAGCCAAGAAGCCAATCTACAGAAACATGATATGCCTTTGCAATTTCTATTAAAGTTGCTGCTGAAGGTGGTGTACCCTTTAGCATTTTGCTGACATTCGCCTGTGACATTTTAATCTTTTTACCGAACGCATCCTGAGTGTCATTACCTTTCAACTCCAAAATGCGTTCAAGTGTTACATCCGCAGTGTTATCACTCATAGCATAACCTCATTCATGTTTCAATATTTTTATTCGGTAGATTATGTGAATATTCTAACGCGAATATTTCGAAGTGTACAGCACTATTTTTAAGTACTTTTAGAATGTCAAATATATGAATAAGTCGTTGGATTATGCTATTACAGCTCCCTTACACTTATATCATAGGAATTTAAACCTTTTATTTACATGTCTAGGATCAAGACATTAAACTGCACCACCCTCAAAGCTAACTAGGAGTCATGACCCAAAACCAATATGGTTACCCGCGAGGGCAATTAAATATAGAACTGCTGGCTTTATTGGTTGTCAGCTTAACCAACACATAGGGCGAAGTCCTTGTATTGGCTAAGTTTTTGCACCCTTTTTAGGTCAGCTTGCCATATATGGACTTTCGCCAGAAAGGACAATATTATGGCAAAGAAAGTAAATAATCAGTCAAACAACGCTACACAGTCAACAACATCAACTAAGGTTAAGGCAAATGTCAAGAACCCAATCTACTATCAAATTGAAGATGGAGATATCGAAACAATCAAGTACTACGAAGACATCGGTGTCCCAATTCGCACAATTGCATTTTCTGGCAGACCTACTCATCTTTATGCGTTAGTTGAAGCCAAGGACAAAGCAGAGGCAGATGCTATGAATCGTGTGCTTGGAAATATGCACAAGGAAGAAGTACGTACTATGAAGAAGATTATCAATAATGAGGCATCATATGACCAGTTACTTGAAGAAGGATATGACCCTGCAGCCGATAAGAGTGACCCAGCAGAAATCGTGATTGGTCTTGCCGTTACCAAGGCACTCTTTGAAGAGGTAGAAAAACTCTCTGAAGAAAAACAGCGTATTTGCCAGATGATTGGCAAGAAAAAGTCAGAGCGTGAAATGGCATCTGAACTTAAGATTGCACAGACAACTTTGCACGATAGAAAAGCAAAAACATTAAAAGAACTCTCTATCACTTTAAAAGAATATAAGTAATACAGAGTCCTTGATTTATTTCCCGGAGCTGGTGGTTTTCCATCAGCTCTTTTTATTCGTCTTCATCATCTTCAATAAAGGCAATTCCCTTTGTTATTAGTTTAGTCAGATAATCCTCAAATCTTGGGGGCAGATTAGAAAACGATTACCATACTTCATGGCAAATCCATCCTCATTATTTTCTGCCATTCTTCTTAATTGCTTTATGCCAATTCCAAAGTATACGGCCGCCTCTCTGACGGTAAGCATATATTTCTCTCCCATTGGAATATCATAGCTTTTATTTGCAGCCATAGACCGAAACCTCCTTAATCTTTCGTACTGAGATCTATCACTCATTTCACAAAAAAGCAAGTGTTAATAATCATTTAACGATTTTTCTTGAACCTTCTAACCATTACTCCTACAATTTAACGATTTCTCAAATGCTGATAAATAAAGGCTTTTTCGGTTTTCAGGCACTTATACTACCGAACCTTTTAACGGTTACTACCGATACTACTCAACACCAAAATAATGTACAAAACATGGTTTGCATTCCGTCATTCGTAGCAAAACTGTAGTATGTTTTTTCCTATCTGAACACCCCCTACCAAGATATGCCGTACTATGCCCAAGTATGGGGGATATATTCAACCCTTTAACAATTGCACAGTAATTTCCGTAGTCTTGCCGTGGCAGACAAAAAATATCGAAATCATGTTTATTTTTCCTCCTGAAATGCTTTGATTTGCCGTGTTTTGGCGCGATTTGCAGAGTTTACTTTTTCGGTGGAAATTGTTAAAAATGTAACGGAATTGGCAAATCAAGGCAAAACGGAGCAAGTTGATGCCGTCAATCGTAGTAAAAACGTAGTAAGAATTGGGGAGTTTTACTACTCTACTGTTTTGATAAACTCATATCAAAACAAGTTAAAGTAATAGTTCTAATCTTCTACTATATCTGCTTCCTCCTCATAATCATATATATAGTTCGATGACTCTATTTTGAATCCACATTCCTCACATTTAAAAACATTATTCATTAATTCAAACAAAATATCCAAATTCATATGTATTTTTTTCCGCAATGAGAGCAGAAAAAGGGGATTTCATCCACTTCCAATATATTAAGTGTATCTTGAAAGAATTTTCCATCCGTTGTGCATACTTGCCTTGCCAGTTTTAATACCCTGTTTATAACATTGGTCATTGGATCTATATTTATAATCTGTTCAAACATTGCCACGATCAAATCTACAGCATATGACATTACCAACGGAACAACACAATAATAATATCTGGTAAACTCATCAATCCGTTCCTCATTCCTATACAAAATTTAGTTCTCCTTATGCTGATTTTGTATAGGAATGAGTTGCTATTACATGATTAGCTCTACTCCATATTTTCTCTAGGCTCATTCTATCATTCTTGTCGTACCTGAAACGAAATGTCAAGGACTTTTTAGTATCCCCCTGCGTTTCATTGCATGAAAAAAAGCCACTGTAGATTTCTCCACAATGGCTTTTAGGTCATATGTATATAATTCTTTTTACATAAACTCAGGTACAACCTGAAAGTTTCTGTTCTTACGAATGATATTGTCAATATTGGTTGACACTTTTTTTGCAAGGATATCAATGCCTAAGCGGCAGCATCCAGAGATTCATAGTATCTCTGTCGTTTGACCATAGGAGGGAGCCCCTTATTGGCGGAGCATATCCTCCTGTTGTTCCAATAACCGATAAAATATCTAAAGATGAGGGCCTTCACTTCCTCCACTGTCATTTTCTTTGTA
>ERZ808051.147-NODE-147-length-91936-cov-17.976333_pt1 | contig 91936 bp, 75 predicted proteins | sample MGYA00380199_ERZ808051 | MGnify/ENA primary metagenome ERZ808051 (study PRJEB31490, sample SAMN06133391) | mouse gut metagenome | isolation source: J11 | host: mice | place: China: Chengdu | collected 2015-05 ... | reverse complement strand
CGACTTTCAGTCGGCGAGCCAGTAGGCGGCCCTTATAGGGCCTGTGCAAACCACCAGTTCAACTGGTGGTTATGATTCTATTAACTTTTATTAGAATTTCTTGATTTTGTGGTATTCAATAAACCTTGCTTTATCATCATACCAATAGGCAAAATCATCATTTTTACGTTTGTCCTCAATGAGGTCAGGGTAATTGTTCTTTATAAAGTTGCCAATGTAGTTTGTGATTTTCTTTGCACCATAATAGTTCATATGGTTTCCCTTGTCACGATAGTCCCTTTTATAATTAATTTCATAATCCTCAAGGGTATTGAAATCAAGATAGGAAATATTGTTTTCTTCTGCAAATTTTTCAACTGCATTGTGTCTTGCATAGGACCAGTTTGTAAGTGACGGCGTACCTATAAACATAAGCTCAATATTATTTTCCCTGCACAGGTCAAGAATTTTATTGAGATAGAGTTCTGCGTCCTCAGGCATAGCCTCCACAGTATCGGTATAATCCATATTGGAGTTTGGTGCATTCTTTTTTACAGCCTTATTGAAATAATAGCCATGATTGAAGGTTGCATCATTACCTATGTTTTTCGCATTTTTAATCATCTGCTTCCAGCTGTCGTGCAGGAGGAAAATTGTAAAATGATTCTGTATATCTGTTGTAAGCTGATCGTCTGTAATATATGGGACAGTGGGAAGTCTTTTATTGTTCTGTGACTTAGCCTGTTCCTCAACAGCCTCAGGATCAAATTCCACACCCTCGTAAAACATATCCTGTTCAAGGATAACTATTTTCGGTGACTGTTTTTCAAGTGCGTCGTAAAGCATGGTATAAGTCATTGCCACGCTCTGACGAGGAGAAGCGATAACCGTGCTTGTATATCCTTTTTTATCCCAAAGCTTTACAGGACATATTGCGGAGTACATATTACTGTTTCCCAGTGCAATGATATCAATTGAGTTTTCCACCTCATTGACATAGTTATACGCATTTTTGAATTTGTTTTTATAGGTTGTGGCATTTGATTTGGAAAACACCGTCATTGAAAAAATTTCAAGCACTGCCACAAAAACAAGTATAAAGCTGATTACCTTGATACTGTTTATTATTTTATTGTTTCTGTTTTTCTTTTCATTCATAGCAGCACCTAAAAATTAGCATATAACAAGTCAACTGCACCGTAATGCTCACCGTATGCGCCGAGAATGATAACGCTGAGAATGGAAAGCATATAGATTATAAATTTAACGATAAACGGCAGTTTTGAGATTCTTTCACGGATATGGATACCGCGTTCCTGTATAACGCCTACAGCAAAGATGATAACCACACCGATAATCAGTATAGCATAATCCTTGAGGTCAAGACCGAGTCCGTTTTTACTGCCCACTGCAAGTGCGGAGAAATTCGGCTTTACGAAAATTGTTTTGATTGCAAGACCCACAGTTTTAAGGCTGTCAGCTCTGAAAATCAGCATACCGAAGTTAACAATTACAAAGGTTCTTAACATCTGAAACAGACCAAAGCCTTTGCTTTTTCTGTTTATCTTCAGCTTTTCGCAAACCTTTGCACTGAGCGGCTCTGCAAACAGACCTATCATCATAAGTACATAGTAGTAAAGACCATATACAATATATTTCCATGCTGCACCGTGCCACATACCGTTTGCAAACCAGACGAAAAACAGTGCCACTGCAGTAGGAATAAGGTTGGCATAATATGGATTGAATTTCTTTCTTGCACTTTTTGTGAGATTCATAAAAGGCTTTGAAAGAGAAATCGGATAGAATATATAATCTCGCAGCCAGCCGCCGAGTGTGATGTGCCATCTCTGCCAGAACTCATTAATGGATTTTGCAAAGAACGGTCTGTTGAAGTTCTTCGGAAGTTCAATGCCCATCATTTCGCCAAGACCGGTTACAACATCCATAATACCTGAGAAATCACAGTAAAGCTGGAGTGTATATACAAGTATTGCACCGAGAACGATAACACCGCTGTCAAACTCAGGTTTGTCAAAAACATTGTTGACAAGCTCAGCAGCTCTGTCCGCTATGACAATCTTTTTGAAAAGACCCCATACAACAAGTTGTGCACCGTTTACAAGATCCTTGAATTCAAATCTTTTGCACTCTGAAAGCTGGGTTCCCAGCTGGTCATAACGCGCCACAGGACCCTCAACAATTGTCAGCATAAAGGACAGGTAAAGGGTAATCCGCAGCGGATTCTTGCAAGCCTTATAACGTCCTCTGTAAACATCTGTAATATAGCTTACAGCCTGTAGGGTATAGAAGGATATACCGAGCGGCTGAATGAGGGATAATTCAGGCAGATGTGCAGAGAAAACCGTATTGATTGTGCTGCCGAAGAAATTGCCGTATTTCAGTACAAGCAAAAATGCAAAGTTGCTCAGAACACCAACGGTTAATACCGCAAGCTTATAATTTTTATATTTGTTCTTCAGGGCCTTTCGTTCTTCCTTTGCCACTTCCTTTTTCTTTATGGCAAAGGTATCGTTGAGCTTCTGTATGCCCATACCCACTGCCCATATAATCAATGCACTGATCAGCAGAAATTCAATATGAGCGCCGGCGGCAATAAAGTAAAATGCCAGTGAGCCTACAAGCAGAACACACCATTTTGCCTTTTTAGGGAAAAGAGTGTACAGAACATAAGTAACCCCGAAGTAAATCAAAAAGAATTCAAATGAGGTATAGGTCATTTATCAGTCCTCGTCAGCCAGTCTTTCAATCATTTCATAAAGCGTTTCAACGGTTGCAAAATTCTCAGGAACGATATCCATTGGTGAAATCTCAATGTCAAATTCGTCCGAAAGCTCTGCCACAAGTGAAATCATACCGAGACTGTCAAAAATTTTATCCTCAACAAGCTTTGTGTCCTTTGTGAATTCTACACCCGGCTTTAATTCCTCTAAAATCTCAATTAATTTTTCCATTATTATTTCCTCTTTCATTTTATTATTTATTCACACATCAAAGATTGAACAGCTTTTCTGTCAATCTTGCCGTTTTGGTTATGCGGCATAAGTGTAATTTTTTCAATTCTGTCAGGCACCATATATGCAGGAACCTTTGCTTTGATACATTTGAGTATATCCTCAGCAGTAAGCTTTTTGCCCTGATAAACAAGAATGATTTTATCCTTAGCTTTATCAAATACGCAGACAACCTCTTCTATCTTTTCAATAGAGCTTGCCGCTGTTTCAATCTCACCAAGCTCAACGCGGTATCCCATACGCTTGATCTGGAAATCCTTACGCGTGATATACATAATTTCACCCTTATCGTTTTCCTTCACAAGGTCACCTGTCCTGTAAACAATTTCAGGATAATAGGAGTGAAGAGGATTTTGTACAAATGCGTCCTTCGTTTTTTCATCATTGCCGTAATAGCCATAGGCAACAAAGGAGCCGCGCACATAAAGCTCTCCCTCTTCACCGGACTTTGCAAGCTCGTTTTTATCGGTGACAATCATTACGTCGCAATTATCACAGTGCCTGCCTATCGGAAGCGGTTCATCGTCCCTGAACTGCCTGTCCACTACATAGTATGTGCAGATATCCGTCGTTTCTGTAGGACCGTAAAGATTTGCGAAAAGTATATCCTTATCCAGATTGTTAATCCAGTAGTTAAGCTGCTTTGTGGGCATAACCTCACCTGCAAACAAAACCTTTTTTAGATATTCAGGCTTTGCATATTTAAACAGCTTGAGATTTGCTACAATGGAAATTGCAGACGGCACCCAGTAAATGGTGTTAACCTTGTGCTCATTTAAAAATTTAATCAGGTTAATAGGGAAGGAGAAGCAGGCCTTAGGAATGATACAGAGTGTTGCACCGCTCTTAATTGTGGAATAAACATCCGATACAGACATTGAAAAATAAAACGGTGTCTGATTGCCGAAAACAGTTTCGCTGTTTATATTAAATGTGTCTGTAAACCACTGGGTGTACGCAATGACATTTCTGTGGCTGAGCACAGCACCCTTTGGCATACCTGTTGAGCCGGATGTGTAAAGTGCATAGAGCGGATCCGTATCAATCTGTCTGTTTCGTATGCAGGAAAGTACCTCTTCGTCGATTTCGGTATTTACTGCGGTATCATACATAAATATTTCGCATTCAGCCTCAAGCTGCTTGGCATTATCAAGGTGTGCTTCATCTGTAATGATTGCAACAGGGGACAGCGTGGAAAAAATTTTATTTATTCTTTCCACAGGCATTTCAGCGTCAATAATAATATAAAAGTTACCGCTGTAGGTAATGCCGAACATTGCACACGGTGTCTGTACACTCTTATCAAGGTAAACCGCTATCGGACAGTTTCTTTTATTCATTTGAGAAAGTGCAGTACCGATGCTTTTTGCATTTTTCAACAGCTGCGTATATGTTATTGAATGATCATTGTCTGCAAAAGCGATTTTATCAGGATATTCTGATGTACTGTTTTCAATATATTCAAGTATATTTTTCATAAGCTCGTCCTATATTAAATTATCGTTATCAAACTGTGATATTTATAATAGCACAGTCCAAATAAAATTTATCATACTGAAAGTGCTTTGTCAACACAGTTTATATAAATTAAATATTAATTTTATTTTAATATAATAACAAAGTTTGCAAGGGATTACAATTAACTTTTCCAAATCTTAACTTTTATAGCGGATATAAAATAATTAAGTATACCTCTATTTATAAAACTATTCAGAAACAGGTTTCGTTACATTTTTTTCATAAATAATTATATTTTATTTATAACACTCATTTTACATAATGTATCTTTCTTTTCGCTTACAGAAATCTTAAGATTTCGTAAGATTTGTTTTGCTTTGATTTTTGTCATATCACTGCATTAAAAATCATATTTTCAAATATGGAAAAATAAGTCGTAATATGATGTAATTTGTACCATATATTAATTATAAAGTTTGTTTTGTAACTTGTCAAGTTACAAATGTGCAGATTTATGTTGTCGCATAAATTCTTGTAATAAGGTAAACTTAATATATAATCAATAAAGGATGAGTTTAAATTAAAAATGGATAAAAAATACCATAATGAGCTTAAGCGGCTGGGACTCAAAATCGCGTATTACAGAAAGCTGAATGGCTTGTCTCAGGAGGAGCTGGCAGAGAAGGCGGACATAAGCCGAACACATATGAGCCGTATTGAAACTGCCCAGTGCACACCGTCACTGATAACACTGATTCATATAAGCACACAACTGAATATTTCACTAAAGGATTTGTTTGATTATTGATTATATATTTAATCAGATAAATTCCAAATATGTTCTAAGAAAAAGTTAAGAAGCAGTAAAAAAGCACTTTATCTGAATTAACGACAGATAAAGTGCTTTTGTTATATATTTTTGTTAGATCGCTTTGATTCTGTAAACCTTAACACTGTGCTTTGGCAAAGAGGCTGAAACGGCTGAAGCAGTATTCCTTTCGTCACTCCAGAGGTCGTGGAGCTCATACTGGTCAGACTGCGGCGTGTCCAGATATTCATCAGCCAGAAGCTCTTTAAGATTCAAGTGAATATTTTTATTGCCTGCTGATCTGTTGAAAAGACAGAGTGCGGTGTCACCGTTCGCAAGCGGTCTTGCGATAATGTCTACACCGGTAACTTTCTTAAGTCTCTTTGCAGGCTTTCCTAACGTATCCTGGTCAATAGCAATAAGCTGTTTGTTTGTTACAATCTTAAGTGCTGAATTGCCCTCAACTGCATTATTGTTTCCGTCAACGAATTTTCTTATATCATTGCCGAGCATAAGCGGAGCAGCCATCATACACCATAATGAAAAGTGTGCTCTGTTTTCATCTTCACTGAGCTTTCCGTTGCCAACCTCAAGCATATCAGGATCGTTCCATCCGCCGGGACCTGCCGCAGCATACTTTTTAATTGTGAAGTCGTACAGCAGAACAATGCTTTTCCATATCGGCATAATGTCGTGGGTTGTTCGCCACATATTACCGGCTTTTCTGCCCCAGTCCCAAGGCTGTGCAGTACCCCATTCACATATGGAATAAACAATAGGCTTTTCAGGTGTATTTGTGAATTTTGCCCATTCCTTAGTGGCATTTTTGAGTGCGTCGCCCATTCTCTTGTACTGAATATAGGAGGAATCGGCAACGGTTGCAATCGGATTCTGAACGGTAATTATATTTTCTCCGTCCTTAAGGCCAACCACAATCTGCGTTCTTCCGGAATCACTGAAGCCCTTTCCGCGAGGGAAAAACATTTCGTGAATCTTTCCGTTAACCGTAATCTGTGCATAGCTGTCTGTTCTTCTGAAGGTTTTCTGGTGAACAACTGTAAGTGCATATTTTCCCTTAGGGAGTGAAATAACTTTGAAGGTTGCACTGCCTGCACCGTGATTTAAAAAGCCGATTGCCTGTCCGCTGGGGAGCTCGGAAAGCTTAATGATTTTTGCCATACCCGTAAACTCGGCATCCTCAGGCTTTAAAACCTCCAATGAATTGAAATCATTTGTATCTACTCTGTTAAGCTCAATCTTTTCAATAGCAGGGCAGTCACCGCTTATCGGATGACTGTGACAGAAGTCGTATTTGAAAAATTCACAGCCCCAGGAAGCCAGTGTTTTTGCATCCAGGTCCTCATTGCCTAAGGAAGCAGGCATATCCTCACAGGTAAGATCTCCGTTTGATGAGTAAAGACCGACCTTAAGACCAAGCTGATTGATATCCTTTATAAGCTGCGGAATACCGCGGCTGAAGGTTCTGAGATCACCCTGAAGCTTTCCGTCGGAGTCACGCATTGAGCTCTGCCAGCAGTCGTCGAGGTTAACATACTTATAGCCTGCATCTGCAAGTCCGCTGTTGACCATTGCTTCGGCAACCTCCATAATCATATCCTGGTCAATATGATTTCTGAAGGTATTCCAGCTGGACCAGCCCATAGGCGGCGTCTGAGCCACATCGTTGTTATAGTTCTCGGTTTCGGATATATCCATCGTTATTTTACGTGGTATTGTTATTTTTTTTATGGCACAAAGCGGACATTTTCCGTTTGCCTTCATTGTGAAAAACCAAGACACAAACAGAACAGCAAGGATAACAATAATAGCTATCAGCACAATTAAAAATATCATAAAAGTCCTATCTCCTTAAAATAAGCAAGCTCCTGACGTGCAAGCTCCTGCGTATTTTCATCATCAATTTCATTTATTGTTTTGGCAATAAACGATTTTCTGTTTTTTATATTGTAAAAAAATCTGTAAATCCAGGCATACGGTGTAAGATACGGTCTGCCGTCAATAAATTTTATATAATTAATGTTCTTCAGCTTTTCGTATGACGGAAAGGCAAGACGCAGCTTAACGAAAAACGAGGAGGCAGCGGAGTGATTTTCCATTTCCTTACGTGTAACTATGGCGCCTATATTTTCCTGCATACTGCCGAATACACCGCACCTGCAAAGATACTGCTGCGTTTTCTCCGTATTTTCAATGAATTTTTTACCTGTACCAAACCAGTCGAAGCATACGGAAAGAATAACTTTTGCAAAGGTATCAAGTCCGATAGGCTTTAAAATGCCAAGAACATTATTCAGATTTATGGTTTTATTTTTCTGTATAACTGCAAGGTCAAGAACGTGGCGTATGCCTGCACCGTAGAATTTAAAATGATGTGCAGTATGCGCAATAAGATATGCCATATGATAATCATCATTCAGTACACCGGTATATCCGTCAAAGACAGCGTTGTCAAATGCATCGGTGAAAGCATTGTCACCGAACTCACTGATTATTTGAGTATGCACCTCCAGCAGTACGCCGTTTTTACGATAATTATAAACGGGACCGTTCTGTTCTGTGCAGTCAAATCCTGCATTTATGAGTGCTTTTTTTACAGCGTCTCTGTTTCTGAGGTCTATGAGAATGTCTATATCGCCCATTGTGCGGCTTTCCGGCACAGGGTACATCTCTCTAAGCATAATGCCTTTAAAAAGAATATGGCGTGTCTGAGAGGATGTGAGCATATCTTTGACCTCTTGTGCACAGGCCTTCTGGCATTCGAAGATATAGATGCTGTCAAAGAATTTTTCTTTTAAAGCACTTAAGAAATTTTCCGGTATAGAGGATTTTGATTTTGACGTATTGATAACACAGTAACATATGCCCAGAAGATTATGATGCTTTGCAATTCTGAAAAGCTCTTTGTAATCAAGATGATCAGGTATATTGATATCTGCGTTATTTATATAAGCCTTGCAGACTTCAATTAAAAATTTTTCTTCTCTTGTCATTTAAAAAACCACAGCACCGAAAATCAGGCTCAAGACCGTTATAATAAGTCCTGCAATAAATACACCGACGGAAATTACACCAAAGCTCTTCTTCTTGTCAAGATGAAGCAGTGACGCAAGCAATGCTCCGGTCCAGCCGCCGGTACCGGGAAGGGGAATTGCAACGAAAGCGAGAAGTCCCCAGACTCCGTATTTATCAATTTTATCACGTTTTTTCAGTGTTTTATCTTCAAGCCAAAATACAATGTTTTTAAGACCGGGAATTTTCTTGAACACCTCAAATATCCAGTTGATAAGCAGCAGGATAAACGGTATCGGCAAAATGTTTCCTAAAAAACTGATGATAAATCCTACAAAAGGATTCATATCAAGAAGTACAATTGCTGTAAACATACCGAGTCGGCATTCAAGGATAGGGCAGACGGATATCAAAAAAACAACAAGCCAATCCGGTATACCGTGTGCTGTTAAAAATTCCTGTATTGTCTGACAAAGTTCATGCATAAACTGAAACCCCTTATAGCTATATTCATTAATTTTTTATGTAATTATTTTCTATCAAGAAATCATGTGCTTTTTTCAATATCTGTCTGTCATTCTTGAAGCTTAGACTTTGCATTGCCCTTGCAAAAGGAAGCCATAAATAATCCTCAATCTCTTCCTCCTGAATAACAGTTGTCTCATCTTCCGTTGTTCCAACAAATATGGAAACGACTTTATTAATCTTATTCTTTATCTTATATTTTGAAACGCCTTCAAAGCCCAGATGAATTTTAAGATGCAGCCCTGTTTCCTCAAGGACCTCTCTTCTGGCCGCATCATATTTCGTTTCACCCTTTTCAAGGTGACCCTTAGGGAATCCCCAGTGTGCCGAACGCTTATTCTTAATCAGCAGATATCGGGTTTTGCCGTAAATCTCTCTGTAAATAACAGCACCGCTGCTGGTTTCATAAAGGCATACTAATTCATAATCAGGGAAGTCTTCATCAACATTGATTTCCTCAAGAATATCAACATTGATGTATCTCGTGCTTTTAGGAGCAAGAATCCAAATTTTTTGCTTGCTTTTATCCTTAGGCTCCAGAACTGCAATAATCCTACCATCAAAATTACTTACTGCGTGGTCGATTCCGAGAATAAAGGCATATTCCTCCTGAGGTGTATCGTAAATTAACGCATAGTTAAGAGGGTAGGTAAATTCTGCTTCGTCTGTGGAGCCTATGGGCATAACAACCTTAGCTCTGACGCTTTGTCCAAGCATAATATCACCACCAAAAATATATATAATTCATTATATAAAATTTCAGGAAATATTACAAGACAATTATTTGATAAATTTATATATTTTATCTATAAATAAATATTTCTTCTGTGTTAAAGTATAACAAGTGTAACAGAAATCAGAATTATTTTCGGTGATGAAAAATAAAAAACAGTCAGCAGAGAAATCTACTGACTGTTCTTATTTAATTTGACATTAATGTGATTTATACATTAACCGCCAAGCTCCTGAAGAAGATCAACAAGTGATGAAATTACCGTATCTGTATCACCCTGAAGCATACCAAGTACCTGAGTGATAATACCTGAAATGTTATCATCTACGCCATCTCCGAGAAGACCGCCGATAAGAGTACTGATCTTGCTGAAGTTATCACCGGAATTAACTGTGTTAATCAGATATCTGAGAACTGCAATTAATGTTTCTGATGAATCACCCTGAACAAATACTCTTGCACCGTATGTTGCAGCCTGTGAAGAGCTTACGATTGTTGTACCGTGACTTGCAAGCTGTAACCAGTCAACTGGGTTGAGCTTAAGATCAAGCTTTGTACCCTTAATATCAATCATACCAAGAATGTTATTTACAAGTGGAATGATCTGGTCGCCGCCGAGTACCTGCTTAAGAGTCTTGTTAAGATCATAAATGTCAAGTGAGAAGTTTGTGATACCAATCTTAGCAAGTGTGCCGTTAAGATCGAACTTCAGTGCCTTGAAGAGAGTTGGAAGAAGATCATTCAGATCAACAACCGGTCTGATTGTATCAAGAAGAGCTGATACAGGAGTCAGAAGGTTATCAAGAATCTGGCAAAGTCCATCGTTACCGATGAAGAGTGCAAGGTTAGGAACAATTGCTGCGATGGTCTGAAGAGGAGCATTAAGTACATCCTCAACTAAATCCCAGATAGGATTAATGATGTCAAGAAGAATTGCATCATATTCCTTGCTTATATCCTGTCTGTACTGATACTGTGTCTTAATGTTATACATTGAGAATGCTTCCATAAGAGGAACAATTGATGATGTATAACCATTTGAACCAGGAATTCTTACAATATCAAAGAGACCGAGATAAGCGTCATTAAGAAGTACATCAAGTACGCCGTAGAGAGGACGGAGAACTGCAACAAGTGCGTGGAAGAAGCTGTCTCTGTCAGTTACGCCCCACTTAAGAGCACTTTCATTTACATTCTTCCATGAGCCTGCAGCGGAAATAACGGATGCTGCATTCTCAAATTTCTGTCCATACTTTTCATCAACAAGAAGCTTTGCAACATTGCCTGTTGAGAAATCAATATCTGTCTGTGAAAGAAGCTGTGTAAGATTTAAGTTATCATTAATCTTAACACCTTCGATTGCACCGTAAAGGCCCTTAGCAAGCTTTGTAATAAGCTCATCCTTGAAAAGTGCCTTGCCGATAAGACTGTTAAGATCTGCAAGACCGCCAATCAATCCGTCGAGCATTGGAGGAAGCTGCTTAAGGAAGTCAACGTCCATTCCCTCAGGATAAGCGAAGCTGTAGCTGCCTGTCTTGTAGTTTGAATAATCCCAGAATGCATTCTGTGGCTGACCATCTAATAAGAAGAAGATGGCAGCTACAATCTGGTCAGCCGTTGCTGTGCCGATTGTGTTGAATACGCTTGTGATGATTGAAATAATCATATCAGCCTTATCACTGTTCTTGATACCATCAATTGAACAGATGAGATTCTTAAGAGCTGATGCGTTGTTAACAAGAAGATTTGCTACGTAGCGGAGAACAGTTACAAGAACCTTGCCCTGATCAACGTTGCCAACCATCTTACCTGTTAAGAATTTACCGTTTTCGCCTACAGCCTTACTCTTATAAGACATCTTGTCGCCGAGACTGATAAGTGCATTCCAATTAATATCAGCAAGCTTAATGTTGATATTCTTGCTTTCAAGGATACCATTAACAAGAGGTATAATCATATCCTGAAGAGGAGCATCAAAAATTAATTCAATAATATCGCTGATAAAGGTTGAACCTTCACCGGTTAAGCCGGCAATATCAGTTATAGGAGCGAGGAGATTGCTTACAAGCTGGATAAGACCGTTTGCATCAAGATACATTGCAATATTCGGAAGAAGCTTTGTAAGTTCGCTTACAGGGTTTGCAGCAAGCTTATTAAGGAATGAACTGCTCGAATCACCAATCAAAGGATTGAGGATGTTAAGAAGGATATTATCCTTAGCCTTAGCTGCATCCTTATGATACTGTGCATAAGTTGGAATATTTGAACACTGGAATGCCTCAAGAAGAGGAATGATTGCACTGTTGTAACCATTTGTACCTTCAAGCTTAAGATCCTTGAGGTTCTTAAGTGAAGTGAAGTCAAGTCTGAGCTCAGATGATCTTGAACGTTCACGGTTGCCTTCATATTCTCTGAATTTAACTCTGAGAACACCGTTCTTCATACGGTATGAAACCTTAAGCTGAATAGGAGCGTCCTTACTGTCAGAAAGTGTGTTTACCTGAACAGTATAAGGAATATCAAGTGAGCAAATTACATTGTAAAGAACTTCGTTGATTTCAAGTGCGCCTTCGTTAAGGAAGATGTTCAGAACATCGTTAAGCGGACGAAGAACAGCTGCGAGAGCATTTACAAAGCCCTGCTGTGCCTTTGCTGAGCCGTCTGTGAAGCCCCAGTTTACATTCTTAACGTTCTTCCAGCTTGACTGAGCACCGATTGTCTTAGCAGCTGAAGAGAAGGTTGCACCATAGCTCTTATCTTTAAGAAGCTTAGCAACATCCTTTGTTGATGTTACAATACCGAGTCCCTTAAGAACATCTTTGATTGTAGGATCAAGTCCGTCAAGTGCACCATAAAGTGCAGTTGCGATTGTTGTAATTAAGCTATTCTTGAATAAGTTTTTGCTGAGTATTGCCTGGAGATCGTTTCCGCCCAGATCAACACCGAATGAGCTGAGAAGTGGGAAGATACCTGCAATTAACTGATCAAGGTTCTGTACGCCGTTATCAGCCATCTGCTTTGTAATACCGGCCGGATAATAGAATCCGACTGCTGCTTCCTGAAGATACTGTGAGAATGTCCAGTAAGCCATTGTAGGACTGTCTGTTGCCTCAAGAACTCTGTCAAGGAGCTCAAGGATATCCTTTGGTTTGATATTACCTGACTTAATCAAGTCGATAATCATTGAGAATGTATCGTTTCCGATAAGCTTAGCTATTGCTGAAAGGTTATCATTGTCTAAGATGATTTCAAACAGGTATTCAACTATGTATACAAGTGCAGCAGCAGGAGTCTTGAAGTTGCTGAGCTTGTTCCAGTTAATCTGCTTGAGAGCAATGCCTGTACCAGCAAGATAACTGTTTATAATAGGTATAATGTTTGCACCGGTAAGAGTATATCTGTAGTTACCCTGACCAAGCTTAATGTTGTTTGGATTAGCAGACTTTGCAAGCATATCAGCCAATCCGTTAATTGTTTTCTGAAGTGTAGGTGATGTAGGACGAAGTGCATCGCTGTCAATTGCGAATATCTTGCCTAATCCCTTTATTTCTTTAACAAGCGGATTAACCGCACCGTTAATAATAGATTTAATTGTTGCTCCGTTCTTGTCATCCAATATACCGGCAATACCCTGAATTGATTTAATCAATGTGGTAGCAGGCTTATTAAGGAAGAGGTTAAACCATTCAGAAACAGGTCTGAGGATACCGAGAAGAGCTTCATCGTGATATCCGTTTGCTGTAACCTTGTACTGAGCAACCGTGTCAACCTTTATACCATTCTTTGTGCAAAGAGCACCGAGAATAGGCTGAAGAATTGTACCATACCAGTTGGTATCAATCAAAACAACACCAAGAATGGATGTAACGAGTCTTAATGAAGCAGCGAGGCCATCATAGAAAGCATCTTTATCGCCGGCCTTGATACCCCAATCAAGCTTAATCTTATAGTCACCTCTTGAGGTCTGTGCTGCTGCATTGTGCCAGCAATTATAATCGGCAAGTTTCTTTTGAACTTTATCGTATCCTGTAAGTCTTACAGCAATTGCATCCGGAGATACAAGACCCTCGATTGCCTCAACAAGGAGGTTATATTGAGCCTTAGCTCCGTTATCCAATGTATAAACATCACTGTAATCTGCAAGAAGATTTTCAACAACCTTTTCGATTAACAGGAATGTTTCAACAACAAGACCGGTTAATGATTCGTTTGTGTAAACCTTTTTCGCATCTACGTTGCCCTTTGCATCAGGAGTATGTGTTTCAGAGCCTGTAATATAGAATACATAAGAATTGAGAAGTTTTCCAATATCTGTGAAACAGTCATTGCCGAGATAGTTAGAGAAGAATGTAACTAAACCTGCAAAGATGTTGTCGGTCTTATTTAAATTAAATCCGTTAAGACTGCTGTCAGAAAGGAGAGATGAGATCATCTTATCAAAGTTATTGATAAGGTCTGCTGCATTGCTTAATTCTTTATTTGTATAATTGCTCTTGTCAGCATTTGCAGCCTTTGTAGCTCTTGGCTTGTAGCTTACCTTATCGGTTGAAGTTCCGTTATCGGTAGAACCTGTATTGCCTGTGCTGCCGCTGTCACCGCTGCTGCCAAACTTATCAATTAAGTTTGTAACAACGGTTACAAGTGTCTTTACATTTGTAATTAAGAAATAAGCGTTGTCCTTTGAAAGTCCGGTAAATCCATTTTCGTGTTTCTCAAATGTGAATGAATAATCGCTTGCGCGGTCAATCTGGAATACACCGTTGAGAATATCAGTGATAATACTTGTTTCACCAAATCCGCCGAGTGCATTGAGAAGACCTGTAACAATCGGAATATTATTTGAAATCTTGTTATCTGTTGAAACAGCATTGTTAACAAGACTTACGATTGCGTTGAGCCAATCGCCGACTAATAAATCAGCAAATGTATCAAGAATATCTACTGCTCTGTCAGGATCACTGCTGTTTGCATATGCCTTGAAGGTTTCAACAACCTTATTTCTGGTGCTGTTATCCTCATCCTGATAGATTCTGTCATTTGAACAGTATACCCAAGCATCCTTAGATACGCCGTATTTATCGGCTGCATGGTTTTCCATGATGTCAAAGAGCTGAGGAATAGCAATAAATAAGTTGTTAAGACCAGATGTGACAGAAACTTTCTTTGTTACTGTTACACCGTTTTCTTCTACGTCAGCATAAGTATATCTTGTCTGATTTACGAGGTCTGAATTTACATAATCCTGAACAGATACTCTGAATAACTGTGCAACCTCGAGGATAACCTCATAAAGAACAGAAGCTACTGTTCCATCCATACTGCCTGCAAGCATTTTCTCAAGATCTGTAATCTTTGCATTCATAAGAGCCTGGTCAGCAATATAAATACCTGTGAAGTAAGGAACATTACTGCTGTATGTAAAGGATGCTACTAACTCAGTGTCAGGATGAGCAGCAAGAAGTGTATTCAAATCACTGCTTGTTTCACCTAAGAAAGTATAAGATGTAATAGCACCGTTTTCATCACGTGTAACGGTTACTTTATTATTAGTATCCTTTTGAATAATATCAAAATGGTCAAAATCAATCTGATCAAGATTATTTTTAGATAAAGAATAAACTATTGGCTTATTAAGATCATCTGTTAAGAACTTTGTTTCACCACTGTAGTATTCAATTCCTTCTGCGTTTCTGCCGTCAAATAACCAGTTCATAAGGTCAGGAACAAGTTCGTTAAGATCCCAGCCGATCTGATGAATACCGATATAGGAAGCTTTATCAGCGGTGTACTGTGGCAGTAATAACTGAACCAAAGGATAAACGAAGTTGTGATACTGATCCTCATCTGAGTTGAAAAGTAAAGGAACAAGGAAGGAGTCAGCAGCTGTAACAACTAAAGGAATAAGTTCAAATATTGTTGCAACAGGTGAATTGTAAAGTCTTGACCAGATGTCCTTTACTGCAGCAACAAGGTCAACGTCACCAAGAAGGTTGCCGACAATTCCCTTTACCATATCACTGTCAAGTGCACCTACAACAGTACTATTTAAAATAGTATTGAGAAGGTCGGTACCAACTTCGTTAGCTAAATCGTAATCACCGTAAAGAATTTCTTTCTGCTCAGTTGTGAGGTCGATTTTATTTAACTGTGCGTTTATATATGCACGATAATCAATTGAAGCCTCTCCGGTTTCTTCATCTACATTAACAGTAACGTCAAGTAAATTACCAACAACGAGGGAGTAATCTGAAATGGTTAAATCTTCAACAGCTTTATCAGGAAAAGCTTCCTTAGCAAGTGCGGTTACATCCGCTACACTGTTTACCTTATCGCTGTTTTTGATTGCGAGTCCGATAAGAATCTCTTTTTCATACTGAGGAAGAATGATTGTGTCGTAGCCTGTCATAATTGTGCTGGTGAAAATTGCCTTTGCCAATTCAACAGACATACCTTCTGAGTCAGCCAGAGCCTGCCAAGCAGCCTCAGTTGTTAAAGAAGGATCCTCAAATGCCATTCTCAATGTGTCAGTAGCAACGATGTCAACAACTGTATCCGGAGCAAGGTTATCCTTAATGTCGTATGGCAATTCTCCTGCGCCGGTAAGATCAGCTGTTCCGGTAAAAGTAACTGCTGTTCCGGTTGAATTTATAAGTTCATAAAGATTGTAAGCACTTATAATACTTCTGCCGGCGCCTAACTGATAATATATTGCGGAAGCTAAGCTGTCAGAAGTGGAATCCATATTACTTGATTTAAAACGTGTATTGATTCTTTCATTAGCAATATCAATAAGTTGCTTGTCTTCATTACTCAATCCGGCAATATAGTCATCGTTATAAAACATTTCAAGCTCAATAAGAGGTGCTGATTCGTATAATTCTGAAGTCAGGCCTACACCATGTGCTTTATCAAATGCTTCGCCGTGCTCAGTCAATAATTTGATGATATCCGCATTGATTGAACCTAAGCTGGTAAGTGTGTCAAGCTTTTCATACCAGTCAGCCAATACTTTTCTGGTTGATGATTTAAGATCCTCATTATCCTTATGCTCTTTGCAGAGTGCATAAAGCGTAAAGAAAGTCATTGAATCCTCATCAAGTACTATATTACCATTTTCATTGGTTTTGTATTTGAGAAGATAATCGTAACTGCTTGGATCTGTTGTTGAGGTTGAGCCTTCAACAATTTTTACGAAGTCCTCCTGACTTGTTGAAGCAAGAAGGTTGAGAAGAACCGGCTGTAATACTGCAAGCATATCCTGAAGGGTTGCTGGTGCAATGCCGTTCTTTTTGTCTTCGTCCGTCTGAACTGCTTTTGTTTCAGTACCGGGCTCATTAGCACTGGCGATAACTGCTTTCTCATGGTCAGTCAGTTCTCCGCCCTTTTGCTTAGCAAATTTTTCATATACAGCTGAGCTGATTAAGTCAATACCCATAAGTACGCCCGGAAGATAGTCATCTGCCAGACCGTTAAGAGTATTAAACGCCGCTTCAGCATCGCAGTTGGTTGACCAGATACTGTTCTTGTTGTCCTGTGCAAAAGCAGTGAAGCCAACAGAGCAGGTGGTAACAACCATAACTACAGCTAAGAAAAAGCTAAGCAGTTTTTTGCTCGTTTTCATATAAATCTCTCCTTTACCATATGATTTAACGAACTTGCCGTTTAAATTTACACGTGGCGCATATGTTACCAAAAAATGTTTCTGTTCATAAATTATTCACAAACATCTGATTTTAGGGTGCACTATTCGACGCGTGTACGAACAAATACAAATTATTTATAACAAATAAAACGAAATAAGTCAATACCTTTTCAAAAAATTTGAACACATTGTTAAAAAACAACACTTTTGTAACAAATTTACATCAAACGCTTTTGTTGAAATTTGATACAAAAAATGACGATAAAAAATGACGATAATGTGAAAAAATATGTTGAAATTTTTCGGAAAATTCAGCGAATTTGTAAAGTAAGATAACTTTACAAAAACGGCTTTGATGCAAAGGTATCTTCCTTTACACTCGGCAGAAATGTAAAAAAATAGAAAAATATTTATGAACAAAGCATTAATAATTTGTAGAAAGTGTCTAAAAATCAAGTGCGTTTTTAGACATTTTGCTAAATTTGTTCTTTATTATTAAGTTTTATTGACTTTTTCAAAAAAATGTGTGATAATCATCTTGTGTTTATAGGGCGTTTTATACCCTTTTTTTGAGGCTGACAATTTAATGTTATTATCTATATGAATAGTATTAAACTGTCGCATTCTAATTCAGATTGCCTGATGGTCAGAGAGTGTTTTCTCAAAATCAAAGATGAATTAAAACGTCATTACACTAAATTTTATTCTAAATTCTAAAAAAATAGGAGGTAGAAAGTTCAATTATGGAAACTAAAGTGAAAAAGTTTTCGCATAAGCTGCTTGCTCTTTTTCTTGCAATAGTTATGGCACTCACCTGTTTCACCGGTGTTATTACTGCTTCTGCTGCATCAAAAGATGTTAAGTACAAAGATACTGATGTTGAGTACAACAGTCTCGCTTGGAATATGCTTTCAGATGAGCAGATTGCAACATCGCTTCTTGATACTGCTGATTACTATCTTCCAAATTTGAGAGATACTGTAGAGCCTATGCTCTATAAAATGATTAGCGGTAACTCAAAGGGTTATATAACTCTTTATGATGTTGGTGCGGGTATTAAAATTAATGCAAGATACAATCTTGAACAAAGATATATCCAAATTTATCTTATATTTGCTATTGAGTACAAACTTGCAACAGTCAGCATCAAGCTTGGTTCTGTTGACGAGCTGATTGAAACAATCAACAGCTTACAGGCAGCCCTTGATGGTCTTGATGGTGTGCTTGGTGTATTAGATAAAGCTGGTGTAAGTTTCGGTGATGTGCGAAATCTTAATTTCAGAGCAACAAACGGCATGTCAAGATCAAAGAACACTTCTTGCGAAATTGTTAGAGCTGTAGCAGGTCTTATCCATGATAATTCCGATACTCTTTTCGGTAAGATTCTTCGTGGAGAATTTACACTTGAAACACTCAACGGTGCTCTTCCGGGCGGCAGTGTTTACGGTCTTATCGGAAGCTTGCTCGGTATGGATGGTGCAGATGTTCAGAGCAACCTTGTATATAATTTAGTTAAAACATTATTGTTTAACTACACTGAGTGGTTCACAGAAGAGGAAAAGCTTGCTTATAATGGCGGCGGAACATTAACTCTTGCTGATGGTACTACGAAAGAGGTTGCAGCTAAGACATTTGTTTATGACGATGTTCTTCTTGAGAAGATGACAGTTGAACTTCTTGACAAGATCAGTGTACTTGTTACATATAATGATGGTACAAGTTCTGCTACAAGAAAAGAAGCTATTGAAAAGAAGATGAGCGATGCAGGCATGACATATGAAGCTGCAGCTGCTTCTCTCGGTTATGATCCAAACCTTATCTATTCTACAGAAAAGGGAATGGAGAACAACATTCTTCTCTTTGCTTACGGCGATGAAAAGATTCAGCTTACAGCAAATGACAGCTTGTTTGAGTTCGGTTATCAGGCACTCAAGATGGCTTGGAACACTGTTCTTAAGGATACAGTAAAGCTTATACATGTAAATAATGATGTTGATCGCGGTCACGGTGCAAACTTTGACAACCAGTTCTATTACTGGGCAGAAAAGAATATCACTTGGGATACAACAAATCTTGAGTCAATGTATTCAGAGGCTAATGTTAGAGCTTGGGCTGAGGCAGTTTATAGTGATTATAAGGCTGAATCAGCTGATGAATTCCTTGGCTGGGTTAAGGATACATTTACATACGACCGTACAGCAGCTGCTGATTCAGAGGGTAAGTGGTCAGATATCGACTCAACAACTCTCTTCGGTAAGGTTAGATACAGCCCTCTTGCTGACTACTATTTCGATATGCAGACAGGTTCAATCAACCTTTACTTTGTACAGACAGGTACTCCAAATCTTGACAAATTCTTTGCTCAGGATTATGCAACCTATCCTTCAATGGTAGCTGCATTCAACGATGCACTTGTTGCTGCTGTTAATGATCTTTTCCCTGACAGAGATAATATCTATGTTAACGCTAAGGGTGACACAGAACGTCCTACAATGCAGTTAACTAAGGATAAGGGTGTTACATCTATCAATGATAGTGCAGTCACAATCATCACAAATACACTTGTAGGCAATGCTCTTGATATGGTTCAGTATGTAGCTGATACAACTGATCAGAACATTCTTAAGGCATTCTACAACGGCGGCGGAACTGATCTTACAGAGGCAAACCTTGAGGCTGCAATGATTCCAATGCTTATTTCCTGCATTGGTAATGTAAATCTTGGCTCAGGCAGACTTGATGAAATTATTCATCCTGCAGATTGGGATGCTTGTAAGGATGCAGAGGCAGTTGCTTTTGTATGCTTAAGAGAGTACCTCTCACACATCCTTCCTGAAAGAGACTATAACAGCCTTGTTACTGTTTCTGATGGTAAAATTTCCGCTACATTAAATAAGGCAATTCTTCCAATGGCTCGTGACGCTGTTACATTTGTAATGGATGGTTATGTTCCTGTAGCTGATGCTTCCGGCAACGCATGGAAGGTTGAAGACAGACCGATAAGCGATGAAGCTACTCTTCTTGAACTCCTTAATTCCGTTGTTTGCTACTATGCAGACTTCTATCAGAATAAGGCGTATAACGGCAGAACTATGGGTATTGCAGCACTTCTCGGTGTTTGCGATGCAAATGGTAACAGCCTTGTTACAATGAACAACAATATCTGGCAGAACTTTGATGCTGTTGCAAACGAGCTCTTCCCGATTCTCGGTGTTCTTCAGGGTAATGGTTCAGCTAACTTCAGCTCAGAAGAGCTTATCTGGAATGATTTAGTTCTCGGTATCTTAGATATCGGTAAGACTGATATTCATAAGTCAAATATGGGCGGAGTATCAAACTTCGTTTACAGATTCCTTTCAATCGTATCAACCGATCCGATTCAGAATGATTCTGTTGTAGACACAGCATACGAAGTATTAAGAGAGCTTGTTAACGGTCTCTTTGGCGGTCGTTATGCAAATCAGCCAGAATCTATTATTCCGGCTGCAAGCGGTAAGGCTAAGGACGGTGCTCGTCCATTTGATGCTTTACTTCAGAAGGAAGTACTTGGCGGTACCAGCACAGCTCCTGGTGCAGTTCCAAACTTCTTCACTAACCTCACTGAATTTACAGGTTATAAGAGCGGTATTGATACCGTACTTCCTGGTGCGTTATATGCACTTACTGCTGTAAACAGTTTTGTTAATATCTTACCTGATCTCGCAGAGCATAAGCTTTCAATGGCTTCAACAAGTCTTGGTCAGGACACATTCACAGGCTGTACCGGCACTGAATATAAGACTGTTCTTAAATTCAGAAATGAATGTCAGGGTATCAACATTGCTTATGTTGATGGCATGAATAATGGTAAGGTTAACCAGCTTTCACGTTACTATGTAAAGCCTGTTAGTGCTAATATCACTCTTGATGGCCAGAACAATGGTTCAAGCATTACTGCACCATCAAGCAATTTACTTGCTCCCGGCGAGTCAATCAATCTTGATGTAACAACGCTTTTCGATACAAATACGAATGAAAGCCGCGTTTATGAAATTGTTATTACTTACGATGTTATCGTTAAGGAAAACGGTGCAGATGTAACTGTTGCAGAGGGTCTTAAGGCTCGTGATTACATCTACTTAGCAAACGAAGTAAGCTGGGCAGAAACATTCTATCCTGGTGATGTACAGGAAGATGGTTGTATCTGGATGCCTTCAGAATTAGCCGGTGCAGGAGCTGGAAATACCAGAACAAAGAACGGCTTCAAATCTATAGCAACATCATCTTATTCCGATGGCGATTATCTTTACACAACATATCCTGAATATGTTGTTCTTTCAACTGATAATCTTTCAGCAGTTGATCATTATGCTGTTAGACATCAGAACACAGCTGGTGGCTTATTTGCTAAGGACAGAAGTGTTGACGGTATTTATTACTTTGATAATAAGGCCGTTATGAATGATGCAACAGGTACTGAAGTAGCTGTTAATCAGAATAACCCAATTCCTGTATTTGATAAGACAACCGGTGACCTTCTCTTCATTGGTAAGTATGACGTATCTTATGATGGCGGTAAGACTTTCACAGAGAGAGGTAAGACTGAAGCTGAAGTTGAGACACTTAAAGACAGCTTCACCGGTGCAAATGAAGATTTCGTTACAAGAACGAACGTAGTTTATACGCTTGATGAAGCAAAGCAGGCAGGTATCATTGCTGCTTATCACATAGAGAATGGTGAATATCAGTATGTTTACCTTAAGGCAGGTTCAGGCAGCTACGCATTCGACAACCTTCTTCCAACAATCTCAATGAGAGGTCCTGTTGACGGTTTCTATCTGAACACCGTAAAGAAAACTATAGGAAAGGGCAATACTAAGGATGCTCTGTTCCTTACTTATGACGGTTCAACTGCTGTACAGGGTACAACAACACCGATTGAAGCAAACATCTGCTTCTACAACGGTGCTAAGTCAGCTACCGGTGTAATCAAGTTTGTAATTGCTGATACAAGCGCTTCTGCTTCAGTTGCAGAAAAACTTGAGACAATCAAGAACATTCTCAACAACTACAGAGATACTGACTTCATAGCTAGTGATACGCTTACAAAGGCTACTGCAGCTATTGAAAATGCACTTAAAGTAAATGCAATGCCGCTTACCCCAACCTCAGCTGTTCAGCTTCAGGATAAGACATCCCGTCAGTTTGTAACTGCTATTGAGGCAAGTGAAGCAGGTGATGTTGCTTATACACCTGTTACAAATCTCAGCGATATTCCTGTTGATATGCGTGCAAATGTTTATTACAACAGTGCAAACGGCATTTATTATGCTGACAAGGAGTTCGTTGCTCCTATCTATTCATCAGCAAGACTTACTGCTGCTGGTGTAACCAATGGCAAGGATGCTGCCGGTATGGCTGTAACTCTTGTAAATGGTGTTTACTATCATGCAAACACTGCTTCTTACGAGAAGGAGTGGTCTAACGATGGTACATACAATTATGTAGATACTAATGTTCAGGCAACAAATGATAATGGTGAACTCCTTTACAATCAGGTTCAGTTCAAGCATTATAATGCAAATGGCAAAGAAGTACGTAACAATGATAACTGGGTAGTTACTGCTCCTGAAACATCATTCCAGATTGTTAAGGACGGTAACGATAATCGTGGTTTATATTCAAAGGCTAACGACTATCTCCAGTGGACAATTGAGTATGCATACAGCCAGATTGATCCTGCTATTGCAGCTCGTCTCTTCAACGAGGTTTCAAAGGTTAGAAATGGTATGAACAGCTTCAACTTTGACGTTGTTACATACAACAAGATGGTTGACCTTGCTAAGACTATCGAATCACAGTATTCAATCACTCTTACTTACGACGCTAAGGAAGCTGTAATTGATGCTAACGGCAATACTTCAGTTGATGCTGAGGGTAATGTTGTTACTCAGACAGTTGAGAAGACTGATACTATTTCATTCGGTAGCTACAATTCTTATGCAAACAATAAGGACATTACAATCAAGTCTACAAAGGTTACTTCAAACCTTTCATCTGCTCAGGTTGATGAGTATGTACGTCTCTTCAGCTTCTATATGAGCAAGGTAGTAGAGCGTGGTTATAATGGTACTCAGCTTGAGAAAGAAATCGTATGTGCATCAGGTAATGCTTATTCTGCATATACTGTTACTGTTCCAACATATGATGCTGATGATAAGCTTGTAACAAACGGACAGGTTAACAGCACAACTGCAACCGCTAAGTTTGGTAAGTTTGTTGACGGCGTTCTTGTAAACCAGAATGCTGACGGCAACCAGGCTTATACTGAGGAGTCATGGAACAACTACGTTAATGCACTTGCAGAGGCTGTAGCTGTTGCTCAGCTTGGTAATGGTTCTTATGCTCATAAGGATAAGGCTTATTACAATGCAGCAGCAGGCGATTACGATGCAAACATCGATATCTGCTACTGGCGTGATTCAATGCTCCAGAAAGCTGAAATCGCTCTTACTCCATATGAGGCAGAGCAGCCACCTGTAGGTGATACAATCACAATCAGCGGTACTGTTATGATTGCAACTGATACAACAGGTACTGCATATACAGCTGGTATTGTTGGTATCAACGTTTGCGTTGGTGACGAGGTTGTTGCTACATCTGCAGCTGACGGTACATTCACCGCAGTTGTTCCTAAGGGCACAACAGAGCTCACCTTCACAGGTGATACAACAATCGACAGAACTGTTACACTCAGCGGTACAGCTGACGTAACAGGTGCAATTGTTCCAATCGTAATCTGTGATTATAACAGAGATGGCGATATCAATGCTACCGATGACTTCGTATTCGGTAATTCTTATGGTGTACCAGAGAATTATAATGTTTACTGCGACTACAATGGTGATGGCGATGTAAACGCTACTGATGACTTTGTATTCGGTAATTTCTACGGTAAGGCAGTAGTTTATGATGCTCTTGCTCTTGACTAATAGAATATAGTCAAATGAATATGCGGTATGGTGTCCTTAGGGATGCCATACCGTGATTGGTCTAATTATTAGTCAGAAGTTCTTGGCAATTATACATATTATTAACAGTGTAATTGCTCTGCAAGTGCAGATAAGGCGGATGTATATTCTTTGGATAATACGCATATACCTTAGAAGAACAACTGCGGCTGTGTATGTTAATTAATTTGAAAATAACGTCAAAAAGTGTATACTTTTGACTTAATAATAAAAAATAAATGCTGCTTATTTATAAGCAGTAATTGTAAATATCGATATTTATAATTGGTACAGTATTTTACTGTATTTATTTACAAAGAAAATAAAAAAGGGGGGGACTAACTAATGAAGGTTGAAAAAAAGCATAACAGCAATTTTCTTTTTGCAATTTTTGCTTTTGCAGCAACTTTATTTCTTTTAATTAGTTTGCCGATAGTTTCTTATGCAGAAACCGGAACACTCGGTGCTGAAACCCCGGAAGTTATATGTACCTATGAAAAGGACGGTGTTGCCGTTGATGGCAACAGCTTAACCGCCGGTACTTATGACGTCAATTTTGTTTTGACAGGTGTCAAAAATCTTTCTGTTCTCGAGGTTACTGCAACATATGATGAATCTCAGGTCACTGTTGAATCTACTCCGGACTATTTGATTTCAGATGATGCGAATACCTCTCTGGAGAGTATGGGTTGTGTTTTATCCGGTGGTAATATTGTTTTCGGTTTTGTTTCTACAAATGAGGATTGTTCCTCTTTAACAGAAGAAAATGTAACAATTGCTACGGTTAAAATGACCTTTAATTCGGATTGCGATGCGGAATCTTATATTCAGGTTTCTGAAAATCCGAATTTCACCTTTGCTCAGGTGGATTACGGCGACGGCTATGCAAATGCATATGCTCCTGTTGAATCCTACCCTGATTACAAAGGCAATCTTTATTTAATGTCCTATGATGTAACACCGGCTATTATATCAGGCTATGATATAAACGGTAAGATTGAAATAGCAACAGATGTTACAGGGACAGATACAACAGTTGGTATCGTCGGAATTACTGTTACAGTTGAAAAAGACGGTGAAACTGTGGCGAATGCCGTTACAGATGAAAACGGAAATTATACACTCACTGCTGTACCCATAGGAGAATATACTATGGTAATCAGTGGTCCGACTACAGTCGACAGAGTGGCAACATTAATTGTCTCTGCCGACAAGGCTAAAAATGCTGTTATAGATGTCGGAAATGTGGGTATTGTAATTTGCGATTACAATAAAGATAAAGATATTAATGCTACTGATGATTTTGTATTTGGTAATGCTTATGGTACTGTAGAATATAACGTTTATTGTGACTTCAATGGCGATGGTGATGTAAACGCTACTGACGATTTTGTGTTCGGTAATTTCTATGGTCAAAAGATTAATTATGAAAATATAATTTTATAAATGTAGATATATTAATATAAGGAGAAGATATTTTAAATGAAAAAATCATTTAAAAAGGCAATTGCCGTACTCCTTGCAGTTCTCATGGTTGCGTTTTCAGTGCCATTTTCAGCCCTTGCTGCACCAGGTGATTATGCACCTGACTTAAAGGTTATGTTTGGTACATTCAAAGCAGATGACGCATCAGGTTGGCAGGATTATACTGTTGCTGCAGGTAAGACTTTTGATATGTGCGGTCTTTATGATGTTCCGCTGGATTATGATGTCAATGCCGGTACTATTACAATGAGTGCTGCTAAGGCTGCTAAGGCTGCAGAGATTCTTAATCAGGATGAAAATGGTGATTATGTAGAAAATGTAACAGTTCCTACTGAAGATTATACTTATGGCGTAGGTGACTATTTCACAGCTACAGTAGCTATTGACAATATTACAAATATGGCTGCTACTTCAATTAGCCTTCAATATTCAGATAATATTGAACCGGCTGGATATTACAGCTATAAGAGCGGACGTAACACAAAATGGGCTCTTGGTACAGTAAGTGAGGCTGCTGCTGCAAGTGGTGCTTCATTTACAGTCGGTGGTACTTCACCTTTTGAGGGTCAGTCAGCTTCAAAGTTTTATAGCACTGTAAACCAGCGTGGTAACAAATCAGTAATGAATACTGATACAAGAATCATTACAAATGATGCAACAACAACAGGTGATACTTGCAGTGTTGTAGAAACTCATGATGATTATTTTGCAGATCCTGAAACAGGTGACCTTTCTACAGGTTATACTTATACAAATCGTATGATTTTATGTACATGGATTTTTAAGGTTGTTGGCGAAGGTGCTATCACCTTTGAAGTTCCTAATCCTACCAATGTTAATTCAGCTTATTTGATTGCTTATGGTTCAGACGGTTTGAATAAGGCAGACTATACAACTTATGCTCCTAACTTTGACAATGGTACTCCTACTGGTACTGTTGAGAACCCTGGTTCTTGCAAGATGACATTATTTGGCAGAAACGTTAATGTTACTACAGAATGTGATCATGCAACAACAGAGGTTAAAGATGCTAAGGCTGCAACATGTATCGCTAAGGGTTATACCGGTGACACATATTGCACAAAGTGCAACGAAAAGATTGCTACCGGTACAGAGACAGCAATTGATCCTAACAATCACGTAAATACAGAAGTTATCAATGCTAAGGAAGCTACTTGTGCTCCTGGTTACACTGGTGATACATTCTGTAAAGATTGTCAGAAGACTGTAGCTACAGGTACAGCTATTGATCCTGTTAAGGAGCATGTATACACAATCACTGAAGAAACAAATTCAGACTGCCAGACAGCTGGTAAGATTGTAAGAACATGTTCAGGATGCGGCGATGTTCAGACAGAGTACAAGGCTCTTGGCGAGCACAGCTATGCAGAGGTTGAAGGTTCAGCAGTAGCTGCAACATGTACAACACCTGGTAAGACAGCTGACAAGGAATGCTCAGTATGCGGCGACAAGGTTGCTGGTACTGAAACAGCTATTGATCCTAACAACCACGTTGGTGGTACAGTAATTAAGAATGACAAGGCTGCTGACTGCGGTCATGACGGTTACACAGGTGACACATATTGTGCATCTTGTGATGTTAAGCTTGCTGATGGTACAGTAATTCCTGCAACAGGCGAGCACAACTATGTTGAGGTTCCTGGTTCTGCTGTAGAGCCATCATATGAGAATGCTGGTAAGGAAGCTGATAAGGAATGTTCAGTATGCGGTGACAAGATTACCGGTGCTACAATTCCTGCACTCAAGGGTCTTGCAGTTACAGTTGTTGCTAATGATCGCGGCGCTGCAACAATCAACGGCCAGGCTGTAACAACTGAGGATGTAACAGTTAATGTTGCTGAGAAGTCTCAGGTTACTCTTACTGCTGCTCCAAACGAGGGCGTTAAGTTCGTAGGCTGGAGCGTAAATGGTAAGCTTGTTTCAACTGAAGCTAATGCTACTATCACAGCTCTTGCTAATATGACAATTGAGCCTGTATATCAGGTAGTTGGTGAAGAATTCACAGTAATCTTCATGGATAAGTTCGGCAACGTAATTTCAACTCAGGTTGTTAAGAGTGCTGCTGAAATCACTGTTCCTGCAGTTCCTGTAATCGATGGTTACACAGATGCTGCTTGGTCATTAACAGCTGATCAGATTGCTGCTCTTACAGAGTCAACAATCATTAAGGCAACTTATGGTACAGCTGCTGAGACTACCTACACAGTTAAGGCTGCAGGTGCTACAATCACAACACCTTATGCTACTGCACAGGATGTAAATGCTGGTATTAAGTACAACACCCTTGTTACAGTAACAGCTGACGGTGCTAAGGCTTGGGAAATGAACGGTAAGACTGTTGCTTATGGCGATACTTACTCATTCTATGTAGGTTCTGATGTAACATTAGTTCCTGTATTTGATGGTGTAATCGACGCTAAGCCAACAGTAGCTGCTGTTTCAACAACAAGAGTTGGTGCTCAGGGTGCTTACAAGGCATCATTCCTTGCAACACGTTCAATGACTACTGATTGCACATATGTAAATGCTGGTTTCGTATATGCAGTTAACCCAGCATCAAACGAGCTCACACTCGCTGATGTAAACGGTTCAACTGTACTCGCTGCTTACTGTTCAACTGATTCAGATCAGTTCGCATTAACAGTAGGTCGTCAGTCACAGACTGGTGTTATCGTTGCAAGAGCATTCATCGCTTATGTTGACGCTGCAGGCGCAACTCAGGTTGCTTATGCTGAGCCTCAGACATTTGATTATAGCGCATAATATATAATTTAGCGAAGGAGGACTAAACAATGAAAGAGCTTTACACAAAGCCGGTTACAGAAATCGCTGAATTCAAGACTGTTGATGTTGTAACAACATCAATCGAGCAGATCACACCACCGGGTGGAGATGGCTGGATCTAACCGATCCAATCTTGAAAAGCGTTATAAGTAACGATTAATAGGGGACGGCAGTCTTAGGACTGCCGTTCTTTTTTGTCGAATTTATGTGCAATTTTGCAATAATGCTATTGATATACTAAACAATCATAAAAAAACACCTATGGTACAGAATTGCACCACAGGTGTTTTTTTTAAAAGTATTTATTTGTTATTATGTTTCTCAGCAGCTGCTGTTACAAAGCCTTTGAAAAGAGGGTGAGGTCTGTTAGGTCTTGATTTGAATTCAGGATGAAACTGACCCGCAACAAACCATTTATGCTCAGGGATTTCCACCATTTCAACAATATGATTATCCGGTGAAGTACCTGCAAAAATCATACCGCCCTTTAAGAGCTCCGCTCTGTAATCATTATTAACCTCATATCTGTGTCTGTGACGTTCGTAAATCATTGATGCGCCATAAAGCTGATAAGCTCTTGACTCAGGATTGAGCGTACAAGGATATTGTCCGAGACGCATTGTTCCGCCCATATCGGTGACATCCTTTTGTTCAGGCAGAATATCAATCACAGGATACGGTGTATCAGGGTTAATTTCTGCTGAATTTGCATTTTTCAGTCCCAGCACATTCCTTGCAAATTCAATGATTGCAATCTGCATTCCGAGACATATGCCAAGATAAGGGATATCATGCGTTCTTGCATACTCGCAGGCTCTGATTTTTCCTTCAATGCCACGAGAGCCAAAGCCGCCGGGTACAAGAATACCGTCCATATCGCCAAGTATTTCATCAATGTTTGCATCGCCCTCAAGTGTTTCGGAATCAATCCAGTTGATGTCTACGGCACTTTTTGTTGCGATACCGCCGTGCTTAAGTGCCTCATTGACTGAGATGTATGAATCGTGAAGCTCAACATATTTTCCGACCATTGCGATTTTAACAGTCTGAATAGGATTTCTGAGTGCGTCGAGCATATTCGTCCAGTCGACAAGGTCAGGGTCTGCACATTCAAGTCCCAGCTTTTTGATTACCACGTCGTCCATTTTCTGTTCGTGGAGCATCATTGGTACTGCATAAAGAATATCGCAGTTATTGTTTTCGATAACACATTCTTTATCAACATTGCAGAAGAGTGCAATCTTATTTTTTATATCGTCTGTGAGTGCGTGTTCCGTACGGCAGACGATGATATCAGGGTGAATACCCAGTGAGAGCATCTCCTTGACAGAGTGCTGTGTTGGTTTTGATTTCAATTCATCAGATGCAGCAAGATAAGGTACAAGTGTAACGTGAATGAACAGACAATTCTCTCTGCCGACATCTACCGCAAACTGACGTATTGCCTCAAGAAAAGGCTGTGATTCAATATCGCCTACTGTTCCGCCGATTTCCACAAAGCAGACATCTGCACCTGTATCGGCGTTCCTTGCAATAGAACGCTTGATTTCATTTGTAACGTGAGGGATAATCTGAATGGTTTGTCCGCCGTAAACGCCCTTGCGTTCGTCCGTAATAACCTTCCAGTAAACTCTGCCGCTGGTGAGGTTGGAATTCTGCGAAAGGCTTTCATCAATAAATCTTTCATAATGCCCAAGATCGAGGTCTGTTTCAGCACCGTCGTCAGTAACGAATACTTCGCCGTGCTGGACAGGATTCATTGTTCCGGGATCAACATTGAGATAAGGGTCAAGCTTTTGTGCAGTAATCTTAAGTCCGCGAGCTTTCAGCAGTCTGCCGAGTGATGCGGCAGTGATTCCCTTGCCTAATCCGGAGACAACGCCTCCTGTAATAAAAATGTATTTTGTGTTCATTTTCAGTCCTCCTAACCGGGCATAGATTATGCCTGATAAAATAAATTAATAAATTTTCTTTTTATCTGATACGGCAGAGCAGGTAAGACGGATACCGAGCTTTTTAAGCACATTTTCATCTACCTGTGAGAGAAGAACGGAGGAATGCATTTCGCAGTTTTTCAGCTTTGACAGCTGGTGCAGTGCTGTTTTGGCATTGCTGTCTGTTACGGCTGAAACGGATAGTGCAATCAAAATTTCATCAGTGTGAAGTCTTGGATTCTTATTGCCGAGATGATTCAGCTTAAGCTCCTGAATCGGCTTTATAACCTCAGGGAGGATAAGGAGAATATCGTCGTCGATACCGCCGAGCTTCTTAAGTGCGTTGAGCAGCATTGCGGATGCACAGCCAAGTAAATCTGATGTCTTACCGGTGATGATTTCACCGTCAGGAAGCTCAATTGCTGCTGCAGGCTGAGATGTTTTATCAGCCAGTTTTTCAGCTGTATCGGCACATTTTCTGTCACTGATTGAAAGCTGAGCATTATTCATTAATAACTCAAGCTTGTATATTTCCTCCTTCTTGCTGCCTGTTCTCAGATTTTCACAGCAGGCAGTGTAGTATCTGCGGATAATTTCCTGCTTAGCGGCGTCGCATACTGCATCATCATCAATAATGCAGTTGCCTGCCATATTAACGCCCATATCTGTTGGTGAATTGTATGGGCATTTGCCGTAAATTTTATCAAATGTGGCCTTGAGCACAGGGAAGATTTCAACATCACGGTTATAGTTTACCGTTGTTTTGCCATATGCTTCAAGGTGCCATGGGTCAATCATATTTACATCGTTGAGGTCAGCTGTCGCTGCTTCATATGCAATATTTACAGGGTGATTGAGTGCAATATTCCAGATTGGGAAGGTTTCAAACTTCGCATAGCCAGCCTTGATACCACGTTTGTTTTCGTGATAAAGCTGTGAAAGACAGGTTGCCATTTTGCCGCTGCCGGGACCCGGTGCGGTGATTACAACAAGCTCACGTTCGGTTTCGATATAATCATTCTTGCCGTAGCCGTCATCACTGACAATTTTTGAAATATTGGCAGGATAACCGTCGATGATGTAGTGGTGATAGAATTTAATACCGGCAGCCTTAAGCTTGTCCTCAAAGGCATTGACCTTTGGTGTGGATACATATTTTGTAAGCACAACACTGCCGACCAGAAGACCTTTACTTGTGAAAGCGTCGATAAGTCTGAATACGTCGATATCATATGTAATGCCGAGATCACCGCGAACCTTATTTTTTTCAATATCGTCGGCACTGATTACGACAACGATTTCCGCCTGATCCTTTAACTGAAGCAGCATCTGGAGCTTGCTGTCAGGCTGAAAACCCGGCAGAACTCGTGAAGCATGATAGTCGTCAAACAGCTTGCCGCCGAATTCAAGGTAGAGCTTACCGCCGAATTCACTTATCCTTTCCTTGATTCTGGTTGACTGCATCTGCAGATATTTGTCATTGTCAAATCCTGTTTTAAACATATTTCCCTCTCAATTTGTATATATTTATTGTATATATTTACGCAGTAGAGGATGCATAAAACAGTCCCCTTTGACTGCATTAAAAATCAAAAAAAGTACAAAACGGCTGTACGAAATGTACAACCGTCTGTACTTACATATTATACAGTAAAACATTTGTTAAATCAATAGGCTGAAAAAATTTTTTTACTGTTCATATATAATTTTGCCGTTCATTGTCACTGAGCTGATTTCGTTGATGTCAATGTAAGAGCCTAATACAGTGCTGAGTGACCATTCTGTATTGCTGTAGTTTTCGGATTCATTGTTGGTAAAGGTGGATATGTTAAATACGGAATTGTCCTTCATTTTAACTGAAACCGTGCAATCCTCAGGATTTCCCTGATATTTTTCAATATACAGTCCTATATTGCTGATTTCAACCTTTTCGGCGATATTCTCAAGATTGTCTGTCAATTCAAGCCTGTCGGATTTTGCCAGACGGAAATCCACTTTCCATTTATCTTCAATGAACGCTCCGTCCTCTGTAAGGTTTGCCCAAAGCTCATATCTGTCTAAGTCCTCAGGGGAGATGTCAAAGGCATATTCAATATGCTTGACAAAATAATTATTTCCGCTTGCCTTTTTGTCTTCTTCGGTATGAATGTACTGCATTTCATAGGAGACTGCATTTTCTTCACTGAAGCTTTTACCCTTTTCAGACAGTGTGAACCAGCCGTGATTGTCAAAGCTTTTTTTCCATTTTGTCTGGATATGCAGTCTGCCGTCAATAAAACCGATGTTACTCACTGATACAAAATCCGTTATGGCAATATCCATTGTGTCAGGGAGCAAAATGGTTTCAAAAGCAGCAGAGGAATAGCTTTCATAGTCGGACATCGGAGCCGTCTGCGGATTTGTTTTCGCAATGGATAAATCAAAGTCTGTGTTGAAGTAATTATATATTTTTTTATTGCTCATCAGGGTGTTGATTTTAAAGCTGTTCATTTTGCCTGACATTTTTTTTGAGCCGTTTGCGGTCATACAGTAAAGTGCTTTACCTGTTTTTTCATCATAAGATTCAAAGGAAACATTATACACTGTAGGTCCGTCAACACCATAGGAATCGCATAAATCAAGTCTTTCGTTCACTCTGCCCTTTCCCTCAGTATCTTCCAATGTGAAGTAAGCAATTATATTTCTGTCGTCGTTAATTGCCTCCAGCACAGTGAGCCTGATGCCCTGCTTTTCACAGGTTTTATTTATGGGGTAAAGGAACTGTGCAAGCTGCGGATTGACGGAGTAAACAATGTTATTCGCAGTCGGATTTACTGAGGCGAAGGCAGTGGTCACAGTTGAAAAAATCAGAATCATTGCGGCAAGCAGGCATACAGCTCTTTTTGCAGAAAAATGGTGTTTTTTGCTCTGCTTGTTTACAGTGCTGTTCAGTATATTTTCTTTTAATTTACTGCTTATGATGATATCGGACAGGGTATCATCCATATGTGATTTTATTTTATTCATCAAAGTACCATCCTTTCAGAGATTTTTTTAGTTGTTCACGTGCTCTTGTAAGTCTTACAGTAACGGCTGATTCACTGATGTTCAGGATATTTGCAATATCCTTTGCCTTCATTTCCTGATAGTAAAACAGCAGGATAACCTCCTTGTACTTCGGTTTCAGGCTGCACACCGCATTTATAACCGTATCATCAAAGACCTTATCATAATACGGTGTGTTCTTATCCATTTCCGTGATTGCAAAAAGATTTTTATATTTCTTTTTCCTGAGCTGTGATTTACATTCATTCACAGCGATTGAGGTAAGCCATGTTTTTATATCGGCTTCACCGCGAAATTTGTCTATGTTTCTGTAGGCCTTTATAAATGTTTCCTGCACAGCATCTTCAGCAGAATGATAATCGTGCAGATACAGGAAGCACAGACGCAGAAGATTGTCACCATAGTGATTTACAAGAGTGTTTATGTCAAATTCGTTTTTCGGTACCGAACTGTTTAACATAGATTTACCTCCTTTCAACTATTAGACGCAGTTCATCTTCAAAACCCTACAATTTTTTATAATTATACGATGCTTTAAAAATGAATACAATAATTGCGTTGGAATTATAATTATGGTATTATAATTTTATCCGGAGGCAAAACTATGAGCAAAAGAATTTTTATACTTGAGGATGATACCTTTCTTCGTGACGGACTGTGTGATATGCTGCAAAAGGAAGGCTATATAACTGTAAGTGCCTGTACCTGCAAGGAGGCGCAGGAAATCATTGACAGTACCAGCTTTAATCTGATTATTCTGGATGTAATGCTGCCGGACGGCAACGGTTTTGATTTGTGCAGTAAGCTGAGGGAGTCAGGTTGCGGCACGCCGATACTTTTTCTTACAGCCTGTGACGATGAAATCCAGATTGTAAGGGGTCTTGACTGCGGTGCAGATGATTATGTCACCAAACCGTTTAAGCTGCTTGAGCTGTTGTCACGTGTGCGTGCACTGATGCGGAGAAATTCAGGCTCAACCTTTAAAAGCCGTGATATAACAATTGATATGGAAAATATGACTGTGAAGAAAAACGGCGAAAATATTTTTGTCACTCCCACTGAATTTCAGATTTTATCCATTCTTATACGCAATAACGGTGTGATTGTTACAAGGGGTACACTCCTGCAGAATATATGGGACGATAATGACAGCTTTATTGATGATAATACGCTTTCTGTTCACGTAAGCCGTCTGCGTGAAAAAATAGGTGCAAAGCATATTGTCACCATTCGAGGTATCGGCTACAGGTGGGAGGAGCAGCAATGACAACTCTTGAAATGGTGTTGCTTGTTGTGGCTGCGGTTTCCGTGATCATATGTACAGGATTAATCATTTCTAATATCAGGCAGAAGAAAAAAATATCCGCCCTCACAAGCAGTATCAACGATTTTATTGAAAAGGGTATACTGACTCAATTCAGTGTGTCGGATAATCACTTTGCCAATCTTCAAAACAGTGTGGCAGACCTTGAAAATATAATACGCCTTGAAAAAAGTAATACCTTAATTGAAACAAAGAAAAATACGGAGTTCATTTCCGATATATCACACCAGCTGAAAACACCTCTGGCAGGCTTAAGGCTTTACTGTGAAATGGATTATTCTGATAATCCGACGGAGTATACGAAAAAAGAGCTGCAGCTGATTGAAAGAATGGAAAATCTGATTCAAAGGTTGCTGCGGCTTGAAAAAATCAAATCCGATTCCTATGTTATGGATTTTAAGGTTTGGGAAGTCCGTGATATTGTGCGTGAAATGATGTCAGAATTTTATCATCTTTTTCCTGATAAAAAATACAGTATTGTCGGAAGCAGTGAGCTGAGATGTGATAAAAGCTGGCTTTCTGAGGCAATAGGGAATGTGGTTAAAAATGCCAGCGAGCATACGCCTGCAGATGGAATCGTTACTGTGAAAATTGAAAACAGCCACCATTCAACGATTATTGAAATAAATGATAACGGAGGAGGCATGGACGAAAAGGATATTCCTAATCTTTTCACACGATTTTTCAGCACCGGCAATCCTGCTCCGGGCAGTGCAGGCATAGGGCTTGCCATAACAAAGGCAATTGTGGAAAAGCATCACGGCATTATAAATGCTGAAAATAAGAACGACGGATTGTCTGTGATTATGTGCTTCCCTCATATTGACGGATATATTACCATATAAAAAATCACACTGCAAAACTTTTCAGTCAGGCAGTGTGATTTTTTATAATTTGTTTTCTTCCTGATATTCCTTTGAAAATTCCGTATTCAGCTGGTCAGGAATCGGAACACCCATTTCCGTTGTGTTGTCAGGCTGCACAGTCGGATTGTATGCCCAGCTGCTGTAACGGTTGGTAAGCTCAGGGTCAAGCTCATATTTTTCCTTATAATTTTTCTTATGCTTATGCGTTTTAGCAGGAACATTATAATTGTTAAGACTGTTTATGGTCTGCTGCGGCTCTTCCTTTTTATCCCTGTGCATTGTTTCCTGTCGTACCCTCCACAATTGCTTTTAAATCATCAAGTGAATTGATTTTGGCACCGCTCTGAATAATGGACTCCTGCGTCATTTTCGGCAGTGCGTCAAAATATTGCTGCATCTGCGGTGTAAGATTAAACATATCCGGCATAGTAAAAACTCCTTTCAGATTTATTTTATCCGAAAGGAGCTTTTTTATTAATATTTTAAATCAGTTCACTTATTACAGTATTTGATACCAACATTCCTTCCTGCGTCAGGAATATGTTGTCATTATTTTCACCTAATAATCCCATTTTTATAAAATTACGGTAATCTTTTTTAATCAGTGATTTATCTATTCCTTTGCTGAGCCTTAGGCCAAGCATAATTTTTTCTTCCTCAGTACCGCCGATTCCGTCGTAAATGATATTGAAATCCTTATCGTAATAGAATCGTTTTCCACCCCATAGAGAATGTGCACTTGCTCCGATTCCGAGATATTCATCAAGCTCCCAGTATTTCAGATTGTGCCTGCTTTCATATCCCGGTTTAGCAAAGTTGCTTATTTCATATTGTGCAAATCCGAGATTTTTTAATGCTTTAATTGTTTTCAGATACATATTGCAAACCGTGTCCTCGTCCGGAAGAGCAAGTCTGTCCTGTATTTCAAAAAATTTTGTATTTTCCTCAATCTTCAGCATATAGGCACTGATGTGCGTAACATTCATCCTGTCAATAAATGCAAAGGTTTCATCAAGGCTGTCAAGGGACTGCTTTGGGGTACCGAGCATAACGTCAAGACTGATGTTTGTGATGCCTGCTTTTCTTGCATCATTAACCGCCTTAGCAACCTCAGCTTGTCCTGCTGCTCTGCCCAGTGCAAAGCGTTCCTCGTTTCTTGCACTCTGCATACCGATGCTGATTCTGTTCACACCGAATTCAGCATATTTTTCAAAATCCTTTTCAAGGTTTTTTGACGGATTGCATTCAATCGTTATCTCACAGTCTTGGCTGATATTGAATTGAGTCTTTGATGCATGGATGATTTTTCCGATAAGCTCAGGTTCAAGAACAGAAGGCGTTCCTCCGCCGAAATAGATTGTATCAAAACTGCCGCTGTATTTTTTGATTTCAGCGCAAAGCCGATCAACGTGTTTTTCAGCAAGCGCCTTTTCATATTTCATACTGTAAAAATCACAGTAAGGACATTTGGAACGGCAAAAAGGAATGTGAAAATACAAGCCGTTACTCATATAAAATCACACTCCTTTTGTAATGTAAAATTATTTCTTTCTGCTCTCTGCTTTGAGACGAAGGGATTTATCAAGAATGGTTTTTCTCAGGCGGATTGACTTTGGTGTTACCTCCAGAAGCTCATCATCAGCCAGGAATTCCATACTCTGCTCCAATGAAAGCGTGGTAGGCGGAACAAGCTTGAGTGCCTCGTCTGAACCGCTGGCACGTGTATTGGTTACGTGCTTTTTCTTACAAACATTGCAGACGATATCCTCATCCTTTGCACATTCGCCGACAATCATTCCCTCGTAAACCTCAATACCGGGTCCTACGAAAAGTCTGCCCCTGTCCTGTGTGTTCCAGAGTCCGTAGCCTGTAGTTGTGCCTGTTTCGTGAACAACGATTGAACCGCGGCTTCTTGTTGCGATATCGCCCTTGAATTCCTCATATCCCACAAAGAGCTGATTCATAATGCCGTTGCCGTTGGTGTCTGTAAGAAATTCTGAACGGTAGCCGATAAGACCGCGTGACGGAATTTTGATTTCAAGGTGTGTCATACCGGTTGAGCGAGTGTCCATATTTTCAATCTCGCCCTTGCGTGAGCAGAGCTTTTCCATAACTGCACCCACATATTCCTCAGGCACTTCAACGATAGCCAGCTCAACAGGCTCAAGGGTTCTTCCGTTTTCGTCCTTTTTCATAATAACCTGCGGGCGTGATACCTGGAACTCATAATTTTCTCTTCTCATGGTTTCAATCAGAATGGAAAGATGAAGCTCACCTCTGCCGGATACCTTAAAGGTGTCCATTGAGTCCGTTTCCTCAACTCTCATGGATACATTGGTTTCAACCTCCTTGAACAGTCTGTCACGGAGATTACGTGAGGTCACATATTTGCCCTCGCGGCCTGCAAATGGTGAATCATTTACAATGAAATTCATTGAGATAGTCGGCTCGTCAATTTTTACGAAAGGCAATGGCTCAACGCATTCAGGGTCGCAGGCAGTTTCACCGATGTTAAGGTCCGCAATACCTGAAACGCATACAAGATCACCGAATTTTGCCTCGCCGCAGTCAACTCTTTTAAGACCCTCAAATTGGTATATTTTTGAGAATTTTACATTCTCCTGTGTGCCGTCCTGTCTGCAGAGTACATAAGGTGTATTCACCTTGATTGAGCCTCTCTCAACTCGGCCGACACCGATACGGCCAACATAATCATCATATTCAAGTGATGAGAATAAAATCTGTGCAGGGCCCTCCATATCACCATCAGGTGACGGAATATGCTCTAAGATTGCATCAAGGAGAGGTCTCATATCACCCTCACGCACCTCAGGGTCAGTGCTTGAATAACCGTCTCTTGCAGATGCGTAGATAACAGGGAACTCAATTTGCTCATCATCTGCACCAAGCTCAATGAACAAATCGAGAACTTCGTCGATAACCTCCTCAGGTCTTGCACCCTCACGGTCAACCTTGTTTACAACAACCAGTGGCTTTTTATGTAATCCTAAAGCCTTTTTCAGGACAAAGCGTGTCTGCGGCATACAGCCCTCAAATGCGTCAACAAGCAGCAATACACCGTCAACCATTGTTAAAATACGCTCGACCTCGCCGCCAAAGTCAGCATGGCCGGGTGTGTCAACAATATTTATCTTGGTGTCTTTATAATGGATAGAAGTATTTTTTGACAGAATGGTGATTCCTCTTTCTCTTTCAAGATCGTTGGAGTCCATTACTCTTTCAGCAACCTCTTCATTGTCACGGAATATACCGCTCTGGTGCAGCATCTCATCAACAAGTGTTGTTTTACCGTGATCAACGTGGGCTATAATTGCTATGTTTTTTATATCATTTCTCTTGCTCAACTCATCACCCTCAATTTAAATCTGTTATATAAAATAGTCGTTTGTATTTTACCACTTAGCCGGACGCTTGGCAAGTGTTTATGTCCGACTTTTGGAAAAAGAGACAATTTGCTTTACAAATTACTGTTATTTTGATAAAATCAAGATAACGCAGTGAATAAATTTAAAAGTAATTACGGAGCATGGATATGAAAGAATTTTTTATTGCATCTTCACTTGAGAAGATTTTTCCGAACAGCAGAGATATTGCAGAGCTTGAAAGACTGTCTATGCTGAAAAATGAGAGGAAGGCATTTCAGCTCGTTTTCAGTGCAAAAAAGGGAGACAGTATTTCCTTTGATGCGGAATCTGCACTTTTTGACTATATGCATTTTTCCGTTGTCAAAATGATTAAGGGCGGTTATGTTAAGGACAAAAAAGCTGATGATTATTATATTGAAGAGCCGCACGAGTATTACCCTGATTTGCTTGTGCCGATGAAGGGCACCTGTTTTACTGCGCTTGAGAACGGACTGAACTGTGTTTGGGTACAGATTGCAGGTGATACTCTGCCTGTGGGAAATCACAACATCTGTATAAAATACGGCGATGAGGAATGCAGTATCGAAGTTCGTGTTATTGATGCGCAGCTGCCAAAGCAGTCTTTGATTTACACCAACTGGTTTCATACGGACTGTCTTATGAGTGTGTACGGCTTTGAAGCTTTTTCAGACGAGTACTGGGAAACTGTTGAAAAGTTCCTGCACCATGCAGCTGATTATGGTATGAACTGCGTTCTTACTCCTCTCTTTACACCCCCTCTTGATACAAAGGTCGGCGGCGAACGTCCGACCGTTCAGCTGGTTGATGTTAAGGTCGTGGGCAAAAATGAATATAGCTTTGCATTCGATAAGCTGGATAAATGGCTTGAAATGTGTGACCGCTGTAATATTGAATATTACGAAATGAGCCACTTGTTCACACAGTGGGGCGCACGTCACGCACCGAAGATTATAGCAGAAAAGAATGGGGTTAAGAAACGTATCTTCGGCTGGAGAACAAGGGCATGCGGTAAAAGATACCGTTTGTTTATAGAGCAGTTTGCAAAGGCAATTACAAAATATATTGATGAAAAGGGTATACGTGAAAGATGCCTTTTCCATGTATCTGACGAGCCTGCCGCTTCCATGAAAAGAGCTTATTCAAAGGCTGCGAAAATAGTCAGAGACAACTTCAAAGGTTTTAAAATTATTGATGCACTGTCTTCATTCGATTTTTATAAAAACGGACTGATTGAACAGCCGATACCTGCAAATGATCATATTGAGCCGTTTATCGGTAATGTGCCGGAGCTTTGGACCTATTATTGCTGTGCGCAGGGCAGTAAGTATGTTTCGAACCGATTTTTTGCAATGCCGTCTGAGCGTAACCGAGTACTTGGCCTCCAGCTGTATAAATTCAATGTTAAAGGCTTTTTGCACTGGGGCTATAATTTCTACTATACGCAGTATTCAAAAGCGATTATCAATCCCTTTGAGGTTTCGGATGCAGGCGGTAAGTTCCAGTCAGGTGACAGCTTTGTTGTTTATCCCGGTGAAAACAGGGAGCCGCTTGATTCTCTCAGACTTCATGTATTTTATGATGCCTTTCAGGATATGCTTGCTCTGCAGCTGCTTGAAAGCAAAATCGGATATGAGAAAACACTCGCACTTGTTGAACAGGGACTTGAAAAGCCATTGTCCTTTACGGAATATCCTCATGATGCACGCTGGCTTGAAAATGTGCGTGAGCGTGTAAATGCTGCAATAGCAGAGAGTTAAACCGCACAATAATTAAAAAGCAGAAGGATCATCCTTCTGCTTTATTTGTTTAGCGGTGTATATTCATCAGTTAATCCGAGTATGTAATTTGCAGATACATTATAATATTTGCATAATTTAACGATGCTGTCAACTCTCATTTCTCTTCGACCCAATTCCCAGTGACCTACTGTTGCATCTGATACTTTGCATATATCTGCTATGTCCTGTTGTGTCAGATCGTGGTCAATTCTTAAATCGTGAAATCTTTGCCTATAATCCATAAATCATTACCCCCTTTTTTTGTATAATACTACAAAACGTAGTAAAAATATTGAAAACCTACAAATGAATAGAAACGCTATTGAATCGTTCCCTACGATAAAACAATAACGCATTGTGAGCAAATAACGTGTTTAGAGGGCGAGAAATTGCCCAAAATTTTGTATTTTGCGAGTGGGAGCTGTACATCGTCCAAACAAATTTCGTGTTTAAACAAATTTTCAATTTGTAACAAACACTCCATTTGTTTCTCCTCTTTCCAAAAAAATTTACAATTTTTCGGAAACCTTATTTTGCCCCCTGAGCAAAAGACAAAAAACGCACAAAATACGAACAGGCTTGATGCCTGTTCGTATTTTCATTTTATCGGCAGGAGACGAGCCCCTGCCCTACAGAATAACATTATTTATTTAATCAATTTTTATATATTTACGGTGCGTGGTTTAGGGTGATTTATCGTTCTCTAATATTTTTTTTGTTAAAGCTGTCACGCAGTGCAACCGTTCTGTTGAATACAGGCTTATCGTCTGTTGAATCCTTGTCCTTGCAGAAATAGCCGTTTCTCATAAACTGATACTTTGCACCTGCTTCACAATCTGCAAGCGCCTTTTCAACATATCCGTTTACAACAACAAGGGAGTCAGGGTTAAGGTTATCCTCAAATGAGCTTACGCCCTCTTCATTGCTTGGATTCTCCACATCAAAGAGTCTTTCATAAAGTCTGATTTCAGCAGGGCAGTTATCCTTTGCAGATACCCAGTGAATGGTGCCTTTAACCTTTCTGCCGTCCGGTGCATCTCCGCCCAGAGTTTCAGGGTCATATGTGCAGTGAACACAGCAAACCTCACCATCTTCGTCCAGGTCGTAGCCTGTACAGGTGACAAAATAAGCCTTGTAAAGTCTTACCTCATTGCCTACAAAAAGACGTCTGTACTTTTTAATCGGCTCAATCATAAAGTCGTTCTTTTCAATCCAGAGCTCTTTTGAAAACGGCATCGTTCTTGAGCCATATTCAGGATGATCCGGATGGTATTCACATTCAATATCCTCCGTTTTATCCTCCGGATAATTGTCAATAACAAGCTTGAGAGGGTCAATTACGGCCATTGCTCGCGGTGAATTTGCGCCGAGATTGTCACGCACACAAGCCTCAAGCAGAGCAAAGTCAATCACGCTGTAGGCTTTTGAAACACCGATTCTTTCACAGAAATCACGGATAGCCTCAGCAGGATAGCCTCTTCTTCTCATACCGCTGAGTGTAGCCATTCTTGGGTCGTCCCAGCCTGATACGATATTGTCCTTAACCAGCTGCAGGCACTTTCTCTTTGATGTGAGTGTATAGTTAAGGTTCATTCTTGCAAACTCAATCTGTCTCGGCTTTTCCCAGTCGATAAGCTCATTTACAAACCAATCGTAAAGCGGTCTGTGATTCTCAAACTCAAGTGAGCAGAGAGAATGGGTGACTCTTTCGTAAGCATCGGAAAGCGGATGCGCAAAATCATACATAGGATATACGCACCATTTGTCACCTGTTCTGTGGTGATGTGCATACATAATTCTGTAAATGATAGGGTCACGCATATTGAGGTTAGGTGATGCCATATCAATTTTTGCTCTGAGCACCTTTGAGCCCTCAGGGAATTCACCCTTCGTCATACGCTCAAATAAATCAAGGTTTTCCTCAATCGGTCTGTCTCTGTATGGTGAGTTCTTACCTGCTTCGGTAAGCGTACCTCTGTATTCTCTCATTTGCTCCGGTGTAAGCTCACACACAAATGCCTTGCCCTTTTTGATGAGCTTGATTGCACATTCATAAATGAAATCGAAATAGTCAGATGCATAATAAACATTATCATAGTCAAAGCCAAGCCATTTGATGTCCTCTTCGATAGCCTCAACGTATTCCGTATCTTCCTTTGTAGGATTGGTATCATCCAGTCTCAGGTTGCAGACACCCTTGTACTTGTCCTTAACACCAAAATTGATGCAGATTGCCTTAGCGTGACCGATATGAAGATAGCCGTTTGGCTCAGGAGGAAAACGGGTCTGAATAGACTGATACTTTCCTTCCGCCAGATCTTCATCAATAAAATCGTGAATAAAATTGGAATTTGTGATTTTTTCTTCTGTGTTATTTATTTCAGCCATCATTTTACCTCCTCATAATGCTTGATTGCTTTTTCTATTCTGCTTTGTACCCTGTCTGCACCAAGCAGTGCGGTGATTGCGTAAAGGTCAGGTGTGTTTGTCCTGCCTGTGAGGGCAACACGTATTATGGTTGAAACATCACCAACGTGACCCTTGAATGCATCCGGATTCTGTTTGAATTCTTTTACGTTAGGTGTACAGCCAACCGGCTCGCAGATACTTTTTATTTTATTGAACCAGGTATCTTTATCATCATTGATGTCAACAATATCCTTATAAAGCTTTAATACCCGGACGGCAAGCTCAGGTGTGGCATTGCCTGTAAGCTCATAGTTTTCCTCAAAGGTTTCATCATACATATAGCTGATGTAGTCAGGGATATCCGACCATTTTGCAATATCCTTACGCGGCTTTTTGTTGCCTCTGTCAATGTTGAGTACAGCGGTTGCATAGGTCTTGTCCTGCTCGTAGAGGTCTGCAAGCTGTGTATTGAATTCCTTTGCCCATTCATAGGATTGTGCAAATACTTCATCGGCAGTCATCACGCTGATCACATTTTTTGATACGTCGGTCAGCTTGACCATATCAAACAGTGCACCTGATACGGACATCTTTTTAAGATTGAATGGGAATGCATTTATATCAGCGTCCTTATTTACTCTGCGCCAGTCCTCAAAATTTGAGTTCATAATGGTCATCATATATTCGTTGACTGATGAGGATGGAAAGCCCTCCTGCTTGTAGTAGGTAACAGCAGCCTCAGGGTCCTTTCTCTTTGACAGTTTGCGCTTGCCCTCGCCCTCCGTTTTCATAATCGGAGCAACGTGTGCGTATTTAACAGGCTTAAAGCCGAGAACTCTGAACAGCTGTAAATGCAGCGGAACAGATGCAATCCACTCGTCACCGCGTGTAACATGAGTAGTTCTCATAAGATGATCGTCAACCGCATGAGCAAAATGATAGGTCGGAATGCCGTCTGTTTTAAGAAGAACAACGTCAATAACATTTTCAGGCATTTCAATTTTTCCTCTGATCATATCATCGAAATAGCACTTTTTATTGATATCACCGGGTGACTTAAGACGGAGCGTCCAGGTTTTACCGTTTTCAATATTGGATTTTATCTCCTCAAAGGAAAGGTCACGGCATTTTGCATATTTGCCGTAGTAGCCTTTTATGTCCTCGTTTTCCTGTTGAGTTCTTATATTTTCAAGCTCTTCAGCGGAGCAGAAGCAAGGGTACGCAAATCCCTGTTCAACCAGCGATTTTGCATATGTCTGATAAATCTCTTTTCTCTGGCTCTGATAGTAGGGACCATATTCACCCTTTTGTGTGCCGTCAATCATAACACCCTCGTCAGGCGTTACATCGTAGGCAGCAAGTCCCTGAAGCATAACCTCAACAGCACCGTCAATCTTTCTCTTCTGGTCAGTGTCCTCAACTCTTACAAAAAATACTCCGTCTGTTGCCTTTGCCGTTTTGTATGCAACAGTACCTGTGAAAAGATTACCGAAATGAAGAAAGCCGGTAGGACTTGGTGCAAGGCGTGTAACGCGTGCACCCTCCTTCAGATTTCTCTGCGGATAGAGTTCTTCATAATAGTCAGGTGTCTTATCTATATCCGGAAATAATAGCTCTGCTAATTTGTTATAATCTGTCATATTTTCACCTATATTTTTAAATTTACCAATAAAATACATAATATTATCGCATATATTATGTAATTAATCAACATTAAATAAATATATTTTATTGAAAAAATTATTTTATTATGATAGATTATTTTATGTATTATATATTAATTTATAATGGAGGATGACCTATGGAGCTGCCAAATGATCCTTTTATGCTGTTGAGCGTTATTAATCTTAAACTAAGAGATTTTTATTCAAGCCTTGATGCACTTTGTGCGGATATGGATATAAATAAAGATGAGCTTTGCAAAAAGCTGGAAGCAGCAGGCTTCAGCTATGATGAGAATAATAACAAATTCTGGTAAAAATCAGAATTTTATTTATAAAAAACTGTTGACAAATTATGGAAAATATGTATAATTAAATTGTAATCATTACAAAATGATAATAATTACAAGGTGGTGACAGAGTGGATACAAGAGAGATTATTGACCTTTTTAAAGAAAAAGGTCTTAAGGCAACACCGCAGCGTATAGCCGTTTATAACTTCCTTGTGGAAAACCCTGTTCACCCTGATGTGGAAACCGTTTATCAATCCATGATAATGGATAATCCGTCATTCTCAAAAACTACGGTTTATAATTGTCTGCAGGCACTGACGGATTGCGGTCTGCTGATACCTGTTAAAATTGATAATGAAAAAATCAGATATGATGCGGACACCAGCTTTCACGGACATTTCAAATGTGACTGCTGCGGCAGGATATATGATTTTAAATGCTTTGATGAAAAAGTATCAGGGATTGATAATTTTAAAATCAAGCAGAGGGATGTTTATTACAGTGGCTTATGCAGCTGCTGCATATAATATAATTTAATTTAAAGGAGTAATTTAAAATGGCTAAGAAGTATTATTGCCCTGTTTGCGGCTACGAAAGTGACGAACCAATTGATGTTTGCCCTGTTTGCGGAGCAAAGATGGAGGAAAGAAAAGAAGGTGTTACATCTTGGGCTGCTGAGCACCAGGTAGGTATCATTGACGGTGTTGACGAGGCTATCGTTCAGGGCCTTCGTGACAACTTCAACGGCGAGTGCACAGAGGTAGGTATGTACCTTGCAATGGCAAGAGTAGCTCACAGAGAGGGTTATCCTGAAATCGGTCTTTACTGGGAAAAGGCTGCTTATGAAGAGGCAGACCACGCAGCAAGATTTGCTGAGATGCTCGGTGAGGTTGTAACAGATTCAACAAAGAAGAACCTTGAAATGAGAGCTTCTGCTGAAAACGGTGCTACACTTGGTAAGACTCAGCTTGCTAAGATGGCTAAGGAGCAGGGACTTGATGCTATCCATGATGCAGTTCATGAGATGGCAAGAGACGAGGCTCGTCACGGCAAGGCATTTGAGGGTCTCCTCAAGAGATATTTTGCTGACTGATATCTATAATATTAAAAGGTTGTCGGAATGAACCGGCAGCCTTTTTTTGTTAGTAAGAAGAATTATAAACTAAATCTAAATAACCTAAACAATATATAAACAAAGCCGGTTTTATTTGCTATATCATCCGAATTATGATATAAGGAAATCAAGAGGTGATATTATGAAGAAAACATTAGAATTCTTAACAATGCCTTTAACCCAAATATTAGCGGGCATTATAGGTCTTGTACTGGTTGAAATCGTTGCTTTTAACAAATTATTCTGGATTATTTTTATTTTGCTGTCAATTGTACTGTATGCAGCAAGCGGATATGTTTTTTCTAAACTTGAGAATAAAAGGCTAAAGATACTTTCTTCAATAGTGTCAGCTTTGGTTATTGCTCTTGCATTCATTGCAATTTTTATTTCTGCTCAGATGGTGAATACAGATGCTTTCTATGCAATATTTTTTATTTCGCCATTTGGATATGTGTCAACATTTTTGACACAGCGGATCGGAGAATACATATCTGAGTCTGAAGTATTTATTTATTCCGTTTTAACATTAATATGTTCACTTTGTCCCGTTTTAATTACTGTATTGTCAGCTAAACTTTTTGAATTAAAAAGAATTAAAGATATTTACAGTAACAAGTAGATTGGTTTGGTTTAAATAGAAAACTTATTATATACATTTTTAGGAGTCATATCATGAAAAAGGTTTTACAGTTTTTGGAAATGCCGTTAATCATTGCTTTGCAGATTGCGATAGGTTGTTTGTTATTTGCTTTTGGAAATGGTGCAGGACTTACGTTTATACTGCCCATTGCATTGATTATTTATATGTTTCTCGGCGGATATGCGGTCTCAAAAATTGAAAGCAAAAAAATAAAAATTTTGTCTGCGGTATTTACGGCGGCACTGTTGATACTTTCTTTTGTAATCCTTTTTGCGGTATCAGGGTATAGCGACAGTACAGGCTTTATTGTTCCGCTTATTTCACCGCTTGCAAATAGTTTTTCTTATATGTTTATGAATTTTGAAATCGTTGAGTATCTTAGTCTGCCGTATATGATTATTACAGCAATCGGCTCTGCAATTCCTGTTTTAATCATACTGATTTCGTCTAAAATCTTTAATACAGATAATAAAAAAATCAAGGCTGGTTTGCTTGTGGTTATGGCGCTGATATGCATTGTTGAAATCGGCTTTGGAATAAAAGGTGCTGTCTCGTTATATCAAGATTCCTATGTCGGTGAGGACGGTCAGCTTTATAATGCTTATTATGATGTGAACGGCAATAAGTATGAGGATAATGCAGATGTGCCGTATTATGATACACAGGGGAATGTGTATTACTGGACTTATGATGAAAGCATTGACCCTTATTCAGACGAGAACTTTTTATACTGTGGTGAATTAACAGACGAGCAGGGCAACGAATACGATATTGACAAGGTTTATGTAAATGCTGACGGCTATATTTATATTGATGAAAAGGATGAAATGCAGCTGCGTGAGGATATACCTTATGAGGTTGACACCGAATGGAGCTATATGGATAAGGACGGAAATATTTACGCAAGTATATTGTCAGTCAGTTATATGAATGACGGAACACCTTATACCGGAATGGGCAATGAATACAGAAATAAATAATCTTTGATATTGCATAAACTGGTAACTTGTGCTAAGATATTTTGTGGAAAAATTAAGGAGGATTTGTATACAATGAAGGTAGAAATTTCCGACAGCATAAAATATATAGGTGCAAGCACCTACGATCTGGACCTTTTTGAGGGTCAGTACATTATACCAAATGGAATGGCATATAATTCCTATGTGATTCTTGATGAGAAAATTGCAATTATGGACACTGCGGACAAGCTTGTTGCAGAGGAGTGGCTTGAGAATTTAAAGACTGCACTTGACGGCAGAATACCTGATTATCTTGTAGTTCAGCATCTTGAGCCTGATCATTCAGGCAATATTAAGTCCGTTCTTGAGCTTTATCCTCAGATTGAGATTGTCTGCTCAGCAAAGGCTAAGGCAATGATGCCTCAGTTTGCTGATGTGGATGAGGAAAAGATTATCACGAAAAAAGAGGGTGACACCTTAGAGCTTGGCAGTCACACTCTTACATTCATTATGGCACCAATGGTTCATTGGCCGGAGGTTATGCTTTCATATGAAAGCAGTGAAAAGGTTCTTTTCTCCGCTGACGCTTTCGGTAAATTCGGTGCAATCGACGCTGATGAGGGTTGGTCCTGCGAGGCAAGAAGATATTATTTCAATATTGTGGGCAAGTACGGTGCACCTGTACAGACTTTGCTTAAGAAAGCAGCAGGCCTTGAGATTGAGACAATCTGTCCGCTTCACGGTCCGATTCTTACGGATACCATTCCACAGGTGCTTGACCTTTACAATACCTGGTCATCCTATGAGCCTGAGGACGAGGGTGTGTTTATTGCATATGCATCCATTCACGGAAATACTGCTGAGGCTGCGCATAAGATGAAGGAAATTCTTGAGGCAAAGGGCTGTCCGAGAGTTGCAATTGCAGATCTTTCAAGAGATGATATTGCTGAGTGTGTTGAGGATGCTTTCAGACACAGCACACTTTTATGTATGGCATCCAGTTATGACGGAGGTGTGTTTGCTCCGATGGCTGACTATCTGCATCATTTAAAGAGCAAGGCTTTTCAGAACAGAAAGGTTGCGCTTGTTGAAAATGCATCATGGGCAGCATCTGCAGCAAAGGCAATGAAAGCTGAGTTTGAGCAGATGAAGAATATCACATTTGTGGGTGACGTTGTTACAATTAAAACAACAGTTAAGCCTGAGGATATCGCAGCGCTTGAAAAGCTTGCGGATGAAATTAAATAGTATGTAAAAGCCGGAAACAGCAGTTGTGCATTTTGCAGAACTGCTGTTTTATTTTACTGTGTGTATTTAATGATTTGACAAATTGTGATATTTATATTATTATTGCAGTAGATTTGAAAAATAAAATTTAAACGGAGCCATTTTTATGACAACTGTTTTTACGAATGCCAGCTTTATTTCTCATAATGAGGAAAATGATATCTTCTCTGTTATGGTGGTACGCGGCAGAGAAATTGTTTATCTTGGATATAATACGCCGCTATGCTATGAAGATGATAAGTCGGTTGATCTTATGGGTGGATATGTTATTCCGCTTATTAACGACAGGGTTTATTATGATTCAGCTCACGCTCGCTGTTCAGTGCTTAAGGAGGGTGAGCAGGCAGACTTTATTGTGATTGACAAGAATATATTAACGCAGGAAAATCCTCAGATTTTAGAGGTATATATAAAGGGAAGAAAAAAGGTATAAACGAAAAACGCAGATGCATATTATATGCATCTGCGTTTTTTTAATCGTTGGCTTCAATGTCGCCCAAGTCTGTGTGTACCTGAAGTGTGATATCAGAATCCGGGTTTTTATTCTTTATATCAACTGTGCCGAGTGATGTGGAGTAATCAATATTTACAGCATTTGTATATTCAATATCAATATCACCCATATTCGTAGTTGCTGATGAATTCTTATTAATGTTTATTCTTTTTATATCAATATCGCCTAAATCTGTATGAATATCAAAGGAGCCGTCAAGCTCTGAAGCACTTATATCACCGCAGTTGTTGTTTATTTCCAGGTTTGTATTTAACTTTGTGTCAATATCCACATCACCGAGATTTGAATGAATTTCAATATGATCAGGTGTGTTGTCAGGTAAATAAATATCTATATCGGATGACATGTTGCCATAGTTGTTAAACGGAAATCTTGTCATTTTATCCGTGTTGCTTATATTTAATGTAAGCTTGCTATTGTCAGTGGTAACATTGATATTTTCCGCTTTTGAGCCGCGTGCAACAATTCTGATTTTTTCATCATTACTGTGCTTTACCGTGATATCACCGCAATCCGAATTGACGATTATATCCGATATATTACTGCTGTCATAGCTTTCATCATAAATCACATTGTTATGATTTTCCCATCTATTAAAGCTGAAATGCCTGCCCCCTGAAGTGATTGCAAATCCGAGTATTCCTGCTAAAAGCAGAACGATTATACTCAGCAGTGCAATAACGGCAATAATCAGTCCTCTGTTAGTCTTCTTCATCACTTACCTCACTCCCTTTGAGCATAAATACTAATTTTATAATTTCGCATAAAATACCGTAGATTACCCAGATAAGCCAGGTTATGTGCCAGGCACTTGTAATAAAGCTGATAAGCATATATATGACCAATACTATACCTGAAAGAATGCTGGTAATCATTTTATACAGCCTGTTTTCTTTTGTGGGGAGCGTATTTTTTCTTGCTGCTTTCGGTCTTGAAAGGGCAGCAAATACAATCAGCATAGTAGCGACTGCAATGATTACAAAGAAAACAGTCATCATAACCTTGCTGTTATTTAAAACAAAGAATGGTATAACCGACAGAATATAAAGGCTTATCGCTACTGACATTAAAAGAACAGATTTTATTCTTCTTTTTTCAAACTGTTCTTTTTCCTGCGGTGTCGGTTCAGATTCAGTCTGAGGGGTGTTATATCTGCTGTCATCATAGTATGAATAATTTGTATCGGTATTACTGTATTCAGATATTTCCTTTGGCTTTTCCTCACCTTTAAGAAGCGCTTCCGTTGTTATATTATACAACTCGCACAGCGGTAAGATTTTGTCAAAATCGGGAGTTGTCTGATCTGTTTCCCATTTTGATATGGTCTGCCTTGTTACACCGAGTGCTTCCGCAACCTTCTCCTGAGAAAAGCCTTTTTCTTTTCTCATCTCATATAAACGTTGACCAAGTGTCATTGTATCACCTCGTATAAACTATACCATAATTCCGCTTAACATACCAGCAATTTGTCTTTGAACTTTGTCAACTGAACTTAACATTTGCTTTTTTACTCATTTTTGCACAAAAAACAACGCAATACATATAATATATTTGAGGTGATTTTATGTGTGGAATTGCAGGAATATTAACTGAGTCCATAGATTTAAGAGAAGAAAAACCGATGATTGAAAATATCAGCAAAACACTTAAGATGCGCGGACCTGACGCGAAGGGAGAATATGTTACAGCTGATACGGCACTGATTCATCGCAGGCTGTCTGTAATTGATGTTGAAAACGGAAGCCAGCCCATGCGTTTCGGTAAATATATAATCGTATACAACGGCGAGCTTTATAACACGGAAGAAATCAGAGATGAGCTTAAATCCTTCGGTTACCGCTTTGACACGCACTGTGATACTGAGGTTGTGCTGAAGGCTTATGATAAATGGAAAGAGAAAAGTGTTAAAAAACTCAATGGTATTTTTGCCTATGCCGTTTATGATGAAAAGGATAAAAGCCTTTTCCTTGCACGTGACAGAATCGGGGTGAAGCCCTGTTTTTATGCAAAGGTCGGCAATCTGTTTGCCTTTGCAAGCAGAATAAGCAGTCTGCTGTGTATCCCGCAGATTAAACCGATAGTCAATGAAGAGGGGCTTAATGAAATATTTATGCTCGGTCCTGCAAAGACGATAGGCAAGGCGATATTCAGGGATATTTCAGAGCTTGCACCGGCACATTATATGATTTACAGAAACGGCGAAATCCGTATTTCTCAGTATTGGAAATTGGAGGCTAAGGAGAATCATGAAACGGTAGCGGAAGCGGTTGAACATACCTATTCTCTTGTAAAGGATGCGATTGAAAGGCAGCTTGTTTCGGATGTTCCGTTGGCAACCTTTTTGAGCGGAGGGCTTGACTCCTCAATCATTTCTAAGGTTGCGTCAGATTATTATAAGGAAAAGGGAATGGTGCTTGATACCTATTCGGTAGACTATACCGATAATGATAAATACTTTAAAAAAAGCCTTTTCCAGCCGAATAAGGATTCAGATTATATCCATCTTGTATCTGATGCAATCGGCTCTGTTCATCATAATGTTGTTCTTGATAACCGTGATGTTGCTGATGCACTTGCAGATTCAGCAATCGCCAGATGTGTTCCCGGCTTTGCAGATGTTGATTCCTCACTGATGCTCTTTTGCAAAGAGGTAAAAAAGAATTTCACTGTCTGCCTTTCAGGAGAGTGTGCTGACGAAATATTCGGCGGATATCCATGGTACCACAGAAAGGAAATCCTTTTTGAAGAATGCTTCCCATGGGCAAGATCAACTGCAGCAAGACGGAATATTTTAAAGACCGGTTTTCTGAAAAACGGCGAGGACTATCTGCACAATGCATATAAGCAGACTGTGGCACTGACCTCATACCTTGACGGCGAAAGCCGACTTGAAAAAAGAATGAGGGAAATGTTTGTGCTGAACCTGAACTGGTTTATGCAGACACTCCTTGCAAGAAAAGATGTTATGAGTATGGAATCCTCTCTTGAGGTGCGTGTACCGTTTTGTGATTATCGATTGGTTGAATACGCTTACAATATGCCTTGGGAGATTAAGGCACTGGACGGCAGGGAAAAGGGTATTCTGCGAAAAGCCTTTGAAAATGAGCTCCCATATGATATTGTATGGAGAAAAAAGAGCCCTTATCCTAAAACACATAATCCCATATATTTTGATTGTGTATGCAAGCTGGCACAGCAGGCACTTGATGATAAAGCCTGTCCGCTTTATGATATGCTGAATATCAGTGCAGTTAAGGATTTGATGAATAATCCTGATTCAATGACTGAGCCTTTTTACGGTCAGCTGATGCAGACACCGCAGGTGCTTGCATATATTTACCAGATATATGTATGGATTCAAAATTACAATGTTGAGTTTGAATTATAAATGTGATATACTCATAATATAGACTTATTATATGATTGTGACAGGAAGTTAAGCTATGACAAATGAGCAGTATATCAAAGCAATAAATATGCGCAGATCAAGGCGGACGTATATGCCGTATGCACTTGATGATGATACAATGCAGGTTATACGTGACCTGGTTGATATCATAAATGATAAAGCAGGTCTTGATTTGCGGTTTATTGAAGATGCAGCTGTGGCATTCAAGTTTTTTACAGGCAAGTTTTCCGCAGTGGCAATCTGCGGTGACGATTCTGAAAAAACAAGAGTTAAATCAGGCTATTATGGTGAAACCATTGTACTTCAGTGTGTTTATCACGGTTTAGGTACCTGCTGGGTAACAGGTACTTATGATGAAAATAAAATCCTCGAGATGCTCAATTTGCCTAAGTCAACAAGGCTTTACGGTCTTATTGTCATCGGCAATGTTAAGGAAAAGCTGAGCACAAAGGAAAAAATGATGTACAGGGTAACACATAAAAATAATAAGCCTTATCAGAAAATGTTTGATGTTTGTGATGAAAAGCTGCCGCCATATTATGAATATGCCATGCAGCTTGTGGAGAAGGCTCCGTCAAGTACAAACAGCAGACCGGTTCATTTCAGATATGAAAATGGTGTTATATCGGGATATGTTGATGAACCTTATTCTGATAAGAGTATGGACTTCGGCATTGCTCAGCTGCATTTCTGCTTGGGTGCAGCAGCAAAGGGCATAAAAGGTGAATGGGATTTTACAGGCAGATTTTGTACCGAAGATGCAAAGGTAATCAAATTTCCGGAGAATAAAGGGGAAAAAGAAAATGAGTGAAACCGTTAAGAAGGCGTGGCCAAAAAAGAAAAAGATTGTTGTAATTACACTTTCAATTTTTCTTGTATTAATCGTACTTGTTGTTATTGCAGGTGTTTGTGCTCTGAACTGGTACTGCAAAACTGCCGATTATGAATTACTTAAAACTGAGCAGCAGGTAACACTTGTTGCACACAGGGGTTATCGTGCCGTTGCGCCTGAGAATACAACAGCAGCTTTTGAGGAGGCAGGTAAGGCAGGCTTCTGGGGTGCTGAATGTGATATTTACAGAACGGCCGACGGCGTGTGGATTGTTTCTCACGATACAAATTCATACCGTATGATGGATAAAACCGTCAATATTGAAAAGAAGAACTATGATGAGCTTATGACCCATAAGGTTGATAACGGCTCAAATATTGAAAATTATCCTGACCTAAGCTATTGCTCTCTCGAAGATTATCTGAAAATCTGTAAAGAGTATAATATGGTCGCTGTTATTGAGCTTAAGGGTAAAAATAATACAGAGCATTATGATGAAATTATTGACCTCGTAAATCAGTATGGCGTTGAAGCAGTTTACATTTCCTTCCATTTTGAGAATATGCAGAAGATAAGAGCGTTAACTGATGCACCTGTTTATTTCCTCACCAGTGAAATTTCAGATGAGGATATCGAGCTTGCTAAATCTCTTGAAAACTGCGGAATCGACTTTGACGGAAGAAAAGAAGAAAACTTTGAAAAGGGTATGATTAAGAAGTGTATTGATGAGGGTCTTGCTGTTGGTGCATGGACGATTGACGATACCGCTCTTCTTGATAAGCTTGTTGAAAACGGTGTTACCCTTATCACAACCGATAATATTACAAAATAATTTAAATAAACAATCGAAATAAAAAATCCTAAAACACGTTAATGTGTTTTAGGATTTTTTATTATTTCTGTTAGTTTTCCTTACCCGGTGCACCACAGCACTTTTTGTATTTTTTGCCTGAACCGCATGGGCACGGATCGTTAGGTCCTACCTTATGACCCTTGCGTACAGGAGCCTGCTTAACTGTATCGTCTCCGCCTGAAGAGGTTGCTGTAACCTTAGCTACTGCCTTACGCTCAACATCCTCCTGTCTTCTTGGCATAATTGTAAGCATCATACGTACGGTATTTTCACGGATTGTTGCTGTCATTTCATCAAACATATCATAGGATTCCATGCGGAATGCAACAACCGGATCCTGCTGAGCATATGCTCGAAGACCGATACCCTGCTTTAAATCATCCATAGCATCAATGTGATCCATCCAAAGGGTATCAACATTCCTGAGGAGTACCATTCTCTCAAAGTCCTGGAACATCTCGTCGCCCAAGAGCTCACGCTTTTCGTTAAGCACTCTGTGACCTCTTTCGGTGAGCATTTCGATCGTATCATCTATTGAAAGGGAATCGGTATCTTCAAAGTCCTCATCACTTGTGAGCCATCCCTTGTATTTTTCCTTAAGACCTGCTATGTTCCAGTCAGCCTTGCTGTCACCTGCAAAGTAGTTTTTAACATTTTCTTCGATATTTGTGTCAAGCATTGCAAGTATTTTGTCAGAAAGGTCAATGCCGTCAAGTACCTGGTCCCTCTGCTTGTAGATAAGCTGTCTCTGACGATTCATTACATCGTCGTACTGGAGGGTATTCTTACGGATACCGAAGTTTCTGCCCTCAACCTTTTTCTGTGAGGATTCAACGGTCTTGGAAATCATCTTTGATTCGATAGGCATATTCTCGTCATCAGCAATTCTGCCCATCATCATCTGCATTCTTTCACCGCCGAAGAGACGCATAAGATCATCTTCACAGGAGAGGTAGAACTGGCTTTCACCGGGATCACCCTGACGTCCGGAACGTCCTCTGAGCTGGTTATCAATACGGCGTGAATCGTGACGCTCTGTACCGAGAATAAACAGACCGCCTGCCTCGCGTACCTTGTCAGCCTCTTCCTTGATTTCATTTTTATATTTAGCCTCAAGCTCCTGGAATGTCTTTCTTGCGTTGAGGATTTCCTCGTTATCTGTTTCAGCAAAGCCTGTTGCCTCAACAATAAGCTCTTCCGAGAACTGCATTCTTCTCATTTCCGATTTTGCGAGGTACTCAGCATTACCGCCGAGCATAATATCGGTACCACGTCCTGCCATATTTGTAGCAATGGTTACAGCACCGAGCTTACCTGCCTGTGCAATAATCTCAGCCTCACGCTCGTGATTCTTAGCGTTGAGTACATTGTGAGGAACCTTTGCCTTTTTGAGCATTTTTGAAAGGAGCTCACTCTTTTCAATGCTGATTGTGCCGACAAGAACAGGCTGTCCCTTTTCGTGGCATTCTTTAATCTGATCAATTGCGTTGTAGAATTTCGCTCTTTCGGTCTGGAAAATAACATCAGGGCGGTCAATTCTTGCAAGCGGTTTGTTTGTAGGAATTTCAACAACATCAAGCTTGTAGATTTCTGAGAATTCAGGGGCTTCCGTTGATGCTGTACCGGTCATACCGGAAAGCTTTCCGTAAAGACGGAAGTAATTCTGGAAGGTGATTGTTGCAAGGGTCTTGCTTTCGTGCTCAACCTTAACGCCTTCCTTAGCTTCAATCGCCTGGTGGAGACCTTCGTTGTATCTACGTCCCTCCATAATACGTCCGGTGAACTCGTCAACGATTTTAACCTGACCGTCTGTAACAACGTAGTCAATGTCTCTTCTCATAACACCGTTTGCCTTGATTGCCTGATTGATGTGATGAAGAAGAGTAGAGTTTTCCATCTCCATAAGGTTTGAAACATTGAAGTAAGACTCAGCCTTTTTAACACCGTCCTGTGTAAGTGTTGCTGTTTTAGCCTTTTCGTCAACAACGTAGTCGCCCTCATAGGTTGACTCGGTATCCTGCTTTTCATCCATCTTGGCAACCTTAACCATTTTAAGGGTCTTGGCAAAGGCATTTGCCTGTCTGTAAAGGTCTGTTGACTGCTCGCCCTTACCGCTGATGATAAGAGGAGTACGTGCCTCATCAATAAGAATGGAGTCAACCTCGTCGACGATAGCGAACTTGTGACCTCTCTGTACCTTCTGCTCCTTATACTGAACCATATTGTCACGGAGATAGTCAAAGCCCATCTCGTTATTCGTACCATATGTTATGTCAGCGTTATAAGCAGCTTTTCTCTGCTCATTTGTTTTTTCGTGGATAATCAGACCAACCTCAAGGCCAAGAAAGCGATAAAGCTTACCCATCCACTCGGAGTCACGCTTTGCAAGGTAATCGTTAACGGTTACGATATGAACGCCTTCACCGTTAAGTGCATTAAGATATGCAGGAAGGGTAGCAACGAGTGTTTTACCTTCACCTGTTTTCATTTCTGCGATTCTGCCCTGATGAAGAACAATACCGCCGATAATCTGTACCTCAAAGTGCTTCATACCAAGCACGCGCCATGCAGCCTCACGGCATACAGCAAAGGCGTCAGGAAGAATATCGTCAAGTGTTTCGCCGTTTGCAAGACGCTCCTTAAGGATTGCAGTCTGTGCAGTCAGCTCCTTATCCTCCATTGCCTGATACTTATCCTCCAAAGCAAGAACCTTGTTGGATATTTTTTTTACTCTTTTAACTTCCTTTTTGGAATAATCTCCGAAAAGGGCAGTTATTAATTTATTTGCCATAAATTTACACCTCTGAAAATAATACCAAATAATATTTTAACATAAAGAAATACTATTGTCACTATTTTTTTATTATATATGAATTACTGAGCACTATAGATGCTTTTGATTGAGGATAAAGCACCGCCTGATACAGCATCCTCAGCATTGTCGTTAAAGCTGAGCACAAGGTTTTTGCTGTCCTGCTGAATTTCAAGTGTTATTTCAACTGCCTCAGGAAGAAGCTGTGCCTCATCAATCTGCTTGCAGAGTTCAGTGAGCTTGTTGTCAAGGAATAAATCGCTGTTCAGCTTTGATAAAAGCTGGAAGGTTGAATATTCCGATTTAAGCTTTGATGCAAAATCACCTGCTGCTTTGGCCAGGTCCTTATTGCTTACAGACACAGTAACTGTTTTATTGTCAAGGTCAATAGAGGCTACTTCCATTTCAAGATTGCCGAAAATAGCCTTGCCGAGCTCAACAAACTGTTCGTGCTTCTGAGCGTAGTTAAGAATGATGGACAGCGTACCTGAATCAACATATTTATTAAGGCTTTCGATGTCAAATTCCTTTAATGCGGTTTCAACCACCTGTACGGTTTCGGTTATGTTTTCTTCAGTCATATCAGCGTTAGGTCCTGAGCAGGCTGTAAAGCTCAGCAGCATAACAACGGCACATAATAATAAACTGATTGTTTTTTTCATTACGGATGCTCCTTATTAAAATATTGCCAGTCTATTATATATAATAAAAACTTTTTTGGCAATACTAATTAAAATTATTATAAAAAAATTGCATAATTAAATTATATGTGGTATAATCAACAAAATTAAGCACACTATGTTGATTTTAGTAAAAATGGTATAACCTCTGTGGGATTTTCATATGTTATGTCGTAATATAGCAAGCGAGGTAAATCCGAACAATCCTAAAACGGCTTTATTTCGCCAACTCAAGGACATTTAAAATGAAGAAGTTTTCAAAAAAATATTTTGGGCCTACAAAAGTTAAAAGGCTTTTTGATATTGTAATGTCGCTTTTTGCACTTATTGTTCTTTCTCCGCTGTTTCTTGTGATTTGTATTGCAAATCTGCTTACGCCGGATACCAGTGTATTCTTTTCACATGAGCGAAGGGGAAGGCGCGGAAAGCCATTTAAAATTTATAAATTTCAGACGATGAAAAATAATACCCCGAATGTTGCTACAGGTCAGCTGGAGAATCCTGATCAGTATATAACAAAGGTTGGTAAATTTTTAAGAAAAACGAGTCTTGACGAATTGCCGCAGCTCTGGAATATTCTTAAGGGAGATATGAGCTTTGTTGGTCCCAGACCGCTGATTTCATCTGAGATGCGTGCACACCGCCTCAGGCTGGAATACGGTGTTTACCGTTTCAGACCGGGTCTTACAGGTATGGCGCAGATTAACGGCAGAGACGAGATTTCAATTATGAAAAAAGTGAAATACGATAAGCTTTATTGTGACAACTGGTCACTTAAGCTGGATTTGGTTATTCTTCTGCGCAGCGTTGGTGTTGCATTAAAGCAGGAGGGTTATCAGGAAGGCAAAATTCACAGAAGATAATTTTTATTGGAGAATAAGATTATGGAGAGAAATTTTATTGACGGATATACAGAATGGCAGTCCAATCCTGAAATTGTAGGCGTAAATAAAATTCCGCAGCATGCTACCTTTATGCCTTATGATAATTTTGAAGAGGCTAAAAAGGCAGACCGCTATGCCTCATCACGCTGCAAACTGCTGAATGGCAAATGGAAATTCAAGCTTTATAAAAACTATGCATATAAACCGACTGATTTTGCGCAGCCGCACTATGATTCACACAACTGGGACACAGTGATTGTTCCGTGCTCCTGGCAGATGCAGGGATATGATCAGAATCAGTATTGCAATGTCCGTTATCCATGGGAGGGCAGTGAAGATATCTGTCCGCCTAATGCACCGACAAAGCATAATCCTGTTGGCTGTTATTTGAAAAAGATAAATGTGAATCAGTCCCTCCTTTCAAAGAGAGTTGTTATCTGCTTTGAGGGTGTTGAGTCTGCCTTTTATCTTTACATAAACGGAGAGCGTGCAGGCTATTCTGAATCCACCTTCCACAGAAGTGAATTTGATATTACGAAATATCTCAAAGAGGGTTCAAATACAATCGGTGTGGAGGTTTACCGCTGGTGTACAGGCTCATGGCTTGAATGCCAGGATATGTGGCGTCTCGGCGGTATTTTCCGTGATGTATATATTTATACAACAGAGAGAGAATATATCAGAGATTTCACCGTTACTGCACAGCCTGATATCACATTTAATGATGGTTACGCTGAGGTTAAGGTGAAAACAAACGGAACCTATGAAAGTCTGAGCATTGATATGTGTATTATTGATGCGGATGGCGTAACCGTTGCACTGGATACGCAGTATGCCGACGAGGATCATAATACACTGCTTAAGGCTATTGTTGCCGATGTTAAAATATGGTCTGCTGAGAGTCCGTATCTTTATACAATGGTACTGACACTGAAGAATAATGGTATACCTATTGAATATATCAGCCAGAAAATCGGCTTTAGAACAGTTGAAATCAAAGACGGTATTATCCGTATCAATGGTCAGAGAATTGTATTCAAGGGTACAAACAGGCATGAATTTGACTGCAAAACCGGCAGATATATTACCGAAGAAGTAATGCGTTATGATATTGAAATGATGAAAAAGGCGAATATGAATTCTGTTCGTACTTCTCATTATCCTAACTGTCCTCGATTCCTTGAGCTCTGCGATGAATATGGTCTTTATGTAATTGATGAGAATAATATGGAAACGCACGGCACAGGCTGGTCAACGATTATAGGATGTCCTCAGCTTCCTGCATCACGTCCTGAGTGGGAAAAGGCTTGTATGGAGCGTATCAAGGCAACCTATAACAGAGATAAGAATGTTACATCGGTAGTATGCTGGTCGCTGGGCAATGAATCTCTCGGCGGCGAGACTCCCAAGAAGATGTATAACTATATAAAGAAGGCTGACAAAACACGTTTTGTTCATTTTGAATGTCACCGTTCTCCTGATGAAAAAGAGCTTTCGGATGTTCAGTCAAAGATGTACTACAAGCCGATTGAGTGCGAGGAATATGCAGTTACGCAGCGTGACGGCAGACCCTTTATTCTTTGTGAATATACACACGCTATGGGTAATTCCTGCGGCTCAACGGATGAATATACTAAATTATGGGATAAATATCCGTGCCTTCAGGGCGGTTTTGTGTGGGACTGGGTTGACCAGAGTATTCTCACTACAGATGAAAACGGTGTGGAATATCTTGCTTACGGCGGCGATTTCGGCGAGAATCCGCATGACGGTCATTTCTGCGGAAACGGTCTCCTTTTCGGTGACAGAAAGCCGACACCAAAGCTTGCGGAGATAAAGAAGCTTTATCAGAATGTTGATTTCAATGCCATTGATGCGCAGCGCGGTATTATTGAAATCAAGAATAAATTTATGTTCACAAATTTAAAGGAGTATGAACTTTACTGGAAGCTGAGCTCTGATAAGGGAATACTCTGCGATGGTATTACTGAGGTGGATGCAGAGCCGGGTGAAAAGGCTGTTGTTGATCTTGAACTCAGTAGGGTTACAGGCACTGAATGTTACCTCGACCTGGAATTCAGAGTGAAGGATGATACCGCTTGGTGTGAAGAGGGTCATATCATAGCTTGGGAGCAGTTTGTCATAAACGAGTTTGAAAACACATATGATGAACTTGAGGCAGATGCACCTCTTATCGTAAACGACACCTATGGCTCACTGCGAATTATATCAGATGATATCAATATCCGTTTTGAGAGAAGAGAGAGAAATCAGCTTTATTCCATTAAGGTTGGCGGTGAGGAGCTTCTTCAGGCACCTATGCGTCTGAATTTCTGGCGTGCACTTACGGATAACGACAGGGGCAACCGTGCCGGTTCACGTCTTGGCTGCTGGAGAGATGCAGGTGATACACCGGGTATATTCAATAACACCAAATGGTCTATCCATAATTATAAAATTCTTGAGAATGAGAGAAAGGTTGTGGTAACCTGCGGTGCTACAATCTGTACACAGCCTGAATGTAAAGCCGTGATTGTTTATACAATTACATCAAAGGGTATGGAGGTTGATCTTCAGTTCTCCCCTGATGATACTTTGCCTGAAATTCCTGAGGTTTCCGTGTTGTTTGAGCTTCCTAAGGATTTTGAAGAGGTTACTTATCTCGGAAGAGGTCCTGAGGAGAACTATATCGACCGCTGTAACGGAACAAGGATAGGTGTTTATCATACGACTGTAAACGATATGTGGGTTGATTATCTTAAGCCGCAGGAATGCGGTAACCGAACAGGTGTCAGATATGCCACTATTGTCGGAAAGAAAAAGGTGTTCTCCGTAATTGCTCAGCCGCAGATGGAATTCAATGTGTGCCACTATCTGCCGAAAGAGGTTGAAAATGCATGGCATAAAAAGGAACTCCCTGAATATGACAAAACGGTTGTACGTCTTATTGCAAGACAGCAGGGTGTCGGCGGTTATGACAGCTGGGGTGCACACTGCAATGAGATTTATAAGAATAAGACAGATAAAGTTTACCGTTTGAAATTCCAAATCAGGTTTTGAACGACATCTGCAATTCATTTATAAATAATTATTTAAGATAATCTTAAGAAAATTTAGCTTGACTTTTTCATATAAAAGGAATATATTTCTTATTAGTATCATAAGGACATCTGTCAATTGACGGCAGAAAAGTGATTTTTACATATATTATTTCTGCCATTATAAGGTCTAAATGATAGATGAATAAGAGAGGATTTTTATGAAATCTATAAAAGAAACTGCAATGACAATTGCAATTAAGAATGCTATAAAATATGCCCGTAAGGACTTCTTTAATAATGCACCTAAGATTCTGAATCTGCTTGAAATGGCAGATGTAAAAAAGGTAAACAGAAGTACATATGCAGGTCTTCATAAGGTACTTGATGATCCGAATAACAACTGGATGATTTTCGCTAAAAAGCTGATTTGCGACACAAATCAGTCGGTAGTTGAAAAGCTTGTTCCGCCTGCACTCAATGTTGCAATCAATAGCTATTCAAAGAGAATGAAGGCGATTGAGGAGCACGGCTGCAATGTTCCATGGGCTATTCTTATGGATCCTACTGCTGCCTGTAACTTGAAATGTAAGGGCTGCTGGGCTGCCGAGTATGGTAAGAACAGCCAGCTTTCCTATGATGATCTGGCAAGGATTATCCGTGAGGGTAAGGAACTCGGTACATATATGTACCTTTATACCGGCGGTGAGCCGACAATCAGACGTGCTGATCTGATGCGTCTGTGCCGTGAAAATCCGGATTGTATCTTTATGAGCTTCACAAACGGAACGTTGATTGATGATAGCTTTGCTGATGAAATCGGTGAGGTCGGCAACTTCCTTCCTGCGTTCTCCATTGAAGGATATGAGGAGGAGAATGATTTCCGCCGCGGCGACGGTACATTTAAAAAATGTACTGCTGCAATGAAGCGTCTTAAGGACAGAGGTATTCCATTCGGTGCTTCACTTTGTTATACAAGCAAGAATACGGATGTTTTATCATCGGATGAGTATATGGATTGGCTCATTGATCAGGGTGTAATGTTTGCATGGTTCTTTACATATATGCCGACAGGAAACGGTGCTGTAACCGAGCTTATGGTTTCACCTGAGCAGCGTGCGACTATGTATAAGAAAATGCATGAATGGAGACATACCAAGCCTATATTTGCACTTGATTTCTGGAATGACGGTGAGTACGTTCAGGGCTGTATTGCAGGCGGACGTCACTATTTCCATATCAATGCAAACGGTGACTGTGAGCCTTGTGCCTTTGTTCATTATTCAAATGTAAATATCAAGGAGTGCTCTGTTCTTGATGCACTTAAGAGTCCGCTCTTTATGGCATATAAGAAGAATCAGCCGTTCAATAATAATATGCTGCGTCCGTGCCCTGTGCTGGATAATCCGGGCGCTATCAGCAGAATGGTTGCTGAAACAGGTGCTTATTCAACAGAAATGGAAAATCCTGAAAGTGCAAACGAATTGTTTGATAAGACCATTACTGCTGCAAAGGCATGGAAGGTAAAGGCAGATGAGCTCTTTGACCGTGACAAGTTTATTGCAAATCATATCAAGGATGAAAATATGTACAACTTTGAAATTCCTGATGAGGAAAGGCTCTTCAGCGAATTTGAAAAGACAGAGTAAACTGCAAAACAGAATCAGCGTGCATCGGTTAACCCCTTGCACGCTTTTTTGTGATTTTTGAATTTATTTAGGAGAGAAAGATTATGAACACCGGTATATTGTGTGCTATGATTATTCTTGTGCTTTTTAGTGCCTTCTTTTCAGGTGCGGAAACAGCCTTTTCCTCACTGAACCGCGTTAAGCTCAAATCAATGATGCGTGACGGAAAGTCAAACAGGAAGATTGAAAGAGCACTTGCTTTATCGGAAAATTATGATACAGTTTTGTCCACTGTTCTTATCGGAAACAATATTGTGAATATCGCCTGTACGTCGCTTGCTACTCTGTTTTTCACAGGTATTCTCGGTGATAACAGCGATCTCGGTGCAACGGTATCCACCATTGTTATGACAATTGTTGTTCTGATTTTCGGTGAGGTTACACCAAAGACCTTTGCAAAGGAGAGGGCAGAAAAGGTTGCAATCGTTATTTCACCTGCGGTAAAGTTTCTTGCAGTCGTTTTCACACCGCTCAATTTCTTTTTCAAAGGCTGGAAGTTTCTTATGAACAAGGTGTTCAAAACCGGAGGAGTTAATACCGTTACTGAAGAAGAGCTGAAAACCTATGTTGACGAGGCACACACAGGCGGAGAAATTGATGAAAATGAAAGTGAGCTTATCCGCTCCTCAATAGAGTTTGATGATATTGATGTGGGTGATATTCTTGTTCCGCGTGTTGATGTTGAGGCAGTTGATAAGTATGCACCGCTCAGTGAAATTGAACGCGTATTCAATTCAACAAATTTCAGCCGTCTGCCGGTATATATTAATGATATAGATAATATAGTGGGTGTTATTCACCATAGGGATTTTGAAAGTGCAAGAAAGAGGAATCTGAAATCTCTTCGTACTATCTTAAAGCCGGTGCCTGCTGTATCGCCTGATACGAAAATATCAAAACTGCTGAGAATATTCCAGAAAAACAAGACGCATCTTGCGGTGGTGATTGATGAATTCGGCGGAACAGAGGGCATTGTTACCATTGAGGATATTTTAGAGGAGCTTGTGGGCGAAATATGGGACGAGCACGACGAGGTGCAGAATGATATTGAGCAGATAAGCGACACGGAATATATTGTTCAGGGCAGTATGTCGGTTGATGATTTCTATGAATACTTTAAGATTAATAAGGTTGAAAAGGAAATTTCAACAGTCAATGGCTGGATAATGAAAAACACAGATAAAATACCGCAGAAGGATGATAAGGTAGTCTGTGACGGACTTACTGCACTTGTTTTATCCGTTGACGGAAAACGTGCAGATGAAATTAAAATAACAGTTGAGGAAGAGGAAAATGTTTCCAAACAGGAAGAAGATATTTAATACATCGTCCTACGATTATATCATTGCAGGCTTGGGCAATCCCGGCGGAAAGTATGAGATGACAAGGCATAATGCCGGTTTTCTTGCTATGGATTTGCTCGCAATTGAGGACGGATTTGATATAAAAAAATTAAAGCATCACGCCCTTGTGGCAGATGCTGAAATAAACGGTAAAAGATGCCTTGTAATGAAGCCGCAGACGATGATGAACAACAGCGGTGAGGCAGTAGGCGAGGCGGCAAGATTCTATAAAATACCGCCTGAAAATGTGATTATCGTTTATGATGATATTTCACTTGACGTGGGTCAGACAAGAATAAGACGAAAGGGCTCGGCAGGTGGTCACAACGGAATAAAAAGTATCATTGCTCATCTTGGCAGTGAAAATTTTCCGCGTGTTAAGGTCGGTGTGGGCAAAAAGCCGAATCCTGAATATGATCTTGTTTCGTGGGTGCTGGGCAGATTCCCTAAGGAGCAGGAGCCTGAGCTGAAGTCAGCACTTGAAAACAGTACAAAGGCAGTACGCCTGATTGTTAATGATGAAATTGACAAGGCGATGAATTTATATAATTCATAGAGCATTTAATTTATTGGGCGGATATTGAATCCGCCTCTACGATATATCAGTATATTTTTTGTAGGGGTCGATTCCATATCGACCCTGAATAATATTAATGAAAGATAGGGTGAAAAATTATGTCCTGTTTTTCCGAAGAATTTAATAAAAGTAAGGATTTTATAAGCCTCAGCAAGAGTATTGATTCCCTCAATGCTCCTGTTGGGGCAATCGGTCTTTCTGATATTACCAAGTGCTTTGCAATACATTCCCTGTGTGAAAAGGGGGACAAGGCATTTGTTATTACACCTGACGAGGCAACTGCGGTCAAGGTGCAGGAAAGTTTGTCACAGCTTCAGGAGGGTGTTCTGCTTTATCCCTCAAGGGAGCTGACCTTTGTTGAGGTGGCAGGTGTCAGCAGGGAGTTTGAGCATATCAGGCTCGGTGTTCTTTCACGTATTTTACAGGGTGATTATTCTGCTGTTGTTCTGTCTGCCAATGCGGCTTGCCAGTACACTATGCCGCCGTCCGTGCTTGAGAAAAGGAGCTTTTTAATCTCTGCAGGTGATGAAATAAACGTCAGCACACTGGAAGAAAAGCTCACCCTTGCAGGCTATGTCAGATATGATCAGGTTGACGGAACAAGTCAGTTCGCCGTTCGCGGCGGAATCATTGATATCTTTCCGCCTTATATGGATGAGCCTGTGCGTATTGAAATGTGGGGGGATAATGTGGATACCATTTCCTCCTTTGATATTTATACCCAGCGAAGGAGCAAGAGCCTTGATGAAATCAGTATTACCCCTGCAAACGAGGTGCTGTTTGACAGTGCCGAAAAGCTTGCAGATCAGATTGAAAAGGTTGCCAAGTCACTTAAGGGCAAGGCAATCAAGGCGAGGGAAAAGCTCTACGACGATTGCGATAAGCTGAGAAATGGCACAACACTGAACTGCCTGGATAAATATCTTCCGCTCTGTTATGAGTCAAAGGGTATCTTTGATTATTTTGAGGGCAAGCTCTTTGTTGTGGAAAGCGGAAGAGTCAAGGAAAAATGCCAGAAGCAGGAGCGTCTCAATTTAGAGGACCTGAAATGGTTTGTGGAGGACGGTACGCTCTGCAAGGGGCTTGATAAATTCGGTCTCGATTTTTCAGAGCTTACCGATATGTATGCGCAGCATAATGCCGTATATATGGACTCTCTGCCGAGAGGCAGCTTTGATACACCGGTAAAGCATCTTGCTGATTTTACGGTGCAGAGCTTTAATGCCTGGAGCGGTACACTCTCACAGCTTAAGGACGAACTGTTCGGACTTGACAAGGGCGGTTACACCGTGTGTATTATGGCAGGTACAACGAGAGCAGGAAGAGCACTGGCTGAGGATATCAGGGATATGGGCTATGATGCCGTGTTCTTTGAAAAATATCCGCCGCAATTTCAGCAGAAGGCTGTCAATGTTATCACAGGCACAATGATGGCAGGCTTTCAGTTTTCGCAAATCAAGTTTGCACTGCTGACCCATTCCAAATCGTCACAGAGCTCCAAGAAGCATAAAAAGGCTTCCTCAAAAAATGCAATTCACTCACTTGATGAGCTGAATGTGGGCGACTATATTGTTCATAATATTCACGGTATAGGAATTTTTGAGGGCATAAACGCATTAGAAATCAACAAGGTTAAAAAGGACTATATCAAAATCAGCTATGCGAAGGGCGACACACTTTACGTCCCTGTTACCCAGCTTGACCTTGTTTCAAAATATATCGGTCCTAAGGAGGATACGAGGGTTAAGATTAACCGTCTCGGTTCTCCTGAATGGAAAAAGACGAAGGCGAAGGTTCGCTCCTCTGTTAAGGATATGGCGAAGGAGCTGATTGCACTTTATGCAAAGCGTATGAGCACAAAGGGCTTTGCCTTTTCTCCTGATAGCGACCTTCAGCGTGATTTTGAACTGCGTTTTGAGTATGATGAAACGGATGATCAGCTCAGATGCAGTGAGGAAATCAAGCACGATATGGAACGGACTGCACCGATGGATCGTCTGCTTTGCGGTGATGTTGGCTTCGGTAAGACCGAAGTGGCTTTGCGAGCAGTGTTCAAATGTATTGCGGACGGCAAGCAGTGTGCTATCCTTGTGCCTACCACAGTTCTTGCAATGCAGCATTTTAAAACTGCGTCAAAACGCTTTGAGCCGTATGCGGTGAATGTGGAAATGATTTCACGCTTTGTTACACCGTCAAAGCAAAAGGATATTCTGAAAAGACTTGCTGAGGGCAATGTGGATGTGCTTATCGGCACACATAAGCTGCTTGGAAAAAGTATAAACTTTAAGGATTTAGGCTTGCTTATCGTTGACGAGGAACAGCGTTTCGGCGTGGCGCAAAAGGAAAAAATCAAGGAAAAATTCCCACGTGTGGATGTTCTTACTCTGTCGGCAACACCGATTCCGCGTACACTGAATATGGCAATGAGCGGTATCCGTGATATGAGCCTGCTTGAAGAGGCACCCGGAGAAAGACAGCCTGTTCAGACCTATGTTGTTGAATATGATAATGAAATACTTGTTGAGGCAATGGAAAGGGAAATCAATCGTGGCGGTCAGTGCTACTACCTGCATAATAATGTGGAAACCATTGAGCATAAGGCTATGGCGATAAAGAAAGCACTGCCTGATGCAAGAGTGGGAATCGGTCACGGCAAGATGACGGAGGAACAGCTCTCCGCCGTATGGAATCAGCTTTTAAACGGTGAAATTGATATCCTTGTCTGCACCACGATTATTGAAACAGGTGTGGATGTACCGAACTGCAATACCCTTATCATTGAAAATGCGGACCGTATGGGTCTGGCTCAGCTCCACCAGATAAGAGGACGTGTCGGACGTTCGTCAAGACGTGCATATGCATATTTCACCTTTACACGCGGAAAAGAGCTTACCGATATTGCCACACGAAGACTTGAGGCAATCCGAGAGTATACCGAGTTCGGCTCAGGCTTTAAGATTGCTATGCGTGACCTAGAGATACGCGGAGCAGGCTCACTGCTCGGCAACCGACAGCACGGACATATGGAGGCTGTGGGATATGATATGTACCTCAAGCTCCTTGAAGAGGCAGTGGCTATGGAAAAGGGCGAGCTTAAGGAAGAGGAGCTGGAGGAAAAGGAATGCCTGATTGATGTGTCAATCGATGCACACATTCCGGAAACCTATATTATTTCTACCTCTCAGCGTCTTGCCATGTATAAACGTATTGCAAATATTAAAAATGATGAAGATGCCAATGACGTTTATGATGAGCTTACAGACCGTTTCGGCGCTCCGCCGTCAGCCGTATGGGGACTGATTGAAATTGCACTGCTCAGAAATTCGGCAATCGCACTGAATATTACTGATGTTGTTCAGCGCAACGGCTCACTGCTTTTCTATTCACCTGAGGTTGATATCAAAACAGTGGCAATACTCAATGCCTTTATGAAGGGCAGGGTTACACTCTCGGCAGGCAAAAGACCGTATATCGCAGTCAAGCTCACTCCTGAGGAATCAAACCTTGAAACCTTAAGTGAAACCCTTAAATTAATGAAACAGGCAAAAGAGCATATAAAAGAACAATCATAAAATGAACCGCGAACATTTTGTTCGCGGTTTTTTGTATAGTTATAAGAAATGTTTTTGACATTTCGTAGGGGCGGATTCAATATCTGCCCGAACATTATTAAAATTTTAGGGGACGATATGGAATCGTCCCCTACGAATTAACAGTAATATTCTTGAAATATTGTAGGGTGAGGGCTTGCTCTCACCGTAATATAAAAATATTTTCGGCAGGAGCAAGCCCCTGCCCTACAAAATATTAATGAAGTTCTGACATATACCTCCTTTGTGGTTGAGGCGGTGTGAACTATTCTTGAAGGAATAAAGGAATAAAAATTTTTTTTATCATTGCAACACTTTGCTATTATTTATATACTTAACATATGACATGTCAAAGGGGTGAGCTGAATGAGAGAATCCGATTTAGTAAAAATGGCAAAGGGCGGAGACAAGGAAGCGTTCTGCAGGCTTTATTCATTATATAAAGACAGGCTGTACCGCTATGCCTATTACAGGCTGGGTAATTATGATGATGCACAGGATGCGGTGTCGGACTGTATTGTATCCGCCTATGAGCAGATTAAAAATCTGCGCAGGGCAGAGGCTTTTCCCTCGTGGATATTTAAAATACTGTATGCAGCTTGCTCAGCTTACATAAAGCAGCAGATGAGACAGCGGGAGCTTGATGATATTGATACTGCAAGGCAAAGCTCAAACCTGTTTACAATAATGGATGAGAGCAAAACGGAGCTTGCTCAGGCACTTGATATCTTAAGCAGTGACGAAAAGGAGATTGTTCTTCTGTCCGTTGTCGGCGGCTTTACAAGTAAAGAGATATCTAAGATTACGGGACTTACTGCAAGCAGTGTGAGGTCAAAGCTGTCACGCAGTCTTGCTAAAATGCGTAATTATCTGGAGTGATGTCATATGAAAAAGATGAATGATTTTGATTTTATAAAAAGTAAATTTGAAGAAGAAAATGTAACAGCTCCGTATGGACTTGATGAAAGGATGGTTATGGGTATGCTGGACGGAAGAAAGCAGAAGCGTGTTAAGTTTTATCAGTCAAGGGCATTCAAGGCATTTGTAAGTGCTGCGGCCTGTGTTGCCGTTGTTCTTACTGCCGTTACAGTTGTTAAGCCGTATCTCTCAGACAGGAACGCTATAATAGATGTTGCACCGCCTGAGCAACAGCAGGTGCTCAATACCTTTACAAGTGTTGATGAAATCAAGTCAGCGATAAAAGAAATTGAGTCTGTATATTATTCTTATAACGGTATCGGCGGTGCATTTGTAGATAAAGAGATGACCGATACGATTACCACAGAACAGCCTGAGGGAGGAGCAGGCGCAGCTTCTTTCGGTGATACCTATACACAGGTAGATGATGTGGACGAGGCAGATATTATTAAAAATGACGGCGAATATATTTACTATGCCAGCACAAGTCTCGGATGCGTTAAAATTTATAAGCCGAATGGTAAGGATGCTGAGCTTGTTGCCACAATAGATGATTTTTTAAGAAATTCTGATGAATACAGTGAAGAACTGTCAGATACAGAAAATGTTTGTGATATTTATGTTTATAAAAATATATTGGCAGTAAATACGGAAAAATTTGAGTATCAGTATCGCAACAACGATAAGGATGATTATTATGCAAAGGTATCAACCCTCGTGCATCTTTATGATATTTCCGATGTAACGTCACCTAAGAAAATAAATTCCTTTGGGCAGAGCGGAACTGGCATATCATCAAGAATGATCGGCAATCAGTTATATTTAGTTACAAATGATATGATTTACAGCAATGAATGTAAGGATGATTCTGATTACCTTCCATATGTCTGCAACGGTAAGGACAGCGAGAAGGAACCGATGAAGCTCAGTGATATTTCCTATGGTGCTTCCCCCAGTGAATCCGGCTATCTTGTAATCAGTATTATAGATGTTGAGAATGCGAAAAAGACAACGGATACGAAGGCTGTTTTCGGTGCAGGCACGGATATGTACTGCAATAAGAAGAATATGTATATTACAATGAATGAGTGGCAATGGAACGGATTTAAGGATGATTCAGAGCATGTTGACACGAAGACACAGATTGTAAAGGTGAATTTCAGTGAAGGTGATATCAAATTCACCGCTGAGTGTGAGGTGCCGGGCAATACACATAACCAGTTTTCAATGGACGAAAAGGACGGCAATCTGCGTGTTGCCACAACCTCCTATAATGAAAAGGGCAATGAAGTAAATAACTTATTTGTGCTGGATGAAAATCTGAATAAAATAGGTGAGGTCACAGGCTTTGCTGAAGATGAGAGCATCAAAGCGGTCAGATTTATGGGTGATATGGCATATGTTATAACTTATGAAGAAACCGATCCGTTATTTGTTATTGATTTATCTGTTCCGACCAATCCGCAGATTAAAGGCGAGGTAAAAATAAGCGGATTCTCAAGTCTGCTTGTTCCTGTGGATGAAAATACACTTCTCGGCATCGGTTATTCAACTGAAGCTGGTGAATTTTCAGAGGTTACCGACGGCGTAAAGTTTGCATTGTTTGATATTTCAAATCCGCAGAAGCCTGCTGTGCTTGACAGCTATGTTTTGAAATATGCAACATCAGATGCACAGTACAATCACCACGCACTGCTTGTGAATCCGCAGGCAGGCTATTATGCAATCCCTTATCAGAGATGGAATTATGAAAAGGCGATTGACGAAAATGCCGTTATCAAGATTGAAATAGAAAATGGTAAAATCAATGTTGCAAATCATTTCAATATTGACAGTGATGAAAATATAATTCGCTGCACATATGTGGATGATAATCTGTACGCGTTTGACTATTCAGGCAATGTATACAGCTGTGTGGAATAAATTTAAACGAGTTGTTTAAATGATTAAAGCTCCGATACAATGAAGTATCGGAGCTTCTTAATTGCCATTCACGCAATTAAAATCGGATTTATATCCAAAAAAGAAATAAAAGCGAAAGAAAAAGGCTTATTAAAACTTATTTCATGCTCTCTTCGTAAGCCTTGATCATCTTCTTAACCATCTGGCCGCCTACTGAACCAGCCTGCTTTGAAGTAAGGTCACCATTGTAACCATTCTTAAGGTTAACACCAACTTCAGCAGCAGCCTCCATCTTGAATCTGTTAAGAGCTTCCTTAGCCTCTGGAACTACATTCTTATTGCTTGACATTTGAATACACCTCTTTTTCTGTTTACTTACAAAAGTGAAGAATGAAATCTGTAATTTCAAAAATCATTTTTCGCTCTTGCAAGTATAGTTTGTGAAGCATATTCGATTTTAATATTGAAAAATTTTGACAATAAAATATACTCAAAATTTAAGTTTGTTCTAATAATTTTAGCTTTACTGCTTTTATAAACAAACGATTACGATGATTTTTATGTATCAAATTTCAAAGAGATATATCTGTTTAATAGGATGTTTTTCAGTTGGCTTCACAAAAAATGCTGTAAAATAATGAAAATTATAAAATTTTTGTTTATTTTTTAACGAACTTATGCTAAAATAAATAAAATAAAATGGCATAAAGCATAAATTTTTGTAAAAAATTATGCAGAGCAAATATCAATTATTATCAGAGAGGAAAACATTTATGCAAAAGAAACTAAGTACACTTCCTTTTAAGGGTACTCCGAAGCAGAAAGCTCTGCTCGATGAAGTGATTGAACAAAACAAGCATGATAAAAGCCGTTTGATGGCAGTTATGCAGGAAGCACAGGAAATTTACGGTTATTTGCCGATTGAAGTGCAGAGCATGATTGCTGAAGGTATGGATGTTCCGCTTGAAAAAGTATATGGTGTTGCAACCTTCTATGCACAGTTTTCATTAGCACCGAAGGGAAAATATAATATATCTGTATGTATGGGTACTGCCTGTTATGTTAAAGGCTCACAAACCCTTCTGGATGCTCTGACTGAAAAGCTTGGCATTGGTGTTGATGAATGTACTCCTGACGGAAAATTTTCTATCACCGCCTGCCGTTGTATCGGTGCATGCGGACTTGGTCCGGTAATGACCATTAATGATGAAGTTTACGGAAAACTTACGGCAGATGATATTGACGGAATTCTTGCAAAATATCAGGACTGACAGATTAACTTGATAAGGAGGAGCAAAAATGAAATCTTTGGATGAGCTTAATGCAATTAAGCAGGAATATAAAAGCGCTGTATTGATTCGCACAAGCGACTATGGAACACGAATTATCGTCGGTATGGGAAACAGCGGTATTGTTGCAGGTGCACGTGATATTCTCAAAACGATTGTTGAGGAAATTGACAGAGAGGATTTGAACGGCAGGGTTATTGTTATGCAGGAGGCGAGAGTAAGCCGAGTTGGCTGCAATCCTGTTGTTAAGATTGTTGAGGACGGCGTGAAAACAGCTGTTTACGCAAATGTTACCTCAGATATGGCACGCCGTATTATTAAAGAACATATTATAAACGGCAATATTGTTGAAGAATATCTCTTAAAAGAAGATGAAAACAAGGAGGAGGCTAAATAATGATACGTTCACATATTATGATTTGTGGCGGTACAGGCTGTACCTCTTCAGGCAGTAAAAAGATTCAGGATGAATTTAAGAAATGTATCAATGCATATGGGCTTAATGACGAGGTTCAGATTGTGCAGACCGGTTGTTTTGGACTTTGTGCACTTGGTCCGGTAGTTATTGTTTATCCCGAAGGCACATTCTACAGTCAGGTTAAGATTGAAGATGTTGAGGAAATTGTTGAATCACATCTTCTCAAGGGACATATTGTTGAAAGGCTTGTTTATGCCGATACCGGCAAGGTTCAGCCTAAAAATCCGAAATATGTTACATTAAAAGAAACGGCATTCTACCGTTCACAGGACAGAATTGTTCTCAGAAACTGCGGTGTTATTAACCCTGAAGATATTAACGAGTATATAGCAAGAGACGGTTATCAGGCACTCAATAAAGCCTTAACAACAATGACACCTGATGATGTTATCAAATGTATTTCCGACTCAGGACTTCGAGGCAGAGGCGGCGGTGGATTTCCGACAGGATTCAAGTGGGCGCTTTGTGCACCTAACAAGGCACCTCAAAAGTATGTTGTTTGTAATGCTGATGAGGGAGATCCGGGTGCCTTTATGGATCGTTCCGTTCTTGAGGGAGATCCACACTGCATAATTGAAGCCATGACGATTGCCGGATTTGCAATCGGTGCAACAAAGGGTTTTGTATATGTTCGTGCAGAATATCCGATAGCAGTCAATCGTTTACAGATTGCAATTGATCAGGCACGAGAATATGGTATGCTCGGCAAAAACATATTTGACTCCGGCGTTGATTTTGATATTGAAATAAGACTTGGTGCAGGTGCATTTGTATGCGGTGAGGAAACTGCTCTTATGACCTCAATTGAGGGCAACAGAGGTGAGCCGCGTCCACGTCCTCCGTATCCTGCCGTTAAGGGACTTTATGATTCTCCGACAGTGGAAAACAATGTTGAAACCTTTGCAAATGTTCCGCAGATTATTCTTAACGGTGCAGAATGGTTTTCGTCACTGGGTACTGAAAAGTCAAAGGGTACAAAGGTATTTGCACTTGGCGGTAAAATCAAACATACAGGTCTTGTTGAGGTACCTATGGGAACAACACTCCGTCAGATTATTGAAGATATCGGCGGCGGTATTCCAAACGGAAAAAGGTTTAAGGCCGCACAGACAGGCGGTCCTTCAGGCGGATGTATTCCTGCCTCTCTGATGGATACAAAAATTGATTATGACAACCTGACAGCCATCGGATGTATGATGGGTTCAGGCGGACTTATTGTTATGGACGAAGACACCTGTATGGTTGATATTGCTAAATTCTTCCTCGAATTTACAGTTGATGAATCCTGCGGTAAATGTACTCCGTGCCGAGTGGGAACAAAGCGTCTCCTTGAAATCCTTGAAAAAATCACACAAGGCAAAGGAACAATGGAAGATATTGACCGTCTTGAGGATCTTTGCTATTATATCAAAGCAAACGCGCAGTGCGGACTTGGTCAGACAGCACCAAATCCTGTTCTTGCAACTCTTAAATTTTTCCGTGATGAATATATTGCTCATGTTCAGAACAAGAAATGTCCGGCAGGCGTCTGCAAAGATCTTCTGACTTATGTTATTGATAAGGATAAATGTATCGGATGCGGAATGTGTGCAAGGAACTGCCCTGCCGGAACCATTATTCCGACTTCCTATACTGCACCGAATCATAAGCTTTCATCTTATGAAATTGTACCTGACAAATGTGTTAAATGCGGTGTATGTATTTCAAACTGTAAATTTAAGGCAATAAGCAAGCAATAAGGAGGCGTATCTGAAATGGAAGAAATGGTAAATTTAACAATAAACGGTATTCCTGTTACTGCACCGAAGGGTTCAACAATTTTGGATGCGGCCCGTCACACAGGAATTGAAATTCCGACACTTTGTTTTATGAAAGATATCAATGAAATCGGTGCCTGCCGTATCTGTATCGTTGAAGCAAATGAAGGAAGAGGATTTAAAATTGTTACATCCTGCGTATACCCTGTTTCAGAGGGTATGGAGGTACTTACAAATACGGAAAAAATACAGCGCTACAGAAAAACAACACTTGAACTTCTTTTATCTGTTCATGACAAAAACTGTCTTTCCTGCAGCCGTTCGACAAACTGCGAGCTTCAGAATCTCTGCTATCACTATGGTGTAGATCACTCACGTTTTGAGGGAGAAAAGAAGCATTACGAAAAGGATACAAGCACAGCACATCTGATCAGAGACAACAACAAATGTATTCTTTGCAGACGATGTGTTGCAGCCTGCGAACAGCAGTATGTGAGCGTTATCGGCGCAAATGACCGTGGTATGGATACTTCAATCGGTCAGCCGTTTAATCTTCCGCTCAATTCCACACCGTGTATCTCCTGCGGACAGTGTACGGTTGTCTGCCCGACAGGTGCGTTGACAGAAAGAGATGACACATACAAAGTCTGGGCTGCACTTGCCGATCCGACAAAGCATGTTGTTGTTCAGACTGCTCCGTCCATTCGTGCCACAATCGGTGAATGCTTCAATATGCCGATTGGAACAAATGTTGAGGGAAAGCTTGTTGCAGGTCTTCGCCGACTTGGATTTGATAAAGTATTTGATACTGACTTTGCCGCTGATTTGACAATTGTTGAAGAGGCAAATGAACTTGTTGAACGTATAAAGAATAACGGAACTCTGCCGATGATAACGTCCTGTTCACCGGGATGGGTAAAATTCTGCGAATTCTATTATCCTGATTTGCTCGCTCATCTTTCAACATGTAAATCACCTCAGCAAATGGGTGGTGCAGTTATTAAAACATATTATGCGAATAAAATGGGAATTGATCCTAAAGATATTGTCAGCGTATCCATTATGCCTTGTACGGCAAAGAAATTTGAAATCGGAAGAGAGGATCAGTCTGCCGCAGGTGTTCCTGATGTTGATATTGCATTAACAACAAGAGAGCTCAGCAGAATGTTTAACAGACTCGGAATTAACTTTGCGGCTCTTCCTGATGAAGAGTTTGACAGTCCTCTCGGTGACGATACAGGCGCTGCCGTAATCTTCGGTGCAACCGGTGGTGTTATGGAAGCTGCTGTAAGAACGGCTAATGCGTGGCTCAATGGTGCGACGGAGCCGGTAGAGCTTGAGGAAGTAAGAGGAACGAAAGGACTTAAAGAAGCAAGTGTGAACCTTAACGGAACAGAGCTTAAGCTTGCTGTTGCATCAGGTGCTGCCGCTGCAAAGACTGTTATGGACAGGCTTAAAGCAGGCAACCCTGACGGTTGGGGATTTATTGAAATTATGGGATGTCCGGGCGGTTGTGTAAACGGCGGCGGTCAGCCGATTCAGCCGCAATATGTTCGTGATACGGTTGACCTTAAAGCGATCAGAGCAAAAGCTCTTTATGATCAGGATAAATCAATGACGCTTCGTATGTCACACGAATCACCTGTTGTTAAAAAGCTTTATGAAGAATGGTATGATGGATTCGGCGGTAAAAAAGCGCACCATGATTTGCATACATCATATACCCCAAGAGAAAAATATAAGATTTAATATTTATCAACAAAGGGCTTGCTGACATATGTTTTGCAAGCCTTTTAAGAATATGAATATAAAATATACTGCAAACAGGCGGTGCTAATGAACAAAGAGTGTAATGAATTAATGGATAAACTTTGCGAAAATTCAGTTTTGTCATTTGAAGAATATTTGTTTTTAATAAGAAACAGAAAAGAATGTGAAAAACAACTTTTCGAAAATGCGTCAGCTGTTCGCCGGCAAATTTACGGTGATACGATTTATGTAAGAGGATTAATTGAATTTTCCAATTATTGCAGAAATGATTGTTATTATTGCGGCATTCGGCGAAGCAGCAAATCAGCCCGGAGGTACAGGCTCAGTGAAAAAGAAATACTTGAATGTGCCGATTACGGATATAATTGGGGCTTTCGTACCTTGGTGCTTCAAGGTGGAGAAGACGCATTTTTTACCGATGAAAGACTTTGCAGAATAATCAGAAACCTGAAAGTACGGCACGCAGACTGTGCAGTTACACTGTCACTCGGCGAAAGAAGCTTTGAAAGTTATAAGGCACTGAAGGATGCCGGTGCAGACAGGTATCTGCTGCGCCACGAAACAGCAGACAGCAAGCATTACAGTCAGCTTCATCCGGATTCAATGAGATTTGAAAACAGAATAAACTGTCTTAAGAATCTGAAAGCACTCGGCTACCAGGTCGGAGCAGGCTTTATGGTTGGTTCACCTTTTCAGACACCGGAGCATTTGTCAAACGAGCTGGTTTTTTTGAAAAAACTGAATCCGCATATGGTCGGCATAGGACCGTTTATACCACATAAGGACACTCCGTTTGCAGATGAAAGTCAAGGCTCAGCCGAGCTTACTCTTTTTATGCTTGCATTGGTACGGCTGACATTGCCAAATGTGCTTTTGCCTGCAACAACGGCACTTGCAACTGCTGACCCTTTTGGACATGAAAAGGGCATTTTGGCAGGAGCGAATGTCATTATGCCAAATCTTTCGCCGTTGAACGCAAGAGAAAAATACACACTTTATGACAATAAAATTTATACAGGTGATGAAGCGGCACAAAACATTGATCATTTACGAAAAAAAATAAACGCAATCGGTTGTCAGATCGTAACAAACCGCGGCGATTACAAGGGAGAATTATATGTCTGAATATAATCTGAAATCACTTAAGGCAGAAGAATTTATCTGTGATGAAGAAATTAAGGCTACATTGAAATATGCCGATGAAAACAAGGATAATCTTGAACTTGTAGATAAAATTATTGAAAAGGCTAAGCTTCGCAAAGGACTTACGCACAGAGAAGCAAGCGTTCTTCTTGCATGTGAAAATAAAGACAAAACAAAAGAAATCTATGATTTGGCAGAGCAGATTAAAAAGGATTTTTACGGCAACAGAATCGTAATGTTTGCACCGCTTTATCTTTCAAATTACTGCATTAACGGATGCCTTTATTGTCCTTATCATTTAAAAAACAAGCACATTGCACGCAAGAAGCTTACGCAGGAGGAGGTTGCAAAAGAGGTTATTGCCCTTCAGGATATGGGTCACAAGCGGCTTGCTATTGAGGCAGGCGAAGATCCTGTAAACAATCCGATTGAGTACATTCTTGATTGTATTAAAACAATATATTCAATTAAGCATAAAAACGGTGCAATCCGCCGTGTAAATGTTAATATTGCGGCTACTACGGTTGAAAATTACAAAAAGCTCAAAGATGCAGGAATAGGCACATATATTCTTTTTCAGGAAACATATCACAAGGAAAGCTATGAAATGCTTCACCCTACAGGGCCTAAACACAATTATGCTTACCATACCGAAGCTATGGACAGAGCAATGCAGGCAGGTATTGACGATGTTGGTATAGGGGTGCTTTTTGGTCTTGATAAATACCGATATGAATTTGCAGGACTTCTGATGCATGCTGAGCATCTTGAAGCGGTTCACGGTGTAGGTCCTCACACAATCAGTGTTCCCCGTGTTAAGCCTGCTGATGATATTGACCCAACAGAATTTGACAATTCTTTGAGTGATGAAATGTTTTGTAAAATAGCAGCTTTAATCAGAATTTCTGTTCCTTATACAGGAATGATTATTTCAACCCGTGAAACACCTGAAATCCGAAAACAGATTATTCGTCTTGGTGTAAGCCAGATAAGCGGTGGTTCAAGAACATCTGTCGGCGGTTACTGTGAAGAAGAACGGCCTCATGATACAGAGCAGTTTGATGTTTCTGATAACAGAACGCTTGATGAAGTTGTGAACTGGCTTATGCGTGAAGGATATATTCCGTCATTTTGTACTGCCTGTTACAGGGAAGGCAGAACAGGGGACAGATTTATGAGCCTCTGCAAAGCAGGTCAAATTCAAAACTGCTGTCATCCGAATGCCCTTATGACGCTTAAGGAATTTCTTATGGATTATGCAAGCGAGGATACAAAAGCAATCGGTGAGGCGATGATAGAAAAAGAAATTGACAATATCGGTAAGGATAAAGTTAAGGATATTGTCAGAGAAAGACTTGTTAAAATAGAAAACGGAGAAAGAGATTTCCGTTTTTAGGCAAATACAATCAAACCGTATTTGCCAAACCACTTTATCGAGGTAAGCTTATGAATCTTAACGAAACGCCATCGGCTGAAAGAATTCATATTGGTTTTTTCGGCTGTACAAATTCAGGTAAAAGCAGTCTTGTTAATGCTGTAACAGGCCAGGATTTATCTGTGGTGAGTGATATAAAAGGAACCACAACTGACGCTGTAAAAAAAACAATGGAGCTTTTACCGCTCGGTCCTGTTGTTATGATTGACACACCGGGATATGACGATGAAAGTCTGCTCGGTGAAAAGCGAATTGCAGCGGCTGAAAAAATTTTGCATAAATGTGATATTGCAGTTCTGGTAACAACCCATCCTGTGCTTAATGATATTGAAAGCAGGCTTATTTCGCTGTTCAAAAAGAACGGTACTTCTTATCTCATAGCAGTTAATAAATCAGATTTAATGGCTTCTTTTCCTGAAAACGAGGAAAATATAATCTATACCAGTGCTTTGGAAAAAACAGGCATTGAAGAATTGAAAAACGCACTCGGCAAATGCGTAAAAAATGAAACGAAGGGTGTAAATTTTGTCGGTGACTTAATCGGTCTGGGCAATATTGTGGTTCTTGTAACACCGATTGATTCAGCAGCACCTAAGGGCAGGCTTATTTTGCCTCAGCAGCTGGCTGTTCGTGATATTATTGATTTCGGTGCAGTTGCTGTTGTTACGAAAGAGGATATGCTTGAAAATACACTCGCATCATTAAAAAATCCGCCTGACCTTGTTATAACCGATTCACAGGTTTTTAAAATAGTAAACGAAATTGTGCCTGAAGCTATTCCGCTGACATCATTTTCAATTCTTATGGCAAGGTATAAGGGCTTTCTTGAAACTGCTGTAAACGGAGTGAAAAAAATTGATAGTCTGAAAGACGGCTCAAGAGTTTTAATCAGCGAGGGTTGTACACATCATCGTCAATGTGATGATATAGGAACTGTAAAGCTGCCGAAAATGCTGAAACAATATACACAATCCGATTTGGAATTTGAATGGAGCAGCGGAAACGGTTTTCCTGAAGATCTGAGCAAATACGATTTAGTCATTCATTGCGGCGGATGTATGGTGAACGACAGAGAAATGAAGTACAGAATGAATTCAGCTCAGCAGCAGGGTACTGCTTTTACGAACTACGGAACAGCACTTGCATATATGCAGGGCATTCTGTCTCGTGTTATCGCTCCGATCCCTGAACTTAAGTCATTGGTGTAGTTTTTGATATTTGGACAGCATTTATTGTTAAAAGAAACATATAACAAAATATAAGCCGTGAGTGTTTTGCTCACGGCTTAATGCTTTATATTGGTATGCAGAATTCATTTTATTTTGCGTTATGAATGTGCTTGTGGTATTATATATTCAGAAATATAAAAGGAGCTTGTGCTATGCAAAAATTCAGATGGGCATATATCGGCAATGGAAGTATTGCCTATTCTACTGCAAGAGAAATCGTGAAAGGTAATCATACTATAACATCTGTATACGGCAGAAATGCAGAAAAGGCAAATGTGTTTGCAAAAAAATATGGTGCTCAGGTGTATAATGATTTGGACAGTGCAGTAAATCGTGAGGATGTTGATGCTGTTTATATCGCTACACCGCATACTGCCCATGTGGACTATGCAGTGCGTGCAATGGAGCTGGGCAAACCTGTTCTTTGTGAAAAGCCTGTTGGTGTATCTATCAAAGATGTGGATACTCTTATTCATACGGCAGAAAAGACAAATACTTATTTTTGTGAGGCAATGTGGACGTGGTTCAGTGATGTTGCACTGACTGTAAAAAAGTGGGTCAAAAATAATGAAATCGGAAAAATAAAGAGTGTTGTTATCAATTACGCTTTTCCGGGTATTCTGATGCCGAAAAATTCAAGAGTGCTGCTGCCTGAAACGGCAGGCGGAGCACTGCTTGATATCGGAATTTATCCGATCACCTACTGCTATAATCTGTTTGGCTATCCGAAAAATATTAAATGCCAGGGTAAATTAAAGGACGGAATTGATATAAGTGAGAAAGTGATTCTTGAATATGATGATTTTTATTGTACGCTGAATATGTCCCTTTGCAAAGTAAAAGAAAACTGCATCATAAAGGGAGACAGAGGAACAATCAGTCTTCCTGTATTTTTTCATATGGCGTCAAAAGCGATACTGAAGAATGAAAAGGGCAAGCAGGTATTTAACGGCAAAACCGATTATCTCACGGAATTTAATCTTGTATCAGAGGAAATCAGAGAGGGCAGAAAGGAATCTGCGTATATTCCTTTTTTTGCAACAAGGGATTGTATGAAGATAATGGACGAATGCAGAAAGCAGCTGGGACTGGTTTATCCCTTTGAAAAATAAAGCCAAATGCTTTCAAATAATATATACTGTTGATTTTTGGAAATTCTTTTTGTATAATGCTAAAAGAATGTAATAATATTTATATATTATAAAAGGAGCGATATAAATGCTTGAACTGAAAGACCTTACCTTCAGCGTTGAGGAAAACGGCAGGGAAAAGGTCATTATTGATAATCTGAATTATATTTTTGAGGATAATAAGCTGACTGTGATTACAGGTCCGAACGGCGGCGGAAAGTCAACACTTGCTAAGCTGATTGCAGGCATTGAAAAGCCTACAAGCGGCAGGATTCTGTATAACGGACAGGATATATCGGATTTTAGCATAACCGAAAGAGCGAATCTGGGTGTCAGCTATGCTTTTCAGCAGCCTGTAAGATTTAAGGGAATTAAGGTTATTGATTTAATCCGTCTTGCAGCAGGAGAAAATCTTTCCGCAGCAGGTGCGTGCGAATACCTTTCAGAGGTAGGACTTTGTGCAAGGGATTATATTAACCGCGACGTTGATACAAGTCTTTCAGGCGGTGAGCTTAAGAGAATTGAAATTGCCAGTGTTCTTGCCAGAAAGACTCCGCTTTCCGTTTTCGATGAGCCTGAGGCAGGTATTGATTTGTGGAGCTTTCATAATTTGATTAAGGTTTTTGAAAAGCTTCAGTCCAAAAAAGAAAACACAATTATTATTATTTCTCATCAGGAGCGTATTCTGAAAATCGCAGATGAGATTGTAATTCTTGCAAACGGCAAGCTAAAAGCAAACGGTTCTAAGGATGATATGCTTCCGCAGGTGCTTGGCACCGGTGAGGGCTGCCGTTTTTATTCAGAGGAAAAGTGAGGGATAATATGGACCAGATACAAAAGAATTTATTGGAGCAGATTGCAGGTTTGCACGAGGTTCCCAGCGGTGCATATAATATCCGTTCAAACGGTACCAGTGCAGGTAGAAATACAACGGCGAATATTGATATTGTCACTAAGACGGACAAGCAGGGTATTGATATAATCATAAAGCCAGGCACAAAAAAGGAGAGCGTGCATATTCCTGTTATTATCAGTGAAAGCGGACTTGAGGAATGTGTATATAACGATTTTTATATCGGTGATGATTCTGACGTTGTGATTGTTGCAGGCTGCGGTATTCATAATGCAGGCAGCAGCCGTTCAAAGCACGATGGCATTCATACCTTCCACGTGGGTAAAAATGCTAAAGTAAAATATGTTGAAAAGCATTACGGCAGCGGCGACGGCAATGGCGAAAGAGTTATGAATCCTGAAACGATTGCAGAGATTGATGAGGGCGGTTATCTTGAAATGGAGTCTGTTCAGATTAAGGGAATCGACTCCACAAAGCGCCTTACAAAGGCAACACTTGCTGACGATGCAAAAATCGTTATAACCGAAAAGCTTATGACGCACGGCAGTCAGATTGCGGAGACTTGCTTTGAGGTGGATATGAACGGTGAAAATTCCAGTGCGAATGTGATTTCTCGTTCTGTTGCAAAGGATCATTCCAAGCAGGTTTTCCTTTCAAAAATTAATGGAAACAATAAATGCACAGGACATTCGGAGTGTGATGCGATTATTATGGGTGATGCTGTAATCAGTGCCATTCCTGAAATCACAGCGAATGACCTTGACGCGGCATTGATTCACGAGGCGGCTATCGGCAAAATTGCAGGCGAACAGATTATTAAGCTGATGACGCTGGGCTTAACTGCAGAGCAGGCTGAGGAGCAGATTGTAAACGGATTTTTGAAATAACGTAATAAATATTTTTATCCCACTCTCTGTATTGAGAGTGGGATTTTTTATGATGATAAAATATTATTATGTTCAACAGTTTTTAATCATCGTTTATTTCAAACAATTCATTTGGTGTGCAGTTAAATAATCTGCACATCGTTTCGATATTTTCATATCTTATAGATTTTGTTTCATTGTTAACCATCTTATTAAAATTCTGATAACTCATACCTAATTGTTTGTAAAGCCAATACTTGGTTTTATCGTTTTTCTTTAAAAGTTCTAATGCTTTTAGCTTGATCATGAATATACCTCATATCTAATGTTTTAATTAGATAATAATATATTTGCAATATTGACAAATAGACTTTTACATTATATAATGTAAACATTATATAACACGAAAAGAGATGAGGATGGATATGACAAATGAGCAGAGAAGAGCATTAATTAATTTGCAAGAAAAACTAATTCAAAATAAATTGTCAAAAGCTGATATCTCATGGGTTGAAAGCGATGAGGAAATGAACGATTTGAAACAGGCTATAATACGAGAATCAATGAATATCAGTGAAAATAATAATATCGTTCATGTTACAGATTATAGTAATAAAAAGCAATATATGATATTTAATGACGGTTTTATATCTGAAGAAAAGATTGATTATAGCTCAGTTAATAAAACCGATAAAATACATAAAATAACAGGTATTATGATATTAGGATGGCTAATATTATTATTTGCTTTGATGGGGATTTTTGCAGCGTTAGATAGTGATCTTTTGGTATATTCTATTTATTTTTGTATTATATGTGGAATAATCAATATAATTGTATTTCGATTGACAGAATAAGGATTTTATAGTATATGGCTAAAATAATTTTTGAAAGGAGGTTTTTCTATGGATTGTCCACATTATGAATACAGAAGCGGTGATTATTATTGCGATTTGTGCCAAAACTGTGTAAGCGAAGCAAAGCATGATAATTATTGTACTGACTATAACGGAACAAATTATGATAAATGTGATATTTACAAAAAATATGCATAATCAAGCTTAATGTCTGTTACGGATAGGTCTTTTATCAGATTATGGCAGCATGAAAGTTATCATATTGCCATAATTTAATTATACGATTTGTTATATAAAAGTGGGCACTCTCGATTAAGAGAGTGCCCACTTTTATATTTTAATATTTTATAAATGCCTTAACTTTTTCTACATTTTCCAGTCCCTGCTTATAGCCGATATTATAAATTTCTCTCAGCTTCTGAGGATTCTTTTCAAGTGTAGGTGCATTGAGCGGTCTGTCAGGGCAGATGACAAGAGCATTGCCGAGCTCCTGCTGTCTGAATACAAACTCCCTTTGCCTGTTATACATATTATGCCTTTCCATTATGCTTTTTGCCATAAGGGGGTATTTTTTTAATGTACGCTGAACGATTCTCTGATGACCCATTGGCTTTTTAATATAGCTTTTGTCCTGTGTGAGGATTACCACACATTTTTCACAGCCGTCTTCATATGCACGCTTGAGCGGTATGGAGTCTGTAAGGCCGCCGTCATAATATACATCCCTGCCGAGCGGAACAGGTTTGGTGGCAATCGGCAGTGCGCAGCTTGCCTTTAGCTCCTCGCAATTGTCACGAAAGCTTTTTGGATAAAAATATTCCGGCTTACCGGTCTTTGCATTTGTAGATACAACACACATCGTTGTATTTGATGCTTCATAGGTTTCATAATCAAGAGGGGATAAATTATATGTCAGTTCACCGAAAATCCAATTCATATTGAGATATTCACCATTTTTGAACATTGATTTAACGCTCATATATCTTTCGTCACCTGAGTAACTAATGTAGATATCCCTCATTCTGTGCAGGTTTTTACCGATAAAGGATACACCGTTGCAGGTGCCTGCCGATACGCCGATAACGTATGGAAATTCAATATCATTTTCCATAAATGCATCAAGCACACCGCTTGTATAAATTGCTCTCAGGCCTCCGCCCTCAAGCACTAATCCGTTTTTGTACATTCTTATCCCTTCTTTTAATTGTTTTTTGCCCAGCTTTTATTTGGTAACTGGTATTCGGGAATACCGATTGACATACCGTATTCCTTAGCCTGTTCATATTGCTCACCGCTTGAACGGTCAACCTTGAATACCTTACCGCTGAATATAATATAGTGCCAATCATCACTTTTTAAGTCCGTGTACCAGCCGCCGTTTTTTCTGCTGCCGTCAATTGACTTGCTGAGCAGGGGCACTATGCTTTCTATCTTATTTTCAACAATCTCAACAATATGCATTGTCCAAACATCAAGGTCAGGTGTGTTGCTTTCTTCCGTTACCTTTTCAACGTTCGTTCTGGTAATGATAAATTCTTTTAATACGTCCTTGTTGGTTAGGCTTTCCTCAATTATACAGCCACTGTATTTTTTCATATTGTACCTCCCTCAGAATGAAATCTCTTTTTCCATATATCCGCAGGTGAATGGGAAGAAATCATATTTTTTTGTATAGGTTGCTTTGAAACCGTGTTTCTCATACCATTTTTTCAGCTGCTTATTTTCTTCAACTATACTGATTTTAATTACTTTGCAATTCAATTCTTTTGCTTTTTCAAAAGCGTGCTCCAACAGTTTTTTACCGATATGGCAGTGGCGGTAATCAGGCAGAACACAAAGGTTGTTTATTTCGCATTCTTTTTTATTTAAAGCAAGTGAATAATAACCGATGATTTTGTTGTCATTGAAATAAGCATACATCAGTCTGCCTTCGTTAAGCTGTGTTTCCAACCTTTCACAGTCTGTTGCAAAGGCAACATATTTCGGCGCATTTTCTTTCGTGATATTGAATTCATCTGCTACAGTTTCAAAGCTATTTCTGATAACGCTTACACATTCTTCAATGTATGTTTTGTCAATTTGTTTAATCATAATTAAGTATCAATTCTCTCAAAATGATTTATTGTTTTGTTTCTGTAAATGAGATCGTTTCTTACGGTGAAGCCTTGCTTTTTCCAAAAGGCATTTCCGTTATCGTTTTTATCAAATACTACAAGTGCAATTTTATTTATGCCCAATTTTTTCAATGCGTCAATAGTTGTATTCACAAGTGAATTTCCGATGCCGTGCTTCTGATATTGCGGTGAAACGGCAGTATGATAAATATATCCGCGTCTGCCATCATTGCCTGCGAGAATGGAGCCGATAATCTTATTGTCAACTTCTGCGACAAAGCAGGTATCAGGATTGCGTTTTAAAAATTTTTCAATTCCGTCTCTCGAATCATCAAGACTATTAAGCCCCATACCTTTACAGGAAAGCCATAGATTGTACACATCTGCGTAATCAGATATTGACATCGTTCTTATTTTCATATTGCTCACGTTCGAATTGTTCAATTGCATATTTTATTTATTACTTCAAATTCTATACCTAAAACGCCGTACTTTGCTTGCTGTTCTGTGCTGTAGTATTCCAGCATATCCTTTGCTTTAGCGGTATTGATGTTGTCCTGTGTATATCCGCATTTCAGCAGGGGCAGGTTACTGTATAATTCATCAAAGGAGCGGAAGTGATGAAGCACCTTTACTTTTGCAGTAATAGACTTTTTGTTATCATCTATATGCTGAAAGATAATGATATCGTTCACTTTAATTTGCTTTCTTTTCTCATCATTCAGTCTTAACTCAATTGTTTTCAGTCCATTATAAATTTTATCAAATGGTTCATTGTGAAGTGTCATAAAATGTGTCATTATGTTCAACCTAATAAAAAACAAGACGACTAAAGGCAGTACCTAAAGTCGTCTTTGGTTTTCTTTAACAGAATTATTCAGCCTTTTTCTTTGCAGCTTTTTTTGCAGGCTTTTTCTTAGGAGCTTCTTCAACAGGAGCTTCCTCAACAACAGTCTCTTCAGACTTTGCCTCTACGATTTCAATTTCATTGTCACACTCAAAGAAATCATTGTCGTCAAAATACTCAGGCTCTTTTTTGCCTGTAAGCTTTTTAACAGCAACATAAACTGCTGCTGCAATAGCTGCAAGAGCAACAATAGCACTGATTACTTTTAAAATTTTTTTAAAATCCATGATAGTTAACCCCTTTTATGTTCTTGATAAACTGTGGAAACAATACAATTATTTCCTATGTCTATATTATAGATTGATTGCATTATAAAGTCAAGACAGAAAATAAACTCCCACAAAAAAGTGAGAGTTTATCTATTTTCTCATTTGATTAAGCGTTAGCTTTCTTTACGAGATTGCTCTTCTTTCTTGCTGCACAATTCTTGTGGATAAGGTTGTTTGCTGCAGCCTTGTCAATCTTCTTAACTGCGTCCCTAACAAGTACGTCCTTATCAGCAGCGTTTGACTCAATAGCAACATTTGCCTTTTTGATAGCTGTTTTAAGTGCTGAGTTCGCAGCCTTGTTGTTAGCCGCCTTAACAGCGTTAACCTTTACTCTTTTCTTTGCTGACTTAATGTTTGGCATATTTTCTCACTCCTTTAATAGGTGGTTTTAGATATAAAGGGACAATTCCCCTTGTGTTTTTTATGCTTATGTATATTATCATAACTTGTTTGAAATTGCAAGTATTTTTTTATTTTTGGATATACTTTTATTGAAAAAACTTATAAAAGGGAGTATTTTATGGAAAATCGCACTGATTTGGCAGTTGAATCCTATGAGTCAGCCAATAAAACCGAAATTGACGGAGTAAAGGTTGAGGAGTTCGATTCAACTACTGTTGTTACCGTAATCAATGATAAAGGTGCAAAGGCAATCGGAAAGCCTGTCGGCAAATATATTACCTGCTGTGTACCTTCATTTGTGAGCGATAATGATATATTTGATGGCAGACTTGAAAAACTATCTTCGGTTTTACGCACACTGCTGCCTCAAAATATCAGTTCAGTTCTTGTAGCAGGTGTAGGAAATCTTGATATAACTGCCGATGCACTCGGTCCGAAAACAAACAACTATGTTCTGGCAACAAGGCATATTGTTGAGAGCGAGGACAGTTCGGATTTTTTTAAAGATTTTTTCAGCGTATCAGGTGTGGCTACAGGGGTTCTCGCGGATACAGGAATTGAGTCGGCAGAAATCATCAAAGGTGTGGTTCAGGTGACGAAGCCTTCCTGTGTTATTGTGGTGGATGCTTTGGCTGCTTCCTCTTCGGACAGGCTGGGTACAACTGTTCAGCTCTCCGATGTGGGGATTTCTCCGGGTTCCGGAGTCGGTAATCATAGGTATGAAATATCCGAAAATACACTGGGTGTTCCTGTTGTCTCAATCGGTATTCCGACTGTTGTATCGACAGCACTCATCAGTAATGAAAAAAATGAACGGCAGATGTTTGTGACACCGCGAGAAATTGATAAAATCACAGAGCAGGGAGCAAAGCTTATCGGAATGTCCATTAATGTTTGTCTGCAGCAGAATATCAGTGCACAGGATTTATTTTCATTAGTTGGTTAGGCAATAAAGCACAATTTTGATTTCTGATGATTTCGTAGTGATATTTTGACAGAATATGCCATATATATGTATATATAATACATTAAAATATGGTGACGATATGAAAAAGGATATAGCAATACTTTTTACAAATATAGTTGCAATGATTTGTATTGCGGTAATGATAATGAATCTTGTTCCGAATATATCGGAGGAAATCGGATTATTCAGTCAGGGTGTAATAACCGCTTTCTCACCGCAGAGAATTATTTGTAATTTTACTGATATTTCCAATACTAAAGAGGAAAATACTGAAAATAATAATAACACCGCAACAGAGGTTATGAAGTCTTCTTCATCAAGAATAACAGGGAAGGACAGCGACCTATATTCCGATATTAAGAAGACTCCTGAAGATATAGCCAAGTTGATGACTGATGCTGAAAAGACCATTAAAAATGAAGAGGTAAAGGGCAAAACGTCCGAAGAGGATTACTTCGGTGGGGGAACATTGGTATCCTTTAACGGAGTTGAAATCCAGAGTAAAATACCGGAATCGTTTTATAAGCTCAATATTGAGGAGCTCCTTAAACAGAAGGCAGACCTTACTATTCAGGATATATCACAACCGACAATTCTTGTTTACCATAGTCACACAACAGAAAGCTACACACTTCTGGATGCGGGTTATTATACAGAGTCTTTCGACCTTCGCTCAGATGATAATGATAAAAATATGGTGAGGGTCGGAGACGAGCTTTGTGCATATCTTGAAAAAATGGGCTTTGGTGTTATTCACGATACAGCCATACATGACGAGAATTACACCGGTGCATATGCATCATCAAGAAAATCGATAGAAGAATATCTTGAAAAGTATCCCTCAATAGAAATAACTATAGATGTTCACCGTGATGATATTACATATGACAACAAAACTAAGGTTAAACCTACTGCAACAATAGACGGAAAAAAAGCAGCCAGAATGATGATTATTGCAGGAGCTGAGTATGGCAGGGTGGAAAATTACCCTGACTGGGAATATAATTTGAAATTTGCACTTGCAATTCAGAATAAGGTTTCTGAAAAATATGAGGGACTTATGCGGCCGATATTATTTTCGGAAAGAAAATACAATATGGACGAAACAAGGAATTCTTTTCTTTTAGAAGTCGGAACAGATGCCAATACTCTGGATGAGGCTTGTTATTCCGCAAGACTGTTTGCAACAGCTTTGGGAGAATTGCTTCAGGAGGAGTATGCTGAAAAATAAGGAGTGGTAAAATGAAAAAGAAAATAGCTGCAATAATGTGCAGTGCTATGTTTGTATTGTGTATCGGTGTAGGTACTGCATATTACAATACCAAATCATTTGGCTTTGACGAAAATACAAAAGTTCTTTCCTATGATAATGAAAAAATTTCAATCATGGATTTTGATATATATTACGATGATATAACAGATATTATGGAAAGGATAATAAGAATAGTACCTGAAAGATCTCAGACCGTTCAAATATAAGCACAGTATTATGTGGAGGCTATATAATGTATATAATATATATAGTTATATAGCTATTTAAATGGCTATTGATATTATATATTGTGTACATTTGAAACACTAGGGACAGTGTGAATAAACTCTGAAAAAACTTGAATAAAAGTGTTGACAAAGTAAAAAGTATGTGGTATTATTGCAAAGCACTCGAGAGAGACAGGGCGAAACGAACAGAAAGACAGTGAGTAAGCTCAGTAAAAAACGAGAGCAAAAGGACCTTGAAAATTGAACAACGACGAGATAAAAAGGAACCCGATAAGATTCAAAAAGAGTTTTATCTGTACTCGTATCACAAGATGATACAAACAGTAATTGCGAACTAGTGTTCGAAAGAGCAAAGTTCTTGAAATGATTAGAGCGGACGTAAGGTTCGATTTAATACAATTGTTTTAAGAGTTTGATCCTGGCTCAGGACGAACGCTGGCGGCGTGCCTAACACATGCAAGTCGAACGAAGCTTGATTTATGATTTCTTCGGAATGATTAATGATATGACTGAGTGGCGGACGGGTGAGTAACGCGTGAGCAACCTGCCCTTCGGAACGGGATAGCGTCTGGAAACGGACGGTAATACCGTATAACGTATTTTTACCGCATGATAGAAATACCAAAACTGAGGTGCCGAAGGATGGGCTCGCGTCTGATTAGATAGTTGGTGGGGTAACGGCCTACCAAGTCGACGATCAGTAGCCGGACTGAGAGGTTGAACG
>ERZ808051.144-NODE-144-length-92114-cov-16.807251_pt1 | contig 92114 bp, 87 predicted proteins | sample MGYA00380199_ERZ808051 | MGnify/ENA primary metagenome ERZ808051 (study PRJEB31490, sample SAMN06133391) | mouse gut metagenome | isolation source: J11 | host: mice | place: China: Chengdu | collected 2015-05 ... | reverse complement strand
CCCAGCAGCGTGAGGAATTCCTTATCGTTGATATACAGGTTGATGTGGTCGAGCACGACCTCGTCGCCGTAGGACATGACACAGTCCCGCAGGCGGATCAGCTCCTTGGACATTTATCCTCCCCCATTTCTAATTGATGAGTGTTTTGTCAGCTCCCTTGTTGTAGTCCCTGAGACGCATCTTCTCCGCGCTTCTTTACGCTTCTCAAGGGTTTCACGGATAGCGAGATACATCATAGCGTTTTGTCACTCTTTTGTCAATCACTTTGTGAGAATTTCGCTGGTATTTTGTCGCAAGCCTGCTTCGGCTTGACGCCAGCACAAAATCCGGCTAAACTAAGGTTAAAAAGGAGGGGACGCACCATGCTGAAACGGCTGCGGCTGAAAATTATTTTGGTGCTCATGCTGCTCATGTCCGGGGTGCTTCTGGCGGTGCTGGCGGCGCAGACGGTCTCCAGCGTCCGTCAATACCAGGCGGGAACGGACCAGGTGCTCCACGCGGCTCTCCAGCGCAGCCGAACCGCCCTCGACCCCTGGGGCGCCGCCTGGGACGGCAGCCTGGACCGGGACCGAGAGCTGTATACCGCCATCCCCGCCTTCTGCGCCCTGGTGGACGGGGAGGGTCAGGTTCTGCTGGCCCTGTCCTATAATGCCGCCGTGGACCAGGCCGATGTGGAACAGGCGGTGGCTGCCGCCCGCGCCGCTGGGGCGCCCTTTGGCCGCTTGCCCGGCCTGGGGCTGCGCTACCGCGTGGAGCGCACCGGCCTATTCACCCAAATCGCCTTTGCCGACCTGACCTGGGAACAGACTGCGGTGCGCCAGCAGGTGCTGGCGGCCGGGCTCATTTTTGCCGTAGCTGCGGCAGGCTTTTTTGCGGTGAGCTGGTTTTTATCCCGCTGGCTGGTGCGACCGGTGGAGGAGAGCTGGCGGCGGCAGCAGCAGTTTGTGGCCGACGCCTCCCATGAGCTGAAAACACCCCTCACCGTCCTGCTGGCCGACGCGGACATCCTGCTGGCCCACCAGGATGAGACCGTGGGCAGCCAGCGCAAATGGGTGGAGTATATCCAGGAGGAGGGTCTGCGCATGAAGGGCTTGGTGCAGGACCTGCTTTTTCTGGCTCGGGGGGACGCCGAGGGCTGGTCGCCTCCCCGACACGAGACGCTCAGCCTGTCCGACTTATGCCAAGGCTGCGCCCTGTCCTTTGAGCCGGTGGCCTTTGAGCGTGGCATAACCCTAAACAGCAGCGTGGCCTCCGGCGTCACCGTGGCGGGCCGCGAGGACGAGCTGCGCCGGCTGTGCGCCATCCTGCTGGACAACGCCTGCAAATACTGCGACTCCGGCGGAACCGTAACCCTCACCCTGGAAAAAGGGGAGCGGGCGGTGCTCACCGTCCACAACACCGGCCAGCCTATCCCTGTCCAGGCCCAGCCTCACCTGTTTGAGCGCTTTTACCGGGCGGACGCCGCCCGCAGCCGCAGCCAGGGAGGCTACGGCCTGGGTCTGGCCATCGCCGCGGCCATCACCCAGGGCCACCGAGGAAAAATCGACCTGCGCAGCGCGCCGGGAGAGGGAACGGCGTTTATCGTCACTCTGCCGCTGTCCAAACGGGGAGCTTGACAGCCCCCTGTTTGCGTGCTATATTATTTGAAGTTCAAATAATTAAAAATTCAAATTATCAGAATTTCAAAGGAAGCGAACTCCTATGACCCAGCAGCAGAGGGACAGCCTCAACTACTTTTTTGTTCACGTATTCAACCGCATCCTGGCCTGCGAGGAGCAGGCCCTCAGCCGGGTGGGCGCCAGCGACCTGTCGGTCAAGGAGCTGCACGTGCTTGAGGCGGTGGGCGACCTGGCCGCCGAGGGCCGCAACACCATGACCCAGATTGCCGACGCCCTTTCCATCCGGGTCAGCTCGCTGACCACCGCAGTCAACACCTTGGTGCGCAAGGGTTACTTGGAACGGGGCGGCGAGCCGGGGGACCGGCGGGTAATCCGGGTGCGCCTCACCCCCAAGGGCGAGGACGCCAACCACCTCCACACCCAGTTTCACGCCCGCATGGTGGACAGCGCCGCCGGACGGCTGAAAGGGGAGGAGCTGGACACCCTGCTGCGCTCCCTGAGCCAGCTGGAGCAGTTTTTCCAGGAAATGCGCTGCCAAAATCAGCTGATTTGAAGGAGGTAACACCATGGCAATCTATATTTTAACGGACAGCACCGCCGACTTTCTCCCTGACGAGGCCCAGCGCCGGGGCATCTGGGTGGTGCCGTTGAAGGTACAGTTCGGCAGCGAGACCTATGCCGATGGGCTGGAGCTGGACCACGCCGCCTTCTTCCGCAAGCTGGAGACCGCCAAGGAACTGCCCACCACCAGTCAGGCCGGGCCGGACGACTTCCTCCCCTGGTTTGAGCGGGTGAAAGCCCAGGGGGACAGCCTGATCTGCCTGCCTTTGGCCGCCTCACTATCCGGTACATACCAAAGCGCCGTCATCGCCAAGCAGCTGTGCGGCTATGAACACATTCATGTGGTGGACTCCACCCAAACCGTGCTGGGGCTGCGCCTGCTGGTGGATTTGGCCTGCCTGCTTCGCGACCAGGGGCTGGACGCCCCCGCCATTGCCCAAAAGCTGGAGCGGGCCAAGCACCATGTCCGGCTGCTGGCCGTTGTGGACACGCTGAAGTATCTCCACAAGGGCGGCCGGCTCCCTGCCGCCGTGTCCATCGCCGGCGGGCTTTTGCGGGTGAAGCCGCTGATCTCTCTGCGGGACGGACAGCTGGGTCTGGCCGGCAAGGGCGTGGGGGTCAAGGGCAGCCTGGCCGCCCTGGCAAAGCTGATGGGACCCGAGCTGAACCGGGACGAGCGCCTGCCCGTCTACTACGGCTATACCGCCGACGACACGATATGCCGGGAGCTCATCGCCCAGACAGAGCAGACCTTTGGCCCCCACCCCTATGAAGTCCACTCTGTGGGCGCAGTCATCGGCACCCACGTGGGACCGGGGGCGGCGGTCATCGTCTACTTGGAACGAGACAACTGAGAAATTCGCGGTGATCCGCCCTTCTGTGGGCGGGGCGTCTGTTGGGCGTCCCGCCCACAAATTTTTTGCCCGGGGACTTGACAGACGGCTCTTTTAGGTATAACATATGAGCAGATGTTCATATGTTTGTCCAATGAAAGGAGGCGCCTATGACCGACTCAAACGATATTGAGCGCTGCGGCTGTCTGCTCGTCCACGAGGACGCGGTAAACGAGGTGCTGGGCGGAATGCCCGATGATGAGACGCTGTACGACTTGGCGGAGCTGTTCAAGGTGTTCGGGGACTCCACCCGAATCAAGATTCTATACGCCCTGTTTGAAGCGGAGCTATGCGTGTGCGACATCTCCAAGCTGCTGGGGCTCACTCAGTCGGCGGTGTCCCACCAGCTGCGGGTGCTGAAAAACAGCCGGCTGGTGAAATTCCGCCGGGAGGGGAAGACGGTGTTCTACTCTCTGGCCGACGACCACGTGCGGAAAATCATCGGGCAGGGAATGGAGCATATCAGGGAATAGCGCCCGCGCCGCCGCGAGCAGGCGGCGCGTGAATCGAAAACGAATTTAGAAAGGAAGTCATCACCATGAAAAAAACCTTTAAGCTCATCGACCTGGACTGCGCCAACTGCGCCGCCAAAATGGAAAACGCCATCAAAAAGCTCCCAGGCGTCACCGACGCCACCGTCAGCTTTTTGACCCAGAAGATGACCATTGAGGCGGAGGACGTGGACGCCATTATGAAGGACGTGGTGAAGGCCTGCCGCAAGGTGGAGCCCGACTGCGAAATCGTGCTGTGAGCAAAACGTTCTGGGACCGCGTTGCCGGCCTGTACGACCTGTTTGAGTGGAGCAACCAGAGGGTAAACGCCGCCGCCAGGTCCCGTGTAGGGGAACTGGTTCCCGCCGGGGCCCGCGTACTGGACTGCGCCGCCGGGACGGGGGAGTTTTCCCTGGCTGCGGCGAAGCGGGCGGGCTCGGTGCTGTGCACCGACCAGTCGGAGGCCATGCTGGCCCGGGCCCGGAAAAAGGCCCGAAAGCGCGGGCTGTCCAATGTGAGCTTTGCCCGCCGGGACCTCACCGCCTTGCCCGACCCAGACGGCAGCTATGACGCGGTGATCGCCGCCAACGTGCTCCATCTACTGCCAAACCCGGAAATTGCTGTCCGGGAGCTATGGCGGGTCACCGCCCTCGGCGGAAGGCTCATCCTTCCCACCTACCTCCAGGGAAAGGCGGGGACGGCCTACGGGACCATGATTAAAATTTATCAGGGCGTGGGCTTTCACTACGAGCACGCCTTCACACCGGAAACTTACCGGGAATTTTTGGAGCGCCTGGAGCTGGCCCCGGTGACGTTGGAGGTCATTTCCGGCGGAGTGCCGGAGGGTATCGCGGTGCTGGAGAAGCCCTGAGCAGGTGGCTGTGAAAGCATAGCAACCGTGGCCCCCGCGAAAGCGCCTTTCCGCTTTCGTGGGGAGAGGAGAGACAGTGGAGTGAACGAGCTTTCGCCGCAGGCGGAAGCGAGCGATACGAAACTTGTCTCGACGAAGGAGTGAACTGCAATGACCAAAAAGCAAAAAAAGACGCTGATTCGTATTATTGTGGCGGCGGCGCTGCTCATCGCGGCATCCCTGCTGCCCGACATTCCGGTACCTGTATCAATCCCCTTGCTCACCCAGGAGTTGGCGGGGGAGACCACCCACACGCTGGCTAAGTGGCCGCTGTTCTTGATCCCCTACCTCATCATCGGCTGGGACATTCTGTGGAAGGCCATCCGCAACATCGGCCACGGGCAGGTCTTTGACGAGAACTTCCTGATGTGCGTGGCCACCGTGGGGGCCCTGGTGCTGGGGGAAAACGCCGAGGCCGTGGGCGTCATGCTGTTCTACCAGGTGGGAGAGCTGTTCCAGAGCTACGCCGTGGGCAAGTCCCGGAAATCCATCGCCCAGCTCATGGACATCCGGCCCGACGTGGCCAATGTGGAGCGGGACGGCCAAATTTTGGAGGTAAGCCCCGACGAGGTGGCCGTGGGGGAGATCATCGTCATCCGTCCCGGCGAGAAAATCCCCCTGGACGGCGTGGTAGCGGAGGGCGCCTCCTCCCTGAACACCGCCGCCCTCACCGGCGAGTCCGCCCCTCGGGACGTGGCCGTGGGCGGAGAGCTGCTGTCCGGCTGCGTGAACATCACCGGGCTGCTGAAAGCCCGCGTCACCAAGGAATTTGGCCAATCTACCGTGGCTAAGATTTTGGATTTGGTGGAAAACGCCTCTTCCAAAAAGGCCCAGGCGGAGAACTTCATCACCCGCTTCGCCAAATACTACACCCCCGCCGTGGTGCTTGCCGCCCTGGCCCTGGCGGTGGTCCCCTCCCTGTTCACCGGAGCGTGGGGCGTATGGGTCCACCGGGCCCTCACCTTCCTGGTCATTTCCTGCCCCTGCGCCCTGGTCATCTCCATCCCTCTGTCCTTCTTTGGCGGCATCGGCGGGGCCTCCGCCCAGGGCATTTTGGTGAAGGGCGGCAACTATTTAGAGCTTCTGGCTAAGACTGAGACTGTGGTGTTCGACAAAACCGGCACCCTCACCCAAGGGGTGTTCCAGGTGTCCGCCCTGAACCCCGCCCCCGGCGTGACGGAGCAGGCGCTTTTAGAGGCCGCTGCCCTGGCGGAGCGCCACTCCGGGCACCCCATCGCCCAGTCCCTGCGCCGGGCGCTGGATGGGGAGGCCGACCCCTCCCGGGTAACGAACGTAGAGGAAATCCCCGGCCACGGTGTATCCGCCCTGGTGGACGGAACGCGGGTGCTGGCGGGCAACGAGAAGCTGATGCGTCGGGAGGACGTGGACTTCCGGCCCTGCAAGGACGTGGGCACCGTGGTCCATGTCGCCCGCGAGGGGAGATACCTGGGCTGCGCCGTCATCGCCGACCAGCTCAAGCCCACCGCCCCTGCCGCCATCGCAGCCCTCAAGCGCCGGGGCATCCGCACCGTCATGCTCACCGGCGACAGCCAGGCGGTGGGAGAGGCCGTGGCCGCCCAACTGGGTCTAGACGAAGTTCACGCCCAGCTCCTGCCCGCAGACAAGGTAAACCGGCTGGAGGACCTGCTCGCCCGCAAGCGCGCCAAGGGCGTGCTCGCCTACGTGGGGGACGGGGTGAACGACGCGCCGGTGCTCAGCCGAGCGGATGTGGGCATCGCCATGGGGGCCATGGGGTCGGACGCCGCCATTGAGGCCGCCGACGTAGTGCTCATGGATGATGACCCAGCCAAGCTCACCGCCGCCATGGACATCGCGCACAAATGCCTGCGCATCGTGAAGCAGAACATTGTGTTCGCCTTGGGCGTAAAGGGACTGTGCCTCATTCTGGGCGCTTTCGGCATGGCCTCCATGTGGGAGGCGGTATTCGCCGATGTGGGCGTGGCGGTGATCGCTATCCTTAACGCTACCCGTATGTTGAAAGCAAATCCGTCCGAGCCGTTGTGAGCAGCCTGGATGGAGCAAAGTTTGGAGGGCGGAACCGCTTGGTTCCGCCCTTTTCTCCTGCGCATAAAATCCATCCTTGCCGGGCTTCACACAGTTAGGCAAAAAAATTTTCCCTTTTTCAAAAAAACTCTTTACAAACCGTCTCGCTTGTGTTATAGTCCTTATCAGGAATTATTCTTATTAAGATTCCCACTAACCACAAGGATTTGTTGTTATGGCTATGGTCCGACAGAGCAAAAAGAGGGATGCCATGCTGGCCCTGCTGCGCCGCTCCAAGCGCCACCCCTCAGCGGAGCAGCTCTACCAGCAGCTTAAATCGGACTATCCGGATTTGAGCCTGGCCACCGTCTACCGTAATCTGGGCCAGCTGTGCCAGCTGGGCCTGGTCCGCCGGGTGGGCGCGGTAAACGGCCAGGAGCGGTACGACGGAGAGGTCTGTCCCCATTCCCACTTCATTTGCAATCGCTGCGGCTGTGTGCTGGATCTGCCCCGGCTGTCGCCGGGGGAGGGCTGCGTGGAGCAGCTGGGCGTGCAATATGGATTCTCAGCAGAAAGCTGGGAGTTCATCGTCCGCGGTCTGTGTCAAGACTGCAAAGATTTTTAACATTGGAGGAAAATTATCATGAAAAAATGGATCTGCCCTGTGTGCGGCTATGTTTATGAGGGTGAGAACCCCCCCGCTGAGTGCCCCGTGTGCCACGTGTCCGGCTCCAAGTTCACCCTGCAGGATGGCGAGATGAAGCTGGCCGCCGAGCATGAGTACGGTATCTACGACAAGACCGTGAAGAACAACCCCGAGATCAGCGATGAGGATAAGCAGTATATCCTGGAGCAGCTGAAGGCCAACTTCAACGGCGAGTGCGGCGAGGTCGGCATGTATCTGTGCATGGCCCGCATCGCCGCCCGCGAGGGTTATCCCGAGGTCGCCCTGTACTGGGAGAAGGCCGCTTACGAGGAGGCCGAGCACGCCGCCAAGTTCGCCGAGATGCTGGGCGCAGAGATCGAGCCCAACATGACCGCCAGCACCAAGAAGAATCTGGCCTGGCGGGTGGACTGCGAGTTCGGCGCCACCCAGGGCAAGTTCGACCTGGCCCTGTGCGCCAAGAAGAACGGTCTGGATGCCATCCACGACACCGTCCACGAGATGGCCCGCGATGAGGCCCGTCACGGTAAGGCTCTCAAGGGCCTGCTGGACCGGTACTTCAAGTAAAAAACCCAATCAAAAAAGGACGCGGAGGCGAAAGCCTTTGCGTCCTTTTTATTCATCGTCCCGAAAATCAAATAACTGCTTTGTGGAAATTCCCAGCGCGTCGGAGAGCTTAAACAGCACATCGAAAGACGGCCCTACAACCCCACGTTCAATCGAGCTGACATATGTGCGGTCTATATCCGCTTTTTCCGCAAGCTGAATCTGTGACCAGCGGTTCTTCTTGCGATAGTACACCACATTCAAGCCAAACCTCATATAGCGGTCCCGATACTCCTCTTTCACTCCGACACCCCCTCGTATGTATTGTAAACGAGAATGTGTCTCTAATTAAACGTATATACAATCTCACATAGCGATTGACAATCTACATTTTTATGTTACAGTGTAGAAAAAGGAGGGGTGTGCATTGTCTATTCTTGATTTTGGCTCCTCTGCTCCGTGTTTTGATCTCTGCTTTGATGCCCGCCCCAGGCCCTGCCGCCGGTGCAAGCACCCCTGTGACAAATCGTGCAGGCATTTCCCCAAGGTGGTCGCCGCGCTCGAGGAGCTGAACGAGTTTCAGCGCAGTCTGGAGGAGCGGAAAAAGGAACTGACATAATCCCGTGCGCGCCCCGGCGGAAACGGAATGGACGCGTCGCGCCCGCGCCGTGCTATACTCTCCTCAGCACAAGAGAGGGGGCATTCTTTTCCTCGCCGGGATGCACTGGATCGCGGGTAAGCTGGATAAAAAGCGGGATACCCCGCAGGAATAGCCTCTTTTTCAAAAAAAGACCGCACGGAGCCCTGGGCCCCGTGCGGTTTTGCGTTCGCTATCCGGCGGCAATCTCCGTTACGGTGAGCACCCCGTCCGCCACCCGGAAGCGCACCTCCAGCCCGGCAAACTCGAAGCCGTACACCCGGTCCGGGTCATCCTGGTAGGGCGGCCGGGGGTCCTGGGCCAATACGCCCAGCAGGGCCTCCCGGCGGTCCTCCGGCGCCCTGGCCAGCAGCTCCGGCGGGCACTCCACCGTCAGCCCTCCCTCCGGGGCCTCCCCCGCGAAGCCGCCCACCGCCTCAGGGCGGCAGTCGGCATAGGGCACATAGGGCTTCACATCCAAAATGGGAGTGCCGTCCGCCAAATCTGCGCCGGATACCACAAGCACCGGTCCCTCCGGCCTGTCCAGCTCCACCCGCTCCAGCCGCACGCAGGACAGGCCGATGGGGTTGGGCCGGAAGGGAGAACGGGTGGCGAACACCCCCACCCTCCGGTTGCCGCCCAGCCGGGGCGGGCGCACCGTGGGGGACCAGCTCTGCCGCCGGTTTTGGGAAAACTCCCAGATGAGCCACAGGTGGGAGAAGCCCTCCATTCCCCGAAACGCCTCCGGGGCGCGATAGGGCGGCTCGAACACCACCACGGCCCGCAGCGCCTCCACCAGTCCGGCCTGCCGGGGCACGCCGAACTTGGAGGAAAAGTCCGAGCGGATATGGGCGATGGGCTCCATCTCAGTCCACGTTGGCGCTGGCCCGCATGGCCTGGATGGTGCGCTCCATGAGCTCGTCCAGCTCCCAGCCCAGCAGCTCCGCGCCCTGCCGAATCACGTCCCGGGAGCACCCGGCCGCGAATTTTTTGTCCTTGAACTTCTTCTTCAGCGACTTGACCTCCATGTCCTCCACACTCTTGGAGGGCCGCATCATTGCCGCCGCGCCGATGAGCCCCGTGAGCTCGTCCGTGGCAAAGAGCACCCGCTCCATTTGGTGCTCGGGCTTCACGTCCACCAGCTCGCCCCAGCCGTGGCTGGCCACGGCGTGGATGACGGACTCGTCGATCTCCCGCTGGCGCATCAGCTCCTGGCACTTCACGCAGTGCTCATCAGGCCACTGCTCAAAATCCAGGTCGTGGAGAATCCCCACCGTCTCCCAGAAGTCCGCCTGGTCTCCATAGCCCAGCTCCTGGGCAAACCAGCGCAGCACATCGCCTACAACACGGCCGTGTTTACGGTGAAATTCTCCCTCGTTATACTCGCATAACAGCTCCCATGCCTGGTCCGGGGTGGGTATCATATGACACAGCTCCTTCACATTGTAATGAAGAAATCATACTACCCCCCGCCCCGCCTTGTCAAGTCTCACGCCGCGCCGCTGTGCCGGAGCATCCGTCCCACATAGATGCCGTAGCCGCTGGCGGGGTCGTCCACCATCACGTGGGTCACCGCTCCCACAATTTTTCCATTCTGCAAAATGGGGCTGCCGCTCATCCCCTGGACGATGCCGCCGGTGGCGTCCAGCAGACGCTGGTCCGTCACCTTGATGAGATAGTCCCGGCAGTCGCTCTCGCTCTCGGGGAACACCTTGACAATCTCCACTTGGTACTCGTCCACCCGCTCGCCGGAGATATTGGTGAGAATGGTGGCGCTGCCCGCCTTCACCTCATTGCGCTGGGCCACCTCCACCGGCACGCCCTGGGCCCATTTCCCATTGGTCATGGTTCCAAACACGCCGCCGGCGGTGTTGGCGCTGAGCAGGCCCAGGGTTGTCTTGGTGTCAAACACCCCCTTGAGCTGCCCCGGCGTGCCCGCCGCGCCCTTCTCCACCCCCGCCACCGTGGCGGGCAGGATGGAGCCGCTCTCCAGGGGCATGAGCAGGGCTGTGTCCACATCGTTGATACCGTGGCCCAGTGCGCCGAAGGCCCCGGTCTCCGGGCAGTAGAACGTCACTGTCCCGATGCCCGCCATGGAGTCCCGGATCCAGGCCCCCAGCTTATACGCCCCGTCGGCGGAGCACAGCACCGCCTGGGCGGTGAGCTGCACCTGCTTTTCGTCCCGGATGGCCCGGATGCTCATGGTCTTGCCCTCCAGCTCCTGGAGCAGAGAGGACACCTCCTCAATCGTATCCACCTCCGTGGAGTTGATGTGGGTGATGATGTCCCCCTCCCGCAGCCCGCAGGCCTTGGCCGGGTTCACATTTCCGCCGTCGGTGGCAATGTCGGACGTGCCCACCACCACCACGCCGTCGGAAAAGAGCTTGATGCCCACGGCCCGGCCCACCGGCACCACCGTGGCCGGGCTGGCAAAGGCCACTGTGGGCCACATCGTCAGCACCGCCGCCAGCAGCAGTCCCAGCCCCCGCAGAACCGCCGCCCCCATCGTTGGTCTTCCTTCTTCATTCAAATCCATTCACCGCCTCTTATTTGTGCGCGGCCGGCCGGTATTTCCGCGCCCCGCGGGGCGGAAATACGCTTGACCGCGCCGTTTAAAACTGGCGGGCGTCCGGGCGGCTGGGGAGAGTTTCCTCTCCAATCGCTCTAACGCCCGCCCTGTTAATATGGCGGCGACAGTGAATTTTCATCGTGGCAAAGTCAGGCGGGTTTGACAGCCGACCGGGCCCATTGTCCCGTCACAGCCCGCTTTTTCAAATGATACTGGAAAATCCAGGGCAATTTTCTGAATTTGGCCGATTTTCATCACTCGAAACATTTTTATTTGGGACAAACATAGTTTGCCCACTTTCGGGCATACCATTTGAAAAAGGAGGCTGGCCCACATGAAAAAATCGACAAAAACGCTGCTGCTTACCTATCTGGCCGCATCCGCGGCGGGCGTGCTGCTTCACTTTCTCCACCAGTGGTTCCCAAATCCAATTTTTGCGCTGATCTCCCCGGTGCGCGAGAGCGTATGGGAGCACGTGAAGCTGCTCTATTTTCCCATGCTGGGGGCGGCGCTCTTTTTGGGCCGGGGAAAGGGCGGCCTGGGCCGCGCGCCCTGGCTGCTGTCGCAAATTGCCGTATGCGCCGTCATGCTGGGCTCGGGCTATCTCTACCATGTGGTTTTTCGGGGCGAGGCCATGGCGGTGGACCTGCTGCTGTTCTTCGTCCCCCTGGCCCTGGGCTTTCTTCTGCCCCGGGCGCTGTGGCCGCTGTGCGAGTGGCCGGGCACGGAGCGGTGGGCCTGGGTCCTGTCCAGCCTGCTGGGCGCGCTCATCGTTTGCTTCACCTTTTTCCCGCCGGAGGCGGCGCTGTTCGCCGATCTCAGCGAGGGTCTGCGCACCTTCCTGACCATACCGGTTTAGGATGAACGGATGTTTCACGTGAAACACGTCAGGGCAAAGTCCGCTTCAATTCGGAACGCCCTGACGGGCATTCCTCATCCCGCTCCCTTGCCCTTCCTCTCCCCACAAAGCCTGAACGGCGGCTTTGCGGGGGCCCCATATAAGCAAAGTCCGCTTCAATTCGGAACGCCCTGACGGGCATTCCTCATCTCACCTGTCCCGTCCCCCGGACAACGTACTTATAGCTGCACAGCTCCGCCAGCCCCATGGGTCCCCGGGCGTGGAGCCGCTGGGTGGATATCCCCATCTCACAACCCAGACCGAACTCCCCGCCGTCGGTAAATCGGGTGGAGGCGTTCCAATAGACGGCGGCGGAGTCCACGGCGCGAATGAAGCGCTGCGCCACCCCCTCATCCCGGGTGACGATGGCCTCGGAGTGGCCGGTGGAGTGGGCGGCGATGTGGCCGCAGGCCTCCTCCACACCGTCCACCACCTTTACGGCCAGAATGTGGTCCAAAAATTCGGTGTCGAAATCGTCCGGCCCGGCGGGGGTTCCGGCGATCACCTTCGCCGCCGCCGCGTCCAGCCGCAGCTCCACCGGGGGCAGGCCCGCCCGGCCCCGCGCCTCCACCAGCCGGCCCTTCAGCCGGGGCAGGAACGCCCCGGCAATCTCCCGGTGGACCAGGCACACCTCGGCGGCGTTACACACGCTGGGCCGGGAGCATTTGGCGTTCTCCACAATGTCCAGCGCCATGTCCAGATCCGCGTCCCGGTCCACGTAGATGTGGCAGATGCCGGTGCCCGTCTCGATGACGGGGACCGTGGCGTTGTCCACGCAGGCCCGGATGAGCCCCGCTCCCCCTCTCGGAATAAGCAGGTCCACCAGACCCGCGGCCGTCATCAGCTCGTGGGCGGACTGGCGGGTGGCGTCCTCCACCAGCCCCAGCGCGTCCTGGGGCAGCCCCGCCCCGGACAGGCCCTGGCGCAGCGCTGTCACGATAGCCGCAGCGGAGCGGTGGGCCTGCTTGCCGCACCGCAGCACGCAGGCCGAGCCCGCCTTCAGCGCCAGCGCCGCCGCGTCTGACGTGACGTTGGGCCGACTCTCATAGATGATGGCGATCACCCCCATGGGCACGGCGGTTTTCTCCATCACCAGCCCGTTGGGCCGCACCTCCCGGCGCAGCACCGCTCCCACCGGGTCGGGCAGAGCAGCCACGTCCCGGATGCCCTGAGCCATGCTGAACACCCGCTCCTCGTTGAGCGCCAGCCGGTCCAGCATCACGGGGGACACCGTGCCCTTGGCCTCGATCACGTCCAGCCCGTTGGCGGTGAGGATGGACTGGGTATTGTCCGCCAGCGCCTCCGCCATGGCCCGCAGCGCCCGGTTTTTCGTCTGGGTGTCCGCCATGGCCATGGCGCTTTTTGCGCCCTTCGCCCGCCGAAGCAGTTCCTGCGTCGTCATTGGTTCTTCCCCCTTCCCACGAAGCGGGTGCCCACAGGACCGCCCGCCGCGATATCATACAAAAGCTCAGGTCTTTGACCGTTGGCAATCACCATGTCGCAGCCACAGGCCATGGCCAGCTCCGCCGCCCTCAGCTTGGTGGCCATCCCCCCGGTGCCCAGGGCGGAGCCCGCCGCCCCCGCCAGCCCTTTCAGCTCCGGGGTGATCTCCCGTACCTCTGGAATGAGGGCGGCGTGGTCGTCCCTGTGGGGGTCAGCGGTGTACAGCCCGTCGATGTCGCTGAGCAGCACCAGCAGGTCCGCCCCCACGCACTGGGCCACAATGGCGGACAGGGTATCGTTCTCCCCGATGGTGGTGGACACCCCCACCTCATCGGTGGCCACGGCGTCGTTCTCGTTGACGATGGGCAGGGCGTTGAGCTGCAAAAGCCGCTCCATGGCGTTGACAAAATTCTGCCGCCGCTGGGGAAAGCTCACATCCTCCGCCGTGAGCAGTAGCTGGGCTACGGTGTGGTTATAGGCCCCAAAAAGCTTGTCATAGGTGTACATCAGCTCGCACTGGCCCACTGCCGCCGCGGCCTGCTTGGTGGGCATATCCGCCGGCCGGCCGGGGAGGTTCAGCTTGCCAACCCCCATGCCAATGGCCCCGGAGGACACCAAAATCAGCTCGTGTCCCTGATTCTTCAGGTCGGACAGCACCTTCACCAGCGCCTCCACCCGGCGGATATTCAGCCGCCCGGTGGCATGGGCCAGGGTGGAGGTGCCCACTTTCACCACAATCTTCATTTGCTTTCCCTCGCTATCATACGAAAGTGAGGATTATTATATCACAGCACAGGGAAAAAGGGAAGCCCCCGGAGCAAATCCGGGGACTTCTTAGCAGCGCGGAGAAGCGGACAGCGAGCGAGCTTGGAGCGCAGGGGCGCGCAAGCGCCCCCGAAGACCAGGCTGAGACGGAGGGGAGCCGCGCTGCTCACGACGGCTCAACGCTTCCACCTGTCACGCTACGCCTGTTCGCGACGCGCGGCTTCCCTCCGTCTCGGGCCAAACCCGGCCCCGCCTTGCGGGCCCTGGGCTTTTGCCCTCGCTCCAGTCCATCCGCGCTGCTCACGACGGCTCAACGCTTCCACCTTTTCAGCATGGGGAAAAACTGGTGCATCTGGGCCTTGGCCTGCTCCTGTGTCATGCCGGGGTTGCCCTGGACCATCATGGGAGCGCAGAAGTCGATCATCTCCTCCATTGTCATCTCCCCCGCGAACTGCCCGCCCTGGTAGCAGTAGGAGCAGTAATCCTCGCTGGCGGAGCCGTCCGCCTCGGTGCCGCGAGGCGTATCGGGTCCCAGGGGCATCCCGCAGGACTGGCAGAATTTCATGTCTTTGTAGTTTTCCATGGTTGGAACCTCCTTGATTTTGGATGGCTCCATTGTACCACGGCAAACCTGACAGGGCGTGTCATGTTCCCCGGCGTGGGCCCAATATATTTTCCAGCCCAGGGCGGCCAGCCGGCGGCGCAGCACATCGGGGGAGAGCACCTCCACCCCCGGCCCAAAGCTGAGCAGATAGCCGTACAGCCACTGGTCCTCGGGGAAGACCGCCTCCACCAGCAGAGAGCCGTCCTCCTGCCGCTCCACGCAGCTCTGGTCGAACTCGTCATATACCCGGTAGGCCAGGCTGGCGGCAAAGCGCAGCTTTACCTCCGCCCGGAACAGGGGCGGAATTTCCCCGGAAAACTCCATCTCCGGCGGCTCCAGCCGGCAGTGAAACACCTCCCCGGTAAGCTCCGGGGACAAAATCCGGGTCAGGCGAAAGGTGCGGTAGTCCTCCCGCTCCAGGTCGAGGGCCTGGAGATACCACCCCTGGCCCTTGTACACCAGCCGGGCGGGGAGGACCCGCCGGCGCCGGGTGGTCCCCCGGGAGCTGGCATATTCAAAGGTCAGCGTCTGGCGCTCCAGCACCCCCCGCTTCAAAAGGCGGAATTTCTCGTTCTCCTCCGCCCCCGCTCCCCACCGGGACAGATTTACCTGAAGCCAATCCTCCGGGCCCCGGCGAAACAGCGCCGACAGCTTGGACAGCGCCTGGTCCCCTTCCCGGCCGGGGAGGCTTTGCAGCGCCGCCAACAGCAGCCGCTGCTCCTCCTCCGTGAAGGCCGCCCGGTCCAGCACATACCCCGGCAGCAGCGCCACGCCGCCCCCCGCCCCTTGGGTGGTATACACCGGCACCCCTGCGGCGGACAGCGCGTCCACATCCCGCAGCACTGTGCGCTGGGACACCTCCAGCCGCGCCGCCAGCTCTCCGGCGGTCATGCGGCCCTTTTCCAGCAGGAGATAGACCATTTGAAACTGTCGGGCCGCAATGGACATGAAATCCCCTCCTTTTTTCTCCATTGTAGCACAGCAGGGCAAAAAGGGAAAGCCCCCGGACCAAATCCGGGGGCTGGTGAAGGATTGCGTGCCAGGGAGGAAGTGGGCCTTATTCCGCCGGCTCCTCGCCGAAGAATTCAGCCAGTATCTCGTCGCAGTTCAATACCGCCTCGTCGTCCTCACCCATCAGGGTGGCGAGCTCGGGCATTTCCATGCCCGCATACTCGGCGAACTCAATCAGAATATCCCGCACGGCGGCCACGGTGACCAGCTCGTCGGGGTCAAAGCTGTCTCCGGGAGCCACCCGCTCCAGAATGCCGATGGACTGGGCCCAGCCGATGGCGGGGGCGTACTCGTGGTCCCCAGGCACGTCGGTAAAGTCAGGGGCCGCAGCCGCGGGCTCTCCCTCGTGCCGCCACAGATAGTCCAGGAACTCCCCGCGGGTCACAGGGCCGGCAGCCAGGGGCACGGCGGGGTCGTCGATGTCGATGACCTCTTCCTCCCCCAAGTCAATTACGGGCTCATCGGGGGTGGTTGGGGTGGTGGGGGGAGTGGGAGGGGTGGGCTCAGAGGGGATCTCCTCGGTCATAGAATCCGACGTCTCGCAGCCCCGGACCAAGCAATCGCGGACACGGGTCTGGGTGCCGTCGCCGTTGTCGGTCCAGTCGCCCCAGCTGCCCCAGGTATGGTTCTCATCACCATGAGTTACCACCCTGCTGGTGCCATCGCCGTTGTCTACCAGGCCCTTGCCGTCGAGGTACTTGTCGTCCAAGCTGGACACATTGCCGCCCTCCACCGACACAGAAACATTTCCGCCCTCGTCTACCACTGTAACGTCACCCTTTAGGGTGCCGTCAGTCATGGTGAAGGAGCCAGGTCCCTGGTTTGCACCACTGCCCGTCGTCCCATGTACCTGCACACCGTCGCCTCTGGCGGCAGTGTTATCGGCAATCAGTCCGCCATTCATGGTAAAGCTGCCCTGGTGAATGCCAACGCCGCCAACGCCGCAGTTCGCACCGGTAATCCTGTTGTCAGTGATCTCGCCCTTGTTCATGACAAACTCAGCGCCGTTCTTCACCCAGACGCCACCACCGCCGCCACCGCCGCTGTTCGTTGCGGTGTTGCCCGTGATTTTGCCGCCCTCCATGGTGAACGTAGCCGCATTACCCATATTACGATTACCTACGGCCACGCCGCCGCCATTGTTCTTCGCAGTGTTGCCGCTGATTTCGCCGCCGGTCATATGAAACGCACCATTGTACACATTCACACCGGCGCCATCCTTGCCGGCGTTGCCCGTAATAACGCCGCCATTCATAGTGAAAGAACCGTTTTCTTCCACATAGACGCCGGAATTCTTGCCTCCGGTGACCTGACCGGACACCTGCTCCCCATCTTCATCCACGCGGCCGCTGTCCTCAAGGGTCAGTTTACCGCCGTTCACCCAAATCGTGGAACCTGTACCCTTTTCAGAATAATCAACTTTCCAGCCGGCCAAGTCCAACGTAACATTTTTGTCGCTGCCGATGGTGATGCTGTCTTCGCTGCCAGTATTGACAACGTCCTCCTTCAACGTGATCTTGCCATCATCAAAAGAGAACGCGTCCCCCTGGTATGTGCCGTTAATGGCATTGTTGAGGTCGCTGAAGCTCGCTGCAAAAGACGGCAGAACCAAACCGGCGCACAGCGCCATGGAGGTGAGCACGGCAAAGCCGCGCCTACCAAACGTCTCAAACATTTTCATTCTCTGTTCCTTTCTTTGCATTGCTCGGACGCAAAGAGGTCCGGTAGCCGGGCTGCCATAGATACGGCTGAGTTCGTTCCTCGCGGAACGAACTCAGGGGGAGTCCCCCTGAACCACTGCCCCTTAGGCCCCATAGCTTTGCGTCCCACGGTTTCCCGTGGTTTGCCGTGCAACCGAACGAGCGTGGGTACGGATCACTCCGCCCCGACGCCTCTGGCTTTGCGTCCCATCGTTTCCAATGGTTTGCCTAAATCGCAACCCGGCCAACGTAGCATCGGAAAGGTCTCCGCTGCGGTAGTCCCGTAGCTTTGCGCCCCACAGTTTCCCGTGGTTTGCCAATGCGCCTGTGTGAACTCATCCCGCCGCCACAGGCGCCCCCTGCGGCGGGCTCCCCGGTCCGCTTCCCTCCTTTCCCTGTTGTGCCGCCTTCCGCGGCCTTGACAAGACGAGATACTTCACTGTTTTTCATTATATCACACTTCCCAGCCCACAGGACCTTTTATTTTAAAATCAGCGTTTTGACTTAAATATGCCTCCACTTTTATAGATACTGCACAAAAACATAGAAGCGTCCCCTATTGGGGACGCTTCTGGCCGGTCAATCCAATTCAAACTGGCCGGTATAGAGCTGATAATACCGTCCTTTTTCCTCCATGAGCTGCCCATGGCTGCCCTTTTCCATAATTTGGCCACCCTCGATGACCACAATGCAGTCGGAATTGCGCACGGTGGACAGGCGGTGGGCAATCACGAACACGGTGCGCCCCTCCATCAGCGCGTCCATGCCCTGCTGGATATACCGCTCGGTGCGGGTGTCGATGGAGGAGGTGGCCTCGTCCAGCACCATCACAGGCGGATCCTTCACGGCGGCCCGGGCGATGGCCAGCAGCTGCCGCTGGCCCTGGGACAAGTTGGCCCCGTCTCCGGTGAGCATGGTGTGGTAGCCCTCGGGCAGACGGCGGATGAAGCCGTCCGCGTTGGCGGTTTTGGCGGCGTTGACGCATTCCTCGTCGGTGGCGTCCAGCCGGCCGTAACGGATGTTGTCCATGACAGTACCCGTAAACAGGTGGGTGTCCTGGAGCACGCAGCCCTGGCTCAGACGCAGGGAATCCTTTTCGATGTCCTTCACGTCGATGCCGTCACAGGTGATGAGGCCGCCCTGAATCTCATAGAAGCGGTTAATCAGGTTGGTGACGGTGGTCTTGCCCGCGCCGGTGGAGCCCACAAAGGCAATTTTCTGCCCAGGATTGGCATAGACGGTCACGTCCTTCAGCACCCGCTTGCCCTCCACATAGGAGAAATCCACATGGCTCAGGCGCACCGCGCCCCGCAGCTCAGTGTAGCAGAACTCCTCGCCGGGAACATTGCGCACCGCGCCGCGGATGAGGTGCAGGCTCATCTCGCCGTCAGGGCCGGGGTATTTCCAGGCCCAGCCGTGGCCCGCCATCTCCTCCAGGCTCAGGGGAGTGAGGGAGCCGTCCTTCTCCATGCGCACCCACAGCCCGGTTTGGGAGTCCACCCCCGGTGGCAGCAGCTTGAGCCCGCCCTTCTCCTCATCCGCCTGGCCCAGCTCCAGCAGGGCGTCGTCCTCTCCAACGCTCACGGGCACCAGCGTTATCCCGCAGCCCCGGGGCACCTTCCAAGCCCAGTTTCTGGGCCGGCCGCCGCCGGTGAATTTGGACAGGGAGCCGTTGGCGTCCTTCTCCACGGGCACCAAAGTAACCCGTCCTCGGTCCACCTCGGGCTGGGCATCCATCACCGCAAAGATGCGCTCCGCCCCCGCCATGGCGGAGAGCAGGGAGGTCATCTGCATGGATATCTGATTCACAGGCTGAGTGACCTGCCGGTTATAGTTGAGATACGTCACCAAAGAGCCCAGGGTGAAGCCGGCGTTCACACCGCTGCTCATAGCCAGGATGCCGCCCAGCACCGCAGTGACGGCAAAGCCCACATTTGTCAGATTGCCGGCAACGGGCATAATGGCGGAGGAATAGAAGCCGGCCTCGCTGGCGGCGGCGCGGTACTCCTCGTTCAGCCCCTGGAACTGGGTTTTGGCCTGCGTCTCATGGGTAAACGCCTTGACCACCTTCAGCCCCTCGATCATCTCCTGAATATTTCCGTTGACGGCGCCCAGAGCGGCCTGCTGCCGGGCGTAGTATTTCCGGCTGCGCTTGCCAAACACGGTGAACACCGCCGTCACCGCCGCCAGCAGTCCCAGCGTCACCAAAAACAGCACGGGCGATAGGGAAATCATCATGGCGATAACCCCCACGAAGGTGACAACGCTGGACAGCAGCTGAATCACCGACTGCTGCAAAGCCATCTGCACGTTGTCCGCGTCGTTGGTGAAGCGGCTCATCAGCTCGCCGTGGGTGTGGGCGTCAAAGTAGCTCAGCGGCAGCTCCTGAAGCTTGTCAAACAGCTCCCTGCGCAGCCGGTTGCAGCCCTTCATGGCCAGCTGGGCCATGAGATTGGCCTGAAGGTAGGCGCACACCGAGGCCAGCGCGTACACACCGATGAGCTTTAAGCAGCCGCTCATCAGCTCGGGCAGGCGGGTCTGCCCCGCCGCCAGGGCCACGGTGATGCTGTCGATGATGGGCTTTTGCAGATAAGTGGCCGCCACGCCCAGCATGGCCTCCGCCACGACGCACACCAGCACCGCAGCCAGCAGCACAGGCCGGTTGGCGATATATTTCACGGTGCGCAGCGCGGTGCGGCGCAAATCCTTGGGCTTGCCGAAGCCGCCCCGGGGCCCGCCGTGGGGTCCTCCATGGTGGCCTTGAGGCCGTCTGTTCTCAGCCATTTTCGTCCCCTCCCTCCTGCTGGGAATCATAGATTTCCCGATAGATCCTGCTGGTCTGCATCAGTTCATCGTGGGAGCCCACGTCGGCCACCGTGCCCTCGTCCAGCACCACGATCTTGTCGGCGTACTGCACGGAGCTGATGCGCTGGGCGATGATGATGACGGTGGTGCCCTTCAGATTCTCCCGGAAGGACTCCCGGATGCGCCCCTCGGTGGCGGAGTCCACGGCGGAGGTGGAGTCGTCCAGAATGAGCACCGATGGCTTGCGCACCATGGCCCGGGCAATGCACAGCCGCTGCTTCTGCCCGCCGGACACGTTCACGCCCCCCTGCTCCAAATAGGTGTCGAAGCCCTCCGGGAACGTCATGATAAAGTCGTAGGCCTGGGCGTCCTTGGCGGCCTGGATCAGCTCCTCCTCCGTGGCGTTCTCGTTGCCCCAGAGCAGGTTCTCCCGGATGGTGCCGGAAAAGAGCACGTTATTTTGCAGCACCATGCCGATGCGGCCCCGCAGGTCGTCCAGGGCATAGTCCCGCACGTCCAGCCCGTCCACCAGCACCTTGCCCCGGTGCACGTCGTAGAACCGGGGGATCAGGTTCACCAGGGAGGACTTGCCCGTGCCGGTGCCACCCACAATGGCCACAAACTCGCCGGGCTTCACCTCCAAATTGACGCCCCGCAGCACATCCTCTCCCGCCCCGTCGGTCTGATAGCGGAAGGACACGTCCCGAAACTCCACCCGGCCTTGGGGCGCGGGTGGGGCGGACTCCCCGCCGTCGGTGATGGCGCTGTCCGCGTCCAGCACCTCGAACACCCGGCGGATGGACGCCTGGGCCCGGGTGTATTGGAGCACCGCCATACCGATCATCATAGCGGACATGAGAATCTGCATGATGTAGCCGATGACGGTCTGGAGATAGCCGATCTCCAGCTCGCCCCCCAGCACCATATTGCCGCCGTTGTACAGCACCAGCACAGTGGCCACGGCAAAGCAGATCATCATCACAGGCTGAATGGCCACCATGCGCAGCACCGCCTGCATTCCCGCCGCGGTGAAACCGTCGTTGGCGTCCATAAACTTGGCCCGCTCCCGGTCCTCCCGGACATAGGACTTCACCACCCGCACGGCAATCAGGTTTTCCTGCACCGTCTCGTTCAGGTGGTCCAGCGTCTTCTGCATCTTCTCAAACAAGGGGAAGCAGATTTTCATCAGCAGTCCCAGCGCCGCCGCCATGAAGGGCAGCACCACGCACACCACCAGCGCCAGCTTTGGGCTGAGGCTCAAGGTCAGAATCACGCTGGCCACCGTCATGGTCACGCCCCGAATCAGCACGCGCAGGCACATAATAGCCACATTCTGAATGTTGGTCAGGTCGTTGGTGAGCCGGGTGATGAGGGAGGAGGAGGAAAACCGGTCAATATCCGCAAAGGAGAAGGCCGTGATTTTCTCAAACTCCGCCTGACGCAGATTGGCGCCCAGACCCTGGGCGGCATAGGCGGCGCACCGGGCCGCCCAGCCACCGATCACCGTGGCCAACAGGGCCACCAGCACCATCAGCGCCCCCGACTGCCAGATCACAGTCATGCTGTTGCCATAAATGCCCTTGTTGATAATCTGGGCCATGAGCAGGGGGATCACCAGCTCGCAGCCTGTCTCCAGCACCACCAGCAGGGGAGAGCCCACGGCATACTTCTCATAGCCCTTCAGGTATATCGCAAGTCGTTTCAGCAAAGGTCACACTTCCTTTCAAAATTCTTCCGGCGTCCCCGGCAGCGGGAGCGGCGGCCCCAGCAGGTCTTTCGGGGGCTCCGCCCATCGGTTTCCGCCGATTTGGTACAGATTTTCCAGCATCCGTTGGAGAAGGCCGCTCATCATTTCCCGCTCCTGGGGGGAGAAGCCATGGTACATATAGTCGTCCACCTGCTGAAACGCCGCCATTCCGGACTGGATAGCGTCCCGCCCCTTCCGGGTGATGGAGATGCGGTTGCGCCGGGTGTCCGCCTGATCCACCCGCCGCTTCACATAGCCCTGCCGCTCCAGCACCTTCAGGGAGGCGGCGATGGTGGGCGGCGCACTGCGCAGCCGGTCGGCCAGCTCCTTCTGGGTGGGGGCCTGGGCGGGGTCATCGGGATACCGGCTCAGCTCCCACAGCAGCCGTGGAGAACCAATGTCCCGCAGCCCCTGCCGCACCAGCGCCGCCGCGCAGGCGTTATGGTGAGCCCGCATGAGCTGATGAAGCCGCATTCCCGTCTCGTCGTCCATGGAGATTCCTCCTTACTGTCCACGCCTCATTCATTAGCGCACTAATCATTAGCACGCTTTCTATTTTAACATCTGTTTGAAAAAAGTCAAGCCGGCGGCACGAAAAAATATGGGGAATTTTTCTGAAAATTTTGTGAAAAAGTTTAGAACGAACGTTTGACATTTCGAACGACATATGGTATACTATGTGCAACAACAGGTTCTATGGATTCCGCCCCGGTGGACCTAATAATAGGAAGGAGCTTGCCTTATGGGAAAACTCACCCCAAAGCAACAGCAAATCTATGATTTTATCCTCGTTTTTGCCGAGGAGCACGGCTACCCCCCCTCTGTGCGGGAGATTGCCGCGGCAGTCAACCTGAAGTCCCCCGCCACAGTCCACTTTCACCTGAAGGGCTTGCGTGAAGCCGGGCTCATCACCCAGGCGGAGGGCAAAACCCGAGCCATCACGATCACGGACCTCAACCGCACCAAGCGCGACCAGGTGCCCCTGGTGGGCTATGTGGCGGCGGGCTCGCCCATTCTGGCCCAGGAAAATATTGAGGAATACCTCACCTTCGACACCGGCGGCCTGGCCGGGGAGCACTTCGCGCTGAAGGTTCGGGGGGAGTCCATGCTGGAGGCGGGCATCCTCCCCGGGGACGTGGTGGTGGTTCACCAGCAGCCCCTGGCCCGGAACGGGGATATTGTGGTGGCCCTGTTCGAAGACGAGGCCACCGTCAAAACCTTCCGGCGGGAGAGCGACGGCCACATCTGGCTCTACCCGGAAAACTCCAGTCCCGACTATCAGCCCATCGACGGCGAGGGCTGCTCCATTCTGGGCCGGGTGGTGGCGGTCATCCGGCGGTACTAAATCAACAGGGCGGCGCTCCTCACAAGGGAGCGCCGCCCTTCGGCTTTTTACAGCTGCTTTACTTCACCGCCACCGCCTCAATCTCAAACAGCGCTCCCTTGGGCAGCGCCGCCACCTGCACGCAGGAGCGGGCGGGTGCTTCCCCGGGAAAGTATTGGGCGTATATGGCGTTGACGGCGGCAAAGTCCCCCATGTCGGCCAAAAATACAGTGGTCTTGACCACGTCGGCGCAGTCCATCCCGGCGGCGGCCAGCACAGCCTTCAGGTTTTCCAGCGCCTGAGCCGCCTGGGCCTCCACCCCCTGGGGCAGCTCGCCGGTGGCCGGAATCAGCCCCAGCTGGCCGGAGGTATACAGCGTATTGCCCGCCAGCTTGGCGTGGCAGTAGGGCCCCACGGCGGCGGGGGCGTTTTGCGCGGTGATGGTTTTCGTCATAAGACAGCCTCCTTATCGATAGTTGTCTTATATTATATACGACCCGGGGAAAAAATCCAAGCTTTTCCTTGACAGGCCGGGCCAGTCTGCTATAATGCTCGGTAAATGCGCGCCGTTCAGCCGGGAGGAGTTTTGTTATGATCCATCTGCTGTTAGCTGTCATCTACCTGTCCTTCATCAGCCTGGGCCTGCCCGACTCCCTTCTGGGCTCCGCCTGGCCGGTGATGCACATCCAGTTGGGGGCCCCCATGTCCTGGGCGGGCATTGTGGCTGTCATTATCTCCATCGGCACCGTGGTGTCCAGCCTGCAGAGCGACCGGCTCACCCGCAGGCTGGGCCCCGGCGTGGTCACCGCCATCAGCGTGGGCATGACGGCGGCCGCCCTGTTCGGCTTCTCTTTCAGCACCTCGTTCTGGATGCTGTGCCTGTGGGCCGTCCCCTATGGCCTGGGCGCGGGCAGCGTGGACGCAGCGCTGAACAACTATGTGGCTCTCCACTACGCCAGCCGCCACATGAGCTGGCTGCACTGTATGTGGGGGCTGGGGGCCGCCATCGGCCCCTATGTCATGGGCCTGGCCCTGTCCGGCGGGGCTGGGTGGGCCATGGGCTACCGGTACATCGGCATCATCCAAATTGTGCTCACCGCCATTCTGGCGGCCAGCCTGCCTCTCTGGCGCGTCCACAAAGGGGCCGCCGCTGAGGCGGAGACCCAAAGCGCGCCCCCGCTCACTCTGCCCCAGGTGTTTCGCATCCCTGGCGCCAAGCAGATCATGGCCGCCTTTTTCTGCTACTGCGCTCTGGAGCAGACCGCCATTTTGTGGGCCAGCACCTATCTGAACCAGCACAAGGGCATCCCGGCGGAGACAGCGGCGGGCTACGCCGGGATGTTCTTCATCGGCATCACCGCGGGCCGGGCGCTGAGCGGCTTTCTCACCATGAAGCTCAGCGATCCGCAGATGATTCGTCTGGGCCAGGGGATCATCGCCTTGGGCATCCTGGCCATGCTGCTGCCCCTGCACGAGTACGTCACCCTGGCGGGGCTGGTGCTGGTAGGGCTGGGGTGCGCCCCCATCTATCCCTGCGTCATCCACTCCACCCCGGACCACTTCGGGGCGGACAAATCCCAGGCCGTCATCGGCGTGCAGATGGCCAGCGCCTATGTGGGCAACTGCGTCATGCCGCCCCTGTTCGGCCTCATCGCCGCCCACATCAGCGCCGCGCTCCTGCCCGTGTACCTGCTGGCCATTCTGGCGGTGATGGTGCTCACCCACGAGGCGCTGCTGCGCCGCACCGGCCACGGGGCATAGGCGGCCCTCACGCCCGGACGGTGTTGGCGATGTAGGTCAGGTGGTCGCCCAAACGCTCCAGGTTGGACACCATGTTGATAAACACCCCGCTGGACTCCGCCCGGCACTCTCCCTGGTTCAGCCGCTGGATGTGCCGGTCAATCAGCCGGCGGCGCATGGCGTCGAGCTCCTCCTCCACCCGGTTGATCCGGGGCAGAAGCTCCGGCCGTTTTTCCAGCACGGCCTGCTTCGTGAGCACGTACAGCTCCTCCACCTGTCCCACCATGCCTCCCAGCTCCTCCTTCACGCTGTCGGAGAAATCCAGGCCGTGGTCCATCGACTTTTGGGCATACTTGGTGAAGTTGTCGGCAATTTCGGCAATACGCATAATGTCCCCCAAGTTGCTGTGCAGGTCGGAGATGGCCTCCTCCTCCGCCAGCTTGCTCTGGGCGGACAGACGGATTAGGTAGTTCACCATCCCCTGGCATACGCCGTTGGCCTGGTCGATGAGCTGATGGGTGGGCTCAATCAGCCCCCGGTCCTTTCCGTCAAAGGCGCGGTAGCCGGTGCGGAACGCCTCCATGGCGGTGTCGGAGAGTCGGATCATCTCCTTCTCCAGCTGGGAGATGGCCAGAGAGGCGGAGGCCAGCATACGCTCGTCCAGGTAGGTCTCCTCCGCCTGCACCGTATTCTCCCGGATGAGCATCTGCGAAACCTTCACAAACCAACCGCACAGCGGCAGAAACAGCACGGTACACGTGACGTTGAAGAAGGTGTGAAACATGGCGATCTGGGTGGCCGGGGCGGCAAACCACCGGCGGAAGGTGGTCTCCATAAAGTCCGGCCAGCACAGCAGCACCACAAAGAAGATGGCGCTGCCCAGGGTGTTGAACATCAAATGGATCAGCCCCGCCCGCCGGGCGCTGGCCCCAGCGGTGGCGGAGGACATCAGCGCGGTGACGCAGGAGCCAATATTGGTGCCCAGGATGATGTACAGCACCTCGTTGCCCCCGCTGCCGATGGTGAGCCCTGCCACCGACATGGCGATGATGACGGAGGTGATGGCTGAGCTGGACTGCACCAGGGCGGTGAGCGCCACGCCGATGAGCAGCAGCAGCAAGGGGTTGGCCACCGTCTCAAAAATCCCCTGGATGGCGTCCCGGTTGGCCTTCATGGCGTCGGACATCAGGGCCAGGCCCACAAAAATCAATCCCAGCCCCGCCAAAATCAGCCCCGCCTTTTTCATCGCGTCCTTTTTGCACACCATATCCATCATAATGCCCGCAAACACCAGGATCTGAATGCAGGTCGTGATGGGAAAGGCGCTCAGCGCAGCGATCTGGGCGGTGACGGTGGTGCCGATGTTGGCGCCCATAATCATGGCCGCCGCCTGGTACAGATTCATCACTCCCACGTTCACAAAGCCCACGATGAGCACCGTGGTCACGCCCGAGCTCTGAATCAGCGCCGTGGCCGCCGCGCCCACTCCCACGTTCACCAGCCGCTTGTCGGCGGTCTTGCCGAACAGCTCCTTGATTTTTCCGGTGGCCAGCTGCTCAATGTTGGCCGTGAGCAGGTGCACCCCCACCAGGAATACCCCCGTCCCGGCCAGCAGCCGGACGAGAAACAGCAAAAGTTCTGCCATCGTCATCTTAATCTCTCCTTTACTCATCGTTTGACGGGATCGAAGACGGCTCATTTATAAAAAACGAGACTTTGCCGTCAATCAAGACAGCAAAGTCTCGCCATTTTAATCGCAGACCGGATCGTGAGATCGTATTGACGGCCGGCAAACACAGAGCTGCTCTGTGCAGGCTACTCCCTTTGTGCACTTCATATATAGCCTATTTTTGGAGGGCTGTCAATTCGCATTTTCCATAAAATATCTCCGGGGCCGCCAAGCCGCCCCCATCAGGGACCTAAACCCAAAAAGCGCCGGGGAAATCCCGGCGCTTTTCGTTACCACTTATTCTCCACCTTTTCCGCAAAGCCCATCAGGTCCTTCACCGAAAGGGCCGTCCCGTCGTCCAACACCGCCGTGCCGGTAAAGCGGCCGAACACCTGGTGCTGGTCGCTTTTGATAAGCTTCACATCGGTGCAGGCCGCCCGGTCGATCACCGGCACAAAGTCCATCTCAAATCGCCCGTCGTCGCTGGTGAAGGTCCAGGGGGAGAGGTAGTCCTCCTTCCCGTCCCGCATGGGGATGTGGAACGTCACCTGGGAGAGCTTGTGGGCCTTTCCCTGGTAAAAGAGCATATTTTCGGTGGCGGCGGAGGTGTCCCCAAAGCCGTACCCGATGTTGAAGCCGAAGTCCTCCCCGTCCAGCACCCCGGAGGCGGAACCCCAATACCAGGTGTTGTGATAGGTCCACACCCCCCGCCCCCAGTCCAGCACGGCGAAGGAGTCGCTGGGGCGGAAGCTGTACAGGTCGTCTCCTATGCGCACCGTACCCTGGGCCCGCATACAGTTGATTTTTTGGTTGAAGTAGAAGTGCCCCCGCTTGGCAAAGGGCGTGCAGATCACCATGGACTCCTCCGGCTCGCCGGTGAGGGTGAGGTGCACGTCGATGGGCTGTCCGTCCCGGAAGTCGTCCATGTGGGCGGTGAGCTGGCGCTTGCCCTCCGAGGTCTGGAACAGCAGCGCGTGCTTTTTGCCCGAGCTGGCGGCGATGCCCACCGCGGAGGTGGCGGGCAGGCCGGTTCTCCCCATGGGAAAGGCGGACATGGGGCTCTTGGTGATCTGCCAGGGCCGGTCCACAAAGGACAGGAAGGAGATGGAGTCCAGCCCCATATAGCTGTTGTCCGCGATGGTGAGGGCCACGCCGAAGCAGTCGTTGCCCACATAGTAGTAGTCCCACTCCTTCAGGCGGGTGAGGCCGCCCTTCACCTTTTTCCGGTCATACACGGGCAGCAGCCGCTTGGCGTAGCCCGCCCGGGTCAGCTCGCCCCGCTCGTCCAGCAAAGGAATCGCTTCTGTGATCTCATACTGCATACGAGCACCTCCTAAAATTTGACGGCCCTCCGGCTTGCCTTTTGACCAGTGTACCATATTTCCCTGGAAAAGCCAAGCCCCCTGCCGAACGGCAGGGGGCCTTTCCCTTTAAAACTCCGCGTTCCCCACAGTCCTGGGGTGCAGCTCCACGTCCCGGATGTTGGAGATGCCGGTGAGGTACATCACCATGCGCTCGAAGCCCAGGCCGAAGCCGGCGTGGCGGCAGGAGCCGTAACGCCGCAGGTCCAGGTACCACCAGTAGTCCTCCGGGTTGAGGCCCAGCTCCCCCATGCGCTGTTCCAGCACGTCGATGCGCTCCTCGCGCTGGGACCCGCCGATGATCTCCCCGATGCCGGGCACCAGACAGTCGGCGGCGGCCACAGTCTTGCCGTCGTCGTTCAGGCGCATATAGAACGCCTTGATGTCCTTGGGATAGTCGGTGACGAACACCGGTTTCTTGAACACCTGCTCGGTGAGGTAGCGCTCGTGCTCCGTCTGAAGGTCGCAGCCCCACTCCACCTTGTAGTCGAACTTGTCGTTGTTCTTTTTGAGAATCTCGATGGCGTCGGTGTAGCTCACCCGGCCGAAGTCGGAGGAGGCCACGTGCTGCAAGCGCTCCACCAGCCCCTTGTCCACAAAGGAGTTGAAGAAGGCCATCTCGTCGGGGCACCTTTCCATCACGTCGCTGATGATATACTTAATCATGGCCTCGGCGGTGTCCATGTCGTCCGCCAGGTCGGCAAAGGCCATCTCCGGCTCGATCATCCAGAACTCGGCGGCGTGGCGCTGAGTGTTGGAGTTCTCCGCCCGGAAGGTGGGGCCGAAGGTGTACACGCTCCCAAAGGCCATGGCGAAGTTCTCCGCGTTGAGCTGGCCGGACACGGTGAGGTTGGCCCGCTTGCCGAAGAAATCCTTGGACCAATCCACGGCCCCGTCCCCGGTACGGGGCGGGTTGCCCACGTCCAGGGTGGTCACCTGGAACATCTCCCCGGCGCCCTCGCAGTCGCTGGCGGTAATGAGCGGGGTGTGGATATACACAAATCCCCGGTCCTGGAAGAAGCAGTGGATGGCGTGGGCGGCCACGCTGCGAACCCGGAAGGCGGCGGAGAACAGGTTTGTCCGGGGCCGCAGGTGCTGGATGGTGCGCAGGTACTCCACGCTGTGGCGCTTTTTCTGGAGGGGGTATTCCGGGGCGGAGGGTCCCTCCACCGCGATGGAGGCGGCCTTCACCTCTAAGGGCTGCTTGGCCTCCGGGGTGAGCACCACCGTGCCGGTGACGATGAGGGCCGCGCCCACATTCTGGGCCGCGATATCCTTATAGTTCTCCAGGGTGTTTGCGTCCATGACGATCTGGAGGTTTTTGAAGCAGGAGCCGTCGTTGAGCTCGATGAAGCCAAAGGTCTTCATATCCCGGATGGTGCGGGCCCAGCCCATAACGGTGACGGTCTGGCCGTCCAGCCTGTCGGCGTCGGCAAAGACGGAGGCGATGGTGATGCGTTCCATATGCGTTCCCTCAATTCCTGATAATCTGATTCCGCCCCTGGGGAGCGGGGATAAGGCGTGCCATTAGGGAAGGACTGATTAACTTGGCAAGGGCAGATTGTCCAGAAATTTTGCGCCAGAATGCGGCGCGATTTCGCAGGAATTATTGTGCTTATTGCAAGAAATCGCAACAAGATTATGGCGCAAAATTTCCGCAAGATGCCGCAGCTTATTTAATCAGTGCTTCCTTAGTATATCATTTTTTCCGGGATTTGCAAGAGCGCACAGAAAAAAGAGGGAACCGACCGGCATACACCGCCGCCCAGCCCGCCGCCGCGCCGATAAAGGCCCCCTGCGTCCAGTTCGTCAGCACCTGGCCCGCCAGCGCCCCCCAGCCGGAGGCGGTGGACTTCATGTACACGGCCAGCAGCAGCGCCAGCCCCGAGGCGGCGGGCAGGGCGAAGGCGCAGGGATTGAGCCGGCCCGCCAGCCGCAGCTGGGCCAGGGCGCACACCGCCATGAGCGCAATGGGCACCCCATAGGCCAGAAGCAGAACCCCAAAAATCAGATAAGCGAGAACGTACATGGAGAACCCTCCTTCCACAATCCGCGAAAACCGTCAGCGCGCCGTCTCCCCACGCCGCTTCACGCGCCGCCGCGCTGCCCCAGCCAGATTGCCCGCCAGCACGCACACCAGAGCGATGGGAATCAGCTCCACGTCGGAGATGTTGGAAAACAGCCGGGCCAGGGGAATGAAAATCAGAATGAACACCACGCAGGCCGCCGGGTAGATGGGGCAGAAGCCGTGCCGACGCCCCAGAGACAGCCCGGACATAAAGCCCCCCACGGGGAGCAGCAGCCAGCCGTACAGGACGCTCAAAAGGGGCGTGGGGTCCTCCAGCAGCCGCAGGGCCAGGGGCAGGGCCAGACACAGGAAGGCCGCGAAGCCCACGTAGGGCAGGGACTCCCGCCAATGCAACGGGGAGGGACCGGGGGCCAGCCCCAGCTTTTCCCGAATGGCGGCCACCTCGGCGTACCACCCCACCCAGCGCCCCAGCCAGACGATGAGATACACCAGCGTCAGGGGAACCAGGAAGGTGAGGTAGTCCGCCGGCGCGGAGCACACGTTCAGCCCCGCCCACAGGCAGACGGTGGCGGCCGTGACCATATAGTGAACCAGGGAACGGACCACCAGCTCCCTGCCGCTGTCGGCGAAGGGGAGGGTGGCGACGCCCGCCTCCGCCCCGAACAGGGCGAACAGAGCAAAGGACAGCAGCACCCCCAGCCACTCGATCTCACGGGGGAAGCCGCAGTACGGGAACACAAACCCGGTGAACCGGGCCGGGCCGAACAGGCTGAAGCTGCCCAGCACATAGCCCAGCAGCACATGGGCCGCGACGCCCGCCAGCGCGCCGGTCAGAATGCGGCAAAGCCATTGCCGTTTGATTTTTTCCATAAAATCTCCCCCTCTACAATGATAATCCTAACGCCCCTTTGATCCTCTTCACGTACCGGCGAGACACCCAGCACACCGTCCCGCCCTCCAGCGTCATCTTGATGGTGCCGGTCAAGGTTAAATCCAGCGCCGTCACCCGGTCCAGGTTGACAATCTCCGAGTTGGACACCCGGACGAATCTCGTCCCCGCCAGCTCCTCCTCCAGCTCGTACAGCCGCGCCCGGACGGTAAACGTCCCCTTGCCCGTTTGGCACAGCACGCCCTTGTCCTCGGCGTAAAACCGCAGCACCATGGAGCGGCTCACCCGCACCGCCTCCCGCTCGGCGTAAACGGTGAAGGGCCGGGGCGCGTCCTGCGCCCGAAGGAGGCGGGCCAGCTGCTCCACCTCCTCGGTGGGCATGGGGGCGCGGAGAACGATCACCGGCTCGTCCAGGGCCGGATCAATCTGCACTTCCACCTTCAACGATGCTCCCCCTTTCGTTGTGGCTCCAGTATACCCAAGTCCCCGCCAAATGTCCAGCAAACCGGGACAGTCGGTCGTTTTAAGCGGATGGACGGCAAAAAAGAGCCCCGCTCCAAAGAGCGGGACCCGACCTATTTTTCAACGCGCTCCCTGAGCTTCTCCTTAAAGTATTCGTTGCAGGCCATCTCCGGCAGCAGGGAGCGAAGCCGCTCCTTGATTGCCGCCAGCGGCTCCCCCTGGTATACGTCCAGGAGAAGCACGAGGAAATCCGCCTCGTCCTGTTTGCCGCACACCGCCAGCACCGGCGGTAGGCGCCGTTCGATGAAGTCCGTGTCCCCCGTTTCGGCGGCAGCGCGGATGAGCCGGTGCCAGGAAGACAGGTTTTCCTCACAGGGCGGGAACAACAGCTCCCGGCCCGGGCCCTCCGCCCGCGCCACGGACAGGGCCGCCTCGTAATCCTCCCGGTCGTCCAGCACGGCCAGGTAACGCAGCAGGGATGTCCTATCTGGACAGGCCGCGAAATCCCATTCCCGCTCCGCCAGAATCTCCCGCCCCCTGCCGATGCTGCCGCACAGCTGGTCCCGCTGCAATCTCATGGGGAGATACCACGGGTGGTCCGGGTGTCCTTCCGTTTTCCCCACGAAGCCGTCCGCGATATCAAACGCCCGCTGGAATGCCTCCCGACCCTGCTGGATCCACATATGCATTTTTTCCGCCTTTAGCTGGTCTCGCTCCCCTTCCAGCCCGGCGGGATCCGCCCCACTGTTTTTCGCAAAGGCGTCGATGGTCTGGAGCTGGGAGTCGATGTAATCCATCGCCTCCTGAAATGAACGGTCATCCCGCAGGACCGAATACCTGCACACCAAATTCTCTGTGCGCTCCAGGGAGGTCAGACCGAACAGTTCGTCTACGCTCACCCCAAAAAAGGCGGCGATTTTCGGCAGCAGGGTGATCTCCGGGGCGCCGCTGTCCACCTCCCACCGGGACACCGTCTGCGGGGTCACAAAGAGGTACTCCGCCAGCTCCGTCTGGGTAATGCCCTTTTCCTTCCGCAGCAGGGCAATTTTTTCTCCGATGGTCAATTTCATACAGATTCCTCCTATGCTGATTCTCAAAGGGTGCCCTCTATGCTGCCAGTATATCATGGGGAAACAGCGGCGTCCAACAAGCCTGAATTGTAAAATTTACAACAGACCCTTGGCCTTTCCAAGCTATGTTCAAGAAAATGGCCCCGCTCCAAAGAGCGGGACCGCTGCCTCAATATTTTAGGATGAAATAGATCACATATACCCAGCTCAGCAGCCCGTGGAAAATGGCCCAGCCCACGGAATGCCAGGTGGTGTAGCTGATGACCATGGCCAGAGCGCTGCCAAAGGAAATCCCCGCCTTGGCCGCGCTCCCGGCATTAAAATCGCCTCTGCGCTCGTCCATATTTATAACCTCCCCTCACAGCAAAATGACCCCTGCTTCCTTACAAGCTTCTATCGTCCGCGGGTCCCAGATGCTCGCCTGCACCTCTCCGATGTGGGCCTTGCCCAGCAGGTACATGGACACGCGGCTCTGGCCGATGCCGCCGCCGATGGTGAGGGGCAGCTCCCCCGCCAGCAGGGCACGGTGGAAGGGCAGCTCCCGGCGCTCGTCATGGCCGGAGATGGACAGCTGACGGTCCAGGGACTCCGGGGAAACCCGGATGCCCATGGACGAGATCTCAAAGGCCCGGCCCAGCAGGGGGTTATACAGCAGAATGTCCCCGTTCAGCGCCCAGTCGTCATAGTCCGGGGCCCGGCCATCGTGGGGCTGGCCCGACTTCAGCGCCCCGCCGATGCCCATCAGGAAGGTGGTGGGGTGGTCCTTCACCCAGGCGTCCTCCCGCTCCTTGGGGGACAGCTCGGGCCAGGCGTCCTCCAGCTCCTGGGCGGTGACGAAGGACACCTCCCGGTCGATCAGAGGCAGGGGCGTGAGCTGAGGATATACCGCCCGCAGGGTCTGCTGGGCGTTGGCCAGGGCGTTCACAATGGCGTTGACCACGCTCTTTAAGTAATCCACATTTCTGTCCCGGGGGGCAATGACCTTTTCCCAGTCCCACTGATCCACGTAGACGGAGTGAAGATTATCCAGCTCCTCGTCCCGGCGGATGGCGTTCATGTCGGTGTACAGCCCCTCCCCCACAGAGAACTGGTAGCGGTGGAGCGCCATCCGCTTCCACTTGGCCAGGGAGTGGACCACCTGGGCGTCCCGCCCGGCGTCGGGCACATCGAAGGACACCGCCCGCTCCACGCCGTTCAGGTCGTCGTTCAGGCCGGTGGACGCCTCCACAAACAGGGGGGCGGACACCCGGCGCAGGTTCAGCGAGCCGCCCAGATCGTCCTCAAACAGCCGCTTTAACAGGCCGATGGCCTTCTGGGTGTCGTACAGGTTCAACAGGGGGGCGTACCCCTGGGGAATGACGGTGGTCAGCATAGGCTTTACCCCTTTTCTTCGCGTTGTCAGAACCTATTATACAGCGGCACAAATCAAAATGCAATTCTTGTGTTTTCCAACACGCTATGATATAATGCCCATATCTTACAGGGCGCGGTGGGATTTTTCCAGCAAAGTGCCCATGCCGGATTTGCCGGATGCGCCGCGAGGAAGTATAAAGGAGACGATACCAATGGTCCAAGATTTTGAAGCCAAGCTCAGCGAATACGCCCACCTGCTGGTGGAGGTGGGGCTGAACGTCCAGCCCGGGCAGACCCCCAGCATTGAGAGCAACGTGGAGTACGTCCCCCTCACCCGCCAGTGCGTGACCGCCTGCTACGACTGCGGCGCGCGGGACGTGGTGGCCTACTACGGAGACGACTTCTCCACCCGCGAGGCCTTTCTCCGGGCGGACGAGGCCGTGTTCAGCGAGTACCCCAGCTATATGAAGGCCCGGGTGGACTGGTATCTGGAGCAGAAATCCCCCCGACTGTCCTTCACAGGCTCCAACCCGGAGCTGCTCAAGGGGGTGGACCCCACCCGGATTCAGGCCCGGCGCAAGGTGTCCGGCCCTGCCACCAAGGCCTATTTTGACGCGATGACCGCCAACCGCTTCCAGTGGTGCGTGGGAGCCCACCCCACCCTGGCCTGGGCGGAAAAGGTGTTCCCCGGCAAGAGGGGGGACGAGGCCATAGACGCTCTGTGGGACGCCATTTTCTCCGTGTGCCGCATCACTGGGGACGGCAAGGCGGTGGAGCGCTGGAAGGCTCATGCCGCCGCCGCGAAAAAGCGCATAGAACTGCTCAACAGCTATCAGTTCGCCAGCCTTCACTACACCAACGCCCTGGGCACCGACCTCACCGTCCGGCTGCCGGACAACCACGTGTGGGCCGGGGCCACCGACCACACCCCCCAGGGGGTGGAGTTCCTGCCCAACATCCCCACGGAGGAGATTTTCACCGCCCCCCGCTGGGACGGGGTGGACGGCCGGGTGTATTCCACTCTGCCCCTGGCCATGGACGGAAACCTGATTCGGAACTTTTATATGGATTTCAAGGATGGCCGCATCGTGGACGTTCACGCGGAGGAGGGGGAGGAATTCCTCCGCCGCGCCCTTGAGGTGGACGAGGGCGCCCGCTATCTGGGCGAGGTGGCTCTGGTGCCCTACGACTCCCCCATCCGCAACACCGGCATTTTGTTCTACAACACCCTGTTTGACGAAAACGCCTCCTGCCACCTGGCTTTCGGCGCCGCCTATCCCAGCTGCGTCAAGGGCGGAGAGGATCTGTCCGAAGCGGAGCAGAAGGCGGCGGGGCTGAACCAGTCCATGACCCACGTGGACTTCATGGTGGGGACACAGGACCTGTCCATCGTGGGCGCCGCCCATGACGGGAAGGAGACCCCGGTGTTTGTCAACGGCAATTTCGCGTTTTAATACAGGGACGTGCCCATGCGCGCCCCTACACAGCAGACCACCCACATTTTAAAATAGGAGGACGATTCCAATGGACTACAAGCAAACCTATGAACTGTGGCTGAACGCTCCCGCCCTGTCCGAAGCGGAAAAGGCGGAGCTGGCCGCCATCGCCGGGGACGAGAAGGAGATCGAATCCCGCTTTTTCTCCCAGCTGGAGTTCGGCACCGCCGGGCTGCGGGGCACCATGGGGGTGGGCCTGTACCGGATGAACATCCACGTCATCCGCCACGCCACCCAGGCCTTCGCCAAGGTTATTCTGAACGAGGGGGCCCAGGCCGCGGCAAAAGGCATCGCCATCTGCTTCGACTGCCGCAACAATTCCGATGTGTTTGCCCGGGAGGCCGCCTGCATCATGGCCGCCAACGGCATCCCCGTGCGCCTGTTTGAGTCCCTGCGCCCCACCCCCGAGCTGTCCTTCGCCGTGCGGGAGTACGGCTGCATCGCCGGCATCAACATCACCGCCAGCCACAACCCCAAGGAGTACAACGGTTATAAGGTCTACTGGTCCGACGGCGCCCAGCTTCCCCCCGCCCACGCCGACGAGGTGGCCAAGATCATGCGGGAGAGCGACGTGTTCTCCGTCACCGCCATGGATTACGACCAGGCCGTGGCCGAGGGCAAGATCACCCTCATGGGCGCGGAGACGGACGAAAAATTCCTGGCCAATGTGATGGAGCAGGTCAACGACCAGGCGGCGGTGGCCGCGGTGGCGGACACCTTCAAGATGGTATACACCCCCTTCCACGGCACGGGCTACAAGCTCATTCCCGAGGCCCTGAAGCGCCTGGGCATGAAGCACGTAATCTGCGTGCCCGAGCAGATGGTCATCGACGGCAACTTCCCCACCGTGGCCTCCCCCAACCCGGAGAACCCCGAGGGCTTTTATCTGGCCGTTGACCTGGCCAACCAGGAGGGCGCGGACTTCATCCTGGGCTCCGACCCGGACGCCGACCGCGTGGGCCTGATGGTCCGGGCGGGGGACGAGTTCAAGGTGCTCACCGGCAATCAGACCGGCGTGCTGCTGCTGGACTATCTCATCGGGGCCAAGCAGCGCACCGGCAAAATGCCCGCCAACCCCGTGGCCCTGAAGACCATCGTCACCACCGAGATGGCCCGCAAGGTGGCCGAGGTCAACGGCCTGAAGTGCTTTGACACCTTCACCGGCTTCAAGTTCCTGGCCCAGAAAAAGGACCAGCTGGAGAGCTCCGGCGAGGGCAGCGTGATCATGTCCTACGAGGAGAGCTACGGCTATATGCTGGGCAGCTACGTCCGGGACAAGGACGCCGTCACCGCCGCCGTGGCCCTCACCGAGATGGCCGCCTATTACGCCGGCAAGGGGATGACCCTGTACGATGCCCTCATGGCCCTGTATGAGAAATACGGCAATTATGGCGAGCGCACTCTGAATCTGGTGATGCCCGGCCTGGACGGCCTGAAGAAGATGGCCGATCTGATGGCCGGCCTGCGCGCCAATCCCCCCAAGGAGATCGGCGGCGAGACGGTCAAGACCTGGAAGGACTACAAGGACGGGTCCGTGGTGGACGCCGCCACCGGGGACAAGAACACCATGGAGCTGTCCGGCTCCAACGTGCTGCGCTACGAGCTGGCCGACGGCACCTCCGTCATTGTCCGTCCCTCCGGCACCGAGCCCAAGGTGAAGGTTTACATCCTGGCCCAAGGGGCCAGCCACGCCGACTGCGATGACAAGGTGGCCCGTTACTCCGCCTGGGCTGAGGGGCTGAAAAACTGACGGATTTTATTTCTTATCTCCCCTGAATCTCCAATTTTTTCAGGAATTTTTGCAGAAAATATACCGCAAAAGCTCATCCGGCGCGTGTCGCAGCGCGCCGGATGTTTTGCTTTTTTGCACAATTTTCCCTATCCAAAATTAGTTATATTTCACAGTCCAGCTCTTTCCTTTTGCCCGCGAAAGGCGTATAATGAGTACCGTAGAAAGGAGGTGCAATGAAATGAAGAATGTGATCGTATGGCTCAAAGACAGCTATCAGGATTACGGCAATCTCATCAACGAGGGCCTGGACTGCGGTCTGGCCGTGCCGCCTTATCAGAGCTTCTAAGTCAGGCACAGCCTGCTGAGCCAACATAGAGGCAATCGATTTTACCCAAACGGGTAAAATCGACTGCTTTTTTATTTTTCCCGGCAGTCATTGCGGCTGCCGGGATTTTTCTTGACAAAGGCCCTTCCTTGTAATATAATCTTTTTATATAATTAAGTTATATAAGTGGAGGGAGCTCATGCCAAAGCAAAAAATCACCAAAGAGATGGTGGTGAACGCCGCTTTTCAGCTGGCCCGCGAGGGCGGCATGGAGCAGGTGCTGGTGAAAAATATCGCCGCCCGCCTGGGCTGCTCTGTTCAGCCCATCTACAGCTACTGCCAAAACATGGACGGCCTGCGCACGGCCGTCTACGCCAAGGTGCGGGAATTTGCGCGCGCCTGGTTTGCCCGGGAGGAATGCGGCCCTGGGAGCTTCCAGGCCGTCGGCCGGGCCTGCGTGCGGCTGGCCCAGGAGGAGCCGGAGCTGTTCAAGCTGTTTATCCTCTGCCCGCGGGAGGGGGTGGCCTCCCTGGACGACCTGTGCCGGTCCGAATCGGACCCCCGCCTGGAGGCGGCCATCGCCGGGGAGCTGGGACTGACCGAGGAGGACACCCGGCGGCTCCACATCAACATGATCGTGTACACCGTGGGCCTGGGGGCCATCTTTTCCACCGCCGCGCCGGGCATCCCGGCCTCGGACATTTTTTCCTGGCAGCAAACAGCTTACCAGGCATTTTTAGCCCAAATTAAGGGGGGAAAACAACCATGAATCCTAACGTAATCATACTCTACAGCAGCAAAACCGGTTTCACCAAGAAGTACGCCGAACTGCTGGCGGCGGAGCTGGGCTGTACCGCCCTGCCGCTTTCCGCCACCCCCGCCGACCTGTCCCAATATGACGCGGCAGCGTTCGGCAGCCGCCTCCACGCCGGAAGCGTAGACGGCTGGAAAAAGGCACAGAAGTTGCTGGTTCGGCGGGGCGCGAAGAAGCTGGCGCTCTTTGCCACCGGGGCTATGCCCAACGAGGCGGAGGCTGCCATTCAGACCATGTGGGCCCAAAACCTCACCCCGGCGGAGTTGACCGCCATCCCCCACTTTTACCTTCCGGCGGGGCTGTGCTATGAAAAAATGGGCGTAGTGGACCGGGCTATGATGAAGCTTGCCGCCTGGGCCATGACCCGGAAAAAAGCCAAAAGCCCGGAGGACGAGGCCTTCCTTGCGGCCATTCGCCGCTCCTACGATATCTCTGACCCAAAATATATCGCCCCCCTGGCCGATTGCCTGCGGGGAATGGCGTGAGCGGCGTATCTTTCGCAAATTTTAAATTGCGCTTTTTCCTTCGCGGGTGTATACTGTCTCCAAACGGGGCCTCAGCCCCCAGAGAAGGAGGAAATACCTATGCGCTATAACATTACCGGCGAGCCCATGCCTGTGGTCATCTGCGACGTGGAGGCCAACGAATCCATGATTACGGAAAAGGGCTCCATGGTCTGGATGTCCCCCAACATGGAGATGAAGACCAGCGCGGGCGGCATCGGCAAAGCCTTTGGCCGGATGTTCTCCGGCGAGTCTATGTTCCAGAACATCTACACCGCCCAGGGCGGCCCCGGCATGATCGCCTTTGCCTCCAGCTTCCCCGGCTCCATCCGCGCGGTGGAGATTACCCCGGACCGGCCCATTGTGGTGCAAAAGTCCGGCTTCCTGGCCTCAGAGCAGGGGGTCGAGCTGTCCGTGTTCTTCCAGAAGAAAGGGATGTCCGGCTTCTTCAGCGGCGAGGGCTTCATTTTGCAGAAGCTCAGCGGCCACGGCACCGCTTTCCTGGAGATCGACGGCTCTGCCGTGGAGTATGACCTGGCGCCGGGCCAGCAGATCGTCATCGACACCGGCAATCTGGCCATGATCGACGCCACCTGCTCGGTGGACGTACGCACGGTGAAGGGCGTCAAGAACGTGCTGTTCGGCGGAGAGGGCCTCTTTAACACCGTTGTCACCGGCCCGGGCCGGGTGGTGCTCCAAACCATGCCCATCAGCAACTTCGCCATGTCCATCGCATCCATTCTGCCCTCCAACTAAGCAGGAAAACGCCGTCCCTGCCGCTGACGCGGCGGGGGCGGTTTTTTCACAGCCAACGCGCCATCCTGCCCCCCAGCTAAGCAAAACCCCCCGCCGTTTTCACGGCGGGGGGGTGCTTTTACTTCAGTCGCCAGATGTCCCGGTTATACTCCGCGATGGTGCGGTCGCTGGAGAAGTAGCCGCTACGGGCGGTGTTCACCAGCATCTTTCGCGCCCAAGCGGTGCGGTCGCCGTAGTCGGCCACCGCCCGGTCCCGAGCGGCGATATACGCCTCCACGTCCAGCAGGGCCATGAACCAGTCCTTGGTGATCAGGTCGGTCCACAGCGCTTTCAGCGCCTCCCGGTCCCCCAGGGCGACGAGGGCGGGGTCTCCCAGGAAGTCCACCAGCGGCTTCACCGCCGGGCGCTGATAGTACACATCGGGCTGATAACCCGGCTTCAGCCCCGCGTCGCGCTGTTTGACCAACTCGATGACATAATTGCTGCCCGCGCCGAAGGTGTAGATGTTGTCCGGCCCCACCAGCTCGGCGATCTCCACGTTGGCCCCGTCCAAGGTGCCCAGTGTCACCGCGCCGTTGGCCATAAACTTCATGTTGCCGGTGCCGCTGGCCTCCTTGGACGCCAGGGATATCTGCTCTGAGATGTCGCAGGCGGGGATGAGCCGCTCCGCCCAGGTGACGTTGTAGTTCTCCACCATGGCCACATGGAGCCACGGACGCACCTGGGGATCGCTCTCAATGAGCCGCCGCAGGCACAAAATCAGGTGGATGATGTGCTTTGCCATCACATAGGCCGGGGCCGCCTTGGCCCCGAAGATGACGGTGATGGGCCGCGGGGGAAGCTGGCCGGCCTTGATCTCCAGGTACTTGTGAATGACATACAGCGCGTTCATCTGCTGGCGCTTGTACTCGTGCAGGCGCTTCACCTGGATGTCGAACACCGCCTCGGGGTCCAGGCGGATGCCGTACTGGTCCCGGGCGAACACGTCGGAGGCAAACCGCTTGTTGGCGCTCTTGATGCTCAGCAGCTTCTCCAGCACCGCGCTGTCATTGTAGTAGTCCATCAGCTTGCTCAGCCGGGCGGGGGCACGCCGCCACTCGGGCCCCACGCACTCGTCCAGCAGGGCGGCCAGCTGGGGATTACACACCTCCAGCCACCGCCGCAGGGTGACGCCGTTGGTCTTGTTGTTGAACTTGGCGGGGTAGATGTCGTAAAAACTCCTCAGCTCGGAGCTTTTCAGGATGTCGGTATGGAGGGCCGCCACGCCGTTCACCGAATAGCCATAATGGATATCCATGTGGGCCATGTGGACCAGCTCCTTGCCCGCCTCCCCCTGGAGGATGGCCACCTTGGGATCGGGATGAGCGGCCTTGGCCCGTGCGTCCAGCTCCCGAATGATGGGCACCAGCTGGGGAGCCACCTTCTCGATGAAGGCCAGGGGCCACTTCTCCAGCGCCTCGGCCAAAATGGTGTGATTGGTATAGGCGCAGGTCTTGGACACTTGCTCCACCGCCGCGTCCATGGAGAGGCCGCGGGCCGTGAGCAGCCGCACCAGCTCCGGGATGACCATGGAGGGGTGGGTATCGTTGATCTGGATGGCCACGTAGTCGCCAAGGGCTTCGGGGCCATAGCCCCGCTCCGCCAGCTCCTTCAAAATGAGCTGCGCTCCGGCGGATACCATGAAGTACTGCTGATACACCCGCAGCAGCCGTCCCTCCTCGTCGCTGTCGTCGGGGTAGAGGAAGGAGGTGAGGTGGGCGGGCAGGTCGCTCTTGTCGAAGTCGATACCGTCGGCCGGGGGAGCGGCGGGGTTCTCCACGTCGAACAGGTGCAGCCGGTTGGCCACGCCGGAGTGGGCGCCGGGGACGGCGATGTCCAGCAGTTTGGCCTTCACTGGCCCGAACGCGAAGGGCACCTCGAATTCCACGCCGGTGGGTATGAGCCAGCTCTCGTCCTCTATCCAGGGGTTGGGCTGCTCAAACTGGTGGCTGAGGTGGAACTCCTGCTTGAACAGGCCGTAGTGGTAATTCAGCCCCACGCCGTCGCCGGGCAGGCCCAAGGCGGCGATGGAGTCCAGGAAGCAGGCGGCCAGGCGCCCCAGCCCGCCGTTGCCCAGGGAGGGCTCCGGCTCCATGTCCTCCACGGCGGACAAGCTCTTGCCGCACTGGGTCAGCGCCTGGGACACCTCATCGAAAATGCCCAGGGCCAGCAGATTGTTGCTCAGCAGCTTCCCGATGAGGAACTCAGCGGAGAAGTAGTACAGCTTGCGCGCCCCCTCCGGGGCGGGGCGCGCGGCGGACAGCTCCTGGGTCAGCTGGAGCAGGGCATGGTACAGCTGGCTGTCGCTGCATTGGGAAAGCTCCAGCCCATAGCGCACGTGCGCAATCTCGTGCAGGCGGGTTTTGACATCCATGAAAGAAGCTCCTTTCCAATCTAAAAAGCGCTTTATGGCGCTGTTTGGGTACTGCTCCTTAGTCTCGGCGGGTTGGGCCGCATACCCGCGCGGCGGCTGGGCTTTTGCTTTCGCTCCGCTCCATCCGCGCTGCTCGCGACGGCTCGGACGCTGTTTGATTTCCGCGGCAAGTATAACCCGCTTTCCCCCATCCGTCAACGGTCAAAATAACCAAATTCAGCCTTTTTGGGGCTTTTGGCCCCCCTCGACCCGCCGTTTGACCTTGGCCGGGGGCTTGGGCCCACGGTGGTACAGCTTCATGAACTCCAGCAGCCGCTCCGCCAGCGCTCCGTCCGCCTGGCCGGGCAGCAACCGCCACTGCCAGTTCCCTCCCAGGGTGGACGGCACGTTGATCCGCCCCTCCGCCCCGATGGACAGCAGGTCCTGCATCTGCATCACCGCCAGGTCCGCCACGCTGGCCCAGCCGCCCCGCATCACGCCCCAGGCCAAATCCTCCCGCCGCGCAATATGGAAGTACTGCCGGACATACCGGCGCACCGCCGGGCGCTGCGCCGCCAGCCAGCCCTGAATGGTCTCATTGTCGTGGGTCCCGGCGTACACCACGCAGTTATGTTCATAGCGGTGGGGAAGGTACTCGCTGTCCCCGCCCTTGGCGTCGAAGGCAAACTCCAGCACCTTCATGCCGGGGTAGCCCGTGCGGCGCAGCAGGGTGCGCACCGAGTCGGTGAGGAAGCCCAGGTCCTCGGCGATGATCTGCCGCCTGCCCAGCTCCCGGTTCACCGTTTTGAAGAAGTCCAGACCGGGGCCGGGCTTCCACCGCCCGTTCCGGGCGGTCTTGTCGCCGTACGGGATGGCGTAGTACTCGTCAAAGCCCCGGAAGTGGTCGATGCGCAGCACGTCGAACAGCCGGAACTGAAAACCGATGCGCCGCAGCCACCAGCGGTAGCCATCCTGTTTCATCATCTCCCAGTCAAACAGGGGATTGCCCCACAGCTGGCCGTCGGCGGTGAACGCGTCCGGCGGACAGCCCGCCACCTCCACCGGCGCCAGCTGCTCGTCCAGCTGGAACTGCTTGGGGGCGGCCCACACGTCGGCGCTGTCCAGCGCCACATAGATAGGCAGGTCGCCGATGATGGAAACGCCCTTCCCATTCGCCCGCGCCTTCAGCGCGTCCCACTGGGTAAAAAATAGGTACTGCACTCCCCGCCAGAAGTTAATCTCGTCCGCCAGACGCGTTCTGGCGGCGGCCAGCGCCTCCTCCCGGCGCAGGCGCACCTCGTCCGGCCACTCCTGCCAGGACACGCCGCCGTTCTCCCCCTTCAGGGCCATGAACAGGGCGTAGTTCTCCAGCCAATCGCCGTTGTCCTCCAAAAAAGCGCTGTAGCCCGCCGGGGGGGCGGTCAGCAGCCGGCCCACAGCGGCGCGCAGCACCGGGTAGCGTGTTTCGTACAGCAGCGCATAGTCCACCCGCGCCGGGCTTCCCCAGTCTATGCCCTGGTACTCCGCCGGTTCCAGCAGGCCCGCCTGCGCCAAATCATCCAGGTCGATGAAATAGGGGTTGCCCGCGAAGGAGGAGAAGGACTGGTAGGGGGAGTCCCCATAGCTGGTGGGCCCCACGGGCAGCAGCTGCCAATAGCTCTGGCCCGCCGCCGCTAAAAAATCCACAAAGTCCCGAGCGGCCTGCCCCATGGTTCCAATGCCATGGGGGGAGGGAAGGGAAAAAATTGGCATCAAAATGCCGGCGCTTCGGTTCATGGGCAGTCATCACCTTTCATATCGTCTAAATCCCCGGCCCGCTCCACCCGCAGCGTTCCCCCGCAGGGGCAGCGGTAGCGCTCCGGGTGGTCCACCAGGGGAGAGCGCTTCATCCGGGGGATGCGCCGGGCGCACCACTGACACACCACATAGTAGCGCACCGGCCGGTCGTCCTCCAGCCCCAGAGAGGCGTAATCATCGGTGCGGCGGATGGCATAGCCATAGGCGTCGTTCATCCGCTGGGCATAGCCTTTCCAGCGCGGGCCGTGGTTGGCGCAGCCATAGCAGGTATGCAGCACCTCGTGGGCCAGCACCCGCGCCACCGCCTCCTGCCCGCCCTCCCGGACCAGCTGGGCGGACAGCTCAATGGTGTGCGTCCCGCCCCGCCGGATGCAGCAGCCAAACCGGGTGCGGGCCCGGCGGTTGAGGCGCACATGGGGGCAGATGTGCCGGGAGATGGGGATGTTCACCGCCCTGGCCTGGTCCGCCACTCGGACCAGCAGAGCGTCCAGTTCCTCCTGCGTCATGCCCGCACCCCCTCCGCCGCCGATTTTGCGGGAAGTATTTTACCACAGCGGCCCTAAAAAATCAAGGCGGGCTCACAGGCGCACCGGCACCAGCCGGGTCATTGTCAGGCTGTCCTGGGTGACGGCGCACTCCACCGCCAGCACCTTCACCCCGGCCCCCGCCGCCGCGCGCAGGGCGCGGCCAAATTCCGGATCGGTGCGGTCGTTGGGGGAGAAAGCGGACATACCCGCCATCTGGATGACGAAGCATACCGCCGCCTCGTATCCCGCCTCCCGGCAGGCCGCCAGCTCCCGTAGGTGCTTGGCCCCCCGGAGGGTGGGCGCATCAGGGAACAGGGCCAGGCCGTCCTCCTCTAAGGTGCAGCCCTTGACTTCTACAAAACCCCGCAAACCGAGGCCCCCGCAAAGCCCCTCCGGCCGCGTTTCACGTAAAACATCCGTTTCGACCTCTCCCACCCCACGCGATTTCTCCCAGTAGAAATCAAAGCGGGAATTCCCCCAGGTTTTCTCCGGCCGGAGCAAATCCGGCCGGGGCAGGCCCAGCGCCTCTCCCAGCCCGGCTGCCATCCACTCGCCAAACACTTTGTTGGGAGCCTGGGCATCCATATTGACGAGCAGGGGCGGCAGGCCGGGGCGGACCTTCTCTACCGCCACCAAATCAAAGCCCGTCTTGCGGGCAGGGTTGCCGCTGCGCTCCAAATATACCGTACAGCCGGGAAGCAAAAGCTCTTTACACCGCCCGGTGTTTTTCACATGGACCGTCTCCACGCGCCCGTTTCGCTCCACCTGGGCCACAAACCGATTGGGCCGGGCGAGAAAAACTGCGGGGCAAATCTCCCGATACCTCACGGCTCCCGTCCTCCGTCCGGCGCTTGCTCCTCCTCCGGGGCCTCCTCCTCGGGGTGCTTCTCCTCCCCCTGGTCCGGTGGGGCGGACTGCTGCGCCGCGGGCGGAGTCTGATGGGGCAGGAGGATGTCGATGCCGCAGGCCAGCGCCACCCCCACCAGCGTCTCAAACAGCCGCTCAATGGAGTAGATCACGGGGTTGTCCCCAACGCTGTGGTTTACCGTGACGCACAAAAACACAATGCAGGCCATGGCGGCGCTGCCCGGCTTTTTAATGGCCAGACACAGTTCAATAATGGGGATGAGCATCAGCGACAGCACAGCATACCGGGCCGGTTCAATATACAGAATCCCCAGCACGTCCATGAAGTACACCATCAGCACCCCCGCCACGCCGCCAATCAGGGTGCCCGTCATCCGGTTGATGGACGATTCGATGGTCTTGCCCGCCGTGTTCTGTACGCACACCACCGCCGCAATCATGGAGTAAAAGCCGGACGCCTCCCGCACCCAGGCCAGCATCCCGCACACAAACACGGCGATCACCGTCTTAATGATGCGCATCCCCACGTGCCGCCGGTGCTGGCGGGCGGCTGTATCCATCGCTTGCTCCTTCATCTCGCTCCCTCCGCTTCTTCTTGTTCCGGCTATCATATCACAATAGGACAGGCTACGCAACCAAATTTACCCCATTCAACCCGGCGCGGGCTTTTCTTCCCCCGTTTTTTGTGTTAAACTGTGTCCGAGGTGATGACAATGCACATTCCCAGCGGCGATACCGCCCTGTTGGAGCTGGTTCCCTTTGAGGCCGCTCTGGCGGCGGCTCTGGCCCCTTCCCCCCATTACGACACAACACATTGGCTTTATGTGCCAAATTATTACGGAGAGTATCGTTATATCCTGGGCACCCGAGGGAATCATCCCCTGATCTGCATCGGGGTAAACCCCTCCACCGCCGCCCCCGGCGATTTGGACCCCACGTTAAAATCGGTGGAGCGGGTGGCCTGCCACAATGGGTATGACAGCTTCATCATGTTCAACGTATATGCCCAGCGGGCCACCCGTCCGGAGGACATGGAGCGCGCCTGCAATGCCGCCCTCCACGCCGAGAATATGCGGGCCTTCGACTATGTCCTTTCTTTAGACCGCACCGGCTCCCCGGCGGTGTGGGCGGCCTGGGGGGCGGTGATTGGGAAACGGGGCTACCTGCCCCAATGCGTCCGGGACATGATCGCGGTAGGGAAGCGGCGGAATGCCCGGTGGTTCTCCGCGGGGAAGCGGACAAAGGCGGGGCACCCCCACCACCCCCTCTATCTGCGCAAGGACGGCCCACTGGAGCCCTTTGACGTGGGGGCGTACCTGGACGCTCTGAAATAGCGCACCCCGCGGGCAGCCTGAGGACACACCCTCCTCGCTGCGGGACGGCGACAGGCTACGGGGCGCTGGGTCACCGTCCCTGCGCTACAGAGGGTACGTCCTCAGGCGTTTTTCAATTTGCCAAGAAAACTTTGCAAAGCCCATTGACAAGTTTACTTGGCGGTGGTATGATAGCTACACCAAGTAAACTTGTCAACGCACTTGGAGGAGGGCTGTCCCATGGAGAAGAGACGAAATTTTGAAAAAGAGCCGAGAGGAAAACAAGGACCGGGACTTTGTGGAGGAGGCCGCGCTGTCCAGAGCCAACGCCGTGAGCCTGGGCGTTGGCATGATCGTGTGCGGCCTGCTCAGCGTGCTGAGCGCCGCTTTTCAGGATGGCCGCCCAAACTACAGCGTCTGGACGGTGATGTGGGCCATGCAGGCGTCCATCTTCCTGTTCAAGTATTACAGGCTCCGCCGCCGCCATGAGCTATTGCTGGGGCTGATCTACCTGGCCTTCTGCGTCACGTTCTTCGTGTTTTACCTGCGCGACCTGCTGGGGATGGCGTGATGGACGAGACACTCGTGCTGAAAAACCGCTTGAAGGACGCACGCACGCAGGCGGGTCTGTCCCAGGCGGCGCTGGCCGAGCTGGTGGGTGTGTCCCGCAACACCATCAGCTCCATCGAGACGGGGCAGTTCAACCCCACGGCCAAGCTGGCACTGATTTTGTGCGTGGCGCTGGACAAAAAATTTGAGGAGTTATTCTATTTTTGAGGGGGTGTTCAGATGGAGTATATCCTTTTGCTGCTCATGGGGGCTGCTCTGATTGTGGCGGCCATCCAAAATTTCAAAGGGAATATTTCCACGGTCCACCGGTATAACCGCCGCAGGGTGAGCAAGGAGGACGCGCCCAAGTACGGGAGAGCCATGGGCCTGGGGACGATGATTATAGGTGTTTCCACGGCGGCGACGGCTGTACTGCAAATGATCTTTGATGCAGAACCCATTTTTTATCTGTTAGCCGCCGGGGTGGCGGTTGGGCTGGCCGTTATGGTCTATGCCCAGTTCAAATACAATAACGGAATATTTTAGGGGGTGCGGAGGATGGATCAAACATATATGGCCAGCCTGTGCCATCAGGGCCTACTGGGCGGCGGGCTGTTTCTGGATGACGAGCGGGTGACCTACCGCACGGGGAAGCTCTCGGTGTCCCCAGAGATTCGGAATTTACAGCTTCCCTTCTGCCGGATCAAGGGCGTGGAGAAAAGCAGGGCGCTGTTCCTGCCCACCGTAACGCTCCACATGAAGGACGGGCGGGCATGGAAGTTCCTGGTCTTTGGCCGGGGGCGCTTCCTGGCCAATCTGAAAGCCGCCATGGACGCCTATGCGTCCGGCCAATAACGCACAAAGGCCCCCGGCGCGTGCGCCGGGGGCCTCTTCATTATTTTGTCAGGCAGACGGCGGTCTGGGCCGCCACCTTGGCGTTGTTGAACACCAGCTGAATATTGGAGTCCAGGCTGTCCCCGCCGGTGAGCTCCTTCACCTTGGCCAGCAGGAAGGGGGTGGTCTCCTTGCCGTGGATGCCGTTTTCCTTGGCCTGGGCCAGCGCCTCCTCAATGGCCGCGTTGATGACCGCCGGGTCCATGGAGTACTCCTCCGGGATGGGATTCGTCACCAGCATACCGCCGGCAAAGCCCAGCTCCAGGCTGGCCCGGAAGGCGGCGGCCAGCTCCTCCGGGCTGTCCACCTGGTAGTCCACCGCAAAGCCGCTGTGCCGGGTGTAGAAGGCGGGCAGCTCCTTCGTGCCGTAGCCCAGCACGGGCACGCCGTGGGTCTCCAGGTACTCCAGGGTGAGCCCCAGGTCCAGGATGGACTTGGCTCCGGCGCACACCACCATCACGGGGGTATGGGCCAGCTCCTCCAGATCGGCGGAGATGTCCATGGTGGTCTCCGCGCCCCGGTGCACCCCGCCGATGCCGCCGGTGGCGAACACCTTGATGCCCGCCATGTGGGCGATGATCATGGTGGTGGTGACGGTGGTGGCCCCGTCCTGCCCCCGGGCGCACAGCATGGCCAAATCCCGCCGGCTGGCCTTGGCGATGGCGGTGCCCGTCTTCCCCAGGTGCTCGATCTCCTCCTTGGTGCAGCCCGCCTTCAGCCGCCCGCCGATGATGGCGATGGTGGCGGGGACGGCCCCGTTGTCCCGGATGATCTGCTCCACCGCCAGGGCGGTCTCCACATTCTGGGGATAGGGCATCCCGTGGGAGATGATGGTGGACTCCAGGGCCACCACGGGCTTTCCGGTGGCCAGAGCCTGGGCCACCTCGGGGGAAACGTCCAGATACTTGTTCAGTGTCATGGGTAAAACCTCCAACTAAATATAATAATGGTGTTTGGTCTGCCGCGCTATCGGTTGGGGCCGGGTCGTCCCTCCGGCTTCACCGCCCGCACCGCCACGAAAGAGGGCACGTGAAACTCGTGGAGCCTGCCCTCCCCATTGGTGTCTTCGTACAGGTGGGTCAGCCGGAAGCCCGCCTTGAGCTGGCCGCCGATCTGCTCCTCCAGCGTGTGGGAAAACTGAATGCCCCAGTCCTCCCTTACGCACATCTCGTACAATGCCTTGTCCTTCAAGGGATTAAACGGCAGCGGGTAGGTCAGCTTTTCCTCCGACTCGTCAAAGAGATAGTTGACGCCGGTGTCGTAGCCCCCCAGGAGCACCCCGCCCGGCTTCAGCACCCGGAAGCACTCCCGGAAAATGGGCTCTACCTCCTCCACGTAGCAGTTGGACACAGGGTGGAAAATGAGGTCGAAGCTTCCGTCCTCAAAAGGGAGGGGCTGGGTCATGTCCCCCCGGATGACCTCCACCTGATAGCCCTCCCGCTCCGCCACCATTTTTTCACTGGCGCACTGCTGCGGGGAGTAGTCCAGCACCGTGCACGCCGCGCCCAGCGCTGTGAAGATGGGGATCTGCTGCCCGCCGCCGCTGGCGAGGCCCAGCAGCCTTTTCCCCTTCAGCTCGCCGAACCACTCCTGGGGCACGAACTTGGTGGGGGTCAGATACACCCCCCACTCGCCGGCCTGCGCTTTCACGTAGTCCTCGTGGGAGACCGGCCGCCCCCACTCCCAGCCCTGCGCGCACCACCGGTCGACGGTCCGGGCGTTTTCCTCTTGATAGTTCATCGGTCTCCTCCTTCTAAGATGCGCCCCATCCGCTGAGCCAGCGCCTGGGCGCTCATGGCCTCGTTGATCGTCTCGCCGCTCTCCATGGCGATGGACGCCGCCGCCGACCCCGCCAGGGCGGTGCCCTCCAAATCGGTGCCCTCTAAATAGGCCCAGGCCAGCGCCGCCATAAAAGCGTCCCCGCAGCCGGTGGTGTTCACCCGGTTTCCCGGCAGGCAGGGCAGACGCACCCGTCCGCTGTGGTCGGCAGCCAGGACCCCGTCCCCGCCCAGGGAGAGAAACACCCGGCGCAGCCCCGTCTCCAGCAGCTTGTCCGCCGCCCGGTTCAGGCCGGCCTCGTCCGTAATGGCCACCCCGGACAGCAGCTCGGCCTCGATTCGGTTGGGCTTCAGGGTGTGGAGCTTGCCCAGCACGGGCCGCAGTCGTTCCGCCTTGGCGGTGGACACCGGGTCGGCAAAGACGGGGGGCGTCACATGGTCCGCAATCCAGGCGATGGCCTCGGCGGGGATATTGGCATCCACCACCACCAGCTGGGCGTTTTGCAGCAGCGCCGTCCGGGCGGCCAGAAACGCCGGGGTGATGTGCCGGTAGATGTCCATATCGGACAGGGCCAGTTCCATCTCCCCCTTCTCGTCGGCGATAAAAAGGTAGGTGGAGGTCCGCCCCCCTGAGACCTGAAGGGACCGGCTGATGTCGATGCCCAGCTCCCCGCAGGAGGCGGCGATGCGCTGGGCGTACAGGTCGTCGCCAAAGGCGGTGAGCAGCCGCACGTCCAGCCCCAAAAGGGCCATGTTGTGGGCGATGTTCCGCCCCACGCCGCCTAAGCTCATGCGCACCGCGCCCGGGTTGGAATCGGCGGGGACCAGGGGCGCGGCGGACACGCCGCCGATGTCCATATTCACACCGCCCACCACCACCGCGTAGGGCGCGGAGGACACAATATACCCTTTTCCGGCGATGTGCCCCTTTTTCATCAGGTTGGAGATGTGCACCGCCACCGACGAGCGGGCGATGCCCGCCTTGTCCGCCAGCTCCTGCTGAGAGATCATGGGGTTTTCCTCAATCCACCGGAGGATTTGCCGTTCCCGCTGGGTCATGGGCTTCACTCCTAAACTTTTCTTTCTGAATTAAGCATATGCTTATAATAGGGTTTTGTCAAGCGCTTTCCCGGATTTTCCGCAAAAAAGCCCGCCGGATATCCGGCGGGCTGCGCTGATTCATATCAGCGGCTTGATCATAACAATGCCGTGATAGTTTTCGCCGTAACAGTTGGGGATAAACCCGGTCGGAGAGAACCCATACCCCACGAAATAGTCAAAGTGCGCACGGCCGCGCGATTCCAGACTCCGCAGTTCCTCTGCATAGTCCGTCATTGGCCTACCGTGGCAGGACATATCCGTTGAACCGATGATATATTTCAAATTGCGGTAGCCCTTTTCCTTCGCGTGAGCCTCGGCCTGTCTCAGCAGCGGTTCCAGCTGCTGTTCCATGACAAACGTCCCATTTTCATCGTACCCAAGGCATTCAACGCTCAGGCAGGAATAGCCCTCGTACTCTGCGCACAAAATCCATCCCTTGGGATTCCCGCCCTCTCCCATATACCAGCCGATCAAATTCGCCAACAAGGATACCTCTTGCAGCTGACGGCTCGCCCCATCGAAGTCCCACCAATCCGGCTTAATGGCGGACATCAGCCCGGCGACAGCAGATACATTTGATTGGTCAATTTGATAAATTTCCACCGCGTTTACCCCAGCAGCAGCTTATCGTCTGCCTCGTCCGACCCGGTGGCCTGGCCGAACTTGGCCAGCAGGTCCTCCACGGTGAGCTTCTTTTTGTCCTCCCCGGCGATGTCCAGGGCGATGCGCCCCTCGTACATCATAATCAGCCGGTTGCCGTGGACGATGGCGTCCTTCATATTGTGGGTAATCATCAGGGTGGTGAGCTTGTCCTTCTGCACGATGCGTTCGGTGGCCTCCAGCACCTTGGCCGCCGTCTTGGGGTCCAGCGCCGCGGTGTGCTCGTCCAGCAGCAGCAGATCGGGCTTTTGCAGCGTGGCCATGAGCAGGGTGAGCGCCTGCCGCTGACCGCCGGACAGAAGGCCCACCTTGGACGTGAGCCGGTCCTCCAGCCCCAGGTCCAGGATTTTCAGCATCTCCCGGTAGTGCTCCCGCTCGTCCCGGGTGATGCCGGGACGCAGCGAGCGACCCTTTCCCCGGCGGGCGGCCAGAGCCATGTTTTCCTCAATCTGCATGGTGGCGGCGGTGCCCATCATGGGGTCCTGAAATACCCGACCGATATACTTGGCCCGCTTGTGCTCGGGAAGCCTGGTCACGTCCACGCCCCCGATGGAGATGGCGCCGGAGTCCACCGGCCACACCCCCGCCACCGCGTTGAGCAGGGTGGACTTGCCCGCTCCATTGCCGCCGATGACGGTAACGAAATCCCCGTCGTTCAGAGTCAGGGACACCCCCCGCAGGGCCGTCTTCTCATTGACAGTGCCTGGGTTGAAGGTTTTGCAGATGTTTTTCACGTCAAGCATGGGCGCTCTCCTCCTTTTTTCCCGAGCCGGCGGCCTTGGAGAAGTATTTCCCCTTCCAGTAAGGGATGGTGAGGAACAGGGCCACCACCAGGGCGGTGAGCAGCTTCAAATCGGTGGTCTCCAACCCCAGGCGCAGCACCAGGGTAATCACCGCGTAGTAGATCACCGCGCCGATCACCGCCGCCAGCAGCTTCAGGGCAAAGTTGATGAACACCCCGCCCAGCAGCACCTCGCCGATGATAACGGCGGCCAGGCCGATGACGATGGCGCCCCGGCCCATGTCGATGGTGGCGCTGCCCTGGTACTGGGCCAGCAGCGCCCCGGACAGGGCCACCAGCGCGTTGGACACCACCAGCCCCAGCACCTTACTCCAGCTGGTGTTGATACCCTGGGCCCTGGCCATATGGGGGTTGGAGCCCGTGGCCCGCAGCGCGGACCCCTGCTCCGTGCCGAAGAACCAGTACAGCACTCCGATTACCACCGCCACCAGCGCCGCCAGCAGCAGCAGGGGATTGCTCAGCCCCGCCTCCCGGATATACCGGGAGGACACCAGCAGACCGTGCCGATCCACGCTGACGGCCAAGGTGGACTTGGTTTTAGCCGCGGCGTCCCCAATAGCCATCACCCGCAGGTTGATGGAGTACAGCGCCAGCTGGGTGAGGATGCCGGACAAAATGGCCGGAATGCCGCATACGGTGTGGAGCAGACCTGTGACCAGCCCCGCCGCCATGCCGGACAGCACCGCCGCCAGCAGCGCCAGCCACGGATTCACCCCCAGGCTGATGAGCAGGGCGCACACCGCCCCGCCGGTGGCCAGGGAGCCGTCCACCGTCAAATCCGCCACGTCCAAAATCCGATAGGTGATGTACACGCCGATGGCCATGACACCCCAAATCAGCCCCTGTCCGGCGGCGCCGGGCAGGGAGTTCAAAAAGCTCAGCAAAACGTCCATTCTCATTCCTCCCGTGTGAAATCATACGCCGAAAACCGGGGGAAAGGGCAGCCCTTTCCCCCGGCTTTAAAAGGTGGTCCCTGCGCCTCAGCCGCCGATGGGGACATAGCCCTCCGGCATGGTCAGCCCCAGCTGCTGGCAGAGGTCTGCGTTATACTTCTTCTCCAGCGTGGTGTCAAAGCCGATGGCCATCTCGGACACCTTCTTCTCTCCCTTGAGAATCTGCACCGCCATCTCCCCGGCCATGTGGCCGATCTCGTAATAGCTGATGGACAGGGTGGCCACGCCGCAGCCGCCGCAGATGCCCTCCTCGCCGGCCACCACGGGCACCCCGGCGGGAATCACCACGTTCGCAATGGTCTCCGCATTGTCGGCGGCGGTGTTATCGGTGGGAATATACAGCACGTCGGAGTTGTCACAGGCGGTCTGCACCACGCTGGACAGGTCGTTAACATCTGTGAAGGCGTACTGGGTGCAGGCATAGCCCATATCCTCCAAATAGCCCTTGATGGTCTCCACTTGGTACAGGGAGTTGGCCTCTGCGGAGCAGTACACCAAACCCACGTTTTTGGCGTCCGGGAACAGCTCCTGCACCATGGCGGCCTGCTGGTCCAGGGGGGCCAGGTCGGAGGTGCCGGAAATATTGCCGCCCAGCACCTTGTCCTCGGTGGTGTCCAGGTTCAGGGCGATGCCGTAGTTGGTGACGGCGGTGCCCAGAATGGGAATGGTGTCGGTGGCCGACGCGGCGGCGGTGAGAGACGGGGTGGCATTGGCCAGAATCAGGTCCACCTTCTCGGCGATGAAGCCGTCGATGATGGTGGCGCAGTTGGCGCTCTCGCCGCCGGCGTTGCCCTCCTTGATCTCCACCGCATCGCCCAGCGCTTCGGTGAGCGCGTCCTTAAAGCCCTGGGTGGCCTCGTTCAGCGCGGCGTGGGGGAGCAGCTGACAGATTCCCACCACATATTTTTCGTTTCCGGCGGGGGCGCTGTTCTGCGCACCCGAGCCATTGGAACAGGCGGCCAGTGATACGGCCAACGCCAGCGACACCGCCAGCGCCATCCATTTAGACCATGTTTTCATTCTTAAACTCCTCCAATTATCCATTGCTTTATCGCTTTGTTCCGGCAAAGTGCCAGTGGAAAAAATGTGAGCCATCCTGCCCACGCAAGTCAGTATAACGCTTTAATGCGGTGATGTCAAGAAGGAATCCGCAGCTTTTGTAAAAAACAGCGCAGGCATGGACCACCCCCGGTCGACCACCGCTTTTCCGACCTCCCCCGGTCTCCATCCACTCAAACGGATATTTTTTGGCTATTTTGACGCGGAAGAACATGAAATAAATAGATTTTACGTGGGATTCTCACTTGACGGTTCCGTTTTTGTATGCTATAATTCAAAATTGCGTTGATATAGGAAGGGGGCCGTTTGGATGCTGAACGAATTGGAGCACACCGCCAAGGTCGTGGGCGTCAAGCAGGTCCGCCGGGCGCTGGCGGACGGCCGCGCCAAGCGGCTCTATCTGACCCAGGATGCTGACCCCCAGCTCACCCAGCCCCTGGCGCGCCAGGCCCAGGAACACGGCGTGGACGCCGTCTGGGTCCCATCCATGAAGGCGCTGGGCAAGGCCTGCGGCATCGCCGTGGACGCGGCTGTGGCCGCGGCAATATAAAGCCCCGCCTAACTTTTTCCGTTTTTAACGAATAATCCTCGGAGCGTTCGTTAAAATATATATTTATTGAAAGGAGGAAAATCATGCCTACTTTTAACCAGCTGGTCCGTAAGGGCCGCAAGATGGCGCCTTACAAGTCCAATTCTCCCGCCATGCAGTTCGGCCTGAACACCCTGAAGAACACGGAGACCGACCTGCCCTCTCCCCAGAAGCGGGGCGTGTGCACCGCGGTGAAGACCACCACTCCCAAGAAGCCCAACTCGGCTCTGCGTAAGATCGCCCGTGTGCGCCTGACCAACGGCTACGAGGTCACCGCCTATATCCCCGGCGTAGGCCACAACCTGCAGGAGCACTCCGTGGTCATGATCCGCGGCGGCCGTGTGAAGGACCTGCCCGGCGTTCGTTACCACATCATCCGCGGCACGCTGGACACCCAGGGCGTCAACGGCCGTATGCAGGCCCGTTCCAAGTACGGCGCCAAGCGGCCCAAGGCGGCCAAAAAGAAGTAATTGCTTCTTCCCCCATTACGAGTTTTGCGCACACGCGCAAGGCCGAAAGCCTTGCCGAGCGTTTATTCCATATATTTATGGGTAGATCTCGGACAGGCACATTACGCGAGGTTTTTTCGACCAAGTATCGTTGTGTCAGGTGAGGCCATATCACCTCTATGTGACCCGCCGCGAGGGTTCCCACGACGAAGCATGGCGCAATGAGACGCCGGCCGAAGCTTCGAGTACCTGTGAATTCTAATCTTATATAGAAGGAGGGAAGCGAAGTGCCCAGACGAGGTAACGTACCCAAGCGGGAAATTCTGCCCGACCCGCTGTATAATTCCGTCTTAGTCACTAAGCTCGTCAACAGCATCATGCTGGACGGCAAGAAGGGCGTAGCCCAGAAGGTCGTCTACGGTGCGTTTGACATCATCAAGGATAAGACCGGCAAAGAGCCCCTGGAGGTCTTCACCACCGCCATCGAGAACATTATGCCTTCCCTGGAGACCAAGTCCCGCCGTGTGGGCGGCTCCACCTATCAGGTTCCCATGGAGGTGCGCCCTGAGCGCCGTCAGACCCTGGGTCTGCGCTGGCTGACCGCCTACTCCCGCAACCGCGGCGAGAAGACCATGAAGGAGCGCCTTGCCGGCGAGATCATGGACGCGGCCAACAACACCGGTTCCGCCGTGAAGAAGCGCGAGGACACCCACAAGATGGCCGAGGCCAACAAGGCGTTCGCTCACTACCGCTGGTAAGGACGGAGGCAGCTAACCAAAATGGCGAGAAAAGTTACTCTGGAAAATACCCGCAACATCGGCATCATGGCCCATATTGACGCGGGTAAAACCACTACCACCGAGCGCATCCTCTACTACACCGGCGTGAACTACAAGATCGGTGAGACCCATGACGGCACCGCCACCATGGACTGGATGGCTCAGGAGCAGGAGCGCGGCATCACCATCACCTCCGCCGCCACCACCTGCTACTGGCAGGGAACTGCCGGCCAGTTCCCCCAGACCCGTATCAACATCATCGACACCCCGGGCCACGTGGACTTCACCGTGGAGGTGGAGCGCTCTCTGCGCGTGCTGGACGGTTCTGTGACCGTTATGTGCGCCAAGGGCGGCGTGGAGCCCCAGTCCGAGACCGTATGGCGTCAGGCGGACCACTACAAGGTCCCCCGGATGATCTACGTCAACAAGATGGACATCATGGGCGCCGATTTCTACAACGTGCTGCACATGATCCACGACCGGCTCAAGGCCAACGCCGTGCCCATTCAGCTTCCCATCGGCGCCGAGGAGACCTTCAAGGGCATCATCGACCTGGTGGAGATGAACGCTGACATCTACTACGATGAGATGGGCAAGGATATGCGCGTGGAGGACATCCCCGCCGATATGATGGAGCTGGCCCAGGAGTACCGCACCAAGCTGGTGGACGCCTGCGCCGACATCGACGAGGAGATCATGGAGCTGGCTCTGGAGGAGCAACCCATCCCCACCGAGCTTCTCCGGAAGGCTCTGCGCAAGGGCACCATCGACAACCTGATTGTGCCCGTGGTGTGCGGTACCTCTTACCGCAATAAGGGCGTGCAGAAGCTGCTGGACGCCATCGTGGACTTCATGCCCTCTCCTCTGGATATCCCCCCCATCAAGGGCGTGAATCCGGACACCGAGGAGGAGGAGGAACGCCCGTCCTCCGACGACGAGCCCTTCTCCGCCCTGGCGTTTAAAATCGCCACCGATCCCTTCGTGGGCCGGCTGTCCTTCATCCGTGTCTATTCCGGCACGCTGAACACCGGCACCCAGGTGCTCAACTCCACCAAGAAGCAGAAGGAGCGCATCGGCCGCATCCTCCAGATGCACGCCAACCACCGGGAGGACATCGAGACTGTCTACTCCGGCGATATCGCCGCCGTCATCGGCCTGAAGAATTCCACCACCGGCGACACCCTCTGCGACGAGAAGCACCCCGTAATTCTGGAATCCATGGAGTTCCCCGAGCCGGTCATCCGCGTGGCCATCGAGCCTAAGACCAAGGCCGGCCAGGAGAAGATGGGCATCGCCCTGATGAAGCTGGCCGAGGAGGACCCCACCTTTAAGACCTACACCGACGAGGAGACCGGTCAGACCATCATCGCCGGCATGGGCGAGCTCCACCTAGAGATCATCGTGGACCGTCTGCTGCGCGAGTACAAGGTGGAGGCCAACGTGGGCGCACCCCAGGTGGCCTATAAGGAGACCATCAAGAGCAGCGTCAAGCAAGACACCAAGTACGCCCGCCAGTCCGGCGGTAAGGGCCAGTACGGCCACGTGGTCATCACCGTGGAGCCCAACGAGCCCGGCAAGGGCTACGAGTTCCTCAACGAGATCACCGGCGGCGTGATTCCCAAGGAATTCATTCCCGCCGTGGACCAGGGCATCCAGGGGGCCATGCAGGCCGGCGTCATGGCCGGCTATCCCGTGGTCGACGTCAAGGTCCACCTGACCTTCGGCTCCTATCACGAGGTGGACTCCTCCGAAATGGCGTTCAAGATTGCCGGCTCCATGGCCTTTAAGGAGGCCTGCCGCAAGGCCGGGGCCTGCCTGCTGGAGCCCATCATGAAGGTGTCCGTCATCGCCCCCGACGAGTATCTGGGCAACGTCATCGGCGACATCACCAGCCGCCGCGGCCAGATTCAGGGCCAGGAGGCCCGGCCCGGCGCCACCCAGGTGGACGCCCTCGTCCCCCTGTCCGAGATGTTCGGCTACGCCACCGACCTGCGCTCCCGCACCCAGGGCCGCGGCCAGTACACCATGGAGCCTCACAGCTACGTGGAGATTCCCAAGAGCATCGCGGAGAAAATCATCGCCCAGCGCGGGCGGAAGGACGACGCGTAACGCCCTGATGCCGCCCGCTTTCCGCAGAGAAAATTGTAGTTGCAATTTTTTCCGCGATAGGATAGAATAGGCCCATAAACCTATTCGCCTCAACACATTTTATTGAACCATTATAAGGAGGAAAACGCAAAATGGCTAAGCAAAAGTTTGAGCGTAACAAGCCCCACGTGAACATCGGCACCATCGGCCACGTGGACCACGGCAAGACCACCCTCACCGCCGCCATCACCAAGTGGCTGGCTCTGAAGGGCCAGGCCCAGTACGAGGACTACTCCAGCATCGACAAGGCTCCCGAGGAGCGCGAGCGCGGCATCACCATCAACACCGCCCACGTGGAGTATGAGACCGACGCCCGGCACTATGCCCACGTGGACTGCCCGGGCCACGCCGACTATATTAAGAACATGATCACCGGTGCTGCTCAGATGGACGGCGCTATCCTGGTTATCTCCGCCACCGACGGCGTTATGGCCCAGACCAAGGAGCACATCCTGCTGGCCCGCCAGGTGGGCGTGCCCGCCATCGTGGTCTTCCTGAACAAGTGCGACCAGATGGACGATGAGGAGCTGCTGGAGCTGGTGGAGATGGACGTGCGCGAGATCCTGTCCTTCTATGAGTTCCCCGGCGACGACATTCCCATCATCAAGGGTTCTGCTCTGAACGCCCTGACCTGCGAGTCCGGCGACGTGAACGACCCCGACTTCGCCTGCATCAAGGAGCTGATGGATTCCGTCGACAGCTATATCCCCAATCCCCCCCGCGACGACTCTATGCCCTTCCTTATGCCTGTTGAGGACGTGTTCACCATTTCCGGCCGCGGCACCGTGGCTACCGGCCGTGTGGAGCGTGGCCAGCTGAAGGCCGGCGAGACCGTCGACATCGTGGGCCTGCAGGAGGAGAAGAAGTCCACCGTCGTCACCTCCATGGAGATGTTCCGCAAGACTCTGGACTTCATCGAGGCCGGTGACAACGCCGGCTGCCTGCTGCGCGGTATCGCCAAGACCGACATCGAGCGCGGTCAGGTGCTGTGCAAGCCCGGCTCCATTCACCCCCACACCAAGTTCAAGGGCCAGGTTTACGTCCTGTCCAAGGACGAGGGCGGCCGTCACACCCCCTTCTTCAACAACTACCGGCCCCAGTTCTACTTCCGTACCACCGACGTGACCGGCATCATCACTCTGCCCGAGGGCACCGAGATGTGCATGCCCGGCGACAACGTGGACATGGACGTGGAGCTGATCACCCCCATCGCCATCGAGAACGGCCTGCGTTTCGCCATCCGTGAGGGCGGCCGCACCGTCGGCTCCGGCGTGGTTATCGGCATCAACGAGTAAGATATAACGCCATAAAAGGACGGGCTCCGGCCCGTCCTTTTTCTGAATTTTTGAAATGCGGGAGGGATTGACTATGGGAAATACAAGAAAAATCAGCGAGGGCCTGAACCTGATGTATGTGGGTAATATCGTTATCATTGCTGCTGCTCTGTGCACGCTGCTCGCCATGCTGATGCCCTTTCTGGTAATTTTGACGTCACTTGCGATAATCGTTGGCGGCGTTGTCTGCTTGGTGGGGCTGGTGAAGCTGCGCAATGAGCACGGGGACTACATGAACGCTCTGATTGCCTGCGTGCTTGGAATTGTGTTCCACCTGTTTTCCCGCGGAGACTCCGCGTTTGCTAACTTTATGTCTATAGCCAATACGATATGTACTCTGCTTGAGGTGTATTTTGTCATTCGCGGGACAAACAGCTTCCTGCGGGAGCGTGGGTGCCTGATGGAGGTGGCTATGGGCGATAAGGCCTGGAGGTGGCAGCTGATTTCCGCCGTCGCCGGCGTGGCTGCCGCGATACTGGTCGCAGTGATGGTTTTTGTGGCGCCAGGGCTGATTATTGTGCTGGTGCTGGGCAGTCTTGTTGTGAGTATTGCCGCGCTGGTATTTTATCTGTCCTATTTGAAGGCGGGCGCCGGGGCGCTGAGCTGAAGGAAATGCAATAACCCAGGTGCGCTTGGCGTACCTGGGTTATTGATTTCCAGCAGAAAACTGCTGCAAAAGCTGGGAGGGCTGCCAAACGGGGATCTTGGACTCTTTATAGTCGCCGGGATTTCTTGTTACAAGTCCATCCATCTCGTTGGTAAAAGCGACAGAATATTGAACACAATCTTCAAAATCACCCCAGGCCAGCTCCAAGGCATGAAAAATCTCGCGCTGGGAAACTGCTGCGACCGACACTACCATAAGGAGCTTCTGCAAAAGTGCTCTGACAGCTGCGCTGTCCCGAAGCATTTTGTGGGCGATGTAGTAGATATCTGTGATGGCAGAAGCGGAAACGTATTCCTGAATCCCGTCCCGCTGAGCCAGCTTCAGGACTTCTGCCGCCTCCTGATAAAATGGCTCGCGTTTCAGGAGAAGGTCCAGTACAACATTGGTATCAATTAGCAGTTTCATATTTTCCAAGCCGCTCCTCTCGAAGCTCCGCCAAGGTTAAATCGGTGTGGGGAATGGAGCCAATCAGGGATTGCACAATGAGGGAAATATCTTGTTTTTGAGTATCAGAGGCCTGTTCTTCTACCGGGTGGATAATGATTTCCAGCTTTCGGTTTCGGAAGGTTTCGGGCAGGGAAAGAATGGACATCAGATTTTGTGAATCAACAAATTTTCGGACTACCTCCATAAATTTACCTCCGTTTCTGCACTTTTATATCTGTATTATATACGATTTCAGGCGGCTTTACAAGGCAGATATTTTTGGAGAAAAATAGTGTTAGTGAATATTTACAAAAATAGCTGGACATAACGGGAAAAATATGGTATATTTAAAAAGAACCAGATGACCCATGTAAGAAGGAAAAGGAGGAATAGCGATGGAGCCCAGGTTTTTTAAGATTCCTGTCTGTGTAGGTGATGTGTCCCTTAACGTGGCCCAGGGGCATTTTGCCACCCGCAACAGCCATACCAATTACTTTGTCGATGTGACCAGCCAGCAGTCCTGCATCCGCGACGCCGAGGCGGCGGCCCAGCAGCTTTCCCAGCGCCTGACCCAGCACCTGATGGTGGACACCATCCTCTGTATGGACGGCACCCGGGTGATCGGCACCTGCCTGGCCCAGAAGCTGACCCAGGGCGGCTTCCGCTCCATCAACGCGGGCCGGGAGATTTACGTCCTCCGGGAGCACCTGGGCACCAATGGCAAGCTGATTTTCCGGGACAACGCCCGGCCCATGCTGGAGGGGAAAAATATCCTGCTGCTGCTGGCCTCCGTCACCACCGGCGGCACGGTGCGCAAGGGCATCGAGTGCATCGAGTACTACAGGGGCAGCGTGGTGGGCATCGCCGCCATTTACAGCCACCTGAAGGAGATTGACGGCATCTCGATCACCTCCCTGTTCGACACCAACGACCTGCCCGGCTACGCCAGCTACCTGCCGGAGGAGTGTCCCATGTGTCGGGATAAGCAGGAGCTGGACGCGGTGGTGGACAAATTCGGGTATTCCGCACTCTAAAAATCCGTCAGGGCCTGCCGTCTGGCAGGCCCTGAAAAATTTTCTTTAGCGGATTAAAATTTGGGGGTTGACAAGCGGGGGAGGAGCCGCTATAATAACCACAACAACCAAACAGCAACAAACCTTTGAGAAAGAGTAGTAGCCGGCACAGCAAACCTTTCAGAGAGCTCCGGGTGGTGGAATCGGAGCGGGGCGCGGTCGGGCGAATGGACTTTCGAGGGCGGCTTGAACGGGGCGACCTGAGTAGATGCCGACGGGGACCCACCCGTTATCCATCGGGCATGCGTGATGGCGCATGAAGCGAGCGGACGTTTTCCAAGACGTCAATTTGGGTGGTATCGCAGGAGTGCAGCTCTTGTCCCATGTGGGATAAGGGGCTGTTTTTTTATTGCTCCAACAAAAGGGACCCTGGCACGGTCTCCACATCTGCCGCCTAAATCTAAAAATTTGGAGGAACCCAACATGAAAAAGACCAATACTATGAAGAAGCTGATGACCCTGGCCCTGTCTCTGGCCATGACCCTCTCCCTGGCCGCCTGCGGCGGCGGAAGCAAGTCCAATTCCAGCAGCGGCTCCCAGGGCGGCGGCTCGGGCGCCCAGCAGCCTGTCCACGAGAAGACCTACAAGGTGGGCATCGTTAAGTTTATGGACCACGCCTCTCTGGACCAGATCGAGTCCAGCCTCCAGGCGGAGCTGGATGTGCTGGGCAAGGAGCTGGGGGTCACCTTCCACTATGCCGACTACTCCGCCAACGGCCAGGGGGACGGCACCATTCTCCAGCAGATCGGCGCTCAGATGATCGCTAACGACGTGGACGTGATCGTCCCCATCGCCACCCCCGCGGTCCAGTCCATGCTGGCCGCCGTGGAGGACACCGACATCCCCATTGTTTTCTCAGCCGTCTCCGACCCCATTAAGGACGGCATCGTGGCCGACCTGAACGCCCCCGGCGGCAAGGCCACCGGCACCAGCGACGCCCTGAACACAGAGATGGTAATGGAGCTGATGCTGGCCGCCAACCCGGACATCCAGAAGGTGGGCCTGCTGTACTCCAAGTCGGAGAGCTCCTCCGCCAAGCCGGTGGAGGAGGCCAAGGCCTACCTGGCCGCCAAGGGCATCGCCGTGGAGGAGAAGACGGGCACCAACACCAACGAGATCAGCTCCGCGGTGGACGCCCTGGTGGCCGCCAAGGTGGACGCCATCTTTACCCCCACCGACAACACCGTCCAGAGCGCCGAGCTGGCTATCTTTGAGAAGCTCCAGGACGCCAAGGTCCCCCACTACGGCGGCGCCGACTCCTTCGCCCTCAACGGCGCTTTCTGCGGCTACGGCGTGGACTATGTCCAGCTGGGCCAGGCCACCGCAAAGATGGTGGCCGACCTGCTGGTCAACGGCGCCGACCCCGCCGCCACCCCGGTGCAGATCATGACCGCCGAGAACGCCGTCATCAACACCGAGACCTGCGCCGCCATCGGCATGGACCTGGACCAGCTCAAGTCCGCCTTCTCCACGCTGGGCATCAATGTCATCGAGACGACGACCAAGCAGGGCTTCTGATTCCTGCCCCCTCCGTCATTTGCTCCGCAAATGCCACCTCCCCCATAAAGGGGGAGGCTTTGGGGTGCTCTCCCCTGGCTCCCCCTTTATGGGGGAGCTGTCAGCCGCAGGCTGACTGAGGGGGCCTCTTTATGGGGGAGCTGTCGAGCACAGCGAGACTGAGGGGGCCTTTCCCCAGCAAAACTTTCTAGGAGGCAATACCATGCTGTTATCCGTTGAAACCCTGCGCACTGCCCTGGAGATGGGGGCCATCTACTCCCTGGTGGCCCTGGCCCTGTTCATCAGCTTCTCCATTCTGAACATCGCAGACCTGTCCACCGACGGCTGCTACACCCTGGGCTTCGCCGTGGGGGCCATCGTCACCCTGGCGGGCCACCCCTTCCTGGCCCTCCCCGCCGCCATGCTGGCGGGGGTGCTGTCCGGCTTTGTCACCGCCTTCCTCCAGACCAAGCTGGGGGTGGAGAGCATCCTGGCCGGCATTATCGTCAACACGGGGCTGTACACCGTCAACCTGGCGGTGATGGGCTGGTCGTCCAACCTGTCCATCTTCGGGACGGATACCCTGCTGTCCCTGGCCAAGGGGCTGAGCGAAAACACCGCCTGGAGCAGGTGGAGCACCCTCATTGTGCTGGGGGTCATCCTCGCGGCGGTGGCGGTGGTGACGGCCCTGTTCTTCCGCACCCGGCTGGGCCTCTCCATCCGGGCCACCGGGGACAACGCCGACATGGTCCGGGCCTCCTCCATCAACCCCGCCTTCACCATCACCGTGGGGCTGTGCGTGGCCAACTCCCTTACCGGGCTGGCCGGCTGTCTCACCGGACTGGTGAACAAGAGCTGTGACATCAACCTGGGCACCGGCATGGTGACGGTGGCCCTGGCCTCCCTCATTATTGGAGAGACCATGTTCGGCCGGTTCTCCATCGGCCTGCGCATTGTGGGCGTGATTGCGGGCTCCTGCATCTACCGCATCATCATCGCCGTGGCCCTGGCGGCCAATGTGCCCACCGAGTGCTTTAAGTTGGTGTCCGCCCTCATCGTGGCGGTAGCCATCGCCATGCCCCAGGGGCGGAAGCTGATTGCCCTCCAGCGGCAGAAGCTGGCCCGGAGAAAGGAGGGCGCCCCATGCTGAAGCTGAACGATATTGCCAAGACCTTCAACCCCGGCACCGTCAACGAGAAGAAGGCGCTGGACGGGGTAAAGCTCCACCTGGCCCCTGGGGACTTCGTCACGGTGGTGGGCTCCAACGGGGCGGGCAAATCCACCCTGTTCCACGCCATCGCCGGGGTGTTTTTCCCGGACCGGGGGTCCATTGTGCTGGACGGGGAGGATATCACCTTTAAGCCCGAGTACCAGCGCAGCCGCCAACTGGGCCGGCTCTTTCAGGACCCCATGAAGGGCACCGCCCCCCATATGACCATTGAGGAGAACCTGGCCCTGGCCTATCTGCGCACCGCCAAGCACCAGCACGCCTATTTCAGCCGCACCGGCAAGGCGGACCGGGCCTTTTTCCGGGACCAGCTGGCCCGGCTGGACATGGGGCTGGAAGACCGGATGAAGCAGCCGGTGGGCCTGCTGTCCGGCGGCCAGCGCCAGGCGCTGACCCTGCTCATGTCCACCATGGTGCCCCCGAAAATCCTCCTGCTGGACGAGCACACCGCCGCCCTGGACCCGGGTACGGCGGAAAAGGTGCTGAAAATCACCCGGGAGGTGGTGGCGGAGCACAAAATCACCACCATGATGGTCACCCACAACATGCACCAGGCCCTGGAGCTGGGCAGCCGCACCCTGATGATGGACAGCGGGCGGATCGTCCTGGACGTCCAGGGGGAGGAGCGGAAGAACATGACTGTCAACGACCTGTTGGAGCGGTTCAAGGCCCGGGTGGGCGAGGATCTGGACAACGACCGGATTTTGCTGTCATGAATACAGGCCCGCCGCGTCTGCGGCGGGCTTAAAAATTTTTTCCGGACTCTGAGATTTTACCCTGTGCTCATGGATATTACATAGTGAAAGGCCTTTCAAGAACAGATTTCCAAGGAGGTGAGCGGCGATGACGGACGAGGCATTCGCCCGGGCGGCCCGGACCTACGGGGACACCATCTACCGGGTGGCGTACCACGCGCTGAGCAGCCCCCACGACGCCGAGGACGTGATGCAGACGGTGCTTTTACGGCTGTACGAGTGCAAAAAGGACTTCGAGAGCGAGGAGCACATGAAGCACTGGATTCTGCGGGTGGCGGTGAACGAGAGCCGCCGCGTGCTGCGCTCCTTCTGGCGGCGGACCGCTGTGCCTATGGAGGAGTGGCGGGAGACCGCCGCCCCGGAGGACCCCGCCCGGGCCGAGGTGCTGGAGGCGGTGATGGCTCTGGAGCCCAAATACCGTTTGGCCGTCTATCTCTACTACTATGAGGGGCTGAGCGTGGCCGAGACCGCCGCCGCCATGAAGGCCAACGTATCCACGGTGCAGACCTGGCTGCTCCGGGCCCGGGCCCGGCTGCGGAAGGAGCTGTCTGAGGAGAAGAAGGAGGAATCTGTCTATGTTCGACCCGAAATTGTACCGTGAAGCCTGCCGGGAGCTTACCGCTCCCGAGGATAAAATCAAGGAGATTATCGCCATGACTGAGAAGACAAATAAGAAGAAATTCCGCCCCCTGCGCGCCGCCCTGATCTGCGCCGCCGCTATGGCTATGATGGTGGTCAGCGTGGCCGCCGCCGACCCGGAGGGCTTTGAGTCCTTCCTGATTAACATCGGCACGGTTGTCCGGGTGGACCGCTACCGCTCCGATGTGACCACCGAGGACGGCGAGACGTTCTCAATGGTGCAGTCCCCCGAGGCCAAGGTGGAGAATCGGGACGGCAGGGCCATTCTGGTGGTCAACGGCGAGGATGCGGCCGACATCACCGACGCCCTGGCTCAGGACCAACACTATGTCTTTGAGGACTTTACCGAGGATACCAGAATTACCATCACCGTGGACGGCACCATTGAAAAGTGGACCCTGGTGAAGGAAGTGGGCATTGTGAAAGCGGACGGCAGCTATCACAGATTTGGCAGCGATACCGTTACCAGCGAAGATGTGGACACCAATCTGAACGGCGGCATATTCTTCAACGGCGACATTTTTAAGGACAGCTCTGTGGATGTTTCAGAAGGTATTGCAGACGCAGAGGTTGTGATCAGCACGCATGTAACCACGACCGATAAATGTGAGGCGGAGAAATAAAGCGCGCGGCGGGCCGGGAAACCGGCCCGCTGTTTTTATGCCAACCGCTTGACTAAAGTATATATCGTGGTATATACTATCGGTAAGGAGGTGTTACCCATGGAGACAGCAAAGGTATTTGAGAACGGAAGAAGCCAGGCGGTGCGTCTGCCTAAGAAGTATCGTTTCAATGTGGACGAGGTTGTGGTGCAGCAGCTGGGAGACGCGATTCTGCTGGTGCCAAAGGAATCCCTGTGGCAGACCTTTCTGGACGGATTGGACGGCTTCACCGGCGATATTTTTGAGGATGGACGGGACCAGGGGGGCCAGAAGGAGAGAGAGACGCTGTGACCTATATGCTGGATACGAATATCTGTATTTATGCCATAAAGAAAAAACCGGAACAGGTACTGCACAGGCTGAGAGAGGCAATGCACAGCGGGGTGTGTATTTCGTCCATCACGCTGGCTGAACTGGAGTATGGGGTCAGACACAGCGCAAGCCCGGGAAAAAACAAACAGGCGCTCCTGCGATTTTTGACGCCGTTCAGCATTCTGCCGTTTGGGCCGGCTGCGGCGTATGAGTATGGAGAGATCAGGACTTATTTACAGGAGCGGGGGACGCCAATCGGGCCGCTGGATATGCTGATCGCCGGACATGCCAGGGCGGAGGAGCTCACCCTTGTGACGAACAACGTGAAGGAGTTTGAGCGGGTGCCCGGCTTGGTGATTGAGAATTGGGCTATGTAGGGGCGGACAATGTCCGCCTGCGGGCGCACACTGTGCGCCCCTACAGCCTGTGCCAAGCAATAAAATGCGTAGCCGGACCCTCTCTTTTGTGTGGTTCCACTTGTTTTTTTCAGCCGGCTGATTTATAATAGAACCCAGCAAAACCAGAAAAAATTTCATATCGAAGGAGAGCATTATGACAGCCAGTGAGAAGAAGCAGCTGATGGCCACGGCCTGCAAGGTGCGCATGGGCGTCATCGAGAGCACCCACGGGGCCAAGGCCGGCCACCCCGGCGGCAGTCTGTCCGCCGCCGACGTCTTTACCTATCTCTACTTTCAGGAGCTGAACATCGACCCCAAGAACCCCAAGTGGGAGGAGCGGGACCGGTTTGTCCTGTCCAAGGGCCACACCGCCCCCGGGCTGTACGCCGCCCTGGCCCTGCGGGGCTTCTTCCCCGTGGACGACCTGCCCACCCTGCGCCACATCGACAGCTACCTCCAGGGCCACCCCAACATGAACAGCGTCCCCGGTGTGGACATGTCCACCGGCTCCCTGGGCCAGGGCATCTCCGCCGCCGCCGGCATGGCGCTGGCCGCCAAGCACGCCGGTAAGGGCTGCCGGGTGTATGCCCTGCTGGGCGACGGCGAAATTCAGGAGGGCCAGGTGTGGGAGGCCTTCATGCTGGCCCACCACTACAAGCTGGACAACCTGTGCGCCGTCATCGACAACAACGGCCTGCAAATCGACGGCCCAGTGGACCAGGTGATGAGCCCCTACCCCATCCCCGAGAAGCTGAAGGCCTTCGGCTGGAACGTGGTGGAGATCGACGGCCACGACTTCGACCAGATTGCCGCCGCCTTTGCCCAGGCCAGGGAGACCAAGGGGGTCCCCACCGCCATCGTGATGAAGACCACCAAGGGCAAGGGGGTCAGCTTTATGGAGAACCAGGCCGGCTGGCACGGCAAGGCCCCCAACGACGAGGAGTATGAGCAGGCCATGGCTGAGTTGAAGGCCCAGCTGGCAGAAGTGGAGGGGATGTAAGATGGCAGAAGTGAAGAAGATCGCGACCCGCGACAGCTACGGAAACGCTCTGGCCGCCCTGGGCGCGGAGCATGACGACCTGATCGTCTTCGACGCCGACCTGGCCGGGGCCACCAAGACGGGCACCTTCAAGAAGGCCTTCCCGGAGCGCCATTTCAACTGCGGCATCGCCGAGGGCAACATGATTGCCGTGGCCGCCGGGGCCTCCACCATGGGTCTGGTGCCCTTTGCCTCCTCCTTCGCCATGTTCGCCGCCGGACGGGCCTTTGAGCAGGTGCGCAACTCCATCGGCTACCCCCACCTCAACGTGAAGATCGGCGCCACCCACGGCGGTATCTCCGTGGGTGAGGACGGCGCGTCCCACCAGTGCTGCGAGGACTTTGCGCTGATGCGCTCCATCCCCGGCATGGTGGTCATGTCCCCCGCCGACGATGTGGAGGCCCGGGCCGCTGTAAAAGCCGCCTATGAGTATGAGGGCCCCGTCTACCTGCGCTTCGGCCGGCTGGCCGTGCCCGTGTTCCACGACGAGGCCAGCTTTAAGTTTGAAATCGGCAAGGGCGAGGTCCTCCAGGAGGGGACCGACGTGGCCATCATCGCCAATGGCCTGCTGGTGAACGAGGCAATCGAAGCGGGCAAAGCCCTGGCCGAGGCCGGCATCTCCGCCCGGGTGATTAACCTGTGTACCATCAAGCCCCTGGACGAGGAACTGGTGCTGAAGGCCGCGAAGGAGTGCGGCAAGGTGATTACCTGCGAGGAGCACAGCATCATCGGCGGCCTGGGCGAGGCGGTTTGCGCCCTGCTCAGCGAGAAGTGCCCCACCCCTGTGCGCCGCATCGGCGTCAACGACGAGTTCGGCCACTCCGGCCCCGCCGCCGCGCTGCTCAAGGCCTTTGGGCTGTCCGCAGAGCATATTGTGGAGGTCGCCAAAGACTTCTGCGGAAAGTAAAAATCCCGCCGTCCCCGCCGCAGCGGACAAGGCTCCTTTTGAAAGGAGCTGTCAGCGAAGCTGACTGAGGATTGTATTTCGGCGAAGCCGAAATGTGCGGAGCAAGTGAGTTTTCGGAAGCTTTGTTTACTTCGTATGTTTTGCCTTGCAAAACGCAATCCTCAGTCACCGCCGGCGGCGGCGCCAGCCCCTTTCAAAAGGGGCTTTATGGGGGATTCTTTCTCCAAAGCCCTTGCGCCCCGGGGCATTTTGTTGTAGAATAAAGGCAGGACGTACGTCCTATTGTTTCCTTTTCAGGAAACAATAGGACGTACGTCCTATTGTTTCCTTTTCAGGAAACAATAAGTGCGTTCAATTTAGAAAAAGGAGACAGAGACAATGAGAAAGAAAATTCTATCCCTTGCGCTGGCCCTGGCGATGTGTCTGGGCCTGATGGCCGTCCCTGCGGCGGCGGTGAACCCCGGCGAAGAATGGGTGGGTGACTTTGTAGTCAAGGGTGAGACCGTGGTGGGGTACTACGGCGACGACAGTGTAATCACCATCCCAGACGGAATCACCAAAATCGGAGAAAGCGCGTTCGCAAAAAGCACCAACCTGACCAGTGTGACCATCCCTAAGGGCGTCACCAAAATCGGAGAAGGAGCGTTCAGAGAATGTACCAATCTGGTCAGCGTGACCATTCCCTCCAGTGTCACCGTAATTGACACGCGGGCGTTCTATATGTGTACCAACCTGACCAACGTGACCATCCCTGACGGGGTTACAAATATTTTCTCTTATGCGTTCAGCTACTGTACCAGCCTGACCAGCATCACCATTCCTTCCAGTGTCACCTTTTTTGGTGCCTATGTGTTTTCTAATTGCACTGGTCTGAAAAACGCGGTCCTTTTAAACGCAAGTGCATTTTCTGGCCGGTCGAATAGTAGTGGATCTTCATTGTTCCAAGGCTGCACCAGCCTGACAAATGTTACCCTGCCTGATGGTATGGAATGGCTTGCGCCCAACATGTTCGAGGGCTGCAACAGCCTGAAAAGCGTGGCCATTCCCTCCGGCGTCACTCGCATTTATTCTGCGTTCATCCGGTGCAGAGGCCTGACCAGTATAACCATTCCTGCCGGCGTGACTGACGTTGGGGACTTCGCTTACTGCACGAGCCTGACCAGTATCGTCATCCCATCCAGCGTCCAGTATGTTGGAAGCGGTACGTTCAGCAACTGCACCAGCCTGACCGACGTCTATTTCGGCGGCTCCAAAGCGCAGTGGAAGGAGAATGGGGGAGAAGGAGCGTTGACTAACGCCAAAATCAACCCCACCGTCCACTTCAACAGCACACAGCCCACCACCCCGTCCCAGCCCCAGCAGCCGGCAGGGGAGACCGCCTCCCCCACCAATGACAAGCTGGAGGTAAACGGCGCGGCGGCCAACCCCACGGTGTACAAGATTGGCGGCAGCAACTACTTCAAAATCCGCGACGTTGCCGCCCTGCTGAACGGCACAGAAAAGCAGTTCGCCGTGGGCTACGACGGCACGAAGAACGCCGTCACCGCCACCACCGGCCAGGGTTATGACAAGCAGTCCGGAGACCTGGCAGGGGCGGCTACCGGCGGCGGTCAGAGCGCCGACCACAGCAACGATGCCATCTATGTGGACGGCCAGAAAATCACCGCCGAGGTGTATAAAATCAACGGCTCCAACTACTTCAAGCTCCGTGACCTGGGCAAGGCCCTGAACTTCTACGTGGGCTGGTCCGCGGAGCGCGGCATGTACATCGAGACCGGCAAGCCCTATTCCGAGTAAGCGAAACAGTCCCCCGGCCGCAGCCGGGGGACTGTTTTTTACCATTTTTGCAGCTGCCGGAGCAGAATCCCGGCGATATCCTCGCAGGAGCCCTGAATCTGGACCGCCCCGATGTTGTAGGCTACCATGGGCATGCCGTAGACCACCGAGGACTCCTTATCCTGGCCGATGGTGTAGGCCCCGGCCTGGCGCATTTTGAGAAGGCCGTCGGCACCGTCCCGGCCCATGCCGGTCATGATGATGCCGGCCATTTTGCACTTCACCTGCTCCGCCATGGAGAAAAACAGGGCGTCCACCGACGGGCGGTGACCGCTGACCTTGTCCCCCGGGAGGCAGGATACGGTATACCGGGAGCCGGAGCGGACAATGCGCATCTGGAAGTCCGCCGGGGCCAGCAGGGCCAGGCCACGGTGGAGCTCGTCGCCGCTCTTGGCCTCACGCACCTCCATGTGGCACAGGCGGTTGAGCCGGTCGGCGTACATCTGGGTAAAGCCCACGGGCATGTGCTGGACAATGAGCATCCCGGGGATGTCGGCGGGCAGCCGCTTCATCACCTCCAGGGTGGCCTCGGTGCCGCCGGTGGAGGCCCCCAGGCCGATGATCACGTTGTCCAGAGAAGGCCGGTTGCCCAGCAGAGGGGGGGCGGGCAGGGCGGGCTTGTTGCCGGTGATGGGCAGCCGCACGCCGCCGGCGGTCCCGGCAGAGGCGGGCTTAGGGGCGGCCGGCGTGGGAATCCCCGGCCTGGGGCGCACCTTGGCCCCGGCGGCGGCAATCACCTTCTGGGTGAGGCCCCGAATAAATTCCTCGTTCTTCCCCGGCTCGGGCTTGCGGACAAAGTCCACCGCACCGGCGGACAGGGCGTCGAACACCCGCAGGTCCAGGGAGGACACCAGAATAACGGGCAGGGGGACGACGGGCAGCAGCTGCTTTAAAAAGTCGATGCCGTTCATCCCGGGCATCTCCACGTCCAGGGTCATAACATCGGGCTTCACCTGCTCCACCTTGGCCCGGGCGTCTTTGGCGTTAAAGCTGGTGGCCACCACCTCGATCTGAGGGGAGGCGTTCAGCCCGTTGGAAATCATGGTGCGGGCCAGGATGGAATCGTCCACCACCATGACGCGGATTTTCTTGTTGGATGGCCACATGGTACTCGCTCCTTTAACAGCAGGGTCAAGCCCCCTGACCCGGTTCCCAGGTCAGGAGGCGGTTATTTTTTCTGGAAGGTGGAGGGGGCCACCGTTGTGTACGGGGCGTCCTTGCTGAGATTCTCCGAGTGGCTGATCATCAGATAGCCGCCGGGGACGGTAGCGTCGTAGAAGCGGCGCACCAGGGCGTCCTTGGTGGGCTGGTCGAAATAGATCATGACGTTCCGGCAGAAGATGACGTCGAACTTGGTGCGGAACTTGATGGGGTCCATCAGGTTAAAGGTCTGGAAAATCACGTTGTTGCGAATCTCCGGGGAGACGGCATACCGGCTGCCCTCAATCTTTTTGAAGTACTTCTTCCGCCAGGACTCGGGCACCGTGTCAGGCACCTCGTAGACCCCTTTCTTGGCCTTGGCCAGGGCCTTTTGGGAGATGTCGGTGGCCAGGATGCGGGTGTCCCACTGGCTGGCCTGCATCCCCAGATAGTCCTTGATGTACATGGACAGGTTATAGGGCTCCTCGCCGCTGGAGCAGCCGGCGCTCCAGATGGCCAGCGACTTCTTGCTCTGGTACTTGCGCACCAGTTCAGGCAGAATCACCTTGGTAAAGAAGTCAAAGTGCTCGGTCTCCCGCATGAAAAAAGTGTAGTTGGTGGTAAGGCGGTTGAGCACCTGCTCGATCTTCTGGGGGTCTTTCTCCTTCAGCAGCTGGGCCACAAACTCCGAAAAGCTGGTGTATCCCTGCTCCGTCAGCATGGAGGACAGCCGGCTGGTGACAAGCTGGCGCTTCTGCTGCAAGGTGATGCCGTACTGCGCCTTGATAAAATTTGTCAGCTTGCGAAAATCTTCGTCCGAGATGGGCTGTATCATCTCAGGCCTCCCTCCCTTCGGTTGTTAAGTGGTAAAAATCAGTCGTGGAGCAGCAGCTCGCAGTCCAGCTCCAGCATGGTGTTGCCGTCGGGCAGGGTGCACATGCCGGAGACCATGGCCTGGCCGTTGCTGGTGGGGACGGGCAGGATGGAGTCCAGGGGAACGTCCACCATCTGCTCCACCATGTCCACCAGGATGCCCACCATGTTGCCGTCCACATTCACCACAATGCCGCACAGGCTGTCCTGCTCCGGCTTGCCCAGGCGCAGGCGGATGTCCACCACGGGGATAATCTGGCCCCGCAGGTTAATCACGCCCCGCACGTAGTTGGGCACCTTGGGAAGGTAGGTGATGGTGTAGTCGGTGATGATATCGTTTACCTGTTCGGCCTTGATGCCGTACATCAGGCCGTCGGAGGAGAAGATCAGGTATTTTTCAGTGGAAATTTCAGGAAGCTGCTCGGTGTAGTCGTCTACCTCCTGCTCACGGGCGAACAGGACTTCCTCAGATTTTGCCATTTGCGCCATAGTTTAGCTCTCCCTTCTATTCACCCGGTCAAAAGACGCTGTGGGCGGCCGTATACACGTTGACTACGTCCAGAATGATGCTGATGCTGCCGTCGCCCAGGATGCTGCAGCCGGTGATGCCGAAATTTTTCACGCCGAAACCGTTGACGTAGTTGGGCAGGGGCTTTACCACAATCTGGTGCTCACCGATCAGCTCGTCAACGAACAGGCAGTAGGAGTGGTCGCCCGACTCCACCCACATGAGGATGCCGTCCTCAATGTTGTCGCAGCCCTGCTCCATGCAGAACAGCTCCTTGGCCCGGACGATGGGATAGAAGTTGTCCCGAATCTTGACCATCTCGCCCTGGGCGGGGTCGTGGATGACATCCTGGGCGGTGACCTTCAGGGAGGAGTGGATGGAGTTGATGGGGATGGTAAACATGGAGTCGCCCACCGAGACCTCCATGCCGTCCATGATGGCCATGGTCAGGGGAATCTTCAGGGTGGTGGTCATGCCCTTGCCCCACTCGCTGGTGATGGACACGGTGCCGCCCACGTCGGCCACGTTCTTCTTCACCACGTCCATGCCCACGCCACGGCCGGAATACTCGGTCACCTCGGTGTTGGTGGAGAAGCCGGGCATCATCAGGAAGTTGAGGATTTCCTTCTGGCTGTAGTCGTGCTCAGGGGCGGCCAGGCCCTGGCGGATGGCCTTGTTCAGCACCGCCTGGGTGTCCACGCCCTGGCCGTCGTCCTTGATTTCGATGATAACCTCGCTGCCGGTGTGCCGGGCGGAGAGAATCACCTCGCCCACCGGGTCCTTGCCGGCGGCGATGCGGTCGGCCTCGTTCTCCTCCAGGCCGTGGTCCATGGAGTTGCGGACGATGTGCATGATGGGGTCGCCGATGGAGTCCACAATGGTCTTATCCACCTCGGTGTCCTCACCGATGAGGGTGAGCTTGGCCCGCTTGCCCAGCTTCTTGCTCATGTCACGGACGATGCGGTTCATCTTCTGGAAGGTGCCGGATACGGGCACCATGCGCAGAGACATGGACACGTCCTGAAGGTCGTCGGTGAGCTTGCGCAGGTCTCGGGCGGATTTTGTGAAGTTGTCCAGCCGCAGACCCTTCAGGTCGGGGGAGGAGGTGACCATGGACTCGGTGATGACGATCTCGCTGACCACCGCCATCAGCTGGTCCAGCTTGGACAAGTTGACGCTGATCAGGCTCTCCTTGGCGTGCTGCTGGCCCGCCGCAGGGGCGGCGGCGGCCGGCTTGGCCGCGGGAGCGGGGGCCGCATCCGCCTTGGGGGCCTCGGGGGCGGGGGCGGGGGCGTCCGCCTTGGCCGCAGGGGCGGCGGGAGGAGCCTCGGGGGCGGGGGCGGGCTTGGCGGCATCCACCGGCTGATACTCCCGGACCGAGCCGGCGCCGTTCATGGCGTGGATGGCGTTGTCCCGCTCCTCGGCGGTGCGGAACCAGACCAGGAAGCCCTGGTCGGCGATGATGTCGGAGGTGGAGGGGTCGGTCTCCACGTTGTCCGGGTAGGTGATGAAGTCGGAGCAGTAGTCCTTTACGCTGTTGATCAGCATAAAGGCCCGCAGGTTCTCCATGCCGCTGCCCTCGTCGAAATAGACGTGGATGCCAAAGAGGTAGTCCTGATTGACGGCCCCCACGGCGGGGGCGGCCGCCTCCTCGGCGGGTGCGCTCTGGGCCGCGGCCGGGGCCTCGGCGGTGGGATTGCCCTGAATTTTATCAATCAGGCTATTAATTTTATTTACGATGTGGTCGATAGACTGAGAGAGCGGTTCATCGTTTTCCACCTTCTCGATCTCACCGCGGAAAAAGTCCACAGCCTGGAACAGCATGTCGAACAGATCCGGGCGGGTCTGCTCCGGGACGACTTCCATGCCCTTCTCGCGGACGAGGAAGAACAAATCCTCGATCCGGTGCGCCACCGTCATCAGGGAGCTGAACTCCATCATGGCGGAGGAGCCCTTGATTGTGTGCATGATACGGAATATTTCGTTGACGCTGTCCTCAGAGAATGTATCCGCCTCCTCCGCTGCCAGCAGGATGCCATCCAGCTGCTCCAGCAGGGTGTTGGTCTCATACAGATACATGTCCAGGATGCTGTCGTTGCCGCTGCCCATATAAAACGCCACCTTTTCTCATTTGGTTTGTTTGGGGGGGGGGGCGTGGAGTCCGGCCCGGAGGCACAGTACGCCCGCCCATATCTAATCATACTCGATATATCGGCAGTGTCAATTAAAAAATTAAGTTTTCTAGAAAAAAAACTGGGGATGGACTTTTGGCCGTCGCTGGCTTAAAATAATTCTGACCAGGCCCGGTAGGGGCCGGGCTTGTGTCCGGCCTGTTTTCTACCCTGCCAGGCGGGCAGAGGCCCGCCCCTATTTGAATTTGGAAATGGAGTGTCGCCAATGCCAGACCTGCTTGGTGTGACCAACCCGGTACCGGGCCATGATAGCAGCAATGTAAACCGAAATATGCCCGTTTCCCCCAACGACCCCCGCATCCAGAACGCGCCCGACCTGAACCGGGTGGGCCGGCCGGACAACCGGACGGAGCGGCAGGACACCGGAGACGCGGCCCAGGGGCTGCGCTACGACTCTAACTTTGCCTCCTTCCTCCAGCGGCTGGCCAACACCCCGGACCTGCGGGAGAGCCTGGCCACCATCTTCGCCATGTACGAGGGGACGGTGGTCTCCTCCGGCATCGAGGAGGGGCTGGCCGGCGAGATGGGCGCGCTGCTCAACATGCTGAAGATGGACGAGGCGGAGCTGGGAAAATTCCTGTTCTCCCAGCTGGCCAACGGGGCCCGCTTCGGCGGGGCGCTGTTCGCCCTGCTGCGGGACGCCTATTCCTCCAGCAACTCCGAGGCGGTGCGCGGCAACATCCTGCAATTTTTAAAGAAGTACACCGACTACTCCTCCACCAGCCACATCCAGGGCAACCTGCTGCGCACCCTGACCCGTCTCACCCGGGCGATCCCCGCCAGCTACGGCAGCCAGCTGCTGCCCATGGTGTCCCAGCTGGAGGAGCTGCTCAACGCCGGCAACCGGGCGGGGGCGCTGAAGCTGCTTCAGGGCTCCATCCTCACCTTCCTGTCGGCCTACACCAGCAAGACCAACGACATGGGCCTGTCCCGCACGCTGATCTCCATGCTGGCCCTGGACGTGTCCCGGCTGGAGAACGGCAGCGAGGAGGGCCTGCTCCAGGCCTTCCACCAGCTCAACAGCAGCCCCGGCCTGCGGGACAGGCTGAGCGGGCTCACCGACGAGGCCCTGCTGCGGCTGCTGAACAGCACCAGCTTCGCCAAGGCCTCCGAGGGGGACCAGTTTGCCGCACAGCTGGCCCGGGCGGCCCACGCCGCCCTCCAGAGCGGGGCGGGCACCGAGGCCCAGGAGGCCTTCCGCAACATTGTGTCCGCCTTCCTGGTGAACGAGAGCGTCCATATGCCCCTGAACCACGTGCTCCTGCCCCTGGAGTGGGACGGGAAGATGGCCTTCTCCGAGATGTGGGTGGACCCCGACGCCGAGGAGAACCTGAAGCGGGGCAGGGGGGGCCGGGAAAACGTCCTGCGCTTCCTGTTTAAAATCGACATCCAGAACCTGGGCTTTTTCGACATGGTGCTCACCTGTCAGGGGGAAAAGGTGGATGTGCAGGTGTTCTGTCCGGAGCGGGTGGCCCCCTTCTCCCAGATGGTCCAGGGGGAGCTGTCCCGCATCATCACCGACAACGGCCTGACCGCCAACGCGGTCCAGGTGCAGCAGATGACCAGGCCGTTGACCATCTCCGGGGTGTTCCCCCGGATCTTTGAGGGGGAGAACAGCATCAATGTCAAGATATGATAACCGGGCCACCAACCGGGCCGTGGCCCTGAAATATGAGGGGGAGGGCGCCCCGGTGGTGGTGGCCTCCGGCATGGGCTACCTGGCCGAGCGCATGGTGGAGGTGGCCTCCGAGAGCGGCGTCCCCGTCTACGAGGACAACTCCCTGGCCACCATGCTGTCCCAGCTGGCCCTGGGACAGGAGATTCCCGACGCGCTGTACCAGGCCATTGTGGAAATTTACGTCTACTTTTTGAATTTTGATCCCAGCGATCCGGATAAGGCCCGGCGGGAACGCCAGGCCCTGGCAGAGCAGGCGGCCAAGGCGGCCCAGCCCGTTGAGGTCCCTGCAGAGAAGAAAGGAGAGTCTTAAATGGCAGAACGCCTCTATTTGATTCTGGACAGCAAGGGCACCCCCCTGGCCAATGCGGTGCTGGAGTCCCCGCCCAACTCGGAGGTGCTTCAGATCCGGGTGCTCAACGACAAGGTGGAGGCGGTGGCCGCCCACCGGGAGATTCAGCTCATCGGCATGGACGACTCCACCCCCAACCGGGTGGGCGTCATTGTCCGCCAGCGGGACGACAAAATGGTCATCCAGCCCACCGCCGCCCTGGGGCCCAACGCCCGGGAGAACCTGCGCATCTTCACCGATTTCGAGAGCGTCATGTACCCCGTTACCGGGAACTGGAAGGGCCAGCGGGTTCTAAAGGCCAAGGACCTGAGCTGCGGCGGCGTGGCCTTCTGGGCCGATAAGCCCCTGGAGGAGCGGGAGATTGTGGAGATGGTGCTCCCCGTTACCGACTCCCCCCTGATTGTCAAGACGCAGATCCTCCGGGAGCTGCCCGACGACACCACGGAGAAGCCCCTGTACGCCTCCAAGTTTGTGGACCTGATTCAGGACGAGGAGGCCCTTATCCGCAAGGCGGTGTTCTGCATCCAGATCGACTCCGCCGACTGACCCTGAACGCCTCCCGCCGCCCCGGCGGCGGTCTTCCCCAAAGGGGGAGCGGGCCCACTGCCCCTCCCCATTGGAAACAGAAAGGAGAACCACATATGTCCCTTAGAACCAGTACGCAGCGCCCCGCCTGGATGAAGCGGGCGATTTCCCTGCTGCTGACCGCCGTGATGGTGGTCGGCCTGCTGCCCGCAGCGGCCCCCCGGGCCTCGGCCCACTGGGCTGACGCCTATTTGGACCAGCTGGTGGACTGGGGTGTGCTCCGGGCGGACCAGACCGCCAATCCCGACGCGCCCCTCACCCGTGCGGAATTTATGGCCGTCATTAACCGGGCCTACGGCTACACCGAGACAGGGGCCATCCCCTTTACCGACGTAGTGCCCACCGACTGGTTCTATGACGACGTGTCCATCGCCTACACCGCCGGCTACATGGCGGGCACCTCTGAGACCACCGCCTCCCCCAACGACACCCTGACCCGGGAGCAGGCAGTGTGCATCCTGGGGCGGAACATGATGCTGGAGGAGACGCCGGGCGAGAGCCTGGCCTTCTCGGACAGCCGGGACGTGAGCAGCTGGGCCCGGGGCACCCTCAAGACCGCCGTGGACAACTATATCGTCTCCGGCTACCCTGACAACAGCTTCCACCCCCTGGCCGCCATCTCCAAGGCTCAGATGGCGGTGCTGGTGACCCAGTGCGTGGGCACCCCCGTCAGCCAGAGCGGCACCTATTCTCTGGGCGGTGTGTTCGGCAACGTGACCATCACCGCCCCCAACGTCACCCTGCGGGACACCACCATCAGCGGCGACCTGTATATCTCGGGCGGCGTGGGCCTGGGCGGCATCAAGCTGGAGAATGTGAACGTGCTGGGCCGGATTATCGTCAGCGGCACCGGCGAGAGCGAGGCCGGCGACGCCAGCGTGGTCATGCGCAACGTGAACGCCAAGGCGATGCTGGTGGACAACATGCGCAACAAGACAGTGACGATCCGGGCCGACGGCATTACCGAAATCGCCGATACTGTTGTGCGCACCACCGCCTATCTGGAGGACAACAACACCGACGACAAGGGCCTGCTCAACATCAGCCTGGAGGGCGAGCCTGGCACCCGCCTCACCCTGGCCGGCCGAATTAAGGAAGTTGTGAACAAGAGCCCCGACTCCACTGTTCAGGTGGCCAAGGGCTCGGTGAAGAAGCTTACGGTGGACGAGTCCGCCACCAACTCCACCGTCCAGATTGACCGCAACGCCAAGGTGGAGGAGCTGAACCTGGATGTGGCCACCAACGTGATCGGTGAGGGCGACATCGGCAAGCTGAACATCAACGCCCCCGGCAGCGTGGTGACCATGCTGCCTGACGAGATTTACATCCGGCCCGGTCTGGACGCCAGCATCGGCGGCATCATCATGGACCACACCGACGCCGAGGAGGGCTCCACCGACCCGCGGCTGCTGTCCGGCTATCCGGCGGCTAAGGATATCGCCCCCACCGGCTTCCGGGCGGACTTCTCCGGCAACAAGAAGGGCACCATCTTCTGGGCCGTGAGCAGCATCAGCGACGGCTCTATCGGCGAGGAGGCCCTGATTTCCCCGCCCACCTACGGCTCCAAGGCCATCCAGGGCGGCTCTGTGGCCGCGCCCACCGGCGGCACTGTGGTTAACGCACAGGTCACCGGCCTGACGGTGGCCGGGTCCTACTACCTGTCCGCGCTGCTGCGGGATGAACAGGGCCGGACCAGCCCGGTGAAGGTGGTCTCCTTCACCACACCGGACAACAGCGTCCCCGCCTTCGCCCAGGGCTACCCCTACATGTCCATGATTACCGACACGGAGGCCCAGGTGACGGTGATGCCCACCAAGACCTGTAAGATGTACTATGCCGTGCTGCCCCGCAGCGCCCAGGCCCCCACCGTCAACGACATGAAGTCCAACGCCGTGACCAACAACCTGGGCTACGGCATCGTGGACCTGGAGAAGAACAAGGAGGAGCCCTTCATGGTCAGCCGCCGGCTGGAGGAGTTGAAGGACTACACCCTGTACCTGTGGCTCACCGATGTGGACGGCGTGAACAGCTCGGAGATTATCTCGCTCCAGTTCACCACCATGGACGTGACGCCCCCTGTGTTTGTGACCGGGCCGGACGTGAACGAGTTCCTGGCCAACTCGGTGCGGCTGAGCGCCAGCATCAATGAGGCCGGCACCATCTACTGGGCCGTGGTGGAGTCGGGCACCGACTACCCCAAGCCCAACAATCAGGACACCGACCAGAACACCGAGGACCAGAAGCGGGCCAAGCTGGACAGCGATTTTGCCAAGCTCCAGGTGGCTAACGGCATGAACTGTCTCCAGAAGGGGCAGGTGACGGTGCAGGCCAACGCCCAGGCCACCATTAACGTGACCGGCCTCCAGCCGGAGAAGGCCTACGACTTCTACTACCTGGCCAAGGACAACGCCGGCCCCAACCGGAATTACTCCGAAACGGTGAAAATGATCACCATTTACACTCTGGACAAGGAGCCCCCGGTGGTGAATCAGTACTTCTCTGACTACTCCGGCCGGGACAATACCCAGAACCCCCTGCCCAGTACCGATATCATCCTGGAGTTCAGCGAGGCGGTGCGCTCCAACGCCACCACCGAGAGCAAGAGCTGGGTGGATCTGTACAACGCCATCGTGCCCGGCAACAATCCCCTGGCCGGGGTGCTGAATGCGTCCATCACCATGTATCAGGACACTGGCAGCGGCCGGCCTCAGCCGGTGAAGACCAAGTATCTGCGGGAGGATCAGTCCTCTGACTGGGTCATCGACTTAACCGAGGCCAAGGTGGAAATGAAGGACGGCAAGATGCTGCTCACCTTCCCCAAGGATGGACTTCAGATGGCCAGCGGCGGCACCTACTACTTCCAGCTTAACAGCATCACTGATACCTCCAATGGGCAGAACCCCATGGTCCCCGGCACGGTGGACTACACCAACATGGCTGACGGCGGACACAATATCCCCAAGTTTACCACTGTGTTCGCCCAGGTGAACCTGTCCAACCCCGGCGTGGGCGCGTCGGACGCGCCAATCAGAACGCAGGCAAACAGCAATGGCAACAAAGACGTGGCCACCTTTGTGGACCTGAGCTTCCGTATGTCCCCTCAGGCGACGGAAAAGGTGGACCTGAGAAACAGCTACGACATATATCTGTGGTCGGACACCATTGTCAAGTACGACCTGTACTACCGCATTGTGAGGATCGAAAGCGACGGTTATACTGTCACGCCGGTCACAAGCACGGTGGACAAAAAATACCTGCTGGACAGCCGGTATAGTGACATTGATAGCAAAGGCTGGGTGTATCTTGGCAACAGCGGCGAGGTGAACCCGAACCCTGAGAACGGCAATTTGGCAGGTAAAGCGGTAAACCGGCACTTTAACAAGCTGGAAAGCAACAAATTCCCCCCGCTGAACCGGTTGAGCGAAAACTACTCCTACGAGTTTTCCATTGAGCTGACCGAGATGGTGGGAAGCGAAAACCGCGGGACCTGGAACGGTCAGATTTCCTTCGACGTCTATGTGGCCGCCGGTCTGTCCAACTCCCTGTATACTTTGGGCACAGGCTTAACTATGGATTTGTGGGAGCAGTACAAGGAGCTGGGCCTGACGAACAGCGGCATTGCCTCTATCGGCCTGTCTCCCCAGGATACCGAATATCTGCGGATTCGCCAGCTGTTTACCGATACCCAGCTGCCGGAGTTTGCCACAAGCAAGCCAGAGTTTCTTGACGACAACATTGGCGACACTTTTGCGACTATCAACCTGGGCCTGGACCGGGCCGGTAAGATCTATTATGTAATTGCGCCAGTGGGAGAAATTACCACTACTATCGAGAAAAATGGCAAAACATATAATAATCAACTGGCCTGGCCTGAGGTTGATGGTAACGATGGAGAAGGTGGGGGTAATCCGCCCCAGGGGGGCACGCCCGAGGATATGGGCTATAAGGTGATTACGCCGACGAAGCTGAGTATTTACCGGCGGACCGAGTATGCCGGTAATTCCAAGATTCATACTGGTGTGATCGACTATCCTGGCGGCGGCTCCAACTTTGAGCTGACACTTAATGAGGCCAATAAAACGCCTCTGCAACCCGAGAAAGAATATTTTGCTTATTTTGTGGTGCAGGGCGCGGCACAGGAATATTCTGAGGTGTACTGCTACAGATTCAAGACGACCAATGTGAACAAACCACAGATTATGCTTCATGATGTGGGAGCCGGTCATGTTAATGTCAATACACAGAATGTTCCTGGCGATCTTGACTATGCGATTTGGACTTCCTACAATATCTCCTCCAATAACGTGCTGAAGTGGAAGCTGGAGTCTAATAAAGCAACGGGTGTAACAATTCCAGAGTTTTATCAGAAGTATTCAGTCATTGGAAGTGATGGCACGGAAACAAAAGTGGATATGACGATTCTTCAGGCCATACTTACAACTTATGACCATTCCCAGGCTGGCAATGATGGTGACGTCAAATTGGATGGTTATTCTGTGTTTGATGTCTATGCCAGTGATTCGGTCAAGGCGCTCGTACGGGATTTGATCCAATCGCGTAACCAAAACAGTCCTAGCGGCGGCGGCAATGATTTTATGACAGAGAAAAACACTCCGGTAGATATTACTGCCACAAATATTGCGGCTGGTGAGCTGATACCGAATACCCCCTATACAATTCTGGTTACGGGCCGCCATCCCTCCAGCTCGGATATCACGTCTAGTTATACCTTTAAGGGGAGGGACAACATAGTTATCCCGGACCAGGCTGCCCCAAAAGCCATCGGTGCAGGTGGTTCAATTGAACACAATACTTCTACAAATAAATTTAATGGTATTGTAACCATCCGGTTCGACAAAGAGTTGTATTGGGTTGCAGATCGTTTATCCACCACGGCGCTGCCTGTACACCAAGGTTGTGGTGATACTGATAAAAATAAGAACTGTATTGATATTGTTGATTATGTAACGAAAAGTGGTGTTACAGTTACAGCCACAGATGAAGTAAAATATGTAACAACTTCAATTTCGCTTACCTACAGCAATATGAGCGAGGGCCAGGAATTTTCATTTGTAAGCAAGGGCTCCCTCTCTAACTCTGACCGGATTCCAATGGAAGGCTCTATAGTTTGCAGATTGGCAAAAATTGGTGAGACAACAGGTGCCTCTGGAATGGTTACGAGAAGTTATCAACTTCAAGTTATCAAGGTAGATGCACAAGGACGGGAGGAGATAATAGGCAGGTCTGCGACTTTGGAAATCAAAAGTACGACAAGACTAGGAGGCTAATTTCCCCCACGGGAGCGGGCCCACAGCCCGCTCCCGCCGCCCCATTCCAACCCTGACACCAAAGGAGTGTTTAGTATGCGAAAGACTTTTTCTGCCCGCCGGTGGTTGGCGGTTCTCCTGACCCTTGCCATGTGCATGACGCTGGTCCCGACGGCATTTGCGGTGGAAGGGGACCGGGCTGTTCAGCCGCGGGGGACGATTACAGTTGAAGTATCGTTAAGTCCAAACAGCATAAAAGCAGGAGAGAAAGCAACGGCTACCGCAGTGCTGAAGGACGACGGCACGGCAGTGACGAGCCAGCCGACTTTCACATGGGAAAGCAGTGCCACGGACAAGGCCACAGTGGATAATAGTAGTGGACAAGTAACCGGTGTAGCCGCAGGGACTGCCACAATTACTGCCAAGTGTACATACAGCGGCACGGAGTATTCAGGAACGGCATCGGTCACTGTCACAGCGGCCACCACCACTCCCGATACCATCACCCTTGTCAACAAGGGCCCCTTTACCATCGAGCCCACCAACACGAGCACAGCGGAGATTAAAGTCAACATCACCGGTAATTCGCAGGTCCAATGGAAGGTCAAGGATTATGTGAACGGAAAGTGGGGCGAATACGGTGCGAACAGCGATATTGTTCTTCTGAACCCCAGGAGCAACGGCACAACCTGTACTGTTTCCGGCAGAAAGCCCGGCAAGGTCTTGATTCGTGCCTACTTAGACAATGGGGCAGAGACGGAGGAGATCTCAGTTGAGGTCAGCGGCATCGACGTGAGCACCGAGCCCATCGAGGTGATGGAGAACGAGGAGAAAGAGCTCTGGCCGGCAACGGCCTATGGAGCCGCCAAGGGCATCACCTACACCGCCAACGACAACTATATCGCAATGGTCACCGGCGGCAATAAGGTAAAGGGCATCCAGGTGGGCGAAACCACCGTGGTGGTCAGCGACAACAGCAAAAAATACAAGGCAAACATCCCCATCAAGGTGATTGCCGACCCCAGCACCACCATTGAGTACAAAACCGAGCTGAAAAGCGGCGAGGCCCTGCCCTTCAGCAAGCTGCATTCCGACTTCAGCAGCCAGCTGGGCGGCAAGGTGGTCAGCGTGAGCGGCCTGAACGTCCCCACCGACCAGGGCACCCTCTTTTACCGCTACAGTTCCGATGCCGAGCCCGGGGCCGGCGTGGCGAGCCGGGACACCTACTACCGCAACCCCCGCAGCGGCCAGCGGGACCTGGAGGATATCACCTTTGTGGCCAAACCCGACTTTATGGGCGGCCAGGTGATTATTAAGTACATGGCCCTCACCTCAGAGGGCACAACCTATAACTGTGCCATCATCCTGGAGGTGACCTCCGAGACCGGCAGCAGCGCCGGAATTGCCATCAATACCAAGTACAACACCGCCGTCCAGTTTGACGCCAACGAGTTTGACCGGGTGTGTAAGGAGCGCACCGGCGCCCGCCTGAGCCACGTGGTATTCGCCCAGCCCCCCACGCGCCAGGGCACCCTGTATACCAACTACAGCAATTCGGGCAGCTACGGCAGTATTGTCTCCACCACCGCCCAGTACAGCCTGCGCAGCCTGGGTGATATCTGGTTTGTCCCCGCCCCCGGCTACACCGGGCCCGTTACCGTCTACTATACCGCCCGCAGCACAGGCACCCCCGGTGCCTCCTACGCCGGCCAGGTGAACATCAACGTGGGGGAGGACACCGGCGTGGCCATCGGCGGTGTGAGCTATGAGACCTCCCAGGGGGCTGTGGTCTACTTCGACGACAGGGACTTTAACGACTACTGTCAGGAGCGCATGGATGACTACCAGACCATTAACCACCTCACCTTCGACGCGCTGCCCTCCGCCAGCCAGGGCGTGCTGTACTACGACTACCGCTCCGCCTCCAATACCGGAGCCCAGGTCACAACCGGCACCCCCTACTACTACGGCACCCGCAGCCCCCGCATCGACCGCCTGGCCTTTGTCCCGGCGGAGGACTTTGTGGGCACGGTGAAGATTCCCTTCACCGCCCAGACCATCAACGGCGATGTCTTCTCCGGCGACGTGCTGGTCAACGTGCGGGGGGGCTCCAGCTCCGGGGATGTGCTGTACACCTGCGCCCCCGGCCGCTCAGTGAGCTTTGACGACACCCACTTCAACCGCCTGTGCCGGGACCTGACCGGCTCCAGCCTGAACTATGTGGAGTTCCAGAGCCTGCCCAGCGGCTCAGACGGCACCCTGTACTACAACAACAGCACGGCCCGGACCAATACCCGCTACTACAACGGCAGCAGCTCCCCCCGCATCGACAATCTGTCCTTCCGGGCCTCCAACAGCTTTTCCGGTTCGGTGAATATCCCCTTTGTGGGCCGCTCCACCAGCGGAATGACATTTAACGGCGTCGTCACCGTCTCGTCTAACGGCTCCGGCAGCGGCAGCCGGGAGAGCATCCACTACACCGCAAACTCCAGCTCTGCCGCAGTCTTCGACCGGGACGACTTCGACGACCTGTCCCGGTGGGAGACCGACCGGGATGTGAGCTCGGTCCGCTTTGACATCCCCAGCAGCAGCCAGGGCTGGCTGTACCGCAACTACCGTTCCAGCTCCAGCCAGGGCACGCGGATCAGCTCTAACACCTCCATCTCGGCCAGCGACCTGGACCGGGTGGCCTTCGTCCCCGCCAGCGGCTACACCGGCACTGTCTACATCGGCTTTAAGGCCACCGCCGCCAGCGGAGGGGGCACCTTTGAGGGGACGGTGGAGATCGACGTGGAGCGGGCCCCGGCCGACGCTACCGCCAGCTACTCCACCCGCACCGCGCCGGTGCAGCTGAACGGCAGCGACCTGGGCCGCAGGGGCTACACCCTCAGCTCCGTCAAGTTTGATGCCATGCCCTCCAGCAGCGCGGGCTACCTGTACTACCAATATGTCAGCCCCACCAAGTACGGCCGCCAGGCCAGCACCGGCACCAGCTACCGGGTCAGCGGCAGTCCGCTGATCTCCGACTTGAGCTTTGTGCCCCGGGCGGGGTACAGCGGCACAGTGTCCATCCCCTACACCGGCACCAACTCCAACGGCTCCACCTTCGAGGGGGAGGTGATTATCACCGTCTCACCGGGCTACGGCTCCACCTACTTCAACGACATGAACGGCTACAGCCAGGCCCAGCAGGCGGCGGTGGACTTCCTCTATGACCACAACATTACCCGGGGCCTGAACCAAGGCCAGTACGGGCCCGAGAGCCACATCCGCCGGGGCGACTTCGCCCGGATGGTCTACCAGGCCTTCGAGCTGAGCCCCAGCGGCAGCTCCAACGTCTTCTATGACGTGCCCTCCGGCGCCTACTACGCCGAGGCGGTGAATACCCTGTATGCTCGGGGCGTCGTCAGCGGCGTGGGCGGGGGCTATTTCTCCCCTGACACCGCCCTCACCCGGCAGGACGCCATCTGTATGGTCCAGCGGGCCATGAGGACAGTGGGCTGGAGCGCCAACGACGGCTACGCCAGCGCCTTGGCCGGCTACAGCGACAGCGGCAGCGTTGCGGGCTATGCCCAGGGGGCGATGTCCTTCGCCGTCCAGCGGGGCTACCTGCCCACCTCCGGCGGCCGCCTCAGCCCCACCCAGCCCCTGACCCGGGTGGACATGGCGGAGATCATCCACCGGGTGCTGACCTATTAAGGCACAAATAAAGCACAAAAATTCCCCGGCCGCGGCCGGGGAATTTTCATGTCTAAAAGCGGTGGACCCACCCGGACAAAAACCACACGGGGACGAGCCAGGTGAGCATGTAAATAAGGAGATTCAGGGGGGACAGGGAGGTGTAGGCCCCCACCGAGGTGAGGTAGGCGGCCAGGGCCATCCCCAGCAGAGAGCCGGCACAGCACAGCGCCGCGCCCAGCCGGGCGGCCCAGCGCAGCCGCTTGGCGGCGGTGATGGCCTCGGCAAAGGGGAGCAGCCCCTCCCGGCACAGCAGGGCGGTGAGGATGCCGTCTTCGTGGCTCTGCTCCGGGTCGGACAGCTCCCGCCGGCGCTCCACCGTGGGGAAGGCCATCTTGTCGGCGGCCAGCCGGAACCGCTGCTGGAGCATGGCGGGGATCAGGTTGAAGTCCCGGGTGGCCAGCACCGGCTCCACCTTCTCCAGCATCAGGGACTCCAGCGCGGGAAAGACGGTGTCGGGCAGGATGTAGTTCAGGGCGAAGATGCCTGCCAGCTGGCCATCCACGGCGCAGAAGACGGCGTGTTTCACGTTCAGCCCTTGGGGCAGGCGGACCTCCATCAGCTTCATAAAGGCGGCGGAGCCCACCAGCACCTGGTCGCCCCGGATGTTGGCCGACAGTCCGCCCCCCTCGTGGCACTGGAGGTTGTCAGCGTTGCGCATCAGCCCGCCCAGGGTCCGCAGCTGGTTGTGGAACAGGGGGGTCAGGCCGCTGCCCGAGTCCCGGATGAGGGTGGCGGTGTAAGCCACTATCCGCTCGGCAGGGAAGTCGGGGGTGACCTTAAAGCCGTTGAGCTCCACATAGCCTGGAGGAAAGAGGTCGCCGTCGGTGATAAGGACGCAGCAGCCGCTGCGGGAGGCGGAGATGCCCGGCCAGCCCGCCAGAGCGGCCCCGCTGGGAGACAGCCGCCGGATCACCTTGTGAAAGGCCCGGCCGTAGGCCAGGGTGCCGCCGAAGGCGGTGGTGGCGGTGAACAGGGCGGACAGAGCCCACACCAGCCGCTCGGGATGGCCCCCGCCGGTGGAAGCCATCAGGGCAAAGAGGACGTCCCCGAGGACAAGCAGGGGGCAGAAGCGGCGGAAAATGCGCTGCGTGCCGTCGTCGGTCTGGATCTGGCTGCCGAAGCCCTCTTGGGAGCCGGACCACTTGGCATAGGTGTCCTTGTCGCTCCACCGGCCCGGGTCCAGGGTGATCCGGTAGGGGGTGGCGGAGGAGGCGGCGGTGCGGCAGGACAGGCGCAGGGCGCAGCGGTTGTGGTAAGCACCGTGGACCAGGAAAAACAGCCCGGCCAGACAGACCAGGGTGTAGGGCAGCCGCTGGGGCTCCGCAGAGGCGGCCAGCTGGAGGCCGTCGGCCAGGGTGAGGACACAGGCCAGGGCGGCCATGGTGTCCATGCCGAACTTTAAAAAGCAGGCCCGGGCCAGGCCGGTGAGGAGCACATCCAGGGACAGCAGCACGCCCAGCCCCAGCAGGCCGGAGGAGAGGGCGCACTGGGCTGCGGGCTGGTCCAGGGGGGCGGGCCAGGTCAGTCCGGCGGCGGGGGCCAGGGTCTGGACCAGGGCCAGGACGGCCAGCAGGAAGATAAGCAGCACCCGGGTGCGCATCCACTTCAGGCCCTTGCCATACCGCCGGGCCAGCTCCTGGGGGGGCGTGTCAGGGGGCGGGGGTTCCTGCCGCTTGGGCCGCCGCCACTGGCGGGAGGGGGGCTCGTCGTCCAGCTCCTCCCGGTCGGTGCCGGGGATCAGGCGCTCCAGGCGGCGGACCTCCGCCTTGTCGATGGACTCGTCCTCCTCGAACATGTGCTCGGCGTAGTCGTCGGCGCGCCGGTTCAGGTCGTGTACCAGGGCGGACAGCCTGTTCCGCTTCCTGGGAAAGGGAGTGATCCGGGCCTCCTCCGCCGGGGGGAGGTCCTCCGCTTCCTCCGGCGGAGGGGGCGGCTCCCCGGGCTCCTCCGGGGGCTGGACAGCTCGTCCGCCGGGGAAGGAGACCACATTCCCCCCCGACCGGGCGGCGGCCTTGGGCCTGGGCACGGTCTGGGGCCTGGGGATGGCGGACAGGTCGATGGTGTTGAACCGCTCCTCCTGCCCGCCGGGCGCCTCCTGGGGCGGATGGCCGTACTCGGCCAGAATGTCGTCCAGGGAAAAGTCCCCGCCGTCGGCGTTCCCGATGAGCGACTTAATGTCGATCAGCTCGCCTTTATTCAATTTGTTGTCTCGGTCGCTCATGGAAGGGACTCCTTGGTGTTGATGTAGGGGGGTGGCCTCCGCGCCGCCCCGCCGATGGCAGAAAACCGGAGAAAGGGGCGGCACGGAGGCCGCCCCCCTGCGTTTACCCCCCTGTTCGCTGCCGTACCGCCTCATACAGCAGCACGGCCGCGGCGGCAGAGGCGTTGAGGGAGTTAATTTTGCCGAACATGGGGATGGACACGGTGAAGTCGCAGGTCTCCTCCACCAGCCGGCCCAGGCCGGAGCCCTCGCTGCCGATGACGATGGCGGCGGGCCCCTTCAGGTCGGCCTGGTACAGGGGGGTGGACCCGTCCATGGCGGCCCCGAATACCCAGACCCCCTCCTCCTTCAGCTCTTTAAGCAGGGCGGGCAGGTTGGGCACCCGGGCCACGGGCACGTGGGCCACCGCCCCGGCGGAGGTCTTGCCCACGATGGCGGTGAGGCCGGCGGACCGGCGCTTGGGGATAATTACCCCGTGGGCGCCGGCGGCGTCAGCGGTGCGGATGACCGCCCCCAGGTTGTGTGGGTCGCTGAGCTCGTCGCACACCACGATGAGGGGCTTTTCTCCCTTCTCCCGGGCAGCGTTGAGGATATCGTCCACACTGGCATACTCCCGGACGGCGGCCTGGGCGATTACGCCCTGGTGGGAGTGGGTGCGGCTCATGTTGTCCAGCTTGCGCCGGTCGGCGTCCACCACCACGATGCCCTTCTCCCGGGCGGCGGAGGCGATATGTCCCAGGGCGGCGTCGGTCTCTCCCTTGGCGATAAAGATTTTGTCGATGGTCACCCCGGCCCGCAGGGCCTCGGTGACTGCGTTGCGGCCCTCGATAATGCCGTCGTTCTCCTGCTCCACAGGGGCGGAGCGGCGCAGCGGGGGGCGTTTGTTCATAGATATCCAGTCCTTCCGGTGTCGAAATCACATACAAAATATATTCTACCACATTTGCCCGCTGGAGGGAAGTGGGATTTTACGAAAACCCAGGGTATTTGAATGAGTAAATAAATTGTGAACGGCCGGGGTCCAAAAGCCTCCCTCTTAGAGGGAGGTGGCACGGCACAGCCGTGACGGAGGGAGTCCTCCGGAGGCCTGCGGGGTACCTGGGGACTCCCTCAGTCAGCCTGCGGCTGACAGCTCCCTCCCCGAGGGAGCCTTTGTAGGCTGTCAGCGGAGGAAGTCTTCAAGTCACAGAAAATTCACCGGAAGTTTACACGGTATTTTCTTGTTTTTATTCCGCAACTGTGGTATGATACCCTCTGACCTGTTTTGTATCATGCAGAAAATTGGAGGTACGCTCCTTTGAAACCAGATAAAGGAAATAACAAAAAGAATACCTTTGGCCTGATTTCGCTGATTCTGTGGGCGCTGTTTCTCACGCTGATCTTCCGCAGCTGCACCAGCTCCTACAACAGCTCCAATCAGGTGCAGGTGGACTACTCCGTCTTCAAGCAGTGGATAGCGGCGGATTTAGTGGAGTCCGTCAATCTGGAGAGCAGCCTGTTCACCATCGCCCTCAAGGAGGGGGTGGAGGAGGAGGCCCTGTCCTACATCCCGGAGGATGAGGAGAGACACCAGGGGAACAACATGTTTGCCTGGGTGCCTCTCCAGAACAACCGGGAGACCGAGTATGTCACCACCCCGCTTCCCATCGCCGACCTGGAGCTGGAATCTCTGCTGGAGGAGCACAATGTCCGCCGCTGGACCGAACCGGTGGACAACTCCTCCCAGATCCTCTACCTGTTCCTCACCACCATTCTGCCCCTGGTGATTATGGTGGGAGCCATGGTATTCCTCATGCGGGGCATCGGCGGCAAGGGTGGCATGGGCGGCATCGGCGGCGTGGGCAAGGCCAACGCCAAGGTCTATGTGGAGAAAAAGACCGGCGTCACCTTTAGGGACGTGGCCGGTCAGGACGAGGCCAAGGAGAGCCTGGAGGAGATCATTGACATCCTCCACAACCCCCAGAAGTACACCGAGATCGGCGCCAAGCTGCCCAAGGGGGCGCTGCTGGTGGGCCCTCCGGGCACCGGCAAGACACTCTTAGCCAAGGCCGTGGCCGGTGAGGCGGGGGTGCCCTTCTTTTCCATCAGCGGCTCCGACTTTGTGGAGATGTTCGTGGGTGTGGGCGCGTCCCGTGTGCGGGACCTCTTTAAAGAGGCCAGCAAGATGGCCCCCTGCATCATCTTCATCGACGAGATCGACACCATCGGCAAGTCCCGTGACAACCGCATGGGCGGCAACGACGAGCGAGAGCAGACACTGAACCAGCTGCTGGCTGAGCTGGACGGCTTCGACCCTGGCAAGGGCGTCATCGTCCTGGGGGCTACCAACCGGCCCGAGGTGCTGGACAAGGCTCTACTCCGCCCCGGCCGCTTCGACCGGCGCATCACCATCGACCGGCCCAACCTGGCGGGCCGCCTGTCCACCCTCCAGGTCCACACCCGGAACATCCGCCTCAGCGAGGACGTGGACCTGAAGAAGATCGCCCTGGCCACCGCCGGCACCGTGGGCGCCGACCTGGCCAACCTGGTGAACGAGGCCGCCCTCCGGGCGGTGCGCCATGGCCGCCGGGCGGTCAATCAGGAGGACCTGCTGGCCTCCTTCGAGTTCGTCATCGCCGGCAGCGAGAAGAAAAACTCGGTGCTCACCGAGCTGGAGCGCAAGCTGGTGGCCTATCACGAGGTGGGCCACGCCATGGTGGCCTACAAGCAGAAGAACGCCGAGCCGGTGCAGAAAAGTACG
>ERZ808051.143-NODE-143-length-92217-cov-12.760061_pt1 | contig 92217 bp, 82 predicted proteins | sample MGYA00380199_ERZ808051 | MGnify/ENA primary metagenome ERZ808051 (study PRJEB31490, sample SAMN06133391) | mouse gut metagenome | isolation source: J11 | host: mice | place: China: Chengdu | collected 2015-05 ... | reverse complement strand
GGCGACCCGGAACGGGCTCGAACCGTCGACCTCTAGCGTGACAGGCTAGCGTTCTAACCAACTGAACTACCGGGCCATTTGTGGTGGGAACAACAGGGCTCGAACCTGTGACCCTCTGCTTGTAAGGCAGATGCTCTCCCAGCTGAGCTATGCTCCCACGTCTTTGTCGCGGTCTCGCGACGTGTTATATAATACAATAACTGTTAAGAAATGTCAATACCTTTTTTTAATTTTTTTATTAAATTTTAAAGCAGCTTTTTTATATCATCAGGAGTGAATTTATAAACCCTGTCACAGAAGTGGCATTCAACACAAGTATCCTCATCTGATGCCGCCATTTCCTCAAGAGATTCTCTGCCTGTCGAAATAAGAGCAGCCTCCACTCTTTCTTTAGAACAGTTACATCTGTATTCAATTTTACTCTCATCAAGCTTGTCGATGCTGATATTCTTCAGTGCCCTTTTCGCAATATCATCAGGTGACATTCCATTGCTGAGCATTGTTGTAACAGGCTCAATATCCTGCATAGCATACTCAATTTTGTCAATCACCTCTTCAGGACAGCCCGGAAGCAGCTGAATCATAAATCCGCCTGCCGCAGCAACAGTTAAGTCAGGATTTACAAGCACACCAAGTGCACAAACAGTAGGCGTCTGCTCTGATGTTGCATAATAATTCGTAATATCCTCAGCAATTTCACCGCTTACAATCTGTGTCTGGCCGACATACGGCTCATTTAATCCTATGTCCTTCATCACAAAAAGATAACCATTTGTTCCGACAGTTCCTTTAACATCCAGCTTTCCTGCCTCATTAAGCGGTATTTCCACAACAGGATTCTGCACATATCCCCTGACATTGCCGTCACTGTCTGATACAGCAATCACAGAGCCTGCAGGACCTCCGCCATTAAGTCTTAATGTGATTGAATCATCCTTGCCCTTAAGCATATCACCCATCATTGAAGCAGCAGTCATAAGCCTGCCGAGAGCAGCTGTATTCACAGCAGATGTCTTATGAATCTGTTCCGCTCTCGCAACAACATCCGTTGTATCGGCTGCAATAACAAAAGCACTGCCGTCATCCGTAATATATCTTACAATTTTTCCCATAATAACTATTTCCTTTTACATACAAAATAAGCTCTTTCACTTTTATCATCAGTCGGATTTAAAGTCATATCATCATAGATACCGATGATTTCAAAACCGTCCAATACGCACTGAAGTTCATTCAGCTCATAAGCCTTTTCATAAAATTCCTCGCTGTAGCGATCATAGCTGCTGCCATTGAATACGAAGAAATCCAGAAGTATTCTTACTGTATTATCTCCGACATTTTCATTATCCCAGCAAAGAAAAAAGTCTTCCTCATCAAAAGCGAAGGTATTATTATCTAATACAACATTATGCTTATAAACCGTATTGACATCAAAAACAAAAATACCGTTATCATTAAGCGAATGGTGAACACAGCTAAAGCAGCTCTTCACACTTTCAATACATTCCAGATGATTGATGCTATCAAGCAGACAAACGCAAAAATCATACTTTTCCGGCAGGGAGAAATCCGAAATATCCCCTTTAAAGAACGTTACATTCCCATTGCATTTACTTTCAGCAACAGTCAGCATTTCCTCAGAAATATCCATTCCTGCAACATCATAGCCCTTTTCACTGAGAAGCTTAGTAACAGTACCTGTGCCGCAGGCTAAGTCAAGCACCTTTTTTCCTTTATTGCCATAGGCAGAAAAAAAGTTAGAAATGTAATCACTCCTAACTTTATAATCAACATTTTCTGTCAGATAATCATAAAACTGAGCAAAGGCATTATAACTGCTCATTCTTTTCCTGCTCTCTTATTCTTTCAAAAATTTTATCGTAGCCGTCGCAGCCGTACTGCAGAGAACGGTTTACTCTGCTGATAGTGGCAGTTGACGCACCTGTGGCATTGACAATATCGGTATATACGCATTTTTCGGAAAGCATTTTTGCAACAACAATCCTCTGACTGATTGCCTTAAGCTCCTGTACGGTGCATAAATCCTCAAAAAAATCATAGCATTCATCCATATTTTCTAATGATAAAACCGCTTTAAATAAAAAGTCCAGATTATCATCCTGTATTTTTCTGCTCATAAATCACACTACCTCTATATATTGTATATCATATTGTAACACACTAAACCGTGAAAGTAAAGAAAAAATCCCTGAAAACAATCAGGGATTTTCATAAATACGTATATAATAAAATTTTATTTGATTAAATCATTGTAAAAATCAAAGCAGTCGAAGGTGGCAAAATAATCCTTTGCGGTTTCCGCTCTTCTTATCAGCTGGAAGGAGCCGTCCTCTTTAAGCAGAATTTCAGAGCTTCTGAGCTTTCCGTTATAGTTATAGCCCATTGAGAAGCCGTGAGCACCTGCATCATGGATAAACAAATAATCGCCCATATTAATTTCAGGAAGCATTCTGTCAACTGCAAACTTATCACAGTTTTCACAAAGTGAGCCTGTTACATCATATTTCTTATCACAAGGCTCATTTTCCTTGCCGAGTACAGTGATGTGATGATATGCACCATAAATTGCAGGACGCATCAGGTTAGCCGCACAAGCATCAACACCAATATATTCCTTGTGCGTATGTTTTTCATTAATAGCCTTAGTGATAAGAGCACCGTAAGGACCCATCATATATCTTCCAAGCTCAGTATAAATGGAAACATCATCCATACCTGCAGGAATCAGTGTTTCCTCATAAGCCTTTCTTACACCCTCACCGATAACAAATATATCATTAGGCTCCTGGTCAGGTTTGTAAGGAATACCGATACCGCCTGAAAGGTTGATAAAGGTAATATGTACACCAAGCTTCTTCTTAAGGTCGGCAGCAAGCTCAAACAAGATTTTTGCAAGCATTGGATAATACTCGTTTGTTACTGTGTTTGAGCAGAGGAATGAGTGTATTCCGAACTCCTCAACGCCCTTTTCTTTCATAATGGCAAAAGCCTCGTATATCTGCTCAGTGGTCATACCGTACTTCGCATCACCGGGATTATCCATAATATCATTTGTAATCTTGAACACACCGCCCGGATTGTAACGGCAGCTCATTTTCTTAGGGAGCTTACCGCAAGCCTTTTCAACGGCTTCAATATGTGTGATATCATCAAGGTTGATGATACCGCCCAAGTCATCACACATCTTGAATTCTTCAAGCGGTGTATCGTTTGATGAGAACATAATATCATCGCCAACAGCACCGATAGCCTTTGAAATCATAAGCTCAGGTGCAGATGAGCAGTCACAGCCGCAGCCATACTCCTGAAGAATTTTAATCAGAAACGGATTCGGTGTTGCCTTTACAGCGAAATACTCCTTATATCCCTTATTCCAGGAAAAAGCCTTTTTTAAATTTTCAACATTCTTCCTGATTCCGCTTTCATCATAAAGATGAAACGGTGTTGGATAGACGCTCGCAATCTCCTCAACCTTTTCCTTAGAAACAAATGGTGTCTTACTCATAATTTATAATCCTCCTGCATCACGAATTGCATTTTCAATATAATTTTTAATTCCGTTAATCCCCTGCCCTGTTACGGCAGAAAACGGAACAACAGGTACGCCTCCTGCAAAGGCAAGCTCCTGCTTTGAAAGTCTGAGTCTTTCTTCATAGGCTTTTTTCTTGAGTTTGTCAGCCTTAGTCATCACGATAATAAAAGGTATGTCCATTTCCTTCATAAAAGTAATCATACCCTCATCATCCTTTGTAAGCGGATGACGCATATCAATAAGCTGAACAACGAGTGCAATATTTCTGCCTGACTGAAAATAACCCTCCATCAGACCTGAAAAACGATTCAGCTCCTGCTTGCTTATTTTAGCATAGCCATATCCCGGCAAATCAACAAACTTATTATCATCAACATTGTAAAAGTTAATTGTGATTGTTTTTCCCGGAACTGAGCTTACTCTTGCAAGCTGTTTTCGGTTAAACAGCTTGTTCAGCAATGAGCTTTTACCCACATTTGATCTGCCTGCAAAGGCGATTTCAGGCTCATTGCTTTCAGGCAGCTGAGAAAAAAGGCCATATGCTTTTTCAAATTCTGCTTTATTATAATTCATATTTCACCTACTGTGTTATAACAGATGTACGCGTCTTTTTATCAGGAATAACCACATCTGCCATTTTAGTATTCTTAACTTTACCCAAAGGTTCATCAAGTGCAATAGGAATAATTTCATCAAAGCCTGCTACGGCTATAAAATTGACAACAGACTTAACCTCATCGGATATTTCATCAAGGTCCTTAATATTGTCCTGCGGAATAATAACCGTATCACAGCCGGCTTTATATGCCGCCATGGATTTTTCCTTAAGTCCGCCGATTTCCATTGCTTTTCCTTTAAGACTTATCTCACCTGTCATTGCAACATTTGATTTGATTGCAATGCCTGTAAGCTCGCTTACAAGGGCTGTTGTAATGGCAAGACCTGCTGAAGGTCCGTCCTTAGGGATTGCACCCTCAGGTGCATGAATATGTATATCCTTAGTCTTATAGAAATCAGAATCAATACCAAACTCTTTTGATTTCGACCTTACGTATGAAACGGCTGTTTTTGCACTTTCCTTCATCACATCACCAAGATTGCCTGTAAGCTCAAGCTTTCCTGTTCCTTCAAGTGCTGAAATTTCAATCGGAAGAATTGTTCCTCCAACGCTTGTCCAGGCAAGTCCGTTCACGGTACCAACTGCATTATCGGATGAAATTTTTTCAGGAACGTATTTCTTTTTACCGAGAATATCCTCAATATTATCATCCGTAACCTTAAAGCTTTTTTCACCGCTTTCAAGTGCAACAGCCGCTTTTCTGCAAAGTGATGCAATCATCTTTTCAAGCTTTCTCACACCTGCTTCACGCGTATAGCTTTCAATTAAAGTATTCAGAGCATCATCAGTAATCTTAAATTCTCTGCCGTTGAGATTATGCTTTTGCATTTCCTTTTTTACAAGGTGCTCTTTTGCAATATGAAACTTTTCAAGTGCTGTATAGGAATTAAGCTCAATTACTTCCATTCTGTCGTACAGAGGAGCGGAAATAGAAGAAACATCGTTGGCAGTAGTAATAAACAGAACCTTGCTCAAATCAATAGGAAATTCAATATAATGGTCCGTAAAGGTGCTGTTCTGCTCAGGATCAAGTGCCTCAAGCAAAGCAGAGGACGGATCGCCCTTATAATCGTTACCCACCTTATCAATCTCATCAAGCAAAATCACAGGATTCATTACACCGCTTTTAATAACTGCCTCTATAATTCTTCCCGGCATTGAGCCGATATATGTTTTTCTGTGTCCTCTTATTTCACCCTCATCGTGAATACCGCCAAGTGCGATTCTCACATATTTTCTGTTCATACTCTTGGCAAGAGATTTGACGATAGAGGTTTTACCAACACCCGGAGGACCAGCAAGACAGACAATCTGTCCGCTGAAGTCAGGATTTCTCTTATAAACAGCTAAGGAATCCACGATTCTTTCCTTAACCTTTTTAAGCCCATAGTGGTCTTTATCAAGTATTTTCTGCGCTTTGCTCAGATTAATAGTATCTTTCGTACATTTGCCGAAAGGAATTTCAAGACACTTGTCAAGATAGTTGCGTACAACCGTTCCTTCGTGAGAGCCTGAAGGCATTTTGATAAGCTTGTTACATTCCTTGAAAAGCTTATCTTTAATTTCATCACTGCAGGAAATAGCGTTTACCTTTTCTTTATATACTTCTGCTTCCTCAAGTGGATTTTCACCCTCACCGAGAGACTCTGAAATAGCCTTCATTTCCTCACGCAGATAGTAATCACGCTGATTTTTATCAATTTCATTCTTTACCTTTTCGTGAATCTCGGCCTCTATTTTCAGTGTGGCAATTTCCTTTTTCAGCAATACAAGCAGCTGGACAAGACGTTTATAAGGAGTCAGCTCCTCAAGCACAAGCTGTTTTGAGGAATAATCAAGAAAAGTATTTGAACAAATATAATCAGCAAGCTCGCTGCTGTTCTCAATTGAAATAACCTTAGCGATTATATCACCGCTGATTTGGGGAACAAGCTCTGAATAGTTTTCAAACTCCCTTTTAACAGCACGCTGATAAGCCCTTTCTTCATCTGCATTTACAGATGATACAGTATCGGAAATAACATTTATAACACCATTAAGAAACGGTTTTGTCTGTGTAAGGCTCATTAATGCACCGCGTGCAGTGCCTTCCACCACAACTCTTAAATTGTCAGTGTTAGGTATTCTTGATGTCTGTCTTATAGTACATATCACACCTATATCAAACATCTCATCCATATCAGGCTCGTCAATTGATGCATCCTTCTGACATACAAGAAAAATCTTTTGCCCTGACTGCATAGCAGTTCTTACCGCTTCAACGCTTTTCCTTCTGCCGACATCAAAGTGGAGCACCATATCAGGAAATACAACCAATCCCCTTAACGGAATAATCGGAAGTTCCATTATATTTTCAGTTGAATTTAACTCACTCATTTAAAAACCTACTTAGTTAATAAAAATAATCAGTGTAATTATATAATATAAATAAAAAAAAGGCAACAATAAAGTTGCCTTTTACTGTATTTTTATGCGTTTTTCAAGCTGTTTGCGGTAATATTCTTTGGTTTTCTGTCGGAATCTCTCATAATAATCGGCTCTGCACCGTTTCTGACAGTATCCTGTGTAATGATTATTTTTTCAATTGTATAATCACTCGGAACCTCAAACATCAAATCTGTAAGCACCGATTCAAACACACTTCTGAGTCCGCGAGCGCCGGTCTTGCGTTCAAGAGTTATATCCGCAATTGCAAGAAGCGCCTCTTCCTTGAATTCAAGAACAACATCATCCATCTCAAACAGCTTGACATACTGCCTCAGTATGGAGTTCTTAGGCTCTTTAATAATTCTGATAAGTGCATCCCTGTCAAGATTTTCGAGAACCGTTATAACCGGAACTCTTCCGATAAGTTCAGGTATTAATCCATACTTAACCAAATCGTGCTGCGTAGCACTCTTAAGGACATTTTCCTCATCAATCTTATCAGCATTGATTTCACCGCCGAAGCCAAGTGACTTACCGCCGATACGCTTGCTGATAATCTTTTCCATTCCGTCAAACGCACCGCCGCAGATAAACAGAATATTGCTTGTATCAATCTGAATAAATTCCTGCTGAGGATGCTTTCTTCCGCCTCCCGGAGGAACATTGGAAACAGTACCTTCTAAAATTTTGAGCAATGCCTGCTGAACACCCTCACCGCTTACGTCACGAGTTATGGAACGATTCTCACTTTTACGTGAAATCTTATCAATCTCGTCAACGTAAATGATTCCGTGCTCTGCTCTCTCCACATCAAAATCAGCAGCTTGGATAAGTCTTAAAAGAATGTTCTCAACATCTTCACCTACATAACCTGCCTCAGTAAGAGTCGTTGCGTCTGCAATAGCAAAAGGCACATTAAGTATCTTTGCCAGAGTCTGAGCAAGCATTGTTTTTCCCACACCGGTAGGACCGATCAGCATAATATTGCTCTTCTGGAGCTCAACATCACTGTTATTGCTTGTGCTGTAAATACGTTTATAATGATTGTAAACAGCTACCGAAAGAGCCTTTTTCGCGTCGTCCTGACCAATAACATATTCGTCAAGCCTTGCCTTGATTTCCTCAGGCTTCGGAAGAACGGAATCGTTATTGGCTTTTGAAGGTCTGTGAGGGACATTGGGTGATTCGGTTTCCATAATTAAATCGTGACACAAAGAAACACATTCGTCACAAATATAAACACCGGGACCCTCAATTAACTTGTGAACCATTGCCTCAGACTTTCCACAGAAAGCACATCTGGCAACATTGCCGCGTGAATCATCACGTGCCATAAAACCTACCTCTATATCTAATTAATATTATCTTCTGTCAATTACCTTGTCAATCAGACCGTATTCAAGTGCCTCGTCGGCAGTCATCCAATTATCTCTGTCCGTATCCTTTGCAAGCTCATCAACAGTCTTTGAGCAGTTTTCAGCAAGAATTCTGTTCAGTCTTTCTTTTGTCTGAACCAAATTCTTAGCTGCAATTTCAATATCCGTTGTCTGACCTGTAAGACCATTGCCGCCGATTAAAGGCTGATGAATGAGAATGGAGCTGTTAGGAAGCGCAATTCTCTTACCCTTTGCACCGCTTGAAAGAAGGAACGCACCCATAGATGCAGCCATACCGATACAAATAGTTGATACATCGCACTTGATATACTGCATAGTATCATAAATTGCAAGTCCATCGGTAACAGAGCCGCCGGGACTGTTGATGTAAAGACTGATATCCTTCTCACTATCCTGTCCTTCAAGGAACAAAAGCTGTGCAACTACGAGAGACGCAGTTGTTGAATTCACCTCATCAGAAAGAACAATAATTCTGTCACTCAATAAGCGTGAATAGATATCCATAGATCTTTCGCCGGCACTTGTCTGTTCAAGAACATATGGTACCAATGCCATATTAATCACTATCCTTTATTAAATATTAGGCTTTCTTTGCAGAGCTTACAACAAGCTCAACAGCCTTTCTTGTTTTGATATCTGTTGCAATCTGATCAGCAGGAACAGCGTTCTTAATCTGCTCTGCCTCCATCTGATACTGCTCAGCAAGCTTAGCAATTTCAGCATCAATTTCCTCTTCAGTAGCTTCAATCTTTTCAGCGTCAACAATTGCTTCAAGAGCAATAGAAGCCTTAACCTGATTTTCAGCACCTGATCTGAAGGATGCCTTGAAAGAATCCATATCCTGACCAAGATAGGACAGATATGTATTAAGGTCAATACCCTGCATCTGAAGACGGTAGCTATAGTCCTGAATCATTTCGTCGGTTCTGTGGTCGAACATACACTCAGGAACTTCACATTCCATATTTTCAACAACCTGCTCGATAAGCTGATTTTCAAAATCAGTCTTAGCTTCAGCTTCCTTCTTCTCTGTAATCTGCTTCTTGATATCAGCCTTAAGCTCATCAAGAGTATCAAATTCAGATACATCCTTTACAAACTCATCATCAAGCTCAGGCATTTCCTTAGTCTTGATTTCGTGAATTTTACACTTAAAAACAGCATCCTTGCCTGCAAGCTCAGCTGCATATTCCTCAGGGAATGTAACGTTTACGTCAAATTCCTCGTCAATCTTATGACCTGCAACCTGCTCCTCAAAACCGGGAATGAAAGAACCTGAACCGAGCTCAAGAGGATAGTTTTCACCCTTGCCGCCGTCAAAAGCAACACCATCAACAAAGCCTTCAAAATCAATCTCAGCAGTGTCGCCCATCTCAGCTGCTCTGTCCTCAACAGAAACAAGACGTGAATTTCTGTCACGCATATTTTCAATTTCCTTGTCAACGTCCTCATCACTTGCCTCAGTCGGAAGCATTGATGCTGAAAGTCCCTTGTACTCGCCGAGCTTAACCTCAGGATAAACGGTAACTTTCATTTTCATTTCAACGCCCTCAGACTTGCTCATAACAGGAACCTCGAGGTCATAAGGCTGATCAACTGTTCTGAGCTCAGCTTCGCTGATAGCAGCTGTAACAGCTTCAGGATATACAATCTCAAGTGCTTCCTCATAGAATGCAGCCTCGCCGTAAACCTTTTCAACCATACCCTGAGTAGCCTTACCCTTACGGAAGCCCGGAAGCTGAATGGATTTTCTCTGTTTCATATATGCAGACTTACAAGCCTCAGTGAAAACCTCAGGTGTAACTGTAACCTCAATTTCATAAGTATTTGTATCAATTTTATTAGATGATTTAAGTGCCATAATTATGACCTCCTAACAAATTTTTCTAATCATCAAAGTGGCATTATAACATATATTATAGGCAATATCAAGCGATTTTAAAATTTCTTAATTAAATAAGGCATAAAGTTCAGCCTGTCAGCAGATATTAATTTAAAATCAATTTCATCAATTGTATCATCAATTGCATATCTGGCTGCTACACCGTGAAGATGCCCATAATAGCATTTTTTTATACCATATTCTTTAAGCAGATTTAAAATTTCCTCGCATTTTTCATTTGTCGTTACAGGCGGATAGTGTAAGAAAACTATTTTTTCATCACATTGTGCACTGTCAAGGGACATTTTTAATCGTATAACTTCCCTGTTGAGCACCTTTTCGTCCTGCTCTTCATCAGAATCAAAAAGCCACCCTCTGCTGCCGCAAACGGAAAAGCTGTCAAATTCATAAGAATTATTATACAAAAATGAAATACTTTCAAATTTATTTTCCAAAACAAATTCATTCATCTTTTTAACAGTATTCCACCAGTAATCGTGATTACCTTTCAAAATCAGCTTTTTACCGTTTAATTTATCAATAAAATCAAAATCAGGAATCAGCTCATTAAAATTCATTGCCCAACTTATATCACCGGCAATAACCACATAATCGTTTTCTGCTACTACGCTGTTCCAGTTCTTTTCGAGCCTTTTTGTATAATCCTGCCAGCCCTCAAAGGTGTCCATTGGTTTATCTGTGCCAAATGACAGGTGTGTATCTGCAATTGCAAAAAGTGACATACGTTCTCCTTGAATAAAAATATAAAACAATCTAATACTAATGTTGAAGGGAGTGAAACAAAATGGATAAAGAAATTAAAGGAATTACCTGTCAGGTTAAAAACTGCAAGTTCCATGATGAATCAGACAACTGTCATGCCGGCACAATCCGTGTCGGTGACAGATCTGCTACAAGCATTTCCGATACAGCTTGTGAAACATTTGAATGCTGTGACGGTTGTGAATGCAGATAACAAACCCTTTTAAATGAAAATACGGCTCTGACAGCAGAGCCGTATTTATTTTATAAATTAAGGAGCTTAAATACCATCTGGCTCATATCCTCTTTATCGCATACATCGGTAAATCTTACCTCTTTGTCTTTCAGTGAAGCAAGAGGCTTTGGTACATCAGCACCTGTAACCCTGTTAAGCTCATCAACCATTTCAAATTCGTCAAGCTCAGGCTTATTTCCGCCGGTTACTGCGTCAAGAACACTTGCTGAGAACTTATATGGTGATGCAGTTGAATCAATAACGGAAGGAATATCGTCACCTGTAGCTTTTACATATTCATCATACACTTTAACTGCAACAGCAGTATGTGTATCGCAGAGATAATTATACTGGTCAAAATGTGATTTGATTGTGGCATCTACATTTTCTTCACTTGTATAGCCGGCATCAAAAGTTTTCTGAATCTTGGCAATAAGCTCATCAGATACAGTATATTTACCTTCTGCAGAAAGCTTATTCATCAAATCTGAAATAAGCTTATCGTCTTCACCGCTCATATGATAAAGAAGTCTTTCAAGGTTTGAAGAAATAAGAATATCCATAGACGGTGAGGTCGTTGTATAGAAATCTCTGTTTCTGTCATATGTGCCTGTCTTTAAGAAATCAGTAAGAACATTGTTTGAGTTTGATGCACAAACAAGAGTCTTGATCGGAAGACCCATCTGCTTTGCATAATAGCCTGCAAGAATGTTACCGAAATTACCTGTAGGTACAACAACATTGATTTCCTCGCCCGGATTGATTTTGCCCATATCAAGCATATCGCAATAGGTTGAGAAATAGTAAACAATCTGCGGTACAAGTCTGCCCCAGTTAATGGAGTTGGCAGATGAGAACATCATATTCTTCTCCGCAAGCTGAGCCTTGATTTGCGCATTGGTAAAGATGGATTTAACTGCACTCTGTGCATCATCAAAATTGCCGTTGATTGCACAAACTGCAACATTGTCACCCTCCTGTGTGGTCATCTGCAATTTCTGCATTGGTGAAACACCGTCAACAGGATAGAAAACCAGAATCTTTGTATTTTCAACATTCTTGAAGCCTTCAAGAGCAGCCTTGCCTGTGTCACCTGAGGTTGCAACAAGAATAACAATTGTTTTGCCGTCAGCAGTTTTCTTTGCAGAAACAGTCATAAGGTAAGGCAAAAGCTGAAGAGCCATATCCTTGAAAGCACAGGTAGGTCCGTGCCATAACTCTAAAATATTTTTATTACCGCATACATTAACAGTCGGTGCAATTTTTGATGATGAAAACTTTTCAGCAGCATAAGCACCCTCAACACAGTAGTTAAGCTCTTCCTCTGTAAAGTCTGTTAAAAATTCCTTAAGTACAGTTTTGGCTCTGTCAATGTAAGACATAGATACCATAGATGAAATTTTATCCATTGAGAACTGTGGCATCTCAACAGGGACAAAAAGTCCGCCCTCTTCACTGATACCCTGCGCAATCGCCTGTGCAGCAGTAACTCTTATGGAATTATCTCTTGTAGATGTATAAAGCATAATCATTCTCCTTAATACGAATTACGTCAACTAAAATCTTATATATTCTATAATAACTAAAAGGCATTTTCAAGATGTTTTATTGAATTTATTTGATTATCCGCTGTATAAATTTCAATTACATCAAATCTCGGCTGCAAATCAACACGGTTTGACGAAAGATAAAGCATAGCAGTGGACTTGATTTTCCTCTGCTTTGAAGCGTCAACAAACTCTCTCGGCGAAGCAATGGAACGGACATCTCTTTGCTTAACCTCAACAAAGCATATGTATTTTTTATTTTTTACAATCAAATCAATCTCGCCGAAGCGCGTTGTGTAATTGCTTTCAAGCAGCCTGTACTTTTTCTTTCTGAGATAGTTCGCCGCCTCAATCTCCCATAATTTGCCTTTATTATTCATTGCTTATTCTTTCTATATATTATATCATTTTATAAATTACTTTTTATTTAGGATATGCCAAATATCATTACCTGTAAATCCGCACTTACGATATAATTTCTCCGGATTAGTTTGATTATCAATTTTTCCTGAAACAGTTGCAAAATCAGCATTCTTCATTCTGCAAAGCAATTGATTCACAATCAGTTGACCTATCTTTCTTCCCCTGTATTCAGGCAGAACCTGTATCCATTCTAATATACCTTCTCTTACCTCTCTGTCAAAATCGGCAATACCGCATCCTACAATGTTATCGGTTTGGGTTTCGTATACTAAAATCCATAAATTGCTATCATACACTTTCGTTTTAGTGTATGATAAAATTTGTTCATAGCTTACTGATAAATCGGTATAACATTTGTTTATTATTTCAACTATTAATGGAATATCTGTCAGCTCAGCTGTTTTTACAGAAAATCCATCAATCATTTTATCATCAATATGATTCAAATCATGAATTAAACGAAAGTACTTCTCATCTTTATAATCATGAAGAAACTCTTCACTAAAATCACAATGATGAACAATTTTCATATACGTCGGAATAGTAATTATCTTGTTTTTCCAGTACGGAATAGAAAGACTTGCACAAGGATTAGCTACATATTCATTAATCTTCATTCCTCTTCACCTCATAATAAAAACTATTTTTGCAATAACTTTTTCAAAAATGTTTTTCTATGTATTGGTGAAATACCGTATTTTTCAAGCATTTCATAATGGAGCTTTGTGCCATATCCCTTATGCTTTTCAAACTGATACTCCGGATATTTCTCCGCCATTTCAAGCATATAACGGTCACGGCTGACCTTTGCAATAATAGATGCAGCGGCAATATTGGCACTTTTTGAATCGCCCTTTACAATGGTCTGCTCGGCAATATCGAGACCGGGCTTTTTATTGCCGTCAATAAGAGCAATATCCGGCTTGATTTCAAGACCTGCAACTGCTCGTCTCATTGCAAGAAAGGTAGCCTGCAAAATATTTATTTCATCAATTTCCTGTTCACTGGCTGTGCCTATGCTATAACAGACACACTCATCAATGATTTTATCAAAAAGCAAGTCTCTTTTCTTTTCGGAAATCTTTTTTGAATCATTAACACCCTCAACAATATGCCCTTTCGGAAGAATAACGGCAGCAGCATAAACCGGTCCTGCAAGGGGACCTCTGCCTGCCTCGTCAATTCCGCAAATAACCTCAAAACCGCTGTTGAGTGCGGCATTTTCATATTCAAGCCAATCCATAATCACGGCAGCTCCAGCGTAATTTTACCGAGCCTTCCTCCTCTGAATTCATCACAAAGCATTACCGCCGTGCGTTCATAGTCAATCTCTCCGCCTTTGATAAGGAAACCTCTTTTTTTGCCAATCATTTCAAGAATTTCCCAGCCCTGCAGACCGTCAATATCATCAAGCTTATAACGGTCTAAAATGGACTGCGGACGTGTTTTTGCAAGCACATCAAGCAAGCGGCAGGACAAAGTTTCAATATCCGTTACTTCATCCTTGACAGCACCTGTAAATGCCAGTTTATCACCAATCTCAGGATCATCAAATTTAGGCCAGAGCACACCCGGAGTATCGAGAAGCTCTATTCCTTTTCCAACTGCAAACCACTGCTGCTGACGTGTTACACCTGCTTTATCTGCAACCTTAGCCTTTGCATTTCCTGCCATTCTGTTTATGAAAGAAGATTTACCTGTATTCGGTATACCGACTACCATTAACCTCAGCGCTTTACCGTTCATACCTTTTGAAGCATTTTTTTCAATCGTTTTTGACAGAGCTTTCTGCACTGTGGGGATAAAATGATTCAGTCCCTTGCCTGTTCTGCAGTCTACCGCAAGAGCGTACATATTTCTGGATTTATAATAATCAATCCACATTTTTGTAGCATTGGAATCGGCAATATCACATTTATTAAGCAGAACGATTCTCGGCTTGCCCTTAATTAAATTGTTAAGTTCAGGATTTGACGAGCTGTAAGGAATACGGGAATCCACAAGCTCTACAACACCGTCAACAAGATTAAGGCTTTCTTTAATGATCCGGCGTGTTTTAGCCATATGTCCCGGAAACCACTGAACGGTTTGTTTTTGAAAATCAGCCATAATATCCTCCTGTTATAATTTATTAAATTATACTAAAATAAAAGAAAAAAAGCAAGTAAACATTATATTATAACAAATAAAAACGGACTGCACAAAATCAATGTGCAATCCGTAAAAATTAATATTTTTCTGCTGCCTGTCTGATAATAGCGTAATCCTTCGCATTGACAATACCGTCCTTATTGATATCAAAAAGAGCAGTTGAATCAAATCGTCCGAAAACATCAAAGCCTGATGTCTGTGGTTTTCTGTTTATATAATAACTGTCCCATAAAAATAAAATTTCATCAGGTGATTCCAAAATTGAATCGCTGTTATCACTCAGCGTGTAAACAAATTTACCATTCATAATTTTATCAAAAAAGAAGTTCTGATTGATAAAATTATAATTTACAATGTTTTCACAACCCTCAAAGGCTTTATTATAACGGCTGGTCAGATAATCCTTAGCACCTATCTGTGCAATAATTAAAGAGCTGCAGTTTTTGAACATTCCTGTATATGTTGTAGTATCAAGAGGCATAATTACTTCTTTTAGATTCCGGCAATTCTGAAAGGAATATCTACCGCAGATTGTAACTCCGGGTGCTACAACCTTTTTAAGGTTAGGGCAATTTGAAAAGGCATACTGCCCTATTTGCTTAACTGAATCAGGAAGAACTATAATCTCAGCAGCCTTATTCCCTGAAAAGCAGAAATCACCTATTTTTTTAACCGATACTCCTTCAATTGTTTCAGGAACATAAATTGCTTTATCATCTACGCGACAGTACTTTATTGTATTTGCGGCAGATGAAAAGCAGTAGTCATTGTTATCGTAATCAGGTACAGTTATATGAAGCAGCTCACTCTTTTTCTTATTTTCAGAATATGCAACTGCATTTATAACATACTTGTCATCAAAGGAAACGGTTGTTCCGCTTTCATATCTGTGATGATATTGCAGACAATCTGTATCAATAGGATAAACCGTATCTCCACCGGAACTCAGATAGTAATAAATATTTGCACCATTATCACAGGAAAAAGTAATGTCACTGCACCCTGTCTGCTCGTTTTCAGTTACAGTGTAGTCCAGCTTTATCGACGGCAGCTCCTTACCGGTAATCGACTTTATAGCAGCATAAGCATCAGGCATATTGCGCGAGGTATTGTCTTCATTGGGTGACATTTCTGTATTCTGAATACTGCGCTTAATCTCAATCAAGGATAATTTTGGATTAACGGAAAGAATATCAGCAACAATTGAGGTAAACATCGGCGCTGCGGCTGATGTTCCGCCCCAGTAAACGTTCTCGCCTCTGAAATTTGTTCTTACAGATGTACCTGTAACATAGCTGAAAATCCCTGTGCCATAATTACTTGTAGGCGACAGCGCCCTTGAAGCAGTCATATTACCAATGGCAAGAACCTCAGCATATTCGGCAGGATATTGATTATAAAGGGATAAGTTTTTACCATCATTGCCTGCTGATGCAACAAATATCACACCTTTAGCTGACGCACTGATAATCGCATTATGCAGGCTTATATCGCCGTTTTCGTCGCCAAAGCTCATATTTATTATTTTGCACCCATCACTGACCGCTTTTTTTACTGCTGCGGTTGCCGCTTCTGCCCCTATAGTTGTACCATTACCGGCCTTATAGGAATAAATCTTAACATTATCAGGTGTATTGTAAAAGATTGTTCCGACCACATATGAGCCATGAGAATCTTCATCAGGCAGAGAGTCGTATCCGCCGACCAGTCTGTCCCCCATAAGCTCACTGTTCTCTGCTCCGGTATCAATTACACCGATTTTTATTTCAGGTAAATCATCATAATATGTGTCAATCAATTTTAATGCATCGTCAATATTACTGTTCGCAGTGCCATAACATTTTGTATCTGACAAGGCAGGTGCAGCATCTGTTTTCATAGCAGTTTCACGCTTAACAGAGTCAACATAATCAAGCGCATTATAATAATTATATGCGTCAAGCAAGTCTTCTTCATTTTTAAACTGAAGAAAATATGTATTTTCATATCCGGATGCCACGTCAACAGCATTAAGCACATCAATCTTTTTTTTACTTCTGACAATTAATCTGTTTGTAATTTCCCCATCAAACTCAGATAACTGCCGCCAGAAATCATCAATTTCCCTTTTCCTCATCAACTGATTTGTGTTCATTGTAATACAGCTGAATCCGATAATCAGACTTGACAAAACAATTACTGCAGACAGTACAATTGATACAGTCTTTCTCATTACAATACAACCCTTACTTTTTTCACAAAATTCCAAGCAAAATATTTAATAATATTATATGCATTGTACAATAAAAAAGTCAAGAGTTTGTTAAATATTTATCAATTAAAAATAGAAAATAAAATGAAAAGCCACACAAGATAGACTCTTGCATGGCTTTTTGTTGATTATTAAAAATAGCTTACTGGATATTTTCCTTAACCTTTGCAGCCTTACCAACACGGTCGCGAAGATAATAAAGCTTAGCACGGCGTACCTTACCTGAACGAACAACCTGTACATCAACTACATTTGGTGAATGCATTGGGAAAACTCTTTCAACACCTACACCGTATGATAAACGGCGAACGGTAAATGTCTTTGAAATACCTGAACCCTTAATAGCAATAACTGTACCCTCAAACATCTGGATTCTTTCACGAGAACCCTCACGAATGTTTACAGATACCTTTACTGTATCACCGATATTGAACTTTGGAAGTTCTGCTTTAATGCTGTCTTTTTCAATTAACTTAAGTGCGTCCATTTTTCTTCCTCCTAATTTTTTATGAGATGTTCATATCAATTACTGAAAGCGGACCATCTTCTTAAATGCTCACACATTGGGCATCTTAACGCGTTGCAAGAGATACAACGGAATAAATGCTGGAATATAATAACATACTTGTGTGAAAAATGCAAGTGTTTTTTACCTGAATTCTTTATAATTTTTATCAAGCAGATTCATTCTTGATATACTTTTCCACTCATAGTCCATATCAATGAGCCTGATAATTGTATCAAACAGCAGTGAAGGATTCAGATTTTTTTCAGTTCCTGCCATAAGTCTTACATTAAGCACGATTATATCATCTCTTATTGAAACTGAAAATCTGTCAATAAACTTTTTAATATCTGTTTCCTTAAGGACTCTTTTTCTCCCCTGCTTTCCCTTTTTCAAAGCAAGTATCTCTTCACTTTCAAGAACCTCTTTGATTTTTTCAAGAGCAGTCTCATTATCGTTAAACTGAAATTTATAAACATAATCAGAGTAAGCAATCTCACTGCAGTCACAAAAATCATCATAAACATCAATGATTCTTAAATCAGCAGGTAGAGCATCATTCATACGTCTTTTTATTTCATTATTGCTGATTTCCCCAATAACCCTTATATCAACACTTTCACAAAGGCTTTCTACACCCAGTGAAAGCGGAAGGGAAAAGCTCATATACGCATGAGGATTAAAGCCTTCCGTATACCAAAGCGGAATACCGGCACGGTTAAAGGCTCTTGCCATTGCTCTGTTGATATCAAGATGGCTTATATATTTCAATCGTCCCTCTTTTGAAAAACGGAGTCTAACCTCTCGCATCACACTTACCTCCGTTCAGCTTATTGGCACCGCAGCCAGCACAGTGAATTCTGCAGTGAGGTGTTGTCTGATTCATATGTGCTTTTTTATTCTCGTTTTCAAGGAATTTTCTGCTGACACCGAAATCAAGATGATCCCATGGAAGAAGCTCTGAAAACGCCCTTCTTCTGTGTGTATAGAAATGAGGGTCAATGCCATTGTCCTCAAAGGCCTGCATCCAGGCATCAAAATTGAACTGGTCATCCCAAGAATCAAATTTACAGCCAAGCTCAAAGGCGCGCAGTATAACCTTGCCCAGACGCCTGTCACCACGAGCCAGAACACCCTCAAGAAGAGATGTCGGTGTTTCGTGATAGGACACCTTTATCTTTTTAGTCGGCACACACTCAAGAAGATATTTCTGCTTTTCTTTTAGTGATTCCATACTGTCCTCAGGCTCCCACTGAAACGGTGTGAAAGGCTTTGGTATAAAGGACGCACAGGAAATAGAAACCTGAACACCTGTCCCCTTCTGCCTGTTCGGATTATTGTAGAAGGCATGAATAACCTCCATACCCAAATCGGCAATACCCTTTATATCCTCCATAGTTTCCGTAGGCAGACCCATCATAAAATAGAGCTTGACAGATGTCCAGCCGTTGTCAAAGGCTTTTGCACAGGTCTTTACAACCTCATCCTCCGTTACATTCTTATTTATAACATCACGCAGTCTCTGTGTGCCTGCCTCAGGAGCAAAAGTCAGACCGCTACGTCTCACCTTATTCAGCTGTTCCACAAGCTCATCGGAGAAATTGTCCACTCTGAGACTCGGAAGAGAAAGATTGATGTTTTCTTTCACTGTCCAGTCGATGAGTGTGGTAAGCATTTTATTTACATCACTGTGGTCTGAGGTTGATAAAGAACAAAGTGAAATCTCATCATAGCCTGTGGATTCAATCAAAGCCTTGCACTGTTTATTGATTGTATCGACACTCTTTTCACGTATCGGTCTGTAAATAAAGCCTGCCTGGCAGAAACGGCAGCCTCTTATACAGCCGCGAAAGATTTCTTCAACAGCTCTGTCGTGTACAATATTGATATACGGCACTACAAATTCCTTTGGATAATAAACCTTGTCCATATCGGAAATAATGGATTTCTCTACCTTATCAGGCGCACCGTTTTCAGCGGTCAGAGACTTTAAGGTGCCATCCTCGTTATAGCTGTCCGTATAGAATGATGGAACATATACACCTGTAATATCTTTTGCTTTAAGCAGGAAATCCTGCTTGCTCGATCCATTCTTCTTACATTCCTTTAAAAGGTCGATAACCTGGTTTGTGCTTTCCTCACCCTCACCTAAAAATACGATATCAACAAAATCCGTTATAGGCTCAGGGTTACAGCAGCATGGACCGCCGACAGCAATGATAGGTGTCAAATCCTTTCTGTCACCGCTTTTAAGAGGTACTCCTGCCAAATCAAGCATATTCAGTACATTCGTATAACAAAGCTCATACTGAAGCGTGAAGCCTATCATGTCAAAATCCTTGATATAATCTCCGCTTTCCAGTGCAAACAAGGGTACATTGTTTTTTCTGAGCTGCTCCTCCATATCGTTATCAGGAGCAAATACGCGTTCGCACCAAGCGTCTTCCCTTTCGTTAACAAGCCCATAAAGTATTTTCATACCCAAATGACTCATACCGATTTCATATGTATCCGGAAAACAAAAGGCATAGCGTATATCAATACTTTCCTTATCCTTCATAACAGCATTCAGCTCGCCGCCTATATAACGTGCCGGCTTCTGAACATATTGTAATAACTTTTCAACTTCCTTTTTCATACAAACCTCAATAATTAATCAAGCCGTTTTAGGCTTGTTCGGATTTATCTCACTTACTTAACTAATACATAATACTGTATGCTGTCAGATAAACAGCAATAAGCAGCATTGAAAATGATTTATACGCAATAATCATATAAAATGATAATACAATGATCAGAATCAAAAACACCTTGCTTACGGCATTGGAAATGCGATAGGAATACAGATTGAGTATTCTGCCGCCATCCAATGGATAGACAGGTAAAATATTCAAACAAAAGAGTATCAGATTGATATCATCCTTTAAAATAAGATATAAAATCAAATTTACAGCAGGCCCTGAAAGAATAACGAAAAATTCCTTTATTCTTGAAAGCGGACTGCTGTATTTTAATGCCAGACCGTAAAATGAAAAGGTCAGGCTGTCAGCACTGCCGCCAAACAAAATCAGAGTTAAAAGATGAGCAAGCTCATGAACTCCTGAAAAAAGCAACAGTTTTACCAAACTGTCAACATCAAGCAAGGTTGCAAAGGATAACACCAGAATAAAAGAAAATTCAATTTTAATTTTGCATTTTTTAATATAAAACTCCACTCAATCACCGTTTTATAATACGGCAATTAAAAATAAAAAATGCTTATTTTTTTCTTTTATCTATATAATCCTGCAAAATTACAACTGCAGATACTGCATCAACAATTCCCTTGCGCTTTTTGCCGCGTACATTATTCGATGAAAGTATGTCGTGTGCAATAACAGTTGTAAGACGTTCATCCTCATAGTCAATATCAATATCTGTTTTTTCTGAAAGAATAGCACCAAGCTCACGGCACTTATCAGCTCTGAAGCCATAGCTGCCGTCCATATTACGAGGTAATCCGATTACAATTCTTTCCGGTTTTTCGGTGGTAACAATATTCATTATTTTATCTGCAAGCTTAGGTGCATAGGTCTCCTCAATAACACAATAGGAGGAGGCAAGCATCTCCATAACATCGCAAAACGCAATACCTGTTCTTGCATCGCCATAATCAATAGCCATTATTTTCATAGTCAAATCCCAATTAATAAGGGAAATCAACAATTGTGATTTCCCTTATACTAAATCAACAGTATTTCAAATGAAGAAAATCGAAGCTACTCTTCATTTTTAGCAGCGGTTGTTTCAGGAGCAGCAGTTGTTTCCTTATTCGTATTTGACGCAGTGCTCTCCTTGTTTTTGTCCTTATTTTTGTCGGTATTGTTTTTATTGTCCTTGTCTTTATCCTTGTCCTTTTCGTCCTCCTTAGAGGTCTCCTCAACGTGACCGCCTCCGCAGTAGCCGGGAAGGTTATTTACATCATACCAACCGTAATTGCCTGAACCGGAAAGGAGCTTTCCGCAGTGTTTGCAGTAAGACCTCTGGACAATTCCGTCAAATTCAGGGAATTCTGTTTTATACTCAACACCTTTATTGTCTTTGGTCTCATAAATTTCTTTCATTACAAGATTCCAGATTGTACCGGAAGGATTGTATGAAAGATTATAATGAACCTCTTTCGGAGTATCATAACCATACCAGGTAACAGCAACATAATCAGGAGTACCGGCAGCAAACCATCTGTCCTTATTATCATTTGTTGTACCTGTTTTTCCGAAGCACTCAATGCCTGAAAGCTTATAATACTGACCTGTACCGCTTCTCATAGCTTCCTGTAAGAGCTTATTCATAATCCAGGCTGTGCTTTCCGAAACGGTTTTCTGTCTTGTCTTTTCAGGTGTTTTTTCGATAATTACGTTATCCTTGCTGTCAGTGATTTTATAGTAGCAATAAGGCTCATAGTAATATCCGCCGTTACCATATGAAGCATATGCAGCAGTCATATCAAGTACGGTTGCACCATTTGTAAGTGAACCGATTGCCATAGGACCGTAATCCACATCACGCACACTGTCGAGAGTTGATAATCTGAAGTTTTCACTTAAGAAATTATAGGAATAATCAACACCGATTTTATGAAGCGTTCTTGCTGAAATTGTATTGAGCGACTGCGCAAGACCATATTGCAGTGTAACATTATTTGAGGAATAGCCGCCGCCTTCATTATGCGGCCATGGCTCACCGTCAACCACCTTAAGCGGTGAATCGTTCATCATTGTTGACCAATAGATGTCAACATTTTCATCATTCAGACTTTTTTCAAGTGCAGGACCGTAAACAGCCAGTGGCTTGATTGTAGATCCAGGAGGACGGGTTGACATGGAAGCTCTGTTCAAAAGCATTGAGCCTCTGTTCTTACCTGTACCGCCGATAATACCCATTACTCTGCCATTATAGTCCATAACAACCATTGCACCCTGAACCGTTTCATCCGGCATACGCCTGTAATTTTCATAAACATCTTCAAGTGCATCCTGAATATCAAAATCAATAGCGGTATAAATTTTAAGTCCGCCGCCATATACAAGATCATGAGCCTTTTTCTTTGTATAGCCCATTTTCTGTAAATCTTCCTGTACAGTAGAAATTACAAAGTCAACATAGTAATCCGTAATTTCATCATTATCCTTTTTACTTGACTGCTCCTTAAGCTGTGAGCCTTTATAATTCTTGCTGTTGGTGAATACCATTTCATAGTTTTTTGCTGCATTGTATTCCTCTTCAGTAAGGAACTGATTATCCTCGCTCTTCATTTCGCCGAGAATCCAAAGCTGTCTTTCCCTGTTTTCTTCGGGATTTGTAAGCGGATCATTCTGAGAAGGATATTTTGTTATCGCAATAAGCGAAGCACATTCAGCGGCATTCAGGTCTGAAACTTCTTTGCCGAAATACACCTCAGCTGCTGTTTTTACACCGTAACAGCCGTGTGAAAGATAAATGGTATTAAGATAAGCTTCGATGATCTGGTCCTTTGAATAGTGACGTTCCAGATTTAAGGCTCTTAAAATCTCATTGAATTTTCTTACAAAGGTTACCTTATTATCATCCGTAAGGTTTTTAATAACCTGCTGGGTTATTGTTGAACCGCCCTCACCGTTCTGCCTGAGAAATACACCGATTGTTCTTATCCAGTCAACACCGTGATGCTTTCTGAAACGCTTATCCTCACCGGCAATAAGTGCTTCAGGAAGATATTCACTCATATCATCAAGGTCAACCCAGATACGGTTTTCCTCGCCGTGAAGTCGTGTAATTTCAACAACCTTATCATCATCAGTACCATATATAAAGGAGGTCTGATTCTGTGCCGCTGCTTCCTCAGTCAGGTCAAATACAGGATCTCCGTAAACAACACTATAACCATATATTGCCATTACAGAAAAACATACGATACCGACAACGCCGACAATCATAACCATTCCCAAAAGAGCCTTGCCTGCGCCGGAAAGGAATTTCTGACCCGGAGTTTTAGCTTTCTGCGGTTTTCTTTTTCTGCGTTTCTTTGCAGCAAGCTCATTTTCTATTTTTCTGCCGCGTTCAGCTTTTTTTATCTTCTTATCTGATGCAGAAACATTATATGAAGACGGAAGATGATCAGCCTTTTCCTGATGGGCTGTTTTATCTTCATCATAAGCTTTTGCTGAATTATTCATAAAGGATTCAAGCAAATCATCATAATTATTATTAGAAGCCATTTTCATACCTCCGTAAATTATTTAAATTATTATAATACAAAATATAAAATAAATAAAGGGGTAAATTGTAAACATTTGTAATCAAATATTAATTTTATTATAAAATAGTTCAATTAATGTATCTTGCTCTTCTTTTATTGATTTCAATAAGCTTTTTGGTAACAGCTATATCATCATAATTCTGCTTTGCTCGCACAAAAATCCAGAATTTTTTATTACACTGCACACACTTTCCTGCAGAGCGAAAGGCCTTATTGACATAATCATAATCCTTAAGTACATCAATATTGCCTTTACAGTCAGGACATACAAAGGTAATATCCGAAATATTGAATTCCTTATCCGAAGGTGAAAGATAGTGCGGCTTATACACAAGACGTTCAAAATAAGTTTTATCACATTCATTAATATAATCAGAAAATTTTTCCCTATCAAACACTTTTTTAAAGCAATAGGCCTCTGCAAAGCAGTCCTCAAGTGCACGGTGAAGATTCTGATTTGATAAATCAATTTCAAAAAGCTCTGCGCAATGGCTTAAACTAATCTGATTTCCGTTGTGATTTTCAATAAACTGCATACAGTATTCCTGCACATCGGCATACTTCTCTATGAAATCAATATGAGTCGTTCCTTTAAACTTAACAAAATTGTCAACCAGAGTATATAAATCACTTTTTGACCAGCTCAAAAAAATATTATTTTCTCCCCTGCCCCAGCGTGCAAAATCCGAAAACGCATCATCAAAATCAATACCGGTTTTATTAATCTCTGCCATCGAGATATTGGTAAGATTTTTAAAACGTCCTCCCAGTTTTTTGCTCAGACGTGGTTTAATAAGCTGCTTAAAGGTATCAACGATTTCAAGCCGGCTGTCAAGCTTGACCGCACCGATTTCAATAATCTCGTTCATACCTTTTTTTGTTTTATAATTATAAGCATTGTTCCATTCTAAATCAAAAATAATATAATTCATAAAATCTATTCCAAAAAAATTAACCTTGCATAAAGCAAGGTTAATCCATAAAATTTTATCCTATAAACAGAAAAATAAGGAATGCTGCAAGTACAATAGCAAAAAATCCAACAATCAACCATTTTGTGATTTTTTCAAGCTTAGCTTCAACTGTCCTGCCCTTTGATTTGCCGAGAAAAGTCTCAGCTCCGCCTGCAATCGCACCGGAAAGGTTCTGTGAACGGCCTTCCTGCATAAGAACTACAATAGTTATAATGATAGATGCTACAATAAGTACAGCACCAAATACATAATGATACCAGGACATTTTTATTCCTCCGATTTCGATAAATTACTTAGAGAATTATATCATATGAAATATAATAATGCAAGTGTTTTTTTAATTAATTAAAAAGTCATTTGTTCAGCAACATCATTTTCGCTTGGAAGAGCTCCGGCAGCAGGCAGATTTTTAGCTCTAAAACGCCATTCCTTTTCAAATTCTCCCTGCTTATAAAGATGAAGTGATGTTACCTTATGCGTCTTTTTAAGCTTCATTGCAGCAATACCCTGCGTGTCCTTTGTTGTTTTCGGAAGAATCCCTGCAGTATTGACAAGAAGCATTCTTCCGCTGGAAGAGCAAAGAACAATATCCGTATCCTCTTTGATATAAATAGCCTGAGCCAGCGGTGCTTTAGCAGAATAAGCATTAATCAGCTTTTTTCTGTTCGTCTTTGTTGCGTAGGCTGAAAGATCTACCTTAGCAAGCTTTCCGTTTTCAAAAACAAAAATCATATAGCCGGTATATTCGCTGAGGACAGCCATATAAATTACCTGCTCGTTTTCTGCCATTTCAAGCTTTGACGCAACATATTCACCAAGAACAGAGGCCTTTGTATCAGCGAAATCATCAACCTTTGATTTGTAAACCTGCTGGTTATTCGTAAAGAACAGCAATTCATCCTTGTTTGAGCACTCAATTTCAGGCAGCATTTTATCGCCCTCCTTGAGTTTCTGCTCACCGCTCATTCGGAGATTTGCGGTTTTTATCTTTTTAAGATAGCCATGCTCAGACAGGAAGAGTGTTACGGGATAATCAGGAATTTCCACAGTTTCGACAAATTCCTCATCGGTTACCTCATAGAGCACCTCGCTCTTTCTTCCGCTGTCATACTTCTTGGCAACAGCATCAAGCTCGTTGATGATGATTTTCTTCATCTTGTTCTTGCTTGCCAGTATTGATTCAAGCTCGGCAATATCGGATTCAAGCTGTTCTATATCCTTAATACGCTTAAGAATATACTCACGGTTCAGGTGACGCAGCTTGATTTCTGCCACATACTCCGCCTGTGTTTCGTCAATACCAAAGCCAATCATAAGATTCGGAACAACCTCAGATTCACTTTCCGTTTCCCTCACAATTTTGATTGCCTTATCAATATCCAGCAAAATCTTTGAAAGACCTTTTAAAAGATGCAGCTGTTTTCTCTTCTTCTCAAGATTAAAGGTAATCCTTCTTCTGATACATTCAAGTCTGAAATCAATCCATTCAAGAAGAATGCTTCTTACACCAAGCACCATCGGTCTGCCTTTAATCAGAACATTAAAATTACAGCTGAAAGGATCCTGAAGCGGTGTCATCTTATAAAGCTTTGTCATAAAGGTATCAGGATTAATACCTCGCTTAAGATCAATTGTAATTCTTAAGCCTGACAAATCCGTCTCATCACGGACATCGCTGATTTCCTTAATCTTATTGGTTTTAACAAGCTCAATGATTTTATCAATAATGGCCTCAGATGTTGTGGTAGGCGGAATCTGAGTGATATCAATACAGTTATATTTCTTATCATAACTGTATTTTGCACGGACTTTTACTGAGCCGCGACCTGTTGCATAAATTTTTTCAAGCTCGTCCTTATCATATAAAATATAACCGCCGCCCACAAAATCAGGTGCAATCAGCGTATCTGATACAACGTGGTCAGGATTTTTCATCAGGGCAATTGTAGTATCACAAATCTCCTTAAGATTAAATGACGCAATAGATGATGCCATACCGGCTGCAATACCTGTTGTTACATTACACAGTATGGACGGAAATGTAACCGGCAGGAGTGTCGGCTCCGTCATAGTGTTATCATAGTTAGGAACAAAATCAACAGTATCAAGCTTTATATCATCAAAAAGCTCATGACAGATTGGTGCAAGCTTGGCCTCAGTATAACGTGAAGCCGCATACATCATATTTTTACTGTACGCCTTACCAAAGTTACCCTTTGATTCAACAAAAGGATACAGCAAAGATTCGTTACCGCGTGACAATCTTACCATCGTTTCATATATGGCTGCGTCACCGTGCGGATTGAGCTGCATAGTACGTCCGACAATATTGGCACTCTTGATTGTACCGCCCTGCAGAAGACCCATTGTGTACATAGTATAAAGCAGCTTTCTGTGTGACGGCTTGAGTCCGTCAATTTCAGGAATCGCACGTGACAGAATAACACTCATTGCGTATGGCATAAAGTTGTCCGTAAGCGTGGTTGTAATGATTTCGTCTTTTACAAGACCTGCACCCTTAATATGGACATTATCTGCCAGAGGATTATTCTGCTTAATGTCTTCACTTTTCTTTCTTTTCGCCAAAACAATCCCCTCCTTAGCTTACATCGGCGGCATCCAAATACAGATGACCGTAGTCTGAAATATATTCTTTTCGTCCATCCAGATTATCACCCAGAAGCAAATCAAATATCTGTGATGTTTTTTCAGCATCATCAGGTGTAACTTTAATCAGACGGCGTGTTGCAGGGTTCATTGTTGTAAGAGCCATCATTTCAGCCTCATTCTCACCAAGACCCTTTGAACGCTGTACACTGTATTTTTTATCACCGATTTCAGCCTTGATTTCATCCATTTCCATTTCATTATAAGCGAAATAAGTCTGCTCACCACAGGTCACCTCATAGAGCGGTGACTCAGCAATATACACCTTACCTGCCTCAATCAGCTTAGGCATAAGGCGATAAATCATTGTTAAAATAAGTGTTCTGATATGAAAGCCGTCCACATCGGCATCAGTACAGATCAGTACCTTTGACCAGCGAAGATTGTCCATATCAAACATAGAAAGGTCTTTTGCTGCCTTGCTCTTAACCTCAACACCGCAGCCAAGCACCTTTATCAAATCCGTAATAATATCACTCTTGAATATTTTATCGTAGTCCGATTTGAGGCAGTTCAGTATTTTACCTCGAACAGGAATAATTGCCTGGAAATTGGCATCCCTCGCCTGCTTACAGGCACCGAGAGCCGAATCACCCTCTACTATAAATACCTCACGTTCATTAACATCCTTTGAACGGCAGTCAACAAATTTCTGAATACGGTTTGTCATATCCATTTTTGACTGCAGAGAAGTTTTTAATGTCTTACGTGTATTTTCAGCCTTGACTCTTGCACGCATATTGATAAGCACCTGATTGGCGATTTTATCAGCGTCCATTTTATTTTCAATAAAATAAACCTCAAGCTGCTTGCGGAAGAAATCAGTCATTGCTTCCTGAATAAATTTATTGGTAATAGCCTTCTTTGTCTGATTTTCATAAGATGTCTGTGTAGAAAAGGAGGATACAACAAAAATGATACAGTCCTCAACATCCTGAATATTAATCTGACCATCCGACTTTGTATACTTATTATTAGCCTTGAGATAAGCATTAACCTGATTTACAAATGCACTTTTAAATGCTTTTTCAGGTGCACCGCCGTGCTCAAGAAAGCTTGAATTATGAAAATACTCCTTAAGCTGCGTTTTCAGTGAAAAGCAGAGTGCTGCCTTGATTTTCAGCTTATAATCAGGCAAGTCCTCACGGTCACGGCCCTTCCTTTCACACTCCCAATACTGAGGTGTTGTAAAGGCAGTATCTCCTGCAAGCTCTTTTACATAGTCCATAATACCATCGTTATAACAGTATTCAAAGGTCTCAAATTTTGAGGCAGACTGCTGATCCTTAAGAATAAACTTTATACCGTCGTTGACGATAGCCTGTTTTCTGATTGTGTCCTTGAAATAATCAATCGGTACATTAATATCTGTAAATACATCAAGATCAGGCTTCCACTTAATGCGTGTGCCTGTATCCTTTTTATCGTATTTCTCTTTTTTCAGACCGCCTACATTTTCACCCTTTTCAAAATGCAGCGTATATTTGTAACCGCCTGTATGAACCTCTGCGTCCATATATTCAGATGCATACTGCGTAGCACACAGACCAAGACCGTTAAGACCAAGTGAGAACTCATAGTTTTCTCCGTCTGTATCATACTTGCCGCCTGCATACATTTCACAGAACAGAAGCTCCCAGTTAAACTTTTCTTCATTTTTATTGTAATCAACAGGTATTCCTCTTCCGAAGTCCTGCACCTCAATTGAGCCGTCAAGGAAGCGTGTGATAACGATTCTGTTACCATAGCCCTCTCTTGCCTCATCAATTGAGTTTGACATAATCTCAAATATAGCGTGCTGGCAGCCGTCAAGTCCGTCAGAGCCAAAAATAACCGCAGGTCTTTTACGAACTCGGTCAGCACCTTTTAAAGATTTAATACTTTCGTTGCCGTATTCTTTCTTCTTAGCCAAAATTTCCCCTCCGATACAGAAGTTCATATTCCGTGTTATAATACAATATATTGTGCAAAAAGTCAAGATTGCTTTAATACGTACGCATCAGTAGTGCTCAATCATCATATACTGACAAAAATCCACAGTTTTTATAACTGCGGATTTTCATTTCTATTATTGATTATATTTCCAGTTAACGGTATCGCTCAGATTACCTGCTGACGCAGTTACTGTGTTATCACCAGTTTCAAGCTGTACTGATTTAAAAACAAAAATATGTCTTTGCTTATTGTCTCCGTCTTTTATCGTTGTAATCTTTTTATCATTAAGGTAAAGTGTCACTTCTGAGGCATTGGAATACACCTTAACATCTATAGTACGCTCTTCCCTTTCTAAAAATCTGGAAGAGGTTATATGAACAACAGGCACATCGCTCCAGTATGATTTATATAGATAGAACGCATCCTTCTTTATTTTTCTATCATATGTAACAAGCCCTTTATTATTCATTCCGGGCATTGCGCCCTCATTGCGTGAATCAATTGCAAAGTCAAACATATTCCATACGAACGTACCCCATATTTTATTGGAACGCTTTTTCATAAAATACTTAAGTGCATTTTCGTGTACAATGGACTGCCATTCCTCACTGTGAAAATCGCATACGGTGTCCTTCGGCTGAGAAGGTCTTTCACTATGATGAAGAACATTTGAGCCTGCACCATACTCTGATACTGCAACTCCCTTTAAGCGGTTAGCCCTCATATGATAGTTTGCCTGTAATGGGAAATGCGTTTCCTTTCCGCCATACCAGCCGGGATATATATTACAGCCTCTTATATCCGCTTTCCATTTATACGATTTTGTATGATTTGTAGCTAAAGCAGAACAACGCTGATGATCAAGTGAATGAACCAGCTTATCAAGCTCCTCCATCATATACTGTGCCGTTTTGCCGTATTCAGCCATGACCTCATTGGACATACTCCAGCAGAATATGGATGGTCTGTGACCCTGTTGTTTTATGAGTTCGGTCATTTGCAGTTTGGCATTATTCAAAAAGCTTTCCTCAACGGCTTTATTTTTAACCTTGTCAGTCGGCAAGCCTGATATACCGAGACCGCCGATTCTGTCTACAAAAGGAATTTCTGCCCAGACGAGAAGACCGTATCTGTCGCACAAATCGTAAAAATGAGGATGATGCGGATAATGAGCAAGTCTTATTGCATTTGCTCCAATTTCATAAATCATTGAAAAGTCCTCATTATGCTCCTTAGCTGTAATTGCCCAGCCCATATCCTTTCTGTCCTGATGTCGGTTGACACCTCTCAGCGGATAGGAAGCACCATTTAAAAAGAAGCCTTTTCGGCTGTCTATGGAAAAATAGCGAATACCGATATATTTTTCAATCGTCTCAATTTCCGTATCACCATTGTATAACGTAAAAACTACTTTATATAGAAAAGGATCCTTTCTGCCGTTCCACAGATGCGGATGCTGAATCGTTAAAGCTGAATCAAATCTGCCGTTAACAATATTGCCTTTTGTTTTGTCAATCACCTTTTTATCATAAGATATTACATAATCTGTATTAAAATCCGTTACAGAAATATCATCACATTTTTCAAATGTATCAGGAACGATGACTTCTGCAGTAATACTGCAATTATCCGTAACACCATTAATCCGTGCACTGACATTAAGAACTGCATTATCTATGATTTCAGGCGAGTTATGATAGGTAACATTTACTCCGTCAGACCCATAATCATCAAGAGCGAAATGTGTTTTCTCACAAACAATAAGATTCACATCCCTGTATATTCCGCCGAAAAATGTAAAATCGGCTGTCAGCGGAATCACATCTGCAAATGGAGAATTATCTGCACAAACCAATATCTGATTATTACCGTTTACAAAAGCATCCGTCACATTAAATCTAAACAGAGTATATCCTCCGCGATGCTGACCGATATGCATACCGTTAACATATAAATCTGCAACAGAATTCACGCCTAAAAATTCAAGCCAATATTCTTTGCTGCTATCCTTTTCAACATCCAGTGAATATTTGTACCAGCCCTTGCCACGAAGATAATTGCCTCCGCCGTCCTGACCGTCTAAGTTATTCCAGGTATGTGGTACGGATATATCTTTCCAATCCGTATTTGAATTTATTTCACTTACATCAGATAATCCGTATATAAACTGCCAATGATCTGAAAGTATTCTTTTTTCTCTCATAACGATTCTGCCTTTCCGAAATATACTTTTCTCAATAGCATTGTAACAAAGACGCAAAAATTTTTCAACAAATAAAAAGCAGCTAATGCATTTACATCATTAACTGCTTTTGGATAATCAATTATCTTTATTCATTATTTTCACCATCGGAATTGCTGTCAGTCTGTGACTGATTATCTGTATCCTCTTCAGGCTGTGCTGAAACAGTCTCAGCATCATCAGGTACAGAAGCATTCTGTACATCATCTTCTGCCTTTACAACAGCTTTCTCTTCTTTTTCTTCGATAAAGCCGTTTTCCATAAGCTGAACAAACTCATCCTTATCAAGCTTTTCTCTTTCCATAAGCGTAACGGCAACGAGCTTGAGCTTATCCATATTTTCAGTCAGAATATCTTTCGTTCTGTTATAAGCATCATTGATAATGCGTGTTACCTCTTCGTCAATCTTGGCAGCAGTTTCCTCAGAATAATTCTTAACCTTGCCATAGTCACGACCAACGAATACTTCCTGATTATCGCCACTGTAATTGATAGGTCCGATAACATCGCTCATACCATATCTCATAACCATCTCTCTGACAGTATTCGTTGCATGCTCAATATCATTGGATGCACCTGTTGAAACGTCATCCATAACAAGTGCTTCAGCAACTCTTCCGCCAAGTGCAGAAACAACAAAATCAAGCATTTCATTCTTGGAATTATAGTTTTCCTCCTGAGGCTGATACATTGTATAACCGCCTGCACCCATACCGCGAGGGATAATGGAAATTTCTTCAACAGGGTCATGATTATCAAGGAAATATGCCACTACTGCGTGACCGGCTTCGTGGAATGCAGTGAGCTTTAATGCTTTTTCGCTGTACTTATGAGACTTCTTCTCAGCACCCATTCGTACCTTTACCATAGCCTCCTGAATTTCAGCATAAGTAATAGCTTTATAACCTCTTCGTGCCGCAAGAAGTGCAGCCTCATTCATAAGATTTTCAAGGTCAGCACCAACAAAACCGATTGTGCTCTTTGCAACACTCTTCAAATCAACATCCGGAGCAAGAGGCTTATTCTTGGAATGTACCTTCAGAATCTCCTCACGCCCTTTAGTATCAGGTCTTCCGACAGTAACCTGTCTGTCAAATCTGCCGGGTCTTAAAATAGCACTGTCAAGAACATCAGGTCTGTTTGTAGCAGCGATAACGATTACGCCTTCGTTGGTACCAAAGCCATCCATTTCAACAAGAAGCTGATTAAGAGTCTGCTCACGTTCATCATTACCATTGCCGAGACCTGAGCCTCTCTGACGGCCTACCGCATCAATTTCATCAATAAATACAATGGCAGGTGATTTTTTCTTTGCCTGATCAAAAAGGTCACGGACACGTGAAGCACCGACACCAACATACATTTCAACAAAATCAGAGCCTGAGATGGAAAGGAAAGGTACACCTGCTTCACCTGCAACAGCTCTTGCAAGAAGGGTTTTACCGGTACCGGGAGGGCCGACCAAGAGAACGCCCTTTGGTATTCTTGCACCAAGCTGAGTGAATTTATCAGGATCTTTCAGGAAATCAACAAGCTCAACAAGCTCTTCCTTTTCCTCATCACAGCCAGCAACATCTGCAAAGGTTGTTTTTCTTCCCTCATCATCAGTAAGATTTTTAGCTCTTATTCTGCCGAAGCTGAGTGTGCGGTTTGTTTCATTATTCATTTCCTTGCTCATTTTTCTGAATGCAAATATTCCAAGTCCTGCAATAACAACAAACATCAGTATTGTCGGCACCATACTGAAAAACATATTGTTTGAAACGCCTTTTTTATAGTCGTAAACAATTTTGTTATTCTTATTCTTAGCGTCATTATTAAAATTATCTATATCATCCTTTATATCATCAAGGAAGAGAGAAACATTCGGAACGGAATACTGCTGAACCTTCGCCTTATCCTTGTCCTTTTCTACGTCCTTAAAGGTCTTATAAGAAAGATTGCCGCTTGAAAGATCAAGAGTGAATTCCGCAATTTCACCGTTTTCAAACATAGATACAATTTCAGAATACTTAGCCTCAGTTTTGCTCTGTTGATTTGCTAAAAACATAATCGACACAACAAGAAGCACAGGAATAAGCAGATAAATTAAAATGGATTTCCAATTCTTTGCCATATTATTCATTCATTAAATCCTCCGAAGGAAGTCTTAACAGACAATATATATTCTGTGTGTCAGAAGAAACCTTTACTCTTTCGTCAACACAGTATCCAATAACACCGATAACACCCTCATCGTCAGCAGCAATGCTGACAGAATCACGTATCTCCTGTGGTATTTTCAATTCATTAAATAGCTTTTTCAGTGTTTTGGTACATCTGCGACCGGCAGGACTGATGCTGTCCCCTGCCTGACGCGTACGAATTCTCACTTTTCCGATAATTTTATCACAGTCACAGTAAAAATCAACACCTTTTAAATCAAATTCAGAAATTTTTAAAACTTTCGACACAAAAGAGAAATCATTTTCTCTTGAAGTAAAATCAGCAAATCTCAGATATTTTTTATCACAGACAGCGAAAAGGTTTCCTGAAATCTGTTCTTTTCCGTTTTTGTCAATTAATCGTAACACACTGTTCAGATGAACTCTGTCAAGTGTTATACCATAATTTGAAAAATATTTTAAAATAATCCTCTTAATAATTGCAATATCATATTTGCACAACAGTTCAAGACTGAGCTTATCATCCATGCACACTTCATTATAGGCTGTATGAACCGCTTTTTCAATAAAAGCAGCATCCTCATTCATATCCGAAATAAAGGCTTGTGAAGCCCTTTCAAAGTCAGGATTCAGCTTTTCAAATTCAGGAACAATAATATTACGTATATAGTTTCTGGAATAAGCATTGCTTTCATTCGTACTGTCCGTTCTGTAAAGAATATGATTTTCAGAACAAAAATTCCTTATTTCATCAGATGAAAGCTCAATAAGAGGTCTTATAATCTTTCCTCTGACAGGAGGGATTGCGCAGGCACCCTTTAAGCCTGTACCGCGTGCCAATCTGAAGATTAACGTTTCAACATTATCCGAAAGATTATGAGCAGTCGCAATTTTGCTGCAGGATACAGAATCAAAAAATTCATACCGCCTGCGGCGTGAATATTCCTCCACACCTAATTTTACTGTCTCGGATTCACCAACTGCATCAATGGAAAGCTGATGATATTCAATAGAATGCTCTTTACAAAAGTGCTCAACAAATTCAGCATCCTCAATGGATTCCTGACCTCTGATTCCGTGCTCAACATGAGCTGCAGCAACAGTAATATTGTATTTTTCAGCAGCAGAAAGCATAAAATGGAGCAGCAGCATGGAATCCGCACCGCCTGATACGGCAACAAGCACCTTATCCCCTGCCGACAGCATATTATATTTTTCAATTGTACTGCAAATTATATTATAAATTTTATTATTCATAATGTGATTTATCAATTGACCTGAAGCGTGTAAACTCCTTATCAAAGGTCATTTCAATTGATCCGGTCGCACCGTGACGATTCTTTGCCACAATCAGTTCAGTTTTATTGGCGTCAATATCGTCCTGCTTATCCTCAGCCACATCATTTCTGTAATAATCCTCACGATACAGAAAAAGAACGATATCAGCATCCTGTTCGATTGAGCCTGATTCACGTAAATCCGCAAGCTGCGGCTTATGGTTTTTGCCATGACCCTCAGTACCACGAGAAAGCTGGGCACAGCAAATAACAGGAATATTCAGATCCTTCGCCATCATTTTAAGCTGTCTTGTGATTTCGGAAACCTCCTGAACACGGTTTTCTTTCTTAGATGCTGATGAAATAAGACCGAGATAGTCAATAATAATAGCATCTACATTTTTCATTCTTCTTATACGTGATTTAATTTCAGGAACAGTAATTGACGATGTATCATCAAGATAAAGCTCAACATCGTTAAACTGTCCGGCAGCATTACCAAGTCTTACCCATTCATCGTTGGTGAGCTCGCCTGTTTTCAGCTTCTGAGACTCAACACCTGCCTGTGCCGAAAGCAATCTTTCAGCCAGCTGTTCCTTTGTCATCTCAAGACTGAACACAATGCATTTTTTTCTCGCACCCATTGATATATTCTGTGCAAGATTCAAAGCAAAACTGGTTTTACCCATAGCAGGACGTGCACCGATAAGAATAAGATCTGATTTATTAAGACCTGTAAGATATTTATCAAGCATACCAAAGCCTGACGGAATACCTTTGTACTTATCCTTATCCTCACCTGTAATCTGAGCAAGCTTGTTATATACATCGTTTACAATAACTTCGCTTATTTTGGTAGGTCCGTTTTTCTCCTTGCCTTGGCGGACATTATAAATCATCTGCTCGGCATTATCAAGAATAACGGAAGCCTCCGCCTCACCGCTTGAGGCCTGTCCGATAATTTCATTTGATATATCAATAAGCGTACGCAGATAATATTGTTCTTTGACAATCTTGATGTATTCACTGATGTTTACTGCTGACGGAACTGCCTGCTGGAGCTGTAAGAGATATTCTCTTCCGCCTGAAGTATCATACTGACCTGTTTTTGTAAGTGTATCAACGATAATTACAGGATCAATTGCTCTTGACTTTGAATACATAAGCATCATTGCACCGAATATTGCACGATGCTGAGGAAAATAAAAATAATCTGCATTAATCTCAGCAACGCACTCTTCCATACAGTCTGCATCAATCAGCACACAGCCGAGAATAGACTGCTCTGCATCATAATTGACAGGCATTGTACCTGATGCCAAATTCATTTCAGCCATAGCTTATGTTAACAGAAAATCAAAAGATTTCTGTATTTCCTTTCATAAAATATAGGCTTAAGCCTCTGACACCTGAACAAATACCTTTGCACTGATGCCCTGATATACTTTAATTTCAGCCTCAACTGTTCCGAAAGCCTTCATATCCTCCATAACAATTTTACGCTTATCCACATCAATATTCAAATCTGATTTAATTTTAGCAGCAACATCCTTTGAGGTAACGGAGCCGAACAGCTTTCCGTTTGCACCAGCTTTTGCTTTTAGTGAAAAGGTCTTTCCCGAAAGCTTATCTGCAATCTGCTGTGCAGCCTTTATTTCCTCAGCCTTGTGGAATTTTTTAGCTGATTCTTTATTGTTAAATTCATTCATTGCAGAAGCATTTGCTTCTATTGCCAAGCCCTTTGGGAAAAGGAAATTTCTTGCATATCCGTCTGAAGCGTTTACAAGATCACCCTTTTTACCAAGACTTTTAACATCCTGTTTCAGAATTACTTTCATAGTGTTATCCTCCTCTTAATTTTATATTTCCATAAAAATAGGCAGTATCATCGGACTGCGCTTTGTTTTTTCATACATCATTCTTGACAGTTCGTCACGCAATCTCGTTTTAACTGAATTCCAGTCGTGAAATCTATTATCATAGCATTCATCTATTACACGGCACGCAAGATCCCTTGCACTGTTCATAAGAGCCTCATTTTCTCTCACATAAACAAAGCCTCTTGAAACAATATCAGGACCGCTGACAATATAACCGCTGCTGCTGTCAATTGTAGCTACAACAATGATAATACCGTCCTTTGACAAATGCTTTCTGTCATTAAGAACGATATTGCCGACATCGCCTACACCGATACCGTCAACATAAACAGCACCTGCCGTTACTGTGTTAAGATATTTAATGCCATCATCGGAAAGCTCAATCCTGTCACCGATATTGCCGATATAAATATTTTTTTCATCAATGCCCATTGCTGTACCGAGTGAAGCGTGTCTCTGAAGATGCTTCTGCTCACCATGAACAGGGAGAAAATACTTTGGCTTTACAAGACCCATCATCAGCTTAAGCTCTTCCTGACAGGCATGACCTGAAACATGGACATCATACATTCTTTCATATATAACCTCCACACCGCGTTTCATAAGTTCATTGACAACATTACCGACCATTTTTTCATTGCCGGGAATCGGTGTTGCAGATATGATTACGTAATCATTCGGTGTAAGGCTGACCTTACGATGCTCTCCAAACGCCATTTTTGTAAGTGCCGACATTGGCTCACCCTGAGAGCCTGTTGTGATGATTACAAGCTTATCATCGGAATAATTTCTGATAAGATTAATATCAATCAGCAAACCCTGAGGAACATTAAGATAACCAAGTTCACTGCCGACATTTACAAGGTTTTCAAGGCTTCTGCCTATCACTGCAACCTTTCTGCCGCGAGACTGAGCAACATCGATAATCTGCTGAACCCTATGAATATTTGAAGCAAAGGTAGCAACAACAATTCTCTTGTTTTTCGCTTTCCTGAACAGCAGTTCAAACGATTCACCGACCAATTTTTCACTCATTGTATATCCGGGACGTTCTGCATTAGTAGAGTCGGAAAGAAGTGCAAGTACACCCTTTTTTCCATATTCTGCAAATCTCGGAAGATCAATCATATCACCGTCAACAGGTGTTGTGTCAATCTTAAAGTCACCGGTCTGAATAATAACACCGGCAGGACAGCGAATAGCAAGACCCACTGCATCAGGGATGGAATGATTTACATGTATCATTTCAATATTAAAGCTGCCGAGTGTAATATTGTCTCTCGCCTTAATCTCCACAAGCTTAACACAATTCAAAAGATTATGCTCCTCAAGCTTGCCTCTGATAAGACCTATTGTAAGTTTCGTTGCATAAATCGGAATATTAACCTTTTTCAAAAGATACGCAAGACCGCCTATATGGTCCTCGTGTCCGTGTGTGATTATAACGCCTCTGATTTTTGAAGCATTATGTTCAACATAAGAAAAATCCGGTATTACAATATCAACACCAGGTAAATCCGAATCAGGAAAGGCAAGACCGCAGTCAACGATAAACATATCATCACCATATTCATAAACGGTCATATTCTTTCCGATTTCATTCATACCGCCGAGAAAAGCAATACGAACAGACTCCTTAGTCTTCGGCGGCTGAAGAGTTTTTCTGTTTGGGGCTTTGCGGTAAGTTACATAACGCTTTTTGGAATTCCGTTTTCCGTAAGCGTTCTTACTGCCCTGCCTATTTTGATTTGTCATTTAATAACCTCCATAAAAACAAAATTTTTCCGTTCACATTAATTATATCATATAATAAGGCATAATCTCCCACTTGTCAAGTAAAGTATAATACACGTCACATATTGATTATTACCAGATTTAGTGGTAAAATATGTTTACTTTAAAAAAAATAAATTCAAAGGCAGCAAATATGAAAGAAATAAATATCTACACAGACGGTGCCTGCAGCGGCAATCCCGGAAAGGGCGGCTGGGGTGCTGTGCTTGTATACAAAGGAACTGAAAAAGAAATTTCAGGCGGAAGTGCTGATACCACCAATAACCGAATGGAGCTTACTGCCGTTATTGAAGCATTAAAGCAGTTAAAGGAAGTGTGTAATGTAACACTTACTACGGATTCAAAATATGTCTGCGATGCTATTACAAAGGGCTGGGTCTACTCCTGGAAGAAAAACGGCTGGAAAAAAGCAGATAAAAAGCCTGCGCTTAATGTTGATTTATGGGAGGAGCTTCTTCCGCTGCTTGAAAAACACAATGTCACATTCAATTGGGTAAAGGGACACAATGGTCATCCGTACAACGAACGGTGTGACAGGCTTGCCGTAAGCTTTTATCAAAATATGTAATCAGACGGAGTCCTTATCAATAAAGCCGATACCGATACCAAGCTTGCCGCCGTTCAGAAGATGCTTCTTAGCACTTTTCTGAAGGGTGGTATTTTCTTTATATTTTTTCCTGTTTATATGTCTTTTACCGAAAATCCTTTCAATCGCCTGACTATCGGCGTCAACCGAATATGCAATCTGAAACAGAGAGGAAAAACGAAGTATATTGCTTTGGGGCATCATAAATTTCTGATTATCTCCGTATAACAGCCAGCTTTCACAAAAGAAAAATCTATATTTGTAATCAGGGAAATGCTTTTCAAAAAATTCTTTTGCACATTTAAGCGATTGAACACAATCGGAATACGCCAGCCTTTCACCCTGCGGTATATGAACATAGATAACCTTTTCACCATAATCAAAGGGCAGCAAATCATATTTGAGCAGTTTATTTTTAATTGTCACAAGCTGATACTGCAGTCGTCCGATTTTAAAAAGCTCAAAGGATATATGATTTTTTATCCAATTATAATTCTTCAGACCTTTATTGCCGTTATTTTCACACCAGATGCGGATATCATCAACTGTATCTGAAAATATTTTTTCATCAATCGAGTATTTCCTGTATTTTTCAAAGGTATATCCTAAGCATTCAATCATAACGGCAAGACGTGTCAAATCACTTTTCAAAGCGAGTGATGAAAAATTACCGTTCTGACATTTATCGGCAAGCGACATAATATTGACCCTGTCCTTATGGGCAAGGTCAATTACTTTTTGTTTTAAATTTTCATCAAGATTAATATAATGAATTAAGTCAAGCATTATTGATTTCCTGTCTGTTTTTCTGTGGCAGCAGATGAAGTTGATTTATTGTCACTCTGATTCTCAGTCTTTTTAGCTGCAGATGTAGTTGTGCTCATTTTTTCATACTCAGCTATGAGTCCTGAAGAAACAATATGCTTAATCTCATAATCTATAGAATATTGACTGAGCAGAGAAAGAACATCAAAATTAAGGAAATTGCTGTCTGCATTTTCATCCTGAACAACAAATTTTGTGCCTTTTTCAAGATATTTAATTTCCTTTTCAAGCCCTCTCAAGCCATCTACCTCAGTTCCCTCAAAGAAAATATAAGTACCCTTAACGGTTATAATTCCGTCAAACTCATTAACCTGCTGCGTTGTATAGGACTTTTTGGTTGTGGCAGTCGTTTCAGGCTTACCAATCGGAATGACATCATTATATACAAGCACGCAGATTACCGCTGCGGCAATTGCCAGAAGTGCAAGAATAACATAGGGTGCTTTACTCTTCTTTTTCTTCTTTTTAAAACGATGACGCTCAAGAGTAGGTGTATCTGCCGATTCCTCATCCGTATGCGTAGCACTCATTGTAACTTCATTGGCTGTTTCCTGAAATGAAGCATCATCTTTTTTATGTACAACAAGAGGACTGTCAAGGACATCCTTTTTCATTTCTTCTTCCATAAAACTATACCTCAAATAATTATTAATATAATTCTAACACAAACAATAACATTTTTCAATAAGTATTGAATTTCCAATATAAAATTGATATAATAATTTTATAATTGTTTTTTTACCGGAGGCAAATTATGAGAATACTTACATTTGACATTGGCGGAACAAATATTAAATATGCATTATGCAATGAAAAATTTGTTCTCAGCGACAAGCATACTATCCCTACAGAAGCGCAGAAGGGCGGTCAGGAGCTTGTATTGAAAATCATATCCATAATTGAACAATACGATAATATTGACAGAATAGGTATCTCAACTGCCGGTCAGGTTGACAGTGAAAACGGTATTGTTGTTTATTCAACAGATAACATACCTTACTACACAGGAATGATGGTAAAAAAAATAATCGAAAACAAAACCGGCATACCGACATTTGTTGAAAATGACGTAAATGCCTTTGCTATGGGTGAAGCAAAATTCGGAGCAGCTAAGGGAAAATCCGATTTTATGGCACTGACTTACGGAACAGGAATCGGAGGTGCGCTATTTCTTGACAACAAGCTTTATAAGGGAATGGGTTCATCAGCCGGTGAATTCGGACATATGATTACGCACGCAGGCGGAAAGCAGTGTACCTGCGGCGGTGAAGGCTGTTATGAATGCTATGCATCAACAAGAGCTTTGCTTGAAAGTGTAAATAAAAGGAACTCCACAAATCTTAATGCCTTTGAAATATTTGAAAAGGAAAACTTTACCAAGCCTGAAATCCGCTCCGTTATTGACCAGTGGATTGATGAAATGATTATCGGCTTAATAAATATTATCTATATTTTCAATCCGCCTCTCATCGTTCTTGGCGGCGGTATTATGAACGAGGATTATGTTATAGATTTAATTGACAGAAAAATTTATAACCTGCTTATGGAAAATTTCAGAGATGTGAACATTGTGCGCTCAAAGCTCGGCAGTGATGCCGCTTTGCTCGGCGTTGCATCGGAAGCATCAAAGCTTGAACATATCGGATAAATTAAATGTATATGATAAAGGAGACGATACGGTTTTATGCCCTATCGTCTCCTTTCAATTTACACTTTAAGTGTTCTTAAATAGCTCTTTTTATCCCTTTCAACTCTGTAGGACTCACATATTTTCTGTATTGCTTTATTATGTACCCAGTCAGGAAGTATTTTGCTTTCAAGTAAAGGCAAAATCTTATTTTCATATTTCACATATGCAACCGATACTGCCCATGCCACTGCCATATTTACATAGTATAAATCAGACTTTATTGAAAAAAGTATATCAATTGCACGGTCAATATATTCATCAGTCAGATAATAATCCATTATCATAACAACTGCAAAACGGATGTCGTATTCATTGCCTGACAGATAAGGCTGAATAAATTCCCATACCTCTCCCCTGTTCTTCTCTGTAAACTTAAAGGTTGAGCAGGAGCAGTCACATACCGCCCAGTTGTCAATAAGTGGGATAAATTCCGCAAGCTCTTTAAGATGCTCGTCAATACTGCATTTTCTGTAGCCTGCCATAAAGCCTCTTAACATTTTTTCTTCGTAATATTTTGAAGCCACATCAGCATTTTCCTTAAGTGCCTGCTTTGCAATTTTTCGTAAAACAGGCACACGCACGCCGATAATCTCATCAGCAGGAACATTCGGTATCAGCTTTGAATGGAAATTCTTATAACCTATATCCTGATGTTTAAACAGCTCATCTCTTACATTCATCATAAATACTCCTTAAGCTCTGAAAATCTTTCATCATCTGATATGACTAAATTTTCTTTAATTTCACAATTTATCAACACTGTATCAATAAGCTTTGGATTCCTGACCTCCAAAGCATTTTCTTTATATCTTATAATATTGCTGATTCCGCCTAACGCTTTGACAAAAGTATTAAGCCTTGCAGGGATATATATATTCATACAATCTGTTATGCCGTGCTTTTCGTATATGAGTTTATACACGAAATAGCCTATAGCTACGAAAATCATTCCGCCTGCAAGCAGATACACCGCGTTATCCATATATAAAACCATTTCAGCAATTCCGCCGTTAAAAATATACCCCACACCTAAATTCAGAATAAATGCCGAAAGATAGGACAGTGCACTGATAAATAAAACAGATATAAATAAAAACGGACTTTCAAAAAATAAGAACAGAAGCATAATACTTATGTTACCGCTTAAAACAGCACCGACAGTAACAGCAATCAAAGCATATTTCTGAACACCCTTTAAATTTGAAAGCAAAGACAGTGCTATGCCAAGCAGTGCAAACAGCAGAAAATAATGCCCTGACAGATAGCCTGAAACAAGATTACCGGTATAACCTGCACTGAACAAGTCCTTCGCACCTGTTATGATTTCTCCCGAATACATAACTGAGCCGCCGTAGCTTTTATAAAAGAACATTTCCTTAAAAGTATCTATTCCGAACAAGGAAAAAACCGTATCAAATATACTGAAAAGAACAGGCGAAAAATAGCCTTTACCGGATACACGCTCAGACAGCCACATCACAAAGTTATCAAAATAATCAATTAAAAATCCAAACAGAACACCAAAAAGAATGGAGCAAATCATTGTGGAGGACAATGCCAATACGTTATCAAATCGGTTAAACAGGAAAGAGCATAAAAGTGCAATAACAATTCCTGAAAAATATACTATTCCATTACCATAAAACGCACCTGCTGCCGTAGTGAAAACAGCAAGACAGAGCACACTCCAGAATGCTTTAAAGGAATTCTTTCCGTTTGTCAGCTGTAAGGTAATGAAATAACAGAAAACATACCCCAAAAGATTATAAAGAAGCTCAGCAAAATTCTCAAAAACAATTGCACTGTCGGATGAAATATGATTTCCGATAAGAAGCAATATCTCTGCTATTACGATAAAAGCCGAACAAAAAAGGAACGGAAAAAGTGATGCTGTCTGTAACTTATTTAAACCATTAAAAAATCTCATATCATCATTATGTGCAATAATAATGATATAAATTCAGTTATGAATTCTTTTCTTTAAAATACTTTTCAAACAGCTCAGCATGTATAATAGGCTCAGCCTGCTCCCCTGCGACAATAATATGATCAACGAATTTGAAAGTCATAGAATCCATTATACGTTTCAGCCTGAACGTAAAATCAATATCATTTGCTGACGCATATGCCTCACCATCAGGATGATTATGTGCAAGAAAAACATAGGCTGACTTGTCCCTCATTGCATTCTGAAGAATACGCTCAACGTCAACATCGCAACAGTTTGCCGTACCTGAACCTACAATATGCTTATTTATAATTTTACCATTATTTTTCGTATTGACCTGAACTATTTTTTCAACTGTTTCATTGCAAAGCTCGTTGATGAAATATTTTTTTGCATCCTCAATCGTTATTATATGTGTAATATTTTTATTACGGTTATGAATTACCCTGTCATTAAGCTTTTTGATTGAAGAAATCGCAACAGCTGTTGACTCGCCTACACCTTTTATATTCATTAAATCCTGAGGTTCAGCGTTAAGTACACCCTCAAGTGAGCCGAATTGATTGATTAAATCATAGGACAGTTCCTTCACATCACGTCTTGGTATCACAATGGAAAGGAACAATTCAAGCAAATGATGATCAGGTGCATTATCCATACCACCGGACAAATATTGTTCCCTCAGGCGCTGTCTGTGTCCCTCTCTGCTTAAATCTGCCAAAGCCATTCTCCCTTCACTACCACTTCCTGTTATCAAAATCAGGGCACTGCTTATCCTTGAGCACTGCTCTGATTTCAACATAACAGCCGCATTTAAGGCACATACCGGAAATAAGATAATCGCATTTCCTGCATTTACGCAGCCTGTCCCTATATGCGTCTTCACCTATTTTCAAATCATCACTGAGATTTGAAATATAATCCTTTACTGTCTCGAAGGATTTTTGCTCTCCTGCCTCAAGGAGCAGGCACTTTTTACACGGATGATTCATCACTCAATGATAAATTTAACAACACTGCATGGCGGAATATTGGCAGTAAAACCGTCTGAATGCTTTTTAAAATCAGTAAATTCAACCGTCTTGACTGAATCCGTATTATCGAAATCATTTTTAGAATGTATGTCACCAAAAAGTATTTCTGCCTTAATACTCTTTACCCTTGTATCTGCAATCTGACATTTTATCTTTGAAGCCTTTGTGGCAGAAACATTTGTTACGGTTGAATAAATAATACCGTTTTCATCAACTGAAGCGGACTCAATAAGCTGAGGACAGCTCCTCTTAATTTCTTTTGACTCAATATTATCCGTAGTAAGATATGAGCCTATAAGAGTGTTATCCTGATGATCCTTATACATTTTGAATACGTGATATGTCGGTGTAAGCACCATTTTATCCGCATCTGTCAGAATCACAGCCTGAAGCACATTTACTGTCTGGGCAATATTTGCCATAATGATTCTGTCAGAATGCTTATTGAAAATATTAAGCGTAAGTGCTGCTACAATTGCGTCACGCATTGTGTTCTGCTGATAAAGGAATCCGGGATTTGTTCCGGGCTCAACATCATACCAGGTACCCCACTCATCGATAACAAGCTGTACCCATTGCTGAGGATTCACAGCATTCATAACTGCTATATGATTATTTATAAGCTCCTCCATACGATATGCCTTACAGATTGTTCTGTAATAATCGTTGGTATTGAATTCAGTCGAAGAGCCCTTATTATCCCAATTATCATTAGGCAAGGTATAGTAATGAAGCGCTATACCCTTTGCGTGATGCTTAACCTTGTCCATTACCTCTTTCGTCCAGTGATAATCATCAACATTGGGACCGCAGGCAATTCTCATAATTTTATTGTCAGAGTTATAATCTCTGACATATGTATTATATCGCTTATAAAGGCAACCATAATATTCAGGGTCCATATGGCCGCCGCAGCCCCAGGATTCGTTGCCCACTCCGAAATACTTGACCTTCCAGGCTTTATCCTGTCCGTTTTTTCTGCGAAGCTCAGCCATTGGAGAAACGCCGTCAAAGGTCATATACTCAACCCATTCACTCATTTCAGCCACAGTGCCTGAGCCGACATTTCCGTTGATATATGTATCGCAGCCAAGCTGACGGCAGAGTTCAAAGTATTCGTGCGTACCAAAGGAATTATCCTCTACAACTCCGCCCCAGTGGGTATTTATCATTTTCTTTCTGTTCTCTTTCGGACCGATGCCATCCTTCCAGTGATACTCGTCAGCAAAACAGCCTCCCGGCCATCTGAGAACAGGAATACCCATATCCTTAAGTGCGTTTACAACATCACATCTCATACCGTTTACATTAGGGATTTTTGAATCCTTACCAACAAAAATTCCGTCATAAATACATCTTCCGAGATGCTCTGCAAAATGTCCGTAAATATCTTTATTTATTTTACTTATTTTCTGATTCGGATTAATAAGATATTTTTCCATAACTCAAATATTTTCTCCCAGAATATTTAATAATTTAATTTTTATATTGCCATATTATAACATCAATTTAAAATTGTCAATAAAGGATTGACATAGTATTAGATTACTGTTATAATATTCCTATAAAAAAGATAGGAATTTGATTGATATGCACATTGAAAAAATAGCTCAGCTTATAAAAGAAAATCATTCCGATGCGGTCATATTGCTTAACGAAAGCAATATGCATTATGCCTGTGGCTTTTCGCCAAGTGAGGGTGTTGCAGTTATCACTGCCTGCGGCGACGGCTACCACATAGTAGACTCCAGATACACGGAAACAGCTATATGTCACTCCAAAAAAACAGGACTTTCAGTTATCGAAATCAACAGCACTTTTGCCGATGAAGTAAAAAAAATAGCTGATAAACACGGCATCAAAAGGATTCTTTTTGAAAATGAAACAATTTCTTTTATGCAGTATGAAAAATACACGCAGCTTTTAACCGATACCGAATTTATTCCTCTTGATAATCAATTTATGCAGTTAAGAAATGTTAAGGATATTGAGGAAATAAATTTAATTAAGGACGCAAATAATATTGCTGAAAAATCTTTTCTCGAGCTTTTGCCTGAGGTAAAGGCAGGAAAAACAGAAAAGGAGCTGGCTGCCCTTTTTGATTATATTATGGCAAAAAACGGCTCAGACGGAGTAAGCTTTGATACGATTCTTCTGGCAGGCAGCCATACATCCATGCCTCACGGTGTACCGTCTGACAGAAAGATTAAAGACGGTGATTTTGTTCTGTTTGATTTTGGCGCAACCTGCAGCGGATACCATTCGGATATGACGAGAACGGTTGCAGTGGGTTATGCTACAGATGAAATGATTGAAGCATATAACCTTGTATTACAAGCACAGCTGGCAGGTATAAAAGCACTTAACAGCGGTGTAAAATGTGCTGATGTTTACAAAGCATCATACGATGTACTTGAAAAACAGGATATGGCAAAGTATTTTCGCCACAGCTTAGGGCACGGTGTCGGCCTTGATATACACGAAGGCTATAACGCTTCTCCTAAAAGCAAGGACACCTTTGAGGTCGGAAATGTTACGTCAATTGAGCCTGGTATATATATCCCTGACAAATTCGGTATAAGAATTGAGGATTTGCTTTACATTTCTCCAAGAGGCAGAGAAAATCTTTCAAAAATAACGAAGGAGCTTATTATATTATAAATGAAACAAAAATTTTTAGTAACAGGTATGAGCTGTGCTGCTTGCTCTGCAAGAGTTGAAAAAGCAGTAACACCGTTAAGCAACAGTGTAGCTGTTAATCTGCTTGCAGGTACAATGGTTGCAGAATATGAATGTGAAACCGATGAAATAATCAACGCCGTAAAAAATGCAGGCTACGGCTGCGAGCCGTTCAAACTGAAGAAATCTGAAAATACCAAAGAGATTAAGGAAATGAAAAAACGTGTAATCATCTCCCTTATTTTCCTTGTTCCGCTTATGTATCTTTCTATGGCTCATATGCTCGGCTATACTCTGCCGTGGATACTTGGGGAGCATATGCCCAATGCAATCGGACAGCTGATTTTCCTTGTTCCGATTCTGATTGTCAACAGAAAATTCTTCACCAATGGTTTTTCTGCACTTATCAAGCTGAATCCGAATATGGACAGCTTGGTTGCGGTTGGCTCAGGAGCCTCACTGATTTACAGTCTGGTATCTATGTTTGCATTTGAAAATCATCATCTGTATTTTGAGTCAGCAGGAATGATACTGGCACTGATAACGGTCGGCAAATTCCTTGAAACCCTGAGCAAGGGCAAAACAAAGGACGCCATTAATTCACTAATAGACCTGGTACCTGAAAAAAGCATAATTCTGAAGGACGGTGCAGAGACAGAAATAGAATCATCACTGATACAGGAAAATGATCTTGTTGTAGTTAAGCCCGGTATGAGAATAGCCGTTGACGGTGTTATCACTGAAGGAGAAGGCTCAATAGATCAGAGTGCGGTTACAGGTGAAAGTGTACCCGTTGATTTATCCGCAGGAGATAAGGTAATAAGCGGAACTGTCAATAAAAACGGTAATTTTATTTTCAAAGCGACTCAGGTCGGAGAGGACTCAACACTGTCAAGAATCATTGCACTTGTCGAGGATGCATCATCATCAAAAGCACCTGCGCAGAGACTTGCTGATAAAATTGCATCTATTTTTGTTCCTGTTGTAATTGCGATTGCTGTTATCGCCTTCATTGTCTGGCTGATTATCGGCAAGGGTTTTGAATTTGCCTTTTCAATCGGTGTTTCCGTATTGGTAATAAGCTGTCCGTGCGCACTCGGACTTGCAACACCTTGTGCGATTATGATAGGTACAGGAAAGGGCGCTGAAAACGGCATACTCTTCAAAGATGCAGCAGCACTTGAAAATCTCGGAAAGTGCAACACAATTGTTTTTGACAAAACCGGTACAATCACAAAGGGTGAAATGTTTGTAACTGATGTTACAGACAAACAGTATCTTGATATCATTTATACAATTGAAAACATATCTGATCATCCATTATCTGCGGCAATCTGTAAATTCTGTAAGGAAAACAATGCCAAGCTTCTTGATATAGAAAGCAGTGAATACCTTATAGGAAAAGGAATCACTGCCACAATTGACGGAAAAACCTACAAGGCCGGTAATGAAAAGCTAACCGGTTTCAGCGACAACGAATATTCTTACAGCGGTAAAACACCTATTATATTTACCTGTGATGATGAATACTTATGTACAGTTGCAGTGGCTGACAAAATTAAAGATGATGCAAAGGAAACCATTGAAAGCATCAATGCCGATACAATTATGATTACCGGTGACAATGAGCTGACAGCTTATGCCATAACCCAGCAGGCAGGAATCAAAAATTTCATCGCTTCGGCACTGCCTGATGATAAGGAAGAAAAAATACGAGAGCTTATTGAAAACGGCAAAACGGTTGCTATGGTCGGTGACGGAATCAACGACTCCCCTGCCCTCACTCGTGCAGATGTGGGAATTGCAATCGGTGCAGGATCGGATATAGCCATTGAATCAGCAGATGTTGTACTTGTTTCCGACAAGCTTTCAGATGTTTCAAAGGCAATAAGATTGTCAAAGAAAACACTTAAAAATATCAGAGAAAATCTTTTCTGGGCATTTTTCTACAACTGCTTGGGAATCCCTCTTGCAGCAGGCGTATTTTACGGAATATTCGGCTGGACGCTGAATCCTATGATTGCTGCTGCATGTATGAGCTTAAGCTCTGTTACAGTTGTTTTGAATGCATTAAGACTCAGAAGATTCAAATAAAAAATACGGAGGTATACGAAAATGAAAAAAATCATTTCAGTTGAAGGAATGGCCTGCGAGCACTGCGTTGCAGCAGTCAAATCAGCACTGGAAAAGCTTGACGGTATTAAAGCAGCTAAGGTTGATTTAAAGAAAAAAACTGCAACAGTAAAGCTCAGTGACAGCGTAGCTGACGAGGTATTAAAAGCAGCTGTTACTGAAGCCGGCTTCACACCGGTTTCTGTTATTGAGAAATAACAAATCATCTAAGTATATAAAAAGGTCTGTACCGTTTGATACAGACCTTTTCTTTGTTTATGTTTAATTATTATTCTCTTGTTTTCTTGTAACAATGCAGGAGGATACTGTATGATTTTTTACATCAAGAACTCTGATATCAAGCTCCGATGTTTCAACAGTAAACTTGGTGCCGTCGTTCGGTATGGTACAATACAGACCGAAAATATATCCGCTGAGGGTTTCATAGGTATCAACAGGCAAATCTGTTTTTGTCAAAGCAGCTACCTCATCAAGAGATACACAGCCTTTGATTTTCCACGATTTATCTGTAAGACTGACAATATCAGGCTGAGCGTCGCCAATCACCTTATCATTATCAAGGTCACCCACAAGCTGCTCCAGCAAATCATTCATAGTAATGATTCCGACTGTTCCGCCGTATTCATCAAGAACAACTGCAAAATGATTATGGCTTTTCTGCATAAGGTCAAAAAGCATATCGATTTTCATTGTTTCAGGAACATACACCGGCTGAACAAATGCTTCATTCAGAACAGCATCACGTGTTTTATTCTTAATTCTGAAAAACTTTTTGGAATCAAGAACAGCAACCACATTGTCAATTGAATTCTTATAAACCGGATACATACTGTGTGTGCTTGCGGAAATAATCTTTTCCCAGCACTCAACATCCTCATCAAGGTTTAAAGCAAGTATTTCCTTTCGATGCGTTGAAAATTCACCTGCATCCTTGTCATCAAATTCAAACACATTGACAATCAGCTTCTGCTCATTTTTATCTATGATACCCTTCTGACTGCCCATATCAACAAGCATACGTATTTCCTCTTCCGAAACCTCTTCATCATTTGAATTTGGGTCAATACGGAAGATACGCAAAACAATATTGGTAGACGCAGTAAGGAGCCACACAATAGGTGTAAACAGCTTTGACATCACATAAATGAGCCCTGAAAGACCGAGTGCAATCTGCTCGGTTTTCTTCATCGCAAAGCGCTTTGGAACAAGCTCACCGAAAACAAGCGTTAAATAGGAAAGAATGAGCGTAATCACAACAACTGCAATTGTGTCAAGTGTTGAGGCATTTATTTTCACACCTAAAGAAAGCAGCCAATCGACAAGTATCTCGGAAAAATTGTCAGCGGCAAAAGCACTTCCCAAAAATCCTGACAGTGTAATCGCAACCTGAATGGTAGCTAAAAATCCTGCCGGCTTTGAGGTAAGCTTCATAAGTCTTTTCGCACGCTTGTTTCCCTCTTCCGCCATTTTTTCAAGCTTCAGCTCATTCATTGAGACAATAGCTATCTCTGCACTGGCAAATATTGCGTTAATCGCAATAAGAACAATCTGTAATAAAATCTGACACCATAATGGTATGTCCAAAAGAATTCCTCCTAATTAAGTCAATTATTTATTATTCATTATGTTAAAGCTATTTATTCCGTGTCATTTTCAATAGCTTTTTTGAATGCACCCTCAACATCCATAAGATATTTATAGGAATACCAGGATGCATTACGATTTATCATATCAAGAATATCAGGGCAGATGTCCTTGCTGATGATATATTTAGTAATGGAAAACTGCTCACGTATATTCTTGGTAAAATAAGTTACATTAAACAGATGAAAATCAGTTAAAAGCAAAAATACACCCTGCTGGAATTTCATCCTTGTATTTGTCGGCACATCTATCAGCTTTGCTTTGGGAACCGGCTTTGAACCGATATGCTCAAGATGCTTTCTGAAATCATCAGGCATCGGCAGAATATGCTTATTTGCAAAAATATCCTTAACTGCCTTTTTTATATCATCTTCCTTAATACAGCTGACATAAACACTGAAATCCTTGAGCCACTGATTTGCCACGCTGATATCATTTGTATAATCATTAAAATCCTTAAGCTCCAGAACATAGAGAATAATATCATCATCAAATTCAGTTCTGTCCTTAAGAGCAAAGGATAGTGACGGATAAAGACTTTTGGTAAAATCTATAAGCGGTGAAAAATCACAGTAATGCTGTGCAAAAGCACATATTTCATACATATTATCCACATCAGCTTTACCCATAGTTTTATTAAACACATCAACAAAGCTGCCCATACCGGCATAATAATTATACAAATAATGTGAATCAATATGAACGATTCCCAAATCGTTATCCTTAAAAAGCTCCTTTGGCTTTCTGAACATCGTCGGAATCAGATGCCTGTTTGGGTCATTAATCCGCTCTCCTCTGTAAAAAAGCTGCTTGCCGCACAAAAAATCATTTAAAATATATTTTTCAAATTCCTCGTAAGTATCTATCTTTTTACTGACAGAGCTGAAATCAAAATCAAGCTCATCGCTGAGTTTCTCGTTCAATGATTCCAACCGTTTTTTGAGATGCTCTCTTGCTGAAAACATAATCACATTCCGCCTTATTCAATGGAAGAAACAAGCTGGAAAGCTGCTTCGGTTGCATTTGCAATTCTTCCGATTTTGTCACTGTCTCCGATGTTATAGACCTTATAATCATTGCTGTTCTTTATCTCATCATAAAGACTTGTATCAGGTCTTACACCGAGTGATAAAACAACATAATCCGCATCAACAGTCACCGTCTTTTTATCAGAAATGCGCTCAAGAGAAATTGAGCTGTCATTAATAGAAAGCAGCTTGTGACCGGGCATAAACACAGTACCTGCTGACTCAAGCTTCGGCATAGCATCATCCACGTGCTGGAACCATGCACCGGGTGCAATTTTATCAGCCATTTCAACAATAGTAACCTTATTGCCCTGCTCTGCCAAAAGCTCACTTGTTTCAAGACCTGTCATACCTGAGCCGATAACAGCAACCTTTTTATTCTCAAGGATGATATTACCGTTAAGAATTTCAGTTACAGTGGTGACATTCTCTCTCTCAAAGGGTTTTGGAAAAACTGCATTGCCTCCTGTGGCATTGACAACGATGTCAGGCTTATATGTATCAACAATATCCTTTGTTGCTTTTACACCGAACTCAACCTGAACACCAAGCTCTTTCACATTATTCAAAAGGTCTGTACATACCCAGCCCATTTTTTCCTTATGTGGCGGCTTTTTAGCAAGATTCAGCTGGCCGCCTGCACAATTCTCTTTTTCAATAACAGTAACATCAAATTTGCGTTTAGCCAGAAGCTCAGCCGCCGATAAACCTGCAGGACCTGCACCGATAACAAGTGCCTTTCTGCCGTTTCCGTTCTTTTTCAGGTAAGTGCTCTCTCTTCCAACAAAAGGATTCACGGAGCAGTGGCCGTGACTGTATTTGTATGCATTTTCCATCATACTTTCAAAGCAGTATAAGCAGCATACACATCTTTTAATTAAATCTTCATTTCCTGACTGCGTTTTATTTACCCAATGCGGATCTGCAATAAGAGGTCTGCCGAGAGAAATGAAATCCTGTATTCCTTCCTCAAGCTGCAGCTCAGCCTGCTTTGGTGAACGTATAAGATTGGCAGCAATTACAGGAACATCAACAATCTCTTTGACCTTAGCCGCAAGGTGCTTTCTCCAGCCGCAGTCAAAGGTAGTCGGCTCAAGCCAGTAGTTAAAGGTATCATAAGAAGCTGAGGAAACATCAATCGCATCAATACCTTTATCGCTGAGGATTTTTGCCATTTGGAGACCTTCCTCAATACCGTAGCCTTTGCCCGGCTGACCAATTCTGTCATACATCTCATCAACAGTAAGACGAACAACAATCGGAAAATCCTTTCCGCAGTTTTTTCTGATACCGTCAATAATTTCCGTCAGAAATCTCATTCTGTTTTCAAGGCTGCCGCCGTATTCATCCGTACGCTTATTCGTATTCGGTGACAAAAACTGCTGAATCAGATAACCGTGTGATGCGTGAAGTTCAACACCATCGCAGCCTGCTTTTTGAACTCTTACCGCACCTTCAATAAACTCACATATCAATTTCTTTACAGCTTTTGTTGAAAGTCCTCTGTTAACGCTTTCACTCATCTTGCTTTTTTCGCATTTGCTCGGTGCTACTGTTCGCGGAACAATATTCTTATCCTGAAGCTTTTTTCCGGGAGGTATAACGGCACCTGTTAATATCTTGGTATAAAGCTCGCCCATAAGCTTGTCGCCAACAACACAGAGCGGAACTGTACCAATCATCAGTCCGAGATTCTGTCGTCCCGGATGATGAAGCTCAACCATAATCTTACAATTATGGCGATGAATTCGCCTTGCCATTTCCTTTAAAGCAGGTATCTGATAATCATGGCTCATACCAAGCTGTCCGAAAGAAGAGGCACCTGTAACATCGTTTACACGAGTAATTTCGGTGAAAATTAATCCGACACCGCCTTTAGCACGTTCTTCATAATAATCCATCATCTTTTTTGTTGCACAGCCGTTATACTGACCGAAGCCCATACACATCGGTGCCATAACAACTCTGTTTTTAATTTCCACACTGCCTATTTTCATAGGCGTGAACAGCTTTTCATATTTCATAATTTCACCTTTATATTATGTAAGATAAGGGCACCTTTGCGGTGCCCTGTGTAAAATTTTATTTTCTTTTTGATTTTTTCTTTTTTCCTTTATTGGCATTTTTATGAGCGTATTTCTTTTCCTTTTCAAGATTCTGAGCTTTGGACCATTTGAAAAACCAAAGAACAATAAGACCTATAACAACCAAAACCGCAATAACAATGATCAAAGTGGTTACGATTTTACTTATTGTACCAATCTTCTCAATGGTCTTCATCATAAAAGTACCGGATGGAGAAAACTGTTGTTCGCCATTATATTCATAAAGGGCATCACCGTTAACGACCACTTCTTTGCCATCCTTATCGGTGAAATAAAACTGAAGTCGGTTTGCAATCTCATCCGTATCCTTATTATAATCAGGATTTTCTCTTCTATAAATCTTAATCTCTTCATCGCCTACAGTCTGTACAACAGACTTCGGCATAACACGAAGCATAAGATTCATTTGTTCTTCAGGGGTAGCAGTTTTAAAAGATGAAACCGCCACATTGATTATCACGAGAACGGCAACTAAAATTACTGCTATAACCGATACTGCAGCAATTGCTATCTTTTTAATCTTTTTCATTGAAACTTCCTCATTAGATAAAATATAGAACTTATTAATTAAGGAGCAAAGTCAAGCCCTGCTCCCTAAACACAGAATTATTGTTTCTTTTTCGCTCTGGCAGCAAGCTTTGCTTTGGCGTCTTCAACCTTCTTGGCTTCCTCTTCGGCTGCTGCTTTTTCTGCTTCGGCATTAGCCTTTTCTCTTTCAATCTGCTTCTGGCGCTCTTTTTCCTCTTTTTTAGCCTTGCGAGCAAGTCTTTCCTCCTCAAGCGTTTCATCGCTCTTTGCAGGTGCTTTTGCCACAGCAATATTGATGCCGGTTGCAACAAGGAGAAGAACAAGCGCAACAAAATAGCCCCAAGAAATAGAAGCACTGCCGTTAATAACAGGGAAATCACCGAAATTGAAAGCAGTAAACTGCTGAGCAAGCGAACCGCTCATTACAAAGCAGACAACAGCTGCAACAGAGGCTGCTACAGAAAGAGCATCAAAAACAATGGTCGACTTTGTCTTTGGCTTTTTACACATAATAATATTAAGGAAAAATGCAATAACAATGAAAAGTGCACTGAGAACAAAAAGTATATATCCGGCAACGCCTAAAGTAACAGCACCGCCGAAGCCCTCAAACTTCATATTCGTTATATACAGATTTATATCACCGAAAAAGCTGGAAAAAAAGTCAATCAGTGACTTTTTGCCGCTGAAAGATATTATACTTAAATCAAAGCTTTCACCATCGCTTTTTAAGGTCGCCCATGGAAGAATAAATCCGATTGCAGGAAGAAATGTAAGAATGAGGCGTACAATACGCAGCTTTGTTCCGTAGATAGAATAAGCAATTCTGTTCATCGTTCTGTTAAAAACAGCAAACTGTTTTTCTGCCTTAATGTTATCCTCCTCAAGTCTTGCCTGCCAATTATAGTTTGGAATTGAAACACCGCAAGATGAGCATTCTGCCTTTACATCCCAGATACGTAATTTTTTTCCGCAGTTAGGACAGGTACTTGCCATTAACGGCACCCCTTTCAAAAAATATTACTAAGTTATTTTATAATTATTTTCTTCGCTTGTCAATACAATTTAAAATATAATTGTGTTTAATTCAACAATGTTTGCATTAGGAAAAATATACAAGGATAAATATGAAACTTGCAACTAAAAAACTATTGATTTCAACTATCTAATATGATAGTATATTATATGTTACTAATAATTCATAGACTGACCTTTTATGTGTTTAACAGGCTGTCTTAAGAAATGAGGGAATATCTTTGGCTGAAGAAATCATTACTGATGAATTAACTCAAACCGAAATGGACGAGCTGGATAGGCTTGCCTACACGCATAAGCGTTATCTCACACCTAAAGAAATTGCAGCGTATGTTCTTGTAAATTTCGGTCAGAAAAATTTATCGCAATTTGTTGATGCATTTAGAGAATTCTTTATGATTCAGTTTCTTAAGCTTAACACAACAGCTTATGCAAACATAAATCTTTTTGCATCCATTTACGATGCAGTCGATGATACCATATCAGGTCTTATCATTGACCGTACCCGTACCCGCTGGGGTCGTATAAGACCATTCTTTATTATTCCTTTACCACTCTGGGTTGTGGGCGGTGCAATGATGTTTACGGCACCTGACATTCAGGCAAAGGAAAAGGTTATATGGGCTGCCGTTGCTATTGTTATCTACGGTCTCGGTATGAGCTATTTTGGTGCTTGGGGACTTATGATTTACAATATCACGCCGAACACCGATGAGAGAGATAATCTGATCACCACAACAAAGTTCTTTGAGCTTTTCGGAACCTGGCTTCCTTCTCTTGTGCCTGTTCTTGTTACTCTCCTTCCTAAAATCAGTGATAAAATCTCTATGAAGAGCATTTATTCCGGATTTGCTTATTTTATGCTTATACTTGCGGCTGCCTTTTCAATATTCGGCTTTTTCAATATGAGAGAGCGTGTGCCGCTTATGAGCCGTGAAGAAATCCAAGAAACTTCTGTACTTGAATCCATCAAAAACATTTTTACAAACCGACCGTTATTTGTTGTAATTCTTGCAAACTTCTTTAATTCATTCAAATCAGTCGGCGGTTCTTCAGAATCTTATTTCTGGCTTAACAATACCGGTTCTCTTATGAACGCTACAATCTGCGGTCTCTTTACAGGTATACCAAACTATATTATGGTACCTCTTGCAGCTAAAATGGTTAAAAAATTCGGTGCAAGAGCCACATCAATCATTGCCGGCTTATTTGGTTTCTTTGCTTATATGACATTGTTCTTTGTAGGCTATCATCCATTTGGTCAGACTTTCCATGACAATTACATATTCAACTTAATCTGGGTAATCTTCGGTCTTACAATCTGCGGTCTTCCGAACAAGCTTTTACTTGTAAGCGGTCAGATTGTAACTGCTGAGGCTCTTGACTATATGGAATGGAAGCACGGACTCAGAAACGAAGCACTCGTTACTACCGTACAGGGTTATTTCGGTAAGCTTGCTACATCAGTAACAGGCTGGCTCTCAGGTATGGTACTTACCTGGATTAACTATATTCCTCTCACAGACTCACTTGGCAACGCTATTCCGCAGACTGATCCTAAAATGCTCAATGGTATCTGGGCAATATTCTGTATCCTTCCTGCACTTGCAAGAGGACTTTACGGCGTTTCATTTATTCTTTATCCGATTCACGGTAAGGTTCAGCAGCAGATGATTGTTGAGCTTGCTGATAAGCGAGCAAACAGACTTGCTGAGCAGAATGCTAAGGATAATGCAATCAATAATGATTAATAAATATTCTAAATAAAACATACACCGATGTACATTTTTCAGTCATCGGTGTTTTTGTTTTTGAAGATATTTTACAAGATTTATTCTTTTGCAAATGCTAAGCCTGCAAAACCTACGAAGAATATATTAAAAAAATGAATCATTCAAACAAAAATGATTTGGAATATATAGGAATAGCAATATGCGGTGACAAGAAAAAAGTCAGTAAGCTCAGCGGAAATCTGCCATTATTAAGATGAATTATTGTTTAGTGTAAAAACAATGTTATTGATATTCCGTAGGGGACGATTCCATATCGTCCCACAATATATAAATAATAGAGGGCGGATATGGAATCCGCCCCTACAATGTTTCAATAGTGTTCCTTTTGATTTGTAGGGGCAGGTTTCCACGCCTGCCCGTTTCATAATTTTTTGGGAGGGCACAGAGACCCTCCCCTACAATAAACAATAATTTCCCACACAAAAAATGCACAAGGATTAACCTTGTGCATTTTTTGGTTTATAATTTATTCTGAGAAAAGCTGAGTAGAAAGATATCTGTCACCTGTATCAGGTAAGAGTGCAACAATTGTTTTGCCTTTATTTTCAGGGCGGTTTGCAAGCTCCTTAGCTGCCCAAAGTGCTGCACCGCTTGAAATACCGACAAGCACACCCTCTGCCTTTGCAAACGCTCTGCCTGTTGCGAAAGCATCTTCATTTTCAACAGCAATGATTTCATCATAAACATCTGTATTCAGAGTAGCAGGGACAAAACCTGCGCCAATGCCCTGAATCTTATGCGGACCTGCCTCACCCTTTGAGAGCACAGGTGAGGTTGCCGGCTCAACTGCAACTACCTTAACATCCGGATTCTGCTCCTTAAGATATGCACCGACACCTGAAATCGTTCCGCCTGTACCTACACCGGCAACGAAGATATCAACCTTACCCTCTGTATCCTGCCAGATTTCAGGGCCTGTGGTTGCCTTATGTGTAGCAGGATTCACAGGATTGACAAACTGACCTGCAATAAAGGAATTCGGAATTTCAGCAGCGAGCTCATCTGCCTTAGCAATAGCGCCTTTCATACCCTTTGAACCGTCGGTAAGCACAAGCTCTGCACCATAAGCCTTCATAAGATTACGTCTTTCAACACTCATTGTTTCAGGCATGGTAATAATAATTCTGTAGCCCTTTGATGCTGCAACAGCAGCAAGTCCTATGCCTGTATTACCGCTGGTAGGCTCGATAATCACGGAGTCCTTTTTAAGTATTCCCTTTTCCTCTGCATCCTCAATAATTGCCTTTGCAATTCTGTCTTTTACAGAGCCTGCAGGATTGAAATATTCCAGCTTAACAAGAAGCTTAGCCTGAAGTTTATTTTTCTCAGAAAAATTGTTTGCCTCAACAAGCGGTGTATTACCTACAAGCTCGAGAGCTGATTTATAAATTGCCATAATAATTATCTCCTTACATTAATCTATAGTATGAAATGCCTGATCCAAATCGTGAATAATATCATCAATATGCTCAGTACCGATTGAAAGTCTGATTGTATTCGGTTTAATATCCTGCTCTGCCAGCTCCTCAGAACTCAGCTGACTGTGTGTAGTTGTGGCAGGGTGAATCACAAGTGATTTAACATCCGCAACATTGGCAAGAATTGAGAATATTTTCAGGCTGTCAATAAACTGTTTTGCTTCCTTTTCGCCGCCCTTGATTTCAAAGGTAAAGATTGAGCCCGCACCATTCGGAAAATATTTATTATATAAATCCTTATATCTTTCATCCACACTTGGGTGATTCACCTTTTCAACCTTAGGGTTATTGATAAGGTAATCAATTACCTTTTTTGTGTTTTCAACATGACGTTCAACACGAAGTGAAAGTGTTTCAAGTCCCTGCAGGAGAAGGAAAGCATTGAACGGTGAAATGGTTGCACCTGTATCTCTGAGAAGGATAGCACGGATATAGGTTACAAATGCAGCCGGACCGGCGGCATCCACAAAGCTGACACCGTGATAGCTTGGGTTGGCATCTGCAATCTGAGGGAATTTACCGCTGCCTTTCCAGTCAAAGTTTCCGCTGTCAACGATTACACCGCCCAGTGTTGTTCCGTGACCGCCGATAAACTTTGTTGCTGAATGAACCACAATATCCGCACCGTATTCAATTGGTCTTAAAATATATGGTGTTGCAAAGGTTGAGTCAACAACAAGAGGAATATTATGCTTGTGTGCAATCTCTGCAAGCTTTTCAATATCAATAAGATTTGAATTCGGATTACCCAGTGTTTCAAAGAAAATCGCTTTTGTATTATCCTGTATTGCATTTTCAAAATTTGATAAATCATCAGGGTCCACAAAGGTTGTGTTAACACCGAAGTTCTTAAATGTATGCTCAAGATAATTATATGTGCCGCCGTAAATTGTTTTAGCTGACACGATGTGGTCACCTGCTGTGGCAAGTGCCTGAAAGGTGTAAGCAAGAGCTGCCGCACCTGATGCGGTTGCAAGAGCAGCCACACCGCCCTCCAGTGCTGCGATACGCTTTTCAAAAACATCCTCCGTTGAATTCGTAAGTCTGCCGTAAATGTTGCCTGCATCGGAAAGATTGAATCTTGCCTGTGCATGGTCACTGTTTTTAAACACATAGGATGTAGTCTGATAAATCGGAACTGCCCTTGCATCTGTTGCCGGATCCGGCTGTTCCTGTCCTACATGAAGCTGTAATGTTTCAAAATGATATTTATATTCTGACATAAAAATGGTTTCCTTTCAAGTTAAAATTCAGTTAAAATTAAAATTTATATATAGTATGATTTACAACATCGAAAGCACATTCGTCCGTATCTGTAATTACTGCGTAAAAGCTTTGAAAATAACTTTTGCATTGTTCTTCCTCCAATCGCCTACTTTATCAGTAGGTTTCCTGTGTTGAGTACACTATACACCTTATTACCTACTTTGTCAATAGGTTTTTAGGATATTGTAAAAATTTTTCAAAAAAAGCAGTCGGAGATATATAATCTCCGACTATCCATTCTGTATTAACTTTATTTGGCAATAAAGTAAAACTCTACAGCATTTGCTTTATTTTCAAAGCCATATTTATAATGATGAAGCTCTAATATCTGTTTTGTTATGGCAAGACCCATTCCTGCTGATTTCCCCTCTCTGGACTTATCGCCCATATAAAAGGAATCCCACACCTCGTCTGTAAGCGGTTTATCAACAACATTTAATACTGAAAATCTGCAGGTATTCCCCTCTTTTTTTAATTTGATTTCAATTTCCGTATTCAATGGTGCATGCTTGACCGCATTTGAGATATAATTGTCTACCGCAAGCTGAATCAAGTCACTGCTGCAGTTCATACTGACATCATCAATATCCGCTATCACTTTATGCCCTCCTGTATTTATGAAAGAGCTGTACTTTTCAATTTCCGATTTAACGATATCAGTCAATGAAGTATTTTCCTTTTCAATCTCATCTGAGGTTGACAGCTTATTGAATTTCAGCATATTGTTTACAAGCTGCGTCATACGTATGGATTCCTCATAAATGGATTTGACATACTCAGGATTTTTTTCTTCATTCACATTTTCAAGTATACATTCGCACTGATTTTCAATAACAGCCAGAGGTGTCTTAAGCTCATGTGCCGCCGCATTTGTGAAAGCGTATTTTGCACTTTCAAGTCTTTTCTTTTTTAAATAATATTTATTGATAACAATAAGGATAACTGCACCTACAGTAATAAACACAAATAATAATTCAAGCATTGCAGTTTTAAAAGCATCTGATGATATTGTTTCAAGAGACGGTGTAATCTGAGACTGCCAACAAATCGTATAATGCTTGCGCTCATATCCATCGAAAACCGTAATTTCAGAATGATGTACAATTTCTGACGGACCATTGTAATTGCTGCTGAGCATACCGTATTTCTCTTCCATTTCTTCCATATTATTTCTCAAATATTCATAATTTTCATGGCGGAAACTATTTTTATCAACATCAACAAACGCATAATAACAGCCTAAACTTTTTTTGCTTTCGGCAAGATCATTGAATTTTACCGACTGCTCTTTTCTGTTTGTATAGCTATTAAACAATATTTCACCCGGAATGATTTCACCGTCTTGTTCCGTATAGCTGATATCAGCCAGAACATCATACTGATATTCCGCTTTGAGCAGTTTTTTTGCAATATCATCCGTAATATACTTATCAAGATAGCAATACTTGCTTACTGCACCGCCGTCTTCCGCAATCTCAACCATTGAACCGCTCTGTGCAGCAATAGTATAGTTATCATCAAAAACAGTTATAACGGAAGGATATTCTTTTGTAGCATTTGTGATATCAATCAAAAAATCCTCCAAAGAATAATATTCTCTTTCTTCATTAAAATACTGCGCACAGACAGTATAATATTCACTTTGATAATTATCTGTGACCTTCGTATAAGAAAAAGTATAAATAAAAGCAGAGCTTATCAAATAAAACACCAATAAAATCAATGCAGTAAAAACATTCAACTTTTTTCTGTTCATAATTATACCTCCCCAAAAGAATATCCGGTATTAATAATTGTTTTAATGCATACTGATTTTTCACCGAGTGCCTGTCTTATACGCTTTATATGTGTATCAACAACTCTGTCGTCTCCGTCAAAATCGTAACCCCATATATGTGTGATAATCAGCTCACGGCTGATAACAATGTTCTTGTTCTCCATAAGGTACTTCAGTATTTTGAAATCCTTATTTGACAATACGATTTCCTTATCATCTGTAAATACCTTCATACTGTCTGTATCAAGAGTAATACCGCTTATGGATAATCTGTTATTTTTGTCAAGTCCTCTGTATTTTCTCATCATATAAACTGCTTTTTCATAAAGCACGGAGAGAGGAAACGGCTTAACGATATAATCATCACAGCCGATATTATAGCCTTTCAGATAATCCTGCTCCTGACCCTTAGCCGTAAGGAAAAGAACCGGCACATCACTTTCCCTGCGAAGCTGACGGCAAGCCTCATATCCATCCATTACAGGCATCATAATATCCAGGATAACCATATCAAAGCGATTCTCATAAAACTTATCCAATGCAGCTTTTCCATTCTCGGCAGTGACAACGCTTATACCCTTTGCAGTAAAGTAATCGGATATCGTTTCTCTTATCTTTATTTCATCATCTGCGACCAATACTTTAAACATAATCCTTCTCCTTTCATTTACAAAATAGCAGAGCGATATGTACTCTATGTGTCAAAAAAGGCGAAGAAATGAAAAATCAGTTCTCCGCCATCATTTTATTTCACATTCATAAACGAACGATAAATATTTTCAATATCACTATAATTAAACTGCATAGGGTGATTGCTCATTCTGTCCACATTTACACCGTGCACACATTCATCAAGCTCCCTGACAGTAAGACACATATCCCTGCACAAGCCTAAATCATCAAGAAGCTTCTGAAAAGACTCAGGGGTAAAGCCTGAAAGAATCTCCGTTTCGGCAAGAAGGAGCTCAAGCTCTGCAGTCCTGCAGTTTTCAAGCATATACTGCCAGATATACGCAAGGCAGAGTGAAACTGCCTGTCCGTGATAAAAGCCTTTGAGCTTATGGAGCTTATAGCTCATTGCATGAGGTGCTGCCGTCTGGGCAATATTAATCGCTCTGCCTGCAAGCTCACTGCATTTCATCATCGGTTCATATGAAGCTTTATCATCTTCCAGATACTTATCAAAGTATTCACCGAAAAGCTCAAGAGCCTGTGCACTGTATTCCCTGCTCTCATCCGTTGCATTAACCGACCAATATGCCTCAATGCTATGGCAGAAGGCATCAAGTCCTGTTACAACCCTTTGATTGTAAGGCAGTGAAGCAAGTGATGTATAATCAAACACGGCATAATCAGGAATAATATCATAGCTGCGTACCGAATCCTTGTCACCGTGATTATAAAGTACGGCAAAACGTGTAACCTCCGCACCTGTACCTGCGGTTGTAGGCACTGCAAGAATTTTGATATCCACCTCAGCAAAAAGCTTGATTGCTTTGGCAACGTCCATTGCGCTGCCGCCGCCTACTGTTACAATAAAATCACAGTCTTCTGCATTAAGCACTTCCACACCCTGCTTTACGGACGAAACCTCAGGACAAGGCTCAAAATCGGTAAACGACACACATTCAATTCCAAGCTCATCAATAGCAGTTCTGTAGCCATATCTGTCATATGCATTACTGCAGACAAACAGAATCTTTTTTGGAGATTCCTTTTCAATGATATTTTTAAACTCTGTTATAAATTTTTCGTTATTATATTCCATATACTATTTTACAATCTTACAGCCCTTTGACACAGGCGTTGTAATTGCAATATCCTTTGCATAATCTGTAAGCTTTTCAGCAGCATTCTGCGCATTTTCTTTACTGTCAAAAATACCGAAAACAGTCGGACCGCTGCCGCTCATACAAACACCGAGAGCACCGCTTTCACGCATAATGCTCTTCATATCCACTTTATTAGGCACGTCAATAAACTGCTCAAAAACATTTTCCATACGTGATGCTATGTCAGCCAGATCCCTGCTCTGCATTGCACAGAGCATACCGAATTTATCAGGGGTATGTACCTTGCCGCACTCATCAAACTGCTTGTAAGCAAAGGCGGTATTGACACCGACCTCAGGCTTTGCAATTAATATATAGCATTTTCTCAGCGGCTTAACCTTATTCAGAACATCACCTATGCCCTGTGCAAGAAGAGTACCGCCCTTGATACAAAACGGAACATCAGCACCGATCTGAACACCGATGGCACAAAGTTCATCATCCGTAAGACCTGCATTGGTCAGCTCGTTAAGTGCAACAAGCACCCCTGCTCCGTCTGCACTGCCGCCTGCCATACCTGCCGCATGAGGTATCCTTTTTACAATATCAATATTGATGCCTTTATTTTTTATTTTTGCTGCGTTAAAAAAGGCCGCAGCTGCCTTATAGGCAATATTTTTTTCATCCAGAGGGATATCATCAATATTACAGGTTATTGTTATTTTTTTTGAGTTTGTCTGCGATATGGTTATGGTATCATAAATACCTATGCTCTGCATAATCATAAACAAATCATGATAGCCATCAGTCCTTGTTGCCACAATATCGAGCATAAGATTGATTTTAGCATATGCGTTAACTTTAATTTCCATTGTCCACTCCAAGCTCTTTGATAAACTCTTCAATACGTCTCACTGCCTCACGTATATTCTCTATTGAATAACAATACGATACACGTATAAAGCCCTCACCGCATTCGCCGAAAGCGTTACCGGGAATAACGGCAACACGCTTGCTCATAATGAGTCTTTCGCAGAATTCATCTGATGTCAGACCTGTTGATTTGATACAAGGGAAAATGTAAAATGCTCCCTCAGGCTCAAAGCAGTCAAGACCAATCTCACGAAAGGCATTAACCGTATATCGTCTGCGCATATCATAATCCTCACGCATTTTTTCAATATCACTGTCACCATTTCTTAAGGCTTCAATGGCAGCGTACTGAGAATTTGTAGGGGCAGACATAATGGCAAACTGATGTAATTTTGTCATCTGCTCTATAACAGGCTTGGGACCTAAGGCATAGCCAAGTCGCCAGCCTGTCATGGAATAGGTTTTTGAAAAGCCGTTTATAACGACTGTGCGTTCCTTCATTCCACTGATTGACGCAATGGAAACGTGCTTCTGATCACCGTATGTGAGGGCACTGTATATCTCATCTGAAAGAACAAAAAGATTGTGTGCCTTAATCACCTTAGCAATTGCAACAAGGTCATCCTTACGCATTACCGCACCGGTTGGATTATTAGGGAACGGTAACACAAGCAGCTTCGTCTTGTCTGTAATGGCTTCCTCAAGCTCCTTAGCTGTCAAGCGGAAATTGTTTTCATTTTTTGTTTCAAGGGGTACAGCCACACCGCCGCACATTTCCACAATCGGCTTATAGCACACAAAGGAAGGCTCGACAATAAGAACCTCATCACCAGGAGCAATAATGGTTCTGATACACATATCAATACCCTCAGAGCCGCCGACTGTAACCAGCACCTCTCCAAAAGGATCATATTCAATATGATAATTATTTTTATAATGCTCGGCAATCTCACGTCTCAGTTCAATGAGACCTGCATTGGCAGTATATCTTGTTTTTCCGTATTCTAAGGTTTCGATACCCGTTTTTCTTATGTGCCAGGGGGTAAGAAAATCAGGCTCACCAACACCGAGAGAAATCACGTTATCCATTTCCTCAGCAATGGAAAAGAATTTTCTGATACCGCTGGGCTTGATATTTATGATTCGTTCATTTATAAAATCGTCGTAGTTAATCAAAAGGAAATGTTCCCCCTATCGTCCTTCAAAGGCTTAGAGAACATAACTCCCTGCTCTTTAAATTTCTTTAAAATAAAATGGGTAGCCGTTGACATAACGCTGTCCATAGGGGCAAGACGACTTGCAACAAACATTGCAACCTCCTGGAAGGACTTGTCCGTAACCATACAGCAAAGGTCAAATCCGCCGCTCATAAGATAAACACTCTCAACCTCGTCAAGCTGAGCAATACGCTGTGCCACCTCGTCAAAGCCGTGCTCAAATTTAGGGTGCACTTTAATTTCAATCAGTGCAGTAACCGTCTGAGAGTCCGTCATCTCTCCGTCAATCATTGCACGGTATCCTTTAATTACACCGGTTTCCTCATATACGCGGATTCTTTCCTCAACCGCTTTTTCATCCTCGCCAAGCATAACCGCTATTTCCTGATTGCTGAGTCGCGGATTTTTTTCAATTAATGATAATAGCTTATCCATAAAATTACCTCACTCTATCGGCATCAGCACAGGCTGATGGTTTTTAAATATTGTAACACTCTGAAAGCCTGATTCATAGGCAATCTTAAGTCCTGCATCAACACCCTGTCCAACCTTTTGGGCATAGTGTGAATCTGAACCGACGGTAATATATTTACCGCCCACCTCCTTAAAGCGTTTTACAAAGCTTATATTCGGAAGTGTATCCTGCATTTCCATAAAAAGACCGGAAGTATTAATTTCAAGTGCTTTATCCTTTTTCGCAAGATTTTCAAAAATGCTGTCAATTACATCCGTAAATCTTGACATATCAACATCAAGCTTTTCCCTTGCCACAATATAACGCAAAGGATATGTAAGATGTGCAAGAGAATCAAACATTCCCCATTCGGTAAGACTTAAAAGGTCACTGAAATACTGATCCAAAAGCTCGTACACATCATAATGCTTGTAATCCAGAAAATAAAAATCCTCCATATTTTCAAGATTATGAAGCGAGCCTAATACAAAATCATAGGCATAGTTATCATAAACATATTGCGTAAGCTCTTTACGGTATATACCCTGACCGATTTCAATGCCCTTTAAAACGCAAAGGCGGTCCTTATATTTTTCCTGCATCTGTAAAAGCATATCAAACTGAGGGGAGCAAAGCGCATCAAGCTTTAAATCCCTGCCGTCAATATCGCAGTGATCTGTGATGGCAAGTACCTTTATTCCCTTATCAGCTGCACTTTTACAAAGCTCGTCACAGGTATCATTTCCGTCAAAGCTGAAAATGCTGTGCGTATGCAGGTCAACCTTATTATAAAACTCCACAAATTTTCCTTCCTTACTTTATATAGAATTTTACAATGAATGAGATTATTTTACCACATATTAAAAAAAAATAAAATATATTTCTGTACTTTATTGAAAAAAGTTTATTACTCTGTTATAATTTTCACAGTTTACTAAATAATATTAATTTACGGAGGCGCAGATATGAGAGCGGTTATTACAGTTGTTGGTAAGGACACAGTTGGAATCCTTGCAAAAGTGTCTGACATTTGTGCAAAAAGCAACATCAATATCACGGAAGTATCACAGACCGTTATGGAGGATATGTTCTGTATGATTATGATGGCAGATATTTCAAAGAGCAGTGTGGAATTCACAAAATTTGCTGACGAGCTTTCAGCATATGGTGATGAGAACGGACTTTCCATTCACGCAATGCACGAAGATATTTTTAACTCAATGCACAGAATTTAGGAGGAAAAATCCTTGATTAATACAAATGATATTCTTGAAACCATAAGAATGATACAGGATGAATGTCTTGACATACGTACAACAACAATGGGAATTTCTCTTCTTGATTGTGCGGATTCAGACATTGACAAATCCTGTCAGAAGGTATACGACAAAATCTGTACAAAGGCTGAAAAGCTTGTTGAAACAGGTGAACAGATTGAAAAGGAATACGGTATTCCGATTATAAACAAGCGTGTAAGTGTTACCCCCATTGCTTTGCTTGCAGGCGTAAGCGGCGGTAATCCGGTAAAATATGCACTTACTCTGGAAAAGGCTGCCAGAACAATCGGCGTTAACTTCATTGGCGGTTACAGTGCACTTGTACAAAAGGGCTTTGCAGCCGGTGATTTAGAGCTTATCAACTCTATCCCTCAGGCTCTTGCACAGACACAGCACATCTGCTCATCTGTAAATATCGGTTCAACGAAAGCAGGCATTAATCTTGACGCTGTTAAGATTATGGGTCAGAAGGTTAAGGAAGCTGCAGAGCTTACAAAGGATGACGACTGTATAGCTGCAGGCAAACTCGTTGTATTCTGCAACGCTCCTGAGGATAATCCATTTATGGCAGGTGCTTTTCATGGCGTATCTGAGCCTGACTGCGTAATCAATGTCGGTGTATCAGGTCCGGGTGTTGTAAGAAGTGCTATATCAAAGCACCCTGAATATTCAATCAACGAAGTGGCTGAGCTTATCAAAAAGACAGCCTTCAAAATCACAAGAATGGGTCAGCTTGTAGGTGTTGAGGCATCCAAGCGTTTAGGCGTACCTTTTGGTATTGTTGACTTATCACTAGCACCTACGCCTGCAGTCGGTGACTCCGTTGCACATATTCTTGAAGAAATCGGTCTTGAGCAGTGCGGCGGTGCAGGAACGACCGCTTGTCTTGCAATGCTGAACGACGCTGTAAAAAAAGGCGGTGTTATGGCATCATCAAGTGTCGGCGGTCTTTCAGGTGCATTTATCCCTGTTTCTGAGGATGCAGGTATGATTGATGCAGCAAGGTCAGGTGCACTCACCATAGAAAAACTCGAAGCAATGACTGCAGTATGCTCTGTAGGTCTTGATATGATTGTTGTACCGGGCAATACAACTGCTGAAGTTATCAGCGGAATTATTGCTGATGAAGCAGCAATCGGTATGGTAAACGGCAAAACAACTGCTGTCAGAATCATTCCTGCTGTCGGAAAAGATATTGGCGATGAGCTTGAATTCGGCGGACTGCTTGGTTCTGGACCGGTTATGCCGGTTAACACAAAATCCCCTGCCCAGTTTATTAACAGAGGCGGAAAAATACCTGCTCCGCTCCACAGCCTTAAAAACTAAATACACTTAAATAACAAAAACACCTTTGCATTAGCTGAGATTCTTGACAGAGAACACAGTCTTTTACAAAGGTGTTTTATTATTATCAGATATTTTTCCGCGAAAGAAAACACCCTTGCAATGCAAGGGTGTTCATTTTTATAGATTAGTTATTCCAGTTGAACTCGTCTGTATTATTGAATGAAAGCGGTGTATATTCGCCGTTATGACAATAATAAGCAGCTGAAAGCTTAACAGCAACTGCAAATGTCTTGCCTTCACAAGTGAACATATAGCAATCTGCACCATTAATCTTCTCAATTCTGTTATTATAAGAAATTGAGCCGTTTGATGGATCACTGCCATAACCAAGATCACCCCAGTTATCGCTGAGTGTCTGCTTTAAGTAAAGCTTAGCGTCAGCAATGCTGTAATCAGGTGTTGTTGTGATTTCGTGCGGATTAGAATACAAATCATATACAACAGGTTCTTTTGTACCCTCTGCTGTTGTTGTTTCAGGTCCGATAGGCTGATAGTTATAGCTTACAAACATAATCATAAAGTAAACAAGGAACCAGATGAGAAGAACAAGAATAATTGTTAAAATGATTTTTCCTGCCTTGTTTCCGCTTACTGCTGTAGCAGCAAATTCCTCTTCCGTAGGAATCGCAACCGGAACAAACGGCTTGCCCTTCTTAGCACATTTCTTTTCAGTCTGTGCATTTTTCTTTTCAAGTTTCTTTATGTAACTTGCGTAGGCTTTTTTCATAGCCTTTTCAGCTTTGATTTCACCCTTAGTCTGGAATTCCTCAATAGCCGGAATTGCAATAGGTGTGAAATTTTTGCCGTCCTGTTTTGCCTTAGCCTGTAATTTCTGATTCTTTTTATCAGTATCTTTTACAAACTTCTCGTAATCCTTGGCGTGTTTTTTATCTGCCTTAGCCTTTGCCTTAGCTGCAGCAGCCTGCGCCTTTACATTTTTCTTTTCCTGCTTAGCTTCCTTTTTAGCAAGCTTATTAGCATTTTTCTCTTCTTTACTCAAGGCATTAACCCCCTTATAAGTCTGTATCTAATATAACATAATAAATATAAAATTTCAATAAAAATTTTTTCATAAATAGCCATATTTTATGAACAAATTGTAAACATTGCAACAATATAGTGTATATTCATAGTATTTTGTTGGAATAGTTTATTAACAAAGTGTGATTATTTGTTATTTTCCAATAATTTTTTCACTTCAAAAACTGACATATTTTTTGCATCTGCAATTCTTTTCAAATCGTCAAATTCATACTTTGTTTTTTCCACACCAAATCCGGATGAGCATTTTGCACGAATCTCTCCTAAAGGGGATTTTATAAGTTCCTCTTTTCTGTCAAGCACATATCTTTTGCAGATATGCTCACGTATACCGATTGTTGAGGTATATTTAAAAATACATTTTATTATATTCTTCTTATTCTCTTCCCTGCACAGTACGGTAATAACTGTACCTAATCTGCCCTTCTTCATATATGCAGGCTGTGTATATACGTCGAGTGCATCTGAGGAAAAAAGCTTTTCACAGGCAAAGGATAATTCCTCAGCTGTCATATCATCAACATTGCATACAAGCTCAATCACCTCATCAGAAGAATCATTTTCTGTTTCACCGAAAAAAGCTCTTATACAGTTTGCCTGTTCAAATTCCTTGCTGCCTGCACCATAGCCTATTGATTTTACTGTCATTTCAGGCATATCGGAAAAATCATCTGCAAAGGTCTTAAGTATAGCTGCACCTGTCGGCGTACAGAGCTCTCCGCTGATATGACATTGATAATACGGTATACCGATAAGTATCTGTGCAGTTGCAGGCGCAGGCACAGGCACTAAACCGTGTGCACATTTAATCGTACCGCTTCCGACGTTTATCGGAGAAACTACAATTTTATCTGCATTCAAGCCCTCAATAAGAAAACAGCACACAACAACATCGGCTATTGCATCCAGCATACCAAGCTCGTGAAAATGAACCATTGATACATCGGTATTATGCACCGTACTCTCTGCAGCGGCAATGGTTCTGTAGACTGACTTTGATTTTTCCTTTACGTTATCGGAAATATTAAGGCTGTCAATGATCCCATAAACATCGGATAAGGTAAAATGATGATGAGAGGCATTATGTGTATGATTCTGTTCTTCCTCCTCACCGACAATCACAACGTGTGCCTTTGTGCAGGAAATACCACAGGTGACAGTATTATCAAAGCTGATGCTTGTATGAGGCAAACCGATTGAATGAATACATTCAAGAGCAGTCTCCTTATCCTCTGTAAGCTCCCACAGGGCAGCCATAAGCATATCCCCTGCTGCACCCATATTGCATTCCAAAAATAGTGTTTTCATATTTGTCCTCAAATTTTATTAATCATATTTGCAAGGTAACCTGCACCAAAGCCGTTGTCAATATTAACAACACTGACGCCGCTTGCACAGGAATTAAGCATTGACAGGAGAGCAGAAAGTCCGCCGAAATTCGCACCGTATCCTACAGAGGTCGGCACTGCAATAACAGGGCAGTCAACCATACCGCCCACAACGCTTGCCAGTGCACCTTCCATACCTGCAACAGCAACAACTACCTTAGCCGTAGCAAGCTCATCCATACTGTTTATAAGACGATGAACACCTGATACACCGACATCATAAAGACGAAATACATTACTGCCGTAAAATTCAGCGGTGAGAGCAGCCTCTTCCGCAACAGGTATATCACTTGTACCGCCTGTGGCTATAACGATCTTTCCGATTTTATTCTCGTTTGGTAATCTTTCTCCTGCTATTCCCACTTTTGAAAGTTTATCGTAAAAAATCGGTACTTCCTTTGATACATATTCATATGCCTCTTTGCTCATTCTTGTGATAAGCACTGATTTTTCACCATGCTCCAGCATTGCCAAAACGATTTTAAGTATCTGTTCCTTTGTCTTGCCGGCACCGTAAATCACCTCAGCAGCACCCTGACGCACGCCTCTGTGGTGATCAACCTTAGCAAAGCCCAAGTCCTCAAAGGGCTCGGTTTTAAATTTCACTGCAGCATCCTCAGCTGATATCTTTCCCTGTGCTACATCTTCAAGTATTGCCTTTAATTCATCCTTATTCATTATTATCACGTACCTTTAAATCAAGAAGTATATCATCATAATACGGACCGATTTTGTTAAGAATCCTTTTTCTGTTATGTAACAGTCTTTCAATATCATTGTCTGTAATCTGCAGCTTTGCACTGCCATTGAAATATCTTATTCTGAAATCGGAAAATCCAAGCTTAAACAGTTCATTTTCAGCCTTTTCGGTATTAACAAGGATTTCCCTTGCAATTTGAGTTCCCGTCGGTATACGCGTTGCAAGGCAGGCATAGGATGGTTTGTCAGCAACAGGCAGTGCATTTTCACGTGCAATTTCACGCACTGTCTGCTTATCAATGCCACAGATCCTGAGGGGTGAGAAAACGCCTGACTCTTTCAATGCCTTATAGCCTGCTCTGTCCTCGATATCATCAGACGCATTCGTGCCCTCAATAACAGCATCTGCACCGACCGACTCCGCAAATTCTGCTATTTTTGAAAATATATTTTTTTTGCAGAAATAGCATCTTTCAGATGAATTTGCAATTATATTTTCATTATTCAGAACATCCACATTTAATATAAGCAATTTCTGATTCAGTAAATTGCAGATTTCAACTGCATCTTTCTGCTCAAACTCAGGCTGAAAATCACTTTTCACAAAGCAGGCATAAACCTTTTCGGCATACCTTTTTGCAAGTAAAAGAAGCACAGCGGAATCCACACCGCCTGAAAGTGCGACTGCGACAGTCTTGTGTAATTTAAAAAACTCTTCAATTTCCATATATTTATCCTGATATTTATATATCAAATATCATCACAGAACTTTAATACTATGTATATGTGCTTTCACGGAATTGGTTTTTGAGCCTATTCTCTGATAAGGGATACTGAAAGATGAATTTTTAATATTACTGCATCTGACAGTTCCATTGTGCGAAAAGCTTCCCCTCGCCTTTTTCCTTGTAACAAGCCCTGTTTTAAGCACTGTTCTAAGCGGTTTTGTATCCATAATAATATTCAGCTTTTTATTTACAGCAGGCGTGTAATCAAACTCGTAATCATAACCCTCTGCCGTAAAGCCAAGCTTTCCGTTTTCGGTTATTCTGATATCATAAGTACCATAGGGTGCATCAGCCTCCATAAGAATCTGACCCGGCTTAACCTCGTCAAAGGTAATCGTCAGCATCAGCCTTGTACCTGTTGTCAATTTGTTCAAGCCTGTATTAACAAAGCTGCTGCCGCCCTTAAGCTCAATATTTTTAAGAGTCTTTACAGCTTTAACATTTTTCTCCGGTGGATAACCAACAACTGCAGACAGCTTATCAATCTGCCTTGATGAATGCTTGTCCGTACATGAACCCCAGTTTTTTTCCGCCATAAGAGCGGCACTGTCCTCAAATCTGTCAAACAAATCCTGTTCATTAATACCCTTAGCACGTTTATCAATATTATCCTGCCATATCGCATAGCATGAGCCTATAAGCTGTTTATTGCCTGCAGGGAGATTGACATATTTTCCCTTATCCTTCAGTCTGACCTTATTGGGTTCAAACTGCTTAAATGCGATATGTTTATTAATAAAGTCCATATATGGTGCACGTATTCTTGTACCGTTTGGCACCATATAAAGACGATGGTCAATTGTATTAATCAGATGATAGCCTAAATCATACATCTCTCTGCCGTCTGCCCAAGTATTTGACCAGAGGTTCATCTGAACATCGTTAACTGCGTCTTTGACAATCGGTGTTTCAGGCTCATCCTTTATCCAGGTAAGGCTGCCCCATAAACGTACAGGATTTGTCTTTTTTATATAAGGAATGATTTCATTTATAAATCTTCGGTAAGCACCATAGTCGGTCAAAAATTCATCAGCACCGATATGAACGGTTGTACCTTTTGGGAACACAGGCTCATCGCCTAAGATATATTCATCAAAAATTCTTTTAACAAATTCTATTGCCTCAGGCTCTGCCACATTGATGTGGTCAGTGAGCGGACGCTTTTTCATAAGCGGTGAAACCTTACCCATTACCGCATATTCAGGAAAAACCTTTGTGAATGCAAGAGCGTGTGCAGGCATATCAATTTCAGGAGTAATACGAACACCTTTCTTCAAGGACTCTTTCATAAAGCGGTTGAACTCTGCCTTTGAATAACTGTAATCTTTTGATGTAGGTGTTTCACCCTTATCATTTTTCAGTGCACTTTCAAGGCGGAACGCACTGTAAGCATCAAAGGTGCTTTCATCCCCATTTTCAGCATAATCCTCAAGCCATATATAATTATCGCCAAGATGAATCTGAAAATCATTCATCTTGTACCAAGCCATATGGTCAACAATTTTTTCAAGTGTTGACATGGAAACAGGTCTTCTTCCCACATCAAGCATAAAGCCTCTCACACTGTATCGTGGGTAATCACGCATAATACCGCAGGGGAATCCGCCCTGCATCATTAACTGGCATATGGTTTTGCCTGCCCATACTGCACCTAAAACGGTGCTGCAGGCAACTTTAATGGATTTCCTGTCACTGGTTATTTCATAACCTTCCTCACCAAGATAATCCAGGTCACTGTCAATATAAAAATGAACATCTCCATTGTCATTGCTTTCTGCTTTTCTGCCTGTTATTTTAAACAACTGCTCAGCAAAAGCATCGGCAGGCTCTCTGAGTGCATCATCACAGGAGTAGGAATTGATTTTGTTAAGGCTTCCGCCTGCTGCATACCACTGTGCAGGCTCAGGAATCATATTCGGTTTCCTGCCTTGAGCACCATACATTCCCTTAATATTTATTTTACAGTCCTTTTCAGCAATGCTGTCACCTTTTCTGCATTTAAAGGACAATGTCGCCACAGCGTCACAAAGCGGTGTATGTACAAGCAGATTATCATCCACAAGCTGTGGAAAATCTGCACCTAAAAATTCAGCCTCCCAGCCGTCCGAAACGCTGAAGCTGACAGAATTGTTATAAATATTCAGTCTGATATCAGGGGTATTATCCTTTTTCATAACCATTCTCCCATATACATAAAAATCAAATTAACAAGCTAATTATAACATAGAAAAAAATAAATACAACTATATAAATTATCAAAAAAGAAAAGGCAGTAGAATCACTGCCCAATGATGTATTACTTGTTTTCAAGACATACCTTTGCTGCCTTTTTGCCGGAAATAACAGCACCCTCCATTGTAGCAAAGGATGATGTCAATGTATAATCACCGGCAAGGACAAGTCCGTCAATCTCAGTTTTCTGCGTGGGTCTGAGTTTTTGACTGCCTTTATCAAGAGAATAAAATTCATCCTCTTCGGCGACCTTTCTGTAATTTATAATACTGTTATCAAGATGAACTCCTAGTGAGGACATCTGTTTTTTTACAATTTCGAGAATAACCTCAGCACTTTTATTTGAATATTCCTTAGGATTACCGAGAATAACCGATAATCTTCCTTTTAAATTTCTGAAGGTTGAGCGAGACTGCTCCGCAAAGCTGACCATATCCGTACCCGGAGCAAAGGTGGTGATGTCCTTTTTCAGTGCAGGCTTATTCAGTTCAAGCTGAAAGGTACAGGCGGACATTGTCTCAAGTGAAAAAAGCTTAGCAAGTGATTTATCATTTTTTAAAGGCTTAAGAATATCCTTTGCTGCTGAAAGTGTTGTCGCTATAACGATATTATCGGCATAAAAGCAGTCACCGTCTGTACTCTTAACGCCTGTCACTTTACTGTTCTTATAAATCACTTCCGCTATTTCCTTGCTGAAAATAAAATCACCGCCATGCGATTTTATTTTACCGACTATGGGATTGCACATAACATCGGTCATACCGCCTAAAAAAGCACCGATACGCATTTTATAGAACTTCGGTATTGCCGGTGCAAACAAACCGAAAAAAGCATATGCCGAATAATTCTCAGGCGGCAAAAAAAATATTCCGCTGCTCAGCGGCTCAAGAACAAGCCGTTTGCTTTTTTCAGAAACACCGTACTTATTGGCATATTCGGTGACGGAATAATGGTCAAGATTTTCAGAAAAAATATAGCTTGAAAAACCGCAGATAAAAAATTCAATCAGTGAAAGCTTATCTTTTACACTTAAAATATCGTTATTACCAAAAATGCCGCGAAGTGTTTTTACAGGGGCAAAAAGCGGTGCTAAGCCGAGAACCAGTTTTTTATTTTCATCCTTTATCAGAATATCAACCTTTTCCTCCCAAGTGACAATATCCCCTATTTTCACGCCGCACTTTTTGAGGAGCTTAGGCAGTGCCGAATAGTAACCGATATACCTGTGAAGTCCTGATTCCACCTGCATTGAATTGTCAATAAAGGACGATGTTCGTCCGCCGGCATACGCCTGTTTTTCAACAACCAACACTTTTTTGCCCCTTGAGCTGAGCTCATAAGCACAGGACAAGCCGGCAAGTCCTGCACCGACAATAATGGTATCATATTTTTTATCACACATAAAAACACCCGATTTATATTTAATAACAATTATTATTTCCGTCCCAATACAATTTATGAATAAAGGGAGAAAGAATAAAAGCTACGATATAAATCAGGTGTTTAGCTAAACTATATAAATTTCTTCCATTTTTTATTTGATAAAAATGAAAAGGCAAAGGTTAAGACTGCCGAAACAATCCAGACGACAATAACCCATTTCCAGCCAAATCTTTCAGACACTGCACCGAAGCCGTATGATGATACTGCGCAGCCTATATGTGCTGCTGAGTTAAGAACTCCGCTGACAGTGGATGTGCTGGAATACTTTGAAAATCTGACAGGCACAAGCGATATAATCAGATAATTCAGTGCATACATAATTGACGTTGTAAGTGCAAGCAAAACAACAACGACATAAACAGATAATTTATCAATAAAGAGCATTGCACAAAGCGGAATGAGTGCTATCATTCCCACAACGCCTGAGGTTTTCATTTCATTTTCCTTAAGCTTTTTATACAGCGGAACAACCGCATAAGCACCAAAGGCATTGAAAACAGGAAGTGCAATTGTCAGAAAAACGGAGAAGGATGGAGAAACACCATATGTCTCGCTGATCATTGTAGGCACCCAGTTTGTTATACCGTCACGCATCATTCCATGAAGGAAGGACGGCACCATAATGATAAACAGACCGCTGAGAAGTGCCATAGCAAAAAAACCGCTATTTTTCTTCGGCACATTCTTGATATCTGCATTGCGCTTCTCGTTTACTACCGTTTTCACTATATCCTTCTTAGAATAAAGAGAAACAGCCAAAACACAAGCAGATGCAATAAGTATACATATACCACCGCAGACAAATACATACTGCCACTTAAAATATTTGATAATTACAGTAGACGCAAGATAAGCACATATTGTACCGATGGGCAATGAAAGAGAAATATTCAGTATAGACTTTTTCTGCAGACTTTTATCAATTGTCTGTGAAAAGATACGCAGAATCGGTGACCATAGCATGGACTGGAAAAATCCATTTGCCGCCCAAATCACAAGCATTGAAATCAGACTATCGGCAAATGCCATAGCAAAGCAGGATAATGCACCTGCTGCTGAACCAAACACAATCATTGCAAAGGGATTTACCCTGTCGCCTATCAGTCCGCTGATAAGCTGACCCACACCATAGCATATAAAGAATGCCGTTCCGATTAAACCGATTTCACCCTTATTATAAGTTCCCTCACTGACAATGGAGGCAATAGAGGCAGCATAGCAGGTTCGGATAAAGTAAGACGCTGCATAGACGAACCACAATGCTGCAACGACCAATCTGCTCTTCTTTAAATCCTTTAAAACGTACTGCATCATTTGTTAAGTTCCCCGATATCTTTTGAGACAGCAAGAAAAGTAGTACGGTCCTCAATCTTCTGCGTTCCGTGACGGACAGAATGTCCGCCGTGATCCGATGCAATCAGGATAAGCCAATCCTCTTCATCATATGTAGTTCTGCTCTTTACTGCTTTGATAAGCTCAAATGATAATCTGTCCAGGTTGCATATACCTGAAACATAGCGGTGATTTTTGTCACCAAAGCCTGTACCGTGACCGTTGTAATCCGGATTTTCATAGATGCCAAAGATAAAATCATCGTCACTGCCTATTCTTTCAAGCAGATTTTGATGCAGCTCCTCATCGGTCTCCAATTTATAATAGTACTGCGGTAAATTATTCTTCTGTGCAAGCTCAATCTCTTTCACATATGTATTATCAAAATGTATAGGCCAGATTGCACTGAAGGAGGTTTTATAGCCGTCCGATGACAGAGTTCTCAAAACAGTCGGATAATCATCATCCAGGCTCCACTCAATACCCTGCTTCCAAGCCTTTTTCATCCATTTACCGCAAAGAGCGGATGCCCAGCCCTGAGCCGTGCTTGTTTCCTGCGGAGCATTTTCCTCGCCGCCTACGTAAGTAATATACAGTCCGCCGCTGTTTTTTACAGTTGCAACTGCACTGTAAATATTTGTATCATTGCAGCCGCTTACCTTTTCATCCTCACTTTTAATAAGATATTTCATAGCGTCGGCACGGCAGCCGTCCCAACCGATGAACAGGCACTTCGGCTTTCTGAGTGCTGATTTAAAATGATTCAGAATACGCTTTGCCGCAATGGTCTGCGGAATCCTTGTTCCATAGGTATTATTAAAAATTCCTTTTGCGTTAACCGAACGGATATATTTCTTCTTATCGTTAAACATATTCTTCACCTCAGATGAATCCTGTATTCATTGGACTGATTTATCAATCCTACTAATATTAACAGAAATCAAAATTGGATTCAACACTTTATCAGAATTTACTGCTCTTTGCCGATTGCGATTGTGCTTTGTCCTCTGTGACGGATAAGACTCTGTGTAGTAAAAGAGCCGTCATTTTTCACATTAATAAGCACACCGCCGCGTAGAGGAACAAGATAGATATTATGGTCGCAGGAAAGACCGTATGTCAAACGTATTCCCTGATAGTTAACAGAAAAGTTATTCATATGGTCGTGACCGGCAAAGCAACCCTTAGTGGAGCCGAGCTCAACCATTTTTTCAAACATCTGATCATCTACCGCAGGCGTGCCGTCCTCCTTAGGAAAACGGAATGACTGATGATATTTACGCAATGCTAAAAAAGCATAAAGAATTACAGGAAAAGAAAAAAGCATTGCTCGGTAACTATTATGTTGATGAAGATTTTGTTTGCACTTGGGATAACGGAACTGTTATTACACCAAATTATCTGACAAGAACTTTTCATACAGTTATCATCAAAAGTTCATTGCCTAAAATACGCTTGCATGATTTAAGACATAGTGTAGCAAGTAACCTTTTAAATAAAGGTTTCAGCATTGTTCAGGTAGCGGAATGGCTCGGTCACAGCAGTTCGTCCACTACCCTGAAATTTTATGCACACAACGATAAAACATCAAAAAATCAGATAGCAAATGCACTAAATAATATGATTGCTGTTTGACAAAAAAGTTGAAAACTGTTTGCAAATTGTTTGCAAAATGACTGGTAACTGTTTGCAGTGCGATTTTCACAAAAAGAAAAAGCCTTAAAAACCGCTTGGTTAAGCGAAATTTAAGACTTTCATTTGGCAGGGGCAGAAGGACTTGAACCCTCGGCACGCGGTTTTGGAGACCGCTGCTCTACCAACTGAGCTATACCCCTAAATATACTGCAAAAAATATGGTGGGCCATCAGGGACTCGAACCCCGGACCGACCGGTTATGAGCCGGTGGCTCTGACCAACTGAGCTAATGGCCCATATATAGCTGTTGCTGACGGAGACTGTTACATCTCCGTCAACTTCGACTTTAGTATAATACCACTATTGTGCGTTATTGTCAATAGTTTATTTTACAAACATTACGGAGGCAGCAATTAAATACTGACCTGCATAATAGAGAAAATGATTGATAAAATAGTGGATTGGTTTATCGTTTCCTCTTCCGAAAAAGGTATTGGAAAGAACTGCGTCAGACAGCAGGAATAACACAGATCCCACAGCCATTAAAATATAGCCTTTCTGGAAGCTGCTGACAAACACAGCGATTATTGAAATCACGGTAGTCATTGCAAGAAATGCAACATAAACTGCAACAATTCTTCTGTAAGCGCCGTAATGCACCTTCATTACATTTGCCATAGCAACTGTTGCATAACCGATTACAGCAGAAACAACAACAGAAATAAGGACAAGCCACCACTTTATTCTGAGAGAATAAATAACAGCACAGGTATAGAAAATGTGACCTACAAGGAAAAAGATAAATCCGCCCTTAAGATAAACCTTTTCATCCTGCTTATACACACCCTTTAAATCAAGCAGGATATCACCTACAAGACCCAATGCACCGCCCATAATAATCAGCGAGCCATACGTATAGGCTGAGCTGTTATGAATCAATGCAAATACCGCTGTCAAAAGGTAGCACAGGCTTGAAACCGATTTGAACAAAAGGTTTTTAATGCTGAAGCCCAATCTCCTCTGATAGCAAAAAACAAGTGAAACAACTACGCCGACTGCAAGAACAATGTAATAAAACATAACTTAATCTCCTTTTGCAAGTTTTTTGAATTGCTGTTGTTTCTTTAAGTATATCACAAGTAGGGGTATGTCTGCAAGTAGCCAGGCAAAAGGACCGGCATAACATATTGCATTGAAACCTATATAAGGAGTAAAAAACAGTGCTACTGCCAGCCTGCCGAAGAATTCCCCTGCCCCTGCAATCATATTGGCATACGTGAAGCCCAGTCCCTGAAGCGTATTTCTGAACACGAACAAGGTCGCAACTAAACTGTAACACTGAGCAATTGCTAACAAGTAATGCTTAGCGGCATACATAATATCCTCGTTATAATCTGTCATAAATAGCGTAACAACTGACGGACCGACAAGAATCAAAATCAGGCTGCATACTACAGATACAAGAATATCAAGAATAAATATTTTTCTTACACTCTTAATAATTCTATCGAAATTACCTGCACCGTAATTTTGAGAGACAAAGGTCATTGTACCTACACCCAGACCTGACATTGGGATATTGAGCACCTGCTCAACACGACCTGCTGCTGTAAAGCCTGCTATAACATTTGAGCCAAAACCGTTTACTGCTGTCTGTAAGGTCATAGAGCCGATAGACGTAATCGTGAACTGAAGGGAAATAGGAATACCGAGTTTAATCTGTTTCAGGCAGATTTTCATATTCAGCTTCAGCTCCGGCTTGGAGATATTATATTCCTTATTGAATTTCAGAACATATATGCCTGTCAAAACAGCGGAGGTAAGCTGTGAAATTGCTGTTGCCCAAGCAGCACCGACAACCCCCCATTTGAAATATCCTACAAAAAGGAAATCCAAAGCTAAGTTAACACACACGCTTACAATCAGAAAATAGAGGGGCTTTTTACTCTCACCTACAGCCCTTGCAAGTGCATTAAAATTGTTCTGAGCCATTTGTATGGGAACTGCAAAATAAAGTATATTTATGTATGAAGCTGAAATTTGAATGATATTATCCGGTGTGTCAATTAATCTCAGAAGAGGCATAGAAAGAAGGTGCGCAACCACAGCAATTACAATACCGATGAGAAAGGAGAAAGTAATGCTGTTCCCTGCATAGGCATTCATCTTTTTTCTGTCACCTGCACCAAAGCTTTGTGCAACAGGAATTGTAAAACCGGATGTCAATCCCAGTGCAGTACCGATGATAAAGCTGTTGATTGATCCCACATTACCGACGGCGGCAAGAGCATCTGTTCCTACAAATCTTCCGACTATGATATTATCCACCAAACCATAACAATACTGCAGCAGCGAGCTGCCCATTATTGGTATTGAAAATAGTATTATTCCTGAAATTGGCTTACAGGTCAGCAAGTTATTATTTTTCATTGAATTAAATCCCTGAATATTTTTTTAATACAATACCACTATAGATATACTTAGTCAATGAAAAAATGCAAATAAATTGATTTATTTATCTATTTCCATTGTATAGAATTTTGCTTTAAAGGTTACACTGCCGTCAAGCTTTGCATATTCACCATAGTGATGAAAAGTAAGTCCGCATTTTTCCATAACTCTGCCGGATGCAGGATTGTCAACAGCGTGATCGGAGCATATCTTATTTACTCCAAGCTCGTTATGTGCAAAGCTGATAATTGCTTTCATAGCCTCTGTGGTATAGCCTTTATTCCAGCAATCGTATCTGATATTATAACCAAATCCCCAGTAGCCCTGCATAAAGTTATCCTCACCGATTGAGCCGCTGCCGATGAGCTGTCCGTTTTCTTTTAACACAAAGCCCCAGTTCCATTCCGTTTTTTCATCAGCTAAAGAACCCAGCCATTCCTTTGCAATATGGATATCATCATATCCGGTATAGGACATAAATTTGCTGACGCGTTTATCACTGCACCATTCCATAACCGCCTTAGCATCAGCTACCGTCAGCGGCCTTAATATAAGTCTGTCGGTTTCGATTACAGGCTCTTTGTGCCATATTACATTCATCATTTTATTTACCTCATTTCTAATAATAATTATCATTTAGTTCTTTCTGAAAATATCAAGCATATGGATTGAAAAGCCTGTTAAATCTTCTCTTTCACAAATGGTTGATAAAAATTTCATATATTCATTAAATTCTTTTCTATTGAGTTTATCCAAATCATTACTGTATAAATAGGACAGCATATCAACACCTACAAAATGCAGCCTTGTAACATTATAATCCTTCATAAGATGATCTATATCAGGCTTTCGGTAAAGCTCAAAAATCTCATTAGGACTTGAACGAGCGTGATAGTTTTCATCAATCATACCCTTTTTCAGCAAGCCGAGAATTTTTCTTTTATAAAACATTTTATACATACAGGTATCGTTATTGCAGTAAGCGGCATAGATAATACCGCCGTGTTTTGCAACCCTGATTGCCTCGCGGATTGCTTTGTGTTTATCCTCATCCGTGAACAAATGGTACATAGGACCGAGCAGCAGTACGATATCATATGTATTGCTTTCAAAAGAGCTGAGGTCACAGGCATTTCCCTCATAGATATTGATCTTGTGCTTTGGCTTAACCTTTCTTTTCATAATTTCGATATTATGCGGTACAAGCTCTACCGCATCAACCTTATATCCCTTATCCGCTAATTCAAGTGAATATCTGCCTGTGCCTGCACCGATTTCCAGGATTTTAGAATCCGGCTTGAGATATTTCTCAATATATCGCATAGTTGTAAGATATTCAGGCAAATGGCTTTTTCTTGTTAATCTTTTATCCTCATTGTAGCTGTTGTAATAGTTAATAATATTATTCATTGTCAATCCAGCCTCTTTTCATAATCAATAATTATCATTCGTTTATTTATCTTTTTCTCTACCCCTGTGGGAACATATCCAAGCTTTTCATATACATAGCAATTACGGCTTTCCTGCTTTATTGTATCAAGACGCCATATGTTATAATGGGGATATAAAGCCTCAGCTAAAGCTATAGCACGCTGTGCAATTCCTTGATTTCTATACTTTTTCAACACAAAAAGATTTGCAAGATAACCTATTCCCTCTTTTTCACCTATCCATATTTCACCGGCTTTTGCACCATTCATCATTATCCAATACATATCAACACAGGATGCTTTCTTGGAAAACCTTTTATACCCCTGCAAAACAGGACTGATTATGTCAAAGTAATTAAAAAATATATCCAAAAAACCGATTTTTTGCATAAGCCACGCTGATTTTAATTCGCTTTGCTTTATTCTTACCAACTGAATATTCATAAATAAACCTCAAAAAAATAAGCACTGATAAACCACAAGTTCATCAGTGCTTAAAATAAATTATGATACTATAATTATTCCCTAACAAAACTCCGATGAACACACGACGAATAAGCCCACGCATAATATGTGGGAGCGTACTGCTGTGAATGAAGTTTTGAAGTTAAATAAAACATAATATGTACCTCTCTGTTAATTATCAAAATAACACAGGCATATAAATTTGTCAAGGAATAATTTTAAATATATTTGTTATCATCGTATCAAAAAAGAAAATATATATAGCACTTGCAGCATATTTACTGCAAGTGCTTTTACTATTTATTTTAAGGTTGTGACCTTTTTATAACTACTCCAGTCAGAATAATATCTTACCTTTTTGCCATCTTCAATTACATCTTTATAGGCTCTGATACGCACCTGATATCTTGTGCTTGGAAGCAAGCCTGTCTTTGTAAACTGAACTGAACCGTTATTTGTAAAATTAACAGTGGTTATATCAGGTTTAATCTGGTCGATTCTGTATTCAATCTGATATCCGTCAACTTTTTCGCATATATTACTTGGAGTTAAAGTTATACCCTTTGAACGAGCACTAATACTTTTTATATCGGTATCAGGAGGCATAATTCTATAGTAATCTGTCTTTGTACCCTCATATAAGTCACCAAACAAGGTGGCCGTTATTTTATAATATCCAATATCACTGCCCTTTTCTATTTCAATGGTATAACAGTCTTCAGGCACATTCGTCAATGTTATCTCAGGAATCTGAACCGTTCCATCATAAAAAAGCTTTCTCGTATTGATGTTAAGTTTAGGTTTGTCAAAATATTCGATGCTGGCTATCCAACCACATTTTTGGCAAGTATGCCTTATTTTTCCTTCACTATCGAATGTGGCTTTATATAACTCGTCTTCCATAGCGTGACCTGTAGCCGGCAATATTTCACCATACTTTATTATCTGTCCGCAATCAAGACACATTTCATCGCCTGTATAACCATCACTGGTACAAGTAACATCAACCTTTTTAATAATCTGAACAGGCGTATTTTCATTGTGTCCAAGTTCTTCAATGTACTCACCGCTGTAAAGAACTTCACCGCACTCAGCACAAGCAACCACACCCTTATATCCCGGAGAAATACATGTTGGTTCAATATCATAAGTTATTGTTTTTGTATTATCATCGTGACCGAGAGCAGGAATATTCTCACCTTTTTTTACTGTTCTGCCGCAGTCAGTGCAAATCAAATCACCTGTGTATCCGTTTTTATTACAGCTTGGCGCAACATTGTTTGTTAATTTTGTATGATAATTTTCAGTATGAATAAGGGAATCTATCGGCTCACCTGTTTTTATAACAACACTGCAGCGGTCACATACTGTATCGCCGGTATAGCCTACACGGTTTGAACAGCTTGGCTCACGATACTTTTCAATATGTGTTGTTTGATTATGCGGACAGCCTTCAACAAAAATTTTGCCTTCGCCTGTGTATGTATATACACCGCCTGCACAATCATGGACATAAGTGAAATAAACTGTTCTCATTCCGTAATCACTTGTATCGGCAGTACACCTTACTCTTTTCATTCCCTCCTCATCAATTTCAAATGAAGCGAAGTTTGTCGATACTTTAAACTTAAAATCATCAGGTGATACCTTTTCATTAAGCTGATAGGATTGCTTATAGAAGTTTTTGACTCTAACATGCATATCGCTTACTGACCAATGCGCATATAAATCTATATCCTCAGTAATAACGCTATTTTCTTTTATTTCTTCTCCGTAATATATATCATCGTACCAACCAATAAAATCAGAGTTCGGATTGTTCGGTATTTTCAATTCTCCCAACTTTTCACCGTATTTTATTTCACTGAGTTCAACATTACGCTTTGCATCATTAAAATGAATTGTTATGAGACAATAACCCTCTGTTTTCCAGTGAGCGTATATATTGATATCTGAATAAATGGTACTCTTACCTTTTACTCTTTCGCCTGCCGTTTTATCAGCAAACCAACCTAAAAATACTTTATCAGATTGAGGAATCTCAACATCATCAATGTTGAAGATGTCTCCATAAAGTACTGTCCCTGTATACACTGTTCCTGAGCCGTCATTTTTATGGATTATGATTTTACAATCATCCATTTTTATCCAATGAGCGTAATACCTTGTTTCTTCAGCGAAGTCAATCGCATCAGACGGAGCAACTTTTCTTCCGCCATCAGGCTCTGTATACCAGCCATCAAATGCATATCCTATACGCTTCGGCTCAGAAAGAGCCCCCAACTCAGTGTTGAATAAAACGGTTTTATCTATTGTCTTACCGCTGCCGTCATTCAGGTCAAATTTTATAACAACATCTGCAACACGCCAGGATGCATACAGAGTTTTTTCTGACCATGACATATAATAGGATGAATAAACAGGATAATTGTCTTTATCCCTCCAGCACTCAAATTTATATCCATACCTTACCGGCTTAGGCAGAGTTCCATATTTTATTCCACCAAAATAGTATTGATATTCAACATCACATTCACCGCCATTGGCATCAAAATAGACCTTATATCTTTCGTTATTTTTTCCCCATATCGCATATACAGTTTTATTTGCTCTTTTGTTACAAATATCATCTGCTTTTATGTCATTACCGGCTTGCATATCGTCTTCATTCCAACCGATAAAAGTATATCCGTTTCTGACAGGCACCGGCAATTCTCCATATGGCTCACCATACTTAATTGCTTTACTTTTGATATTACAAGTACCGCCATTAGCATTAAAGGTTAGTGTATAATCTCTGATATCAGGCGACCAGTGTGCAATAAAAGTAACATTCTTTTTTTCAGGAATTGTATCATTGGCACTAACAAGCTTGTTATTGTAATACCAACCGTCAAACAAATAGCCTTCACGTTCAGGTACAGGAAGGTTACTTAGTAACACTCCTGATCTGACCTCCATTGAGCTCTTGCTGCAAGTGCCGCCATTAGCATCGAAAGTGATTGTATAAAGCTTATCCCATATGGCTGTTGCCGTTAAATCTCCTTTGTGCTTATACACCCAATTTTCCTTAATCCATACGTTAAAATAAACTATTGGATTATATTCTGTAAGTTCTTCACAATACCAGCCTAAGAATTTATAACCGCTGCGTTTTTCAGGGACCGGCAGCTTTCCTATTTCTTTACCATATTCAACATTTACACTGTTTTGGGAACATTTGCCTCCATTAGGATCAAGATACAATTTATAAACATCATTTCTTTTGAAAGGAATAGGAACCTCTGATGAGGAATCCGATGCTTCCGGTGTTTTATCTGATTCTGCTTCAATCACAGCAGTATCCTGGTCAGCTTGTTGAATCGCCTTTTGGGGGGCGGATTTATCTTTTTGATTCACAAGAGAATCGTTATTATTGTTATTATTTTGGCTTAAACTATGTTTATTACTATCTTCATTTTCAGTCTCATTTAATAAACTATTGCCAGCAGAAGTTGTATTTTCTGTTACTGATTCGTCCGATTCTGTTTCATCTGAAACTGAACTCGATATAATACCTAAATCATATAATTTTTCACCGATTGAATGAATAACCTCCTGCGCAACGTTATAATCAAACACCTTTGCAATAACCGTATTTGCGGTTAACGCAGATAAGAGAATGATACACGCAATAAGCGATGCACGCATAGCACGGCTCATATTATTAAATTTGTTCCTATGGCACAGTTTCAGAATTTTATCATAGCCTGCAAAAGGAATAATCATCGCACAGTTGTCATCTTCATCCAGCTTACTCAGCAAATCAATACACTCATCAATAAGCTCAGTATCCATTTCATCGGCCTTTTCAATTTCTTCATCAATTACTGAATTCAGAAAAGCTTTCATTTCACCAACAAAAAGCTTATCAGAATACAAACGGCCGATTGCATTTTTATCTACTGTAATGTTCAAAATAAATTCCCTCCCTTGTCATTTTCTTCGAGAACCTCATCAATCAAGGATTTTATTTTAGTTCTCAATCGTGAGGTTCGGTTGGCAACTGCCGCAGGCTTGATTGAATAATAAGCACCGAGTTCTTTAAGACTGAGCCTTTGAACATACTTTTGCTGATACAATAATTGCTCATCTTCGCTCAATTTATTTATCAGTATTTCCTTAAGATGATCATAATCCAGATCAGCAGTGTGTTCAAAGCTTTCGTCAACGGATATGTTTTCAGCAGTCTCAAGATCTGCTCGTCTCTTTGCGTCACTGTAATATTCAGAAACACAACGCTTGACCATATTGTCAGCAACTCTGTATAAAAATGCTTTAGGATTTTCAATCGTCTCACCGTTAAGTATTTTATTGTAGTAAATCAAAAAGGCGTTCTGAATACAATCATCAACAGAAGCGATTGCTTCACCCAATCTGACTGTACAATATTTTGTCAGCAAATCGCCGTACATACTGTATGCTTGCTGCAGCTTTTCGTCTGCAGCTGCTTTGCTTATTTTCGCCATACAATCCCCCTCTACAAAGAATGAATTCATTTCTTTTCATAAGGTAGTCACAGAAAATAAAAAATATGTCAAAAAAAGTCGGAACTTTTTTAAAAAGAAAATCCTGTAATAAATACTGCACGAATATTATGCAAGAATTTATTACAGGACTTTTGCATTAACTGTCCGAGTTAACTGTATTTGAATGGAACACGTCATTTATCAGATAATCATTTACTTGCTTTCTGTTTTTGAAAACAATCAGGCTGACATCCGGATGTTCGTTTATCATTGCGTACAAATGCCGTCTGTTTTTTGAATTGAACTGCAGAACAGATTTGAAAAAAGCAATTTTACTTTTATCAAATTTTTCAATATTGTTCTTACCGCCTACATCATCTCTCTGAACACCGTAATTTTTAATCACTCTTACAATCGAGCCGACCAGGCAGCTAAAAGGACTGAAATCGAAATAGAATACTGTATCGCACAGTTTTAATCTGTCACAAACGGATTCAATATGATTTCCGTCGATAATCCATTCAGGCCTTTGCATTTCTTCTTTTAATATTGAATTGGCAGTAGCTTCGTCCGCTCTCTGCCAATTATCCGTCCAAAAGATTTTATCAATAAAAATCAGGGGGATATCAAGCTTTTTACTGAGCTGTCTTGCGAAAGTGGTTTTGCCGGAACCGTTACCACCGATAATCATAATTCTTTTCATACAATGTCCTTACAGTTTCATTCCATAAACGAGGCCTGCACCTTTTGAAAGAACACGGAAACCGCATTTTTCATAAAAAGCAATGGCTCCCTTATTCTCCCTTGAGACAGAAAGCATCAGGCCGCTAATATGTTGTTCTTTCAGATGATGAAATAAAGCGTTCATCAATTCCTTGCCTATATGCCGTCCCTGATAGGCAGGCAAAATATCAATATGCAGGTGTGCAGGATATTTCTTTGCGTACTTAGAAACAGAGCAGACTTCACTGCGTGCTGATATAGAATAGAAAATACCGAGCCTGCGGATATCTGCAAGCTCGTTTCTGTAAAAATCCTGCTTATAGGATTTATAATCAGGCGCACATAAAATATATCCGACAGGCTTATCATTCGTATCAACCACAACAAAGCTATGCTGCAAAACCCGCGTATAATAACGATTATACATTAAAAGCGTATATTCCCTGCGTTTATCATTTGAGCAAAGAAAAGGCGGAGCAGTTTCAATGCAAATATGTTCAACTGCAGCTTTATCAGCCGACATCATAGGACGAATTGAAATACCCTTCATACATTCACCAACTTATTACTTTATATAAAAGACCCGATTTCAATCAGATTTCCCTCAGGATCTGCAATATAAGATGTGTACTGTCCCCATTCCATAAGCCGGGGCTCCATAACAGGCACCGCACCCTTTGATACAACATCTTTAAAGGTTTTGTCAACTGCCTCACGATTATCAACACTCAAAGCAATTTCATAATGACCGTTGATACCGTCAGCATAATTGAATTTACGGCCAGTCATCTTTTCTAAATCTTTTCTGCCGTATAAAAGAAAGAGTGTACCGTCCTTTTCCAGATAAACATTACCTGTTGTTTCAGGCTCTTTAATTTCAAAGCCGAGAACATCACGGTAAAAGCGTACCATAACCGCCATATCCTTAACCAAAATACCAAATCCGTCTAATTTCATTTTACATACCTCACTACATAATATTAAGAAAATTTTCTTAAGGCTATTATATAAGAATGCCCTTTATCTGTATTGTAAAAAACCGACATTTTTATAGGCATAATTCTTAGCCTGCGATATGCTCATATTATGATATCTCTTGAAATCGTTCAAAAGATGTGCCTGGTCTGAATAACCGTATTTCATCGTTAAATCTGACAGGTTGATATTTTGAGAAAACAAGATTTCATTCCACAAATATTGATATCTGATGAGTGAGGATAACTTTTTGGGTGACACACCGAGATACTCGTCAAAAAGTCTCTCCAGCTGTCTTGAGCTAGAAAATACAGATTTTGAAAGAGTATCTATCTTCAGATTACCCTTTTTCAAAAGAATTTCAGCAAGTGCATCATTTACTATGCTGTTATGTCTTTTTAAATTAATATTCCTTAATAAATACTGCTGAATAAGGTTAATGCGTTCATAAATATCTGTTATTTCAAAGAGCTTAGGCTCAATCTCACGTTTCAGCCTTGAGAAAAAGCAATCGACATCATAAACAGAATTTTTAGTGCCTTTTAAGGAAGAGTCTGAGAAGAAAGCCGCTCCCCAAACATAAAAGCGGATTGCAAAAGTCGAAACCACACTCTCTTTATCATTCGGATATAATATGCTATAGGGGCTGTCGTCTAGGGTGCAAAAGGAATTACTGATTTTATCTTCAGTAAAATTGACATCAAAAATTATGTCCATACAGGTATCAGGAATCACTAAGTGCTCTGATTTTATATCCGTCTTTAATTTTTTATATGGTGCTTTACTGCCCCAAAAACACTTGATATATGGTCTGAGCTCCGGACAAGGCTTGATTTCAATATATGTATCATCGCACTGAAACGGAAGAGCTGTTACCGGATTATAAATATCGTTAAATTTCATTTTTATATTGCAAGAAGTAATATTATAAATTCCCTATTAAATCAAAAGCATACTGCATATTATCAAGGGGAATAAATTCTTTTGTTTTTATCATTCGGTGAATTTTCTCAGAGGATGCCCACATTGCGTCACAGGTCTCATTCTCCTGAAACGTTAAATCATCAATACTGCAATCGTAATCAAATACATAAACATCACAAAAATCCTGATAAGCTGTTCTTTTAATGCTTTTGAAAAGACAACCGCTGTCTCTTGGAAGATCAATACCCAATTCTTCCTTAACCTCACGCAAGGCAGCATCAAGGCTACTCTCACCTGCAAGGGCAGAGCCGCCGGTACATTCCCATAAAAGCGGATAAAATTTATTCGGTGTTCTTTTGGATATCAGCCATTCACCATTTTTATTTTTGATCCAAATGTGCACCACTAAATGATATTCGTCCTTATTACGAGGGTGACTGCTTCTTTTTACTGTATCGCCTGTTAAGATTCTGTTTTCATCATAAACATCCCAAAGCTCGTCCATATAAATATCCTCACCAATAAATCTATTTTCAAAATAACATAAAAAAGAGAAAAAGTCAAAATAAAAAACCTCGCACATTAAGTACGAGGTTTTCTGTGTCGGCATAACCTATTTTTCCAGGAGGCTGCCCTCCGAGTATCTTCGGCACGTTTGAGCTTAACTACCGTGTTCGGGATGGGAACGGGTGGACCCTCAAAGTAATCTACACCGACTATGAACTGTAAGG